>JFJP01023578.1_pt1 | contig 20678 bp, 19 predicted proteins | sample 431651 | NCBI WGS metagenome assembly JFJP01 (sample SAMN02602958, study PRJNA72255) | Microbial mat metagenome, whole genome shotgun sequencing project. | biome: fresh water; feature: sink hole; material: water; isolation source: purple microbial (photo- and chemosynthetic) mats found in...
GCCGTAGAGTAAATCGAGTTCTTGGCCGGTCTGGTTCAAACAGCCTGATAGAGCGCGTGATCCAGGTGACGAAAACCAGGCATGCCTGGCATTTTGGCCCCCAGGACAAGAATGCCGCCCGGCGCCAGATACTGCCGTAGCCTTCCGGCCAGGGCCAGGGCCAGGGCGGGGTGGAAATGGTGCAGTACCTGACGGCAGACAATGACATCCATGGGTTCGCGCAGGGCGAAGGACTCGAAGATGTCCTGGCAGCGGAAATTGACGAGCTCGCGTACTCCGGGTTTTATGCGCACAAGGCTCTTGTCGGCGCTGCGGCTGCGCAGGAAATATCGTTTGACCAGGGTCTGCGGCAGATTCTGAATGCTGGACGAAGTGTAAACCCCGCGTTTGGCCTGATTCAGATTGGCTGGCAGAAAATCCGTGGCCAGGATGGAAAAATCCTGCCTTGAGTGCTCGCTGGCCTCTTCCAGCAGGGTGATGCACAGGCTGTAGGCGTCAAGCCCGCGATCGCATCCCGCCACCAGGAAGGAGAAGAGTGGGGGGGCGCCATGGCGACGATGGTCCGCGACGATCTCCGCCAGATAGTGGAACTGTTTGGCGTCATGCAGGAAGCCGTGATCCTTGCCCAGGGCATCGACCAGATAGGGCAGTTCCAGACGCAGGCCTGAGCGAAATGTGTTTTCTTCTGATGACATCTGAATGGGGAAAGGTTACTTTTACTTACAAAATCGGCGTTGTCTTCAACTTACACTTAAGGTTCCTTTCTCCGCAATGCAAAGAATCGCTAAAAACAAGAAGGCCATACCGACCCAGGCCTCCGAGGGCCTTGAAGATTGCAAGGAGCTTCCCCACGACTACCTTCTGGTCGGACAGGGTGGCGTCTACACAACCCCCACCTTGGTGCAGACGGTACTGGGTTCGTGCGTGTCCGTGACCATGTATTGCGCTAAATATCGCTGGGGCGGCATTTTTCATGCCCTGCTGCCGCGCATGGGTGACTTTCCCGCAAACCGGACCCACAGCGGCGGGGACTGTTATCGTTATGTCGACTCGTCCATCTGGCAGCTGCTCAAAGAATTCGCCAAATCGGGAATTTCAGTAAAAAACCTGGAATGCAAGGTTTTTGGCGGAGCGTCCCCTCTGCATCAGCATTGCGATTCCTCGGCCGGAAACCGCAACGTGCAGGTTGCCATGGAGGTCCTGGCCGGGGAGGGCGTGACCATCAGCGCCTCCAGCGTGGGCGGAAACGGTGGCCGCAAGCTCTTCTTCCGGACTGACACGGGCATGGTCCTGCAGAAACGCTTTCAGGTCAAAACCTGCAGGGACTGCGGAAGCTGATCCGCCGGTCTGTCGGGCCCGGAAAACGCACAGACACCGCGCCTGAAATGCCGCTGCAATGCCAATGACCAGTACACTTGCGCAGGGGCAAAAAATTTTATGCCCCTAAAAGAACGCCCGCAGCAGAAATGCTCCGGGCGTTCTTGTTGGCGGCCTCAAACCCGGCCTTTCTATTCCACCCAGTCGAACGTCCTGGTCACGGCCTTTTGCCAGCCGGCGAACAGGGCCCCGCGTTTGTCCTCGGCCATGTCGGGGATCCAGCGTTTGTCCTCTTCCCAGTTGTTGTACAGCTCCTCGCGTCCGGACCAGAAGCCGGAGGCGATGCCCGCCGCGTATGCCGCTCCGAGGCAGGTGGTTTCGGCCACCTTGGGCCGGACCACGGGCACGTTCAGGATATCCGCCTGGAACTGCATGAGCAGCTCGTTGTAGACCATGCCGCCGTCAGCCTTGATGGTCTTCAAGTCCACGCCCGAGTCCTTGTTCATGGCGTCGACGATGTCCTTGGTCTGATAGGCCGTGGCTTCGAGCACGGCGCGGGCGATGTGGTTGCGGTTGATGTAGCGGGACAGGCCGACCATGACCCCGCGTGCGTCGGGCCGCCAGTAGGGGGCATAGAGGCCGGAAAAGGCCGGGACGATGTACATGCCGCCCGTATCCTCCACCTGCCTGGCCAGGGTCTCGACTTCCGGAGCGGAGGAGAACATCTGCAGATTGTCGCGCAGCCACTGCACCAGGGCCCCGGCGATGGCGATGGAGCCTTCGAGGCAGTAGGAAGGCTTGCGGCCGCTGAACTGGTAGGCCAGGGTAGTGATCAGCCCGTGCCGTGACTGGATGGGCTCGTGGCCCGTGTGCATGAGCAGGAAACAGCCCGTGCCATACGTGTTCTTGGCTTCGCCCGGCGCAAAGCAGGTCTGGCCGACGAGGGCAGCCTGTTGGTCGCCCACGGCACCGCATACCGGTACCCGTGCGCCAAGGGGGCCATCCTCGCTGGTGGGGCCCCAGGTGTCGCTGTCGGAAGAAGGCACGATGCGCGGCAGACCCTGCAGCGGGATACCCATGATTTTGAGAATTTTTTCGTCCCAGGCCAGGGTTTTGAGGTCCATGAGCATGGTCCGGCTGGCATTGGTCACATCAGTCACGTGTGCTCCGCCTTTGGGCCCTCCGGTCAGCCACCAGATGATCCATGTCTCGATGGTGCCAAATAAGGCGTTGCCCTTGTCTGCGGCGACCCTGGCCTCGGGCACGTTGTCCAGAATCCAGCGCATCTTGGGGCCGGAGAAATAGGTCGCGACCGGCAGGCCGGTGACGGCCCGGAAGCGGTCCTGACCGCCTTCGGCAATGAGTTCCTTGCAGAGTTCGTGGGTGCGCGTGCACTGCCAGACGATGGCGTTGTAGTAGGGCTTGCCCGTGAACCGATCCCAGACCACGGTGGTTTCGCGCTGATTGGTGATGCCTATGGACGAGAGCTCCGAACCCTTGATCCCGGATTTGGCCAAGGCTCCCCGGATGACGTCCTGGGTGTTGTTCCAGATTTCCATGGGGTCATGCTCGACCCAACCGGGCTTCGGGTAGATCTGTTCGTGCTCTTTTTGATCCATGCCGACAATGCGGCCATGCTCGTCAAAAATGATGAAGCGGCTGCTGGTGGTTCCCTGATCAACTGCGCCTACGTAGCGGGCCATGTGCTCCTCCTTGTTCGTCTTTGGCTTTTCCTACAGAATTTTCACGCGATCTCAAACCGCAAAGCCGGCCAGCGCGCCACCGGGCAGAATCCCGAGGTCATCCGGATCAAGTCCCAGGGCCAGCCCCAGAATCTGGGGGTAGAGAACGGCCGGGATGCTCTGGGCTCTTTTCTGGTTCTCGGCTCCGAACTGCAGCTGGCAATACGTGCAGGCCGTGGCCAGCACGTTCGCCCCCGCTGCCTTGGCGCTGGACATCTTTTTGGCTACCAGCAGGTCCGCGATGTGCTCGTCACGCCCGCGCAGCGGATAGCCGCAGCATTCAAGACGCAGCTCCCAGGTTAGGGCGACGGCGCCGGTGACGGCGACCAGACGTTCGAAAAGAGTCGGCGCCAAGGGATCGTCGAAATGGGTGATATTCTCGGGTCGCAGAGCGTGGCACCCATAATGACAGGCGATTTTCAAGCCCGTCAGCGGTCTGTTTACCGCGCTCTTCACCATGTCAAGCCTGTCATCGAGTACTTGCAGCAGATGCCTGGCACGGGTTTTTACGGGCAAATCCAGCCCGTCGCTGCCCAATAGATACTTCATGCGAAGCCTTAACTTTTCGTCCTGGCCAATCTGGTGCAACGCCTGCTGCAAATTACCGAAACAGCACTTGCAGGGCGTCATGAGGTCAAGGCCGAGATTCTGGGCCAGGGCCAGGTTGCGCAGGGCGGAGTAGACCGACGCGTCCCGGCTTTCATGACGGACAGGGTAGCCGCAGCAATTGAATTCGGGTTTGATCAGCTCAAAGCCCAGCCGCGAGCAGAGGGCTTCCACGCTCTTTCCGTGGGCAGGCAGGTGATGGGCGATCTTGCAGCCTGGAAAATAGGCGAATTTCATGACCGGCCCTCTTTGCTGCGCAGGATTTCCGCGCCCAGTTGCCGCAGTTCGTACAGGATGTCAGCCACGGGTATGCCCTGGGGACAGTGTTCCTGGCACTTGTAGCAGGTGGTGCAACTCCAGACCATGCGCGCCCCCAGGGTCTGGGCCTTGAGACCCATGCGCAGCAGATTCATGATCTGCTGCGGGACGAGATCCAGATCGCGGGAGGGATCCTCGCTGACCGCGACCACAGGGCAGACGCCCGTGCAGGTGGTGCACTGCACGCAGCCCCAGAAGGATTCGGCCCGGTCCGAGAGCCCGGCTCCCGTGCTCCCGACCTTGTTCTGGCCGTGCGTGGCCAGTTCCTTGGCCCATTGTCCAGCCGTGCTCTTGCGGATCTCTCCATCCACCCCGGCCCGTCCGGCCTCGGACAGGGCTTTTTTGGAGACTATCCAAAGATCCTGCAGATCGATGCCTGCGGAACATATTTCCGTACAGCGCAGACATTCGGTGCAGATATGGCTGCCTTCCACCAGAGATGCAGTCTGGACGGCAGAGAGTTTGCCATCCACATGGCGGCGCAGGTCGGCCAGCTTGTCCATGGGCAGGATGTCCTGATTACCGAGCACCTTGTGGCTGGGAGCGACGCTGCAGTGCAGGCTGCACTGGCCGCAGCGCGTGCAGGCATCCAGGGCCAAGCCGCGCGCAAGGGGGGTGGTTGCACTGCTTGTCCTCGACCCTGCGCGCCGGAGCAGGTTGGCGCCGGTCAAGGCCGGATGGAAAAACTTGCCCCAGGGCAGCAGGCCCAGACCAAGAAAGGCGAGCCCAACGTGTACATACCAGAGAATCGTGCGTCCCGCATCGGCGATGTGCCAGGGGGAGGGCAACAGCACGGTCAGGGCGCGCGAGACGAAGGCCGTGGACGTGGATGCGTGGCATCCGGCGCAGCGATCCTCGTGCAACTGCGCGCCGAGCTTCATCATTTCGGGGGCCGTGGGCAAGAAATCCCTGAAGCGCACGCCGTTTTCCCTGGACCAGTAGGCCTTGAGGGAGAGCAATTCCGCAGGTTCCGCCTCGGGAAAATATTCGTCCGTCATGCGTGTGAAATCCCCGGCGGACATGATCTTGAGGGATTCCAAAAAATACCCGGAAACGAGTACGCCGCCGATCAGCATGAGGAACGCCCAGTCCTGCGCCGTGCTCAGGTTTTTCAGATTTTTGCAGCGATTCCAAAGGAGAAGCGCCAGGCCGCAAAGCGAGATCAGCCCGAAAAGATTGCGTAGAAACTGCCATGGGTCGAGGGTGGGCTCGTAGCCGGCAAAGAAGATGCGGGTGACGACCCCGTCCATGGCATGCAGGACGACAAGGGGCAGGAAGCCAAGGAGCAGGAGCGTGTGACCGGTCCAGCGCAAGGGGCCCTGACGCAAGGTTCGGCGCAGGAAGACAAGGTCGGCCAGCCCTAGGCAGATCGCGCGGAATCGGGACTGGCGCGGTGCGGCCGGTCCAGGCTTGGCGAAGGCGGATGCGCGCACGATCCATCCGCGCATCCGCCAAAGGAGGCCGCGCCGATGCATGCTATGGCGAGGCCGATGGAAAAAAAATCCATGCAGACTCCCGAGGTTGAAAATTACAGCGAGGCCACCGCCTTGTAAGCCGTGGCGATGGCCAGCCCGGCTCCGCACTTCATGCGCATCCAGTCCTGATGAGCCAGGATGGCGCCCGCGGCATGCAGGCGGGGATGATGCGCCTGCCCCTGCGCGTTGAGAGGCCGCAAGGCGTCGTCGGTCTCGATCCCGGCCTGGTTGACCTCATGCCCGCGCGGATCGAAAAACTCGGACCTGTGCCACAAGCCGCGATTTGCGGGCTGGCTGACGGGCAAGTCAAAGACCGCCTCCTGAATACGGTGACGGTCCGCTTTCAGGCCTTTGCCGAAGAACCGGCCGCTGGCAAGAATCGCACTGCGTGCGAAAAGCTCCACCGAAGTCGAACCGCTACCGGCTGTGAAATGAAATCCTTCTTTCGAACAGCTCGCTGCAGTGACCAGCTTTTGTGTATAGGTCCGGACCCCAAGTCCAGGCAGACCCCGGTCGAAGGCCGCGCGTAGCCGGGGCCCGGCAATGGAAGGGGGCAGGGTCGGGATCTCGAAAACATGCTTGCCGAGCAGAGCCTCCATGTGCCGCAGCACGGCGGCGGTGTCGGTCATGCCCAGGATGGCCGGAAATCCCACATAATCCACGTCTTTGGCCAGCGGCGCCACGGCTTCGGCCAGTTCGGCCCGGCGTACCGGATCGGCCACGCTCCAGGCCATGTGTTCGGGGTACAGTTCCCCACTCATACCGGGAAATTTTATCCGCGCCACTTCAAGTCCCGGCCAGGAATCTCCCCGCACTTCCGCGATCTGTCTGGCACTTAGGCCTTTAAGTCCATGAAAATCGACGATCAGCGCGGGGGCCTTTGCTTCCCATGCCTCCACCCCGCTCCAGGCGGTGCAGGGCATGAGATAGGTCGGCTTCATGGTTCCGGCGGCGGTCAGGGTCAGGGTATTCTTCCCGGCGCGGCCCCGGTAGCAAAGTCCGTGTTCGCCCAGAAAAAAAGTGAATTCCTCCAGAGCCCGGGAAATTTCCTCGTCGCTCACCCGGCAGAAGGGATGGGAGGGAATATCCCGGCGCAGGGCGGCCAGGGCGGCGAAGGGATCCTCCCAGACCCGCTGTTCCGCGATGGGATACACGGCCAGAAGGTCAATGAATCCGGTGCTGAAATCGATGCCGCCCGTAGCCCCGGTCTGGACCACGGAAAGGCCCCGTCTGGCGGCGAAAAGAGCGGCAGCCATACCGGCGAATCCGGAGCCGATGACCATGACGTCATATGTACTCATGACTGCTCCTTGACGGTTGCTGCCAGACATTTTTGCGGGGCCGAATTCCAGATCCATGGCCCCGCAGTGCAGAGCCTCCTGCAGATCGGCCTGCATGAGAGGCACGCCCCAGAGTACAGGCGAAAAACCCCTCCAGCGGCGTTCGGTGAAGGTCTTGAGCTCCGCGAGGCCCTGGGTTTTGGAAGACACTTTTCGGTCGTAGAGGTGCCCGGTGATGCGCGGACCGCAAAAGCCACCCTGGCACGGGCCCTTGCCGACCCTGCTGCGCATGCCGATGGCCTTGAGCATGGAGCGACCGCGCATGTCCCTGCCTTCGTCAACAATGGAATCAATGACACCCCTTGAGACCATCTCGCATTCGCACAGCACGATGTCGTCCTCGGTCCGGCTCTCCACCCAGCTTTTTGGACCCCGGCCGGGCTCTGTCCATTTGCCCATGGTGGAGGGTGGGAGTGGCTCCGTGCGTGTCCGGCAGGGCGCAGGCACGCCGAGCTTCGCGCAGGCCAGGTCCGCCGCCTTTTCGGCCATGAGCCGGTAGGTGGTCAGCTTGCCGCCGGTGATGGTCAGAAAATTCTCCACCCCCTCGCCGGCATGATCGATAAGGGCGAAACCGCGGCTGACCGCGCGGTCGTCGCCGGCCGGGCCCATGGAAACCAGGGGGCGTACTCCGGCGTAGGCACGAATGTAGCGGGTGCGCTCCAGGATGGGCAGCATGAGGCGGGCGTCGTCGATGATGCGGTCGGTCTCGGCCACGCTGGGCCGGCATCCGTCGGGGGTAGGTACCCGGATGGAGGTCGTGCCGAGGATGGACACGGTGCCGCCGGGCACGAGAATGTCCGCGTCCGATGGCGGACGCAGCCGGTTGATGACCCTGGTTGCGATGCGGTCCTGGGTGATGAGCAGGCTGCCCATGGAATAAAGTATGTTGATATGCGCGCCGGCCAGGGCCGCGATCCGTCCGGCCCAGGCCCCGGAGGCGTTGATCACCAGTTCGGCCTCGATGAGTACCTCCGCGCCCGTGGTGATGTCCCGACAGCGCACGCGTCCGACGCGTCCGTTGTGCACCTCCATGGCCGTGGCAGCGAGGTTGCGGCGTATGGAACAGCCCAGGCTCATGCCCTGGGCGATGTTGTCCAGGGAAAGCATGAAAGGGTCCACCGCCCCATCCTGGACCGCGAAGGCGGCGATGACGTTCTCCGAGAGGGCGGGCTCCATGGCGCGGGCCGTGCACAGCTCCAGCCCTCGGCAGGGGATGGCACTCTTGCTGCAAAGATTCGAAAAATCAGAGACATAGCGCTCATCATCTCCACGTACGGCGACAAAGAGTCCTCCCGTGTCCTCGATGCACTGCGGCGCGAGCCGGCGCAGGATATCACCTTCCTCCCGGCACTCGACGGCGGCTTCCACATCCGAGGCCACATAGCGTGCACCACTGTGCAGCAGGCCGTGGTTTCCGCCGGAGGCCCCGGAATTGACGTCGCGCTGTTCGATCAGCAGCGCCTGTACTCCGCGCAGGGCCAGATCGCGCAGCAATCCCGCGCCGGTGACGCCGGCGCCGATGATGAGAACACGGGTTGAGAGAGTGCTCATGAATGTCCTTGCAGCGAAATCAAAAGGAAAATGAAAATGAAAGCTTCCGCAGCCTGCACGCACATGCGTACGGAGGATGCTGAAATCATGCTGGCAATGGGAAACGAGCCATGATAACTGCTTTCGCGAAGATTGCCGCCTTCTGGGCATTTTTTTTAGCATGAGCCTTTGTATTCTGCCAGATTTTTTTTCTTAAAACGACACCTAGTTGACTTTTATTTTCGGAAACGAAAGGAGTTTCTATGCATGACGCCCGCGCCGACAAAGCCGAGGTCCAGGACACGGGGGCACGGCATGTAACGGTCCGTCAACGCCATGCCGAGATGATCAGAATGGTCCGGGAAACGGGATTCGCGACCATCCAATCCCTGGCTGACCATTTTGACATCACCCCCCAGTCCGTGCGTCGTGACATCAACGCCTTGAACGCCAAGGGTCTGGTGCAGCGCTATCATGGCGGTGCGGGTCCGTGCCTGAGCACCGAAAACATGGACTACATGGATCGCAAGGTTCTGTGCCTGTCCGAGAAGAAGGTCATCGGCAAGATGGTGGCCAAGGCCATCCCCAACAAGTCGTCGCTGTTCATCAACATCGGCACCACCACGGAAGAGGTGGCCCGTGCCCTGGGCGGACACAAGAACCTGCGGGTCATCACCAACAGCCTGAACGTCGCTTCCATCCTGACCGGGAATCCCGAGGTGGAGATCATCGTCGCCGGCGGCTTGATCCGTCATCATGACGGAGGCATCGTGGGCGAGGCGGCCATCGATTTCATCCGCCAGTTCAAGGTAGATTACGGAATAATCGGCATCAGCGGCATCGACATGGACGGCACGCTGCTTGACTTTGACTATCGTGAAGTGCGTGCGGCCAGGGCCATCATGGAAAATTCCAGGCAGGTGTTCCTGGTCACGGATCATACCAAATTCGGCCGCAACGCCATGGTGCGCCTGGGCAACATCGAGGAGATCGACGCCCTGTTCACGGACAAGACGCCGCCCGCCAGCGTTCTTGAGCAGATGAAACGCGGGAACGTGAAACTGCATGCCGATGAAGAGATGGAAAACTGAACATTTATGAAAAAATAGGTTAGCTGACCAATTTTCTTTTTCAGTTGAGAAAATAAAAATCGTCTGCTATGAGCTTTCGAACATGATCCGGCTTTCATCCAGATGCCGGACTTTTTATCCTGCCACGGAGGAGCCGCATGGGGCTTCAGCTTGATTCCATTGACAGAATTGTGGATGGGGAAACGCATCTCAAAGACATTTCCCTCAATTTCGAGACAGGCCAGCGCTACGTATTGCTTGGCCGCACCCAGGCCGGCAAGACCTCGCTGCTGCGGATCATGGCTGGTCTTGATCGCCCTTCAAAGGGCAAAGTTCTGGCCGACGGCAAGGACGTGACAGGCATGTCAGTGCGCCGCCGCAGCGTGGCCATGGTCTACCAGCAGTTCATCAACTATCCCTCCCAGACCGTTTTCGAAAACATAGCCTCCCCTTTGCGCATCGCCGGAACACCCAAGGCCGAAATCGAAAAGAGAGTCAAGGAAACGGCCCGCATGCTGCATCTTGAGCCCTTGCTCTCACGTCTGCCGGCCGAGCTTTCGGGCGGTCAGCAGCAGCGCACGGCCATCGCCCGAGCCCTGGTCAAGGAGGCTCAGCTCCTGCTCCTGGACGAACCTCTGGTCAACCTGGACTACAAGCTGCGCGAGGAGTTGCGCGACGAACTGCAGCAGATCTTCGGCCAGCGGGAATCGGTGGTGGTCTACACCACGACCGAGCCCACCGAGGCCCTGATGCTTGGCGGCAACATCATCATCATGCACGAGGGCAGGGTGCTGCAGACCGGCCCCACGGCCGACGTGTACCACAACCCGGCCTCGACGCAGGTGGCGGAAGTCTTCAGCGATCCGCCCATCAACTTCATCACCGCCGAGGTCGATGCGGTCAAGGCGCATCTGCGCATCGGCATCGATCTGCCCCTGACCGGGCACCTGTGCGGCCTGACTCCGGGCGTGTACAAATTCGGTATCCGCTCACACCATTTCAATCTGGCCCGCAAGACCGCCGATGACGTGGAGATCCGCACGGAAGTGGAGCTGGCAGAAATCAACGGGTCCGAGACATTTGTCCATTTCCACTACCGCAATCGGTCCTTGGTCCTGCAGGAGCAGGGGGTCAGAACCTACAAGGTGGGACAGGAGGTTTCGGTCTTCGTCCGCCCATGTGATGTCTACGTGTTCGGTGGGGATGACCGTCTGGTCAAGGCACCGGCATGTCCAGCCACCTGCGCCGCAAGCGCCAAATAAAGGATTTTTTCATGGCCAAAATCGAACTTGAGAACATCGCCCACAGCTATCGGTCCAAACCCGTAAGCGACGACGATTTCGCACTCAAGAAAGTGCAGACGGTCTGGGAAGACGGCGGCGCATACGCGCTCCTGGGTTCCAGTGGGTGCGGCAAGACCACCATGCTCAACATCATCTCGGGCCTCTTGACTCCCAGTCAGGGGCGCGTGCTTTTTGACGGCAAGGACGTGACCTCGCTTCCCCCGGAAAAACGCAACATCGCACAGGTCTTCCAGTTTCCGGTGCTTTACGACACCATGACAGTCTTCGACAATTTGGCGTTCCCTCTGCGCAACCGCAAGGTGGAGGAGGGTGAGGTGCGCTCGCGGGTGCACGAAATCGCTGAAATCCTGGACTTAACCCCCTATCTGAACAAGCGCGCCAGCGGCCTGGCCGCCGACGCCAAGCAGAAGATCTCGCTGGGCCGTGGCCTGGTGCGCAAGGACGTGGCCGCCATTCTCTTCGACGAACCGCTGACCGTCATCGATCCGCACCTCAAGTGGCAGTTGCGCCGCAAATTGAAGGAAATCCACACGCAATTCGGGCTGACGCTCATCTATGTGACCCACGATCAGACCGAAGCCATGACCTTCGCCGACAAGATCGTCATCATGTACGACGGCGCGCTGCTGCAGATAGGGTCACCCGATGAACTTTTCGAGGATCCGGCGCACACCTTTGTCGGGTATTTCATCGGCAGTCCGGGCATGAATCTTTTGCCGTGCAGCGTTGACGGTAACCAGGCCGTGCTCGACTGCGGCAGCATTCCCCTTGATCCGGCCGTGGCGGCCAAGGCGGGGCATGGTAAATTCCAGCTCGGCATCCGCCCCCTGTACCTTGAGCTCGCCCACGACTCGCGTGAAGGAGGCGTGGCCGGACGCATCATCTCCGTGGAGTTCGAAGGCAGCAGCAGCATCGTGACCGTGGAATCGGGCTGCTCCAAGCTCAAAGTCAGGGTGCCCGAAGGGCGGAGCATCCCGTCCGACAGCTGCTGGGTTATCTTTCCGCCTGAGCGGACCAAGCTTTTTCGCGACCAGTATCTGGTCAAGTAGGAGGTGGGCGTGGAGAAATGGGAGAACAACAGGGCCTGGTTTCTTATCCTGCCCGTCTTTGTCATCGTGGCCTTTAGCGCCATCATCCCGCTGATGACTGTGGTCAACTATTCGGTCCAGGATATTCTCGGGCCCGGACAGCGCATTTTCGTCGGCACTGAATGGTTTCGTGATATGCTGACCAATTCCCGCCTGCATGACGCCCTGATCAAGCAGCTCATCTTTTCCGGTCTTGTGCTTCTGATCGAGATTCCGCTTGGCATCGCCATCGCCCTGACCATGCCCCACAAGGGCTGGACCGCTTCGGCCTGCCTGGTGCTTCTGGCCCTGCCGCTGCTTATACCCTGGAACGTCATCGGGACCATCTGGATCATCTTCACGAGGCCCGACATCGGCCTCCTGGGAGCGACCATCACCAGCCTGGGGTTGACCTTCGATCACACCGGCAACCCTCTTCATGCCTGGATCACGGTCATGCTCATGGAGGTCTGGCACTGGACTCCGCTGGTGGTCCTGCTGGCCTACGCGGGTTTGCGTTCCATCCCGGACGCCTATTACCAGGCCGCCAAGATCGACGGCGCCAGTCGCTGGGCCGTGTTTCGCTTCATCCAGCTCCCGAAGATGCGCGGGGTGCTGACCATCGCCGTGCTGCTGCGCTTCATGGACAGCTTCCTGATCTACGCCGAACCCTTTGTGCTGACAGGCGGCGGTCCCGGCAACGCCACGACCTTCCTGTCCATCTATCTGGTCAAGCTTTCGACGGCCATGGACCTTGGGCCCGCCGCGGCCTTCTCCATCATCTACTTCCTTATCGTCCTGCTTTTCTGCTGGCTTTTTTATCAGGCTCTGCAAGCCGTGGGCACGGGAGACAAGTCATGAGTAAACGTCATTTCATCCTGATTTTCTATCTCACGCTCCTGCTTCTGCCCATTTACTGGATGCTCAACATGTCCCTGCGCACCAACGCGGACATCATGCGCTCCTTCGAGCTCTTTCCCAGTTCCATGACCCTTTCCAATTACTCCAAGATCTTTGCCGATCCGTCCTGGTATTCGGGCTACATCAACACCATGATCTACGTAAGCATCAACACGGTCATTTCCTTGGTCACGGCCCTGCCGGCAGCCTATGCCTTCTCGCGCTTCCGCTTCATCGGCGACAAGCATGTCTTCTTCTGGCTGCTGACCAACCGCATGGCCCCGCCGGCCGTTTTCCTGCTGCCGTTCTTTCAGCTCTATTCGACCTTCAACCTCATCGACACGCATATCGCCGTGGCCATGGCCCACTGCCTCTTCAACGTACCCCTGGCGGTCTTCATCCCGCTCATCCGCGCGGGCATTGGCGTGACCGCGTTCTTCTGCTTCATGTTCAGCTGGGTCGAGCTGCTCCTGGCCCGCACCCTGACCACCACCGTGGCCAAGCCCATCGCGGCGACCATGACCCGCACGGTCAGCGCCTCGGGCCTTGACTGGGGCCTCTTGGCCGCGGCCGGAATCCTGACCATCGTGCCCGGCGCTTTGGTCATCTGGTTTGTACGCAACCATCTGGCCAAGGGCTTCGCCCTGGGCCGGGTCTAGGAGAGCTGTCATGAATATCGCCTGGATGGCCTGGACGCCTGTCACGGCAGGATTTTTCACATTCATTGTGCTCATGCTCATTTGCATGACCATCTGGCAGATCATCTCCCCGAGCATCGCCCGCCGGGGTGTTCTTCCGCTGGTCACCACCCGTGGTGACCGACTGTTCATAAGCCTTCTGGGCAGCGCCTACATCCATTTGGCCTGGGTTGGCCTTACGGATCTGGCCGTCTGGATCGCTACCATGATATCCGTCTGCTTTCTTGTCACCGTCATGCGCTGGGGTTGAGATCAGGACACCTGCGCGGTGGATGGAGGAAGGCGGAAGCGGCGTTTTGGGGTTTATTGGAATAACCGCAAATGGAGGTCCGTATGCAAGTTCGACGTGTTCTCTTGACCGGAATGCTCATGGTGGCATTCTTGGGCGCTGGCACCCTTGGTTTTGCCGATGAGGCGAAACAGAAGGCTGCCGCGAAAAAATGGATCGAAGAAGAGTTCCAGCCTTCGACGCTCAGCAAGGAAGAGCAGATGAAGGAAATGGAATGGTTCATGAAAGCTGCCGCCCCCTTCAAGGGCATGGAGATCAAGGTCGTCTCCGAAACCATTCCCACCCACGAGTACGAATCCAAGACTATGACCAAGGCATTCTTTGACATCACTGGCATCAAGGTCACCCATGACCTGATCCAGGAAGGTGACGTCATCGAAAAGCTGCAGGTCCAGATGCAGTCGGGCGAGAACGTCTTCGACGGCTACGTCAACGATTCCGACCTCATCGGCACCCACTTCCGCTATGGCGCGGTGGTCAACCTGACCGACTGGATGGCAGGGGAAGGCAAGGACGTGACCCTGCCCACGCTCGATATCGACGACTTCATGGGCAAGTCCTTCACTACCGCTCCCGACGGCAAGCTGTATCAGCTGCCCGACCAGCAGTTCGCGAACCTGTACTGGTTCCGTTACGACTGGTTTCAGAAACCCGAGCTCAAGGCCAAGTTCAAGGCCAAGTACGGTTATGAACTGGGCGTGCCGGTGAACTGGTCCGCTTACGAGGACATCGCCGAGTTCTTCACCAACGACGTCAAGGAAATCGACGGCAAGGCCATCTACGGCCACATGGACTACGGCAAGAAGGCTCCGGATCTTGGCTGGCGTTTCACCGACGCGTGGCTTTCCATGGCCGGCGCCGGCGACAAGGGCATCCCCAATGGCGTGCCCGTCGACGAATGGGGCATCCGCGTTGACGGTTGCCGTCCCGTGGGTTCAAGCGTGGCCCGCGGCGGCGACACCAACGGCCCGGCCGCCAAGTACGCCCTGCGCAAGTACATGGATTGGCTGCGTCTCTACGCACCTCCCGGCGCCCTGGGCATGGACTTCTATCAGTCCCTGCCGAGTCTGGCCAAGGGCAACGTGGCCCAGCAGATCTTCTGGTACACCGCTTTCACGGCCTCCATGGTCGAGAAGGGCACACCAGTGGTCAATGACGACGGCACCCCGAAATGGCGCATGGCCCCGTCTCCTCATGGTCCGTATTGGGAAGAAGGGCAGAAGCTCGGCTACCAGGACTGCGGTTCCTGGACGCTCTTGAAGAGCACTCCTGTTGACCGCCGCAAGGCCGCCTGGCTCTTCGCACAGTTCTGCGTGGCCAAGTCGACCTCGCTGAAGAAAGCCCATGTCGGCCTGAACCCGGTTCGCGATTCCGACATCCGCCATCAGTCCTTCACGGACCGCGCCCCCATGCTCGGCGGTCTGGTTGAGTTCTATCGCAGCCCGGCCCGCGTGGCCTGGACGCCCACCGGCACCAACGTGCCCGACTACCCGAAACTGGCCCAGCTGTGGTGGCAGAATATCGGTGAAGCCGTCTCTGGCGAAGTCACCCCTGAAACCGCCATGGACAACCTGGCCGCAGAGCAGGACAAGATCCTCGAACGCCTGGAGCGCGCCAATGTCCAGGGCGAATGCGGTCCCAAGATGAACAAGCCCCGGGACGAGCAGTACTGGCTCGACCAGCCCGGCGCTCCCAAGCCCAAGCTTGAGAACGAAAAGCCCAAGGGCGAAACGGTCGACTATGACAAGCTGATCCAGGCCTGGAAGGCCGGAAAGGTCAAATAAGTTCGCCAGAACCGCGCAACAGAAGGGAGTGTCTCCGGACGCTCCCTTTTTTGTTGTCCTGCGCATGGCGGAAAGGTTATGGTATCTCGATCGGGACACGCTTTTCAAAGGGGTAAGACATGACCTATGCCGCAATCGTGGAACTTTTGATCATCGGCAACGAGATTCTCATCGGCGACATTCAGGACACCAACACAAGTTGGCTCTGCCGGCTGGTCAACTCCAGGGGAGGGCACGTGGCGCGCGGAACCATGCTGCGCGACGAGATGGAGGAAATTGCGGAAGAGGTAGGGCGGGCCCTTGAACGCGGCGCGGATGTCATTTTCACTTCCGGCGGACTCGGCCCTACGGCCGACGATCTGACCCTGGCAGCCGTAGCCAAAGGCCTGGGGCTGCCCCTGGAATTGCATCCCGAGGCCCTGCGCATGGTCCGGGAGCAGTACGACAGGTTTCACGCTTCAGGGCTCATGGCCCAGGGTGGGCTCAATCCGGGTCGCGAGAAGATGGCCTGGCTGCCCAAGGGCGGCGTGCCACTCTTCAACCCAGGCGGAACCGCGCCCGGCGTGCTGATGCGGATGGGGCGGACGACCATCATCTCACTGCCGGGAGTGCCCTCAGAACTCAAGGGGATCATCGAAGCTTCCTTGCGGGATTTCATGGACCAGACCTTCGGCGACGGGGGCTCCCTGGCCAAGGCGCTGCGCGTGCGCTGCAATGACGAGTCGATCCTGGAGCCGGTATTGAGCCGAGTGGTTCCCAGGCATCCCCGTGTCTACATCAAATCTCTGGCCTCGACAGTGGGGATGACGCCGGAATTGGACATAACCCTGACTGTCACCGGTGGCGGGGCCCAGGAGCGGGTGAAGCTGCTGGATGCGGCGGTGGAGGCGCTGTGCCTGGGCCTTGGGAAGCAGGGGATTGGCTACAGGGAAATTCAATAATGGTACGTCCTGCCTGCCATGATGGTCGAGGCCCGGAAAAGCTGTTCGTAGAGCACCACCTGGGCCAGTTCGTGGGGCATGGTCAGGGGGCTCAGGCTGAGCTGGATCTGGGCTCGACCCAGAAGCTCCGGTGACAGCCCCAGCGCCCCTCCGAGTACGAAACAGCATTCCCCTGCAGGATTCTCAAGCAGCGGGCGTAAAAAGGCGGCAAAATCCACGGAGGTGAAAAGCCTTCCCGCCTCATGCATGGCGATAAGGGTGTCTCTGGGGCCTATTTTTTCCAGAATCCGTTCGGATTCCTGACGTTTTCTTTCCGTTCCTTCGGCCTGCGGGCAATCCTTGACATTATGGACATCGATGCGCAGGACGGGTTTAAGCATTTTTGAGTAGTGGGTGATTGCATCAAGGTAGTAATTTTTTTTTATCTTGCCCACGGTTATAATTTTGAGTCTGTACATGTTTCTCCGGCAATCCTGCGGGTTCAAGGTCGGTAAAAGGGACTTTTCCTGATTTTTTACGTTTGCGTCGAGGGATTGATTTTCAATAAAATCAAGGGCAATAATACAGCATTGCCAATCGTTGCCCGCCGAAATACTTCGGCCCGGCATAAGGTCATGGATAAATTTCCAGCCACGGTTTTTGGAGGTGTTGCATGAACAGCAAAGTAGGACAAGGCGATCAGGGCGCAAAAATGGACCAGCAGGGCGATAATCCAAGCCTGCTCATTGCCTGCGAAAGCGAGGGAAAGAAGGTCGTCCGCAAATCTTTTCGCGTTCCGGTGCCCCAGGGGCTGGTCACCATGAACCATGGAGGCATGAGGCATTCCGTCAAGGATCTTTCCATGTACGGAATCGGTCTGGCCGTGTCGGATCCCAACGCCTTTGTCATCGGAGAAGTCCTGGAAGGAGTGCAGATCATCTTTCCAGACCGCTCCTTTCACGTCGATGTCCGGATAGTGCATATTTCGCCCTACGAGGGGGAGACCCTCATTTGCGGCATGGAGATAGTAAACACCCATGATTCCGGGTATATCGACTGGATGACCAGAGTCATGAGCGAAATCAAGACCTCCGTGCTGTCAAGCGTGACGAAACCTTCGTGATACGGGACAATACATGAACCTAAGCGATCAACACGATATTCTCGGCGAACTTTTCCGGGGAGATCAAAATCTTGTGGCCGTACCCGGCCTTGAGGAGCTTGACTCCCTCATTCATGCCTGTCTGGCTCCAGCGCCTCCTCGACCCAAGGCCAGGAAGAACGTCCTGCCCTTGAAGGTCCAGACGGGAGCCAGCAAAAAGAAATCAACCCATTATCTGCGCGAAGACGTGTTCGACGGGTTGACCCAAGCAAAACAAATCCTGAAGCGCCTCCTGCCAGATGGGGCCAAAGGGCGCGCCTCCAAATCCAATCTGGTCAATTACGCGGTCAATACTTTGCTCAGGGAAATCGAGGAAAAGGGTGCCGATAGCCCCGTCATCAAAAGAATCCTCGAAAAAAAATGAAGTAACGGCAGGAGGCTGTCCATGAAGGTGATCTGTCCGCAGTGCAATAAAGAGCATAACGTCGATGAATCAAAGATTCCTGCAGGCGCCACTGTCGCGCAGTGCAGGGCATGCGGCCATCGATTCCCGCTTTTTGAACCTGCCCCTGAGAAAGAAGCGCCAAAAGCCGGGCCGCGCAGGATCGGAGTGACCTTGAGCAAGGGCGGGGTTGGAAAAACCACCACCTCCGTCAATCTGGCCGCCGGCTTGGCCCTGGCCGGCTACAAGGTTCTGCTGGTCGACACTGACACCCAGGGTCAGGCATCCTACCTGCTCGGACTTAAGCCCAAGGTCGGACTCACGGAACTTGTCACGGGTGAACTTCCCGCATCCGAGACGATCATCCAGGCCAGGGAAAACCTGTGGCTGCTGGCTGGTGGAAGAGCCCTGGCCGGAGTCAAGCGCATCATCGACCGCAAGGACTTCGGCGGCGAGCTGACCCTCGTCGAGGCGCTGGAACCCATAGAAAACGACTACGATTACATCATCGTCGACACTTCGCCGGGTTGGGATCCACTCACGGTCAACGTCCTCTTCTACGTCTACGAACTCATCACTCCCGTCTCTCTGGAGGTCATGACACTTCAAGGATTGGTTGAATTTTTAAAGAGCCTCTCGTCCATTCAAAAATACCGCAGCGACGTGACCCTGAACTACATCCTGCCGACCTTCCTGGACAAGCGCATCAAGAACCCCGACGCCATTCTCGACAAGCTCAAGGACCTCTACGGGGAATATGTATGCACGCCCATCCGCTACAACGTCCGCCTTTCGGAGTCCCCGGCTTACGGCAAGACCATTTTCGAATACGCGCCCGGCTCGCACGGCTCCCAGGATTATCGCGACTTGGTGCGCAAGATCACCGGGCGGCCGGAACTATTTTCCTGACATGTGCTGCGCAGTTCCGCAAATCCTTGTGCATTCGCGTGCGCAGGGATTTTTTCTTGATAAAAATCCTTCCGCGACCAGACCACTGCGCAGGTTCACACCTGCGCTGCGGGCCACGAGGCTGATGTGCCCAGAACTCTGATCATAGCCGAGAAGCCTTCTGTGGCCCGTGAACTGGCTGGCGTCCTTGGGGTCAGGGGGCGGGGGGACGGCTGTCTGCAGAATGCGGAGTACGTGGTCACCTGGGCCGTGGGGCATCTGGTCAACATCGCCGAACCGGCCGAGCAGAATTCGACCTGGGCGGGCCGGTGGTCCATGCGCCAACTGCCCATGCTTCCCGCCCGCTTCACTTTGGGCATCCTGCCCTCCACTGCAAAGCAGTACGAAATCATCCGCAGATTCCTGCTTGATGACGACATCAATTCCGTAGTCAACGCCACGGACGCGGGCCGAGAAGGTGAGCTCATCTTCCGCCGCATCTATCTGCTGGCCGGGAGCAGCAAGCCCATCAAACGCCTGTGGGCCAACGACATGACCGAGAAGGGTCTGCAAAGGGCCTTCGCCGCCATGGTCAGTGGGGAGGAAAAACGGAATCTGGGTCACGCCGCTTTTGCCCGCGCCGAAGCCGACTGGCTGGTGGGCATGAACTTTTCCCGTCTTTTCACCCTGCGCGCAGGCAGCCTCATCACTGTGGGAAGGGTGCAGACTCCGGTTTTACGGCTACTGGTCGAGCGCAGGCGCGAGATCGAGAACTTCGAGCCTCGGGACTACTGGACCGTTGAAGGGGAATTCGAACACCAGGCCGAGACCTTCAAGGCGACCTGGTTTGCGCCCCAGGATTACAAGGATTCCAAGATCTGGAAAGCGGAAGAAGGGCAGGACGTGGTCGATGCCTGCTCCAAAAAGGACGGAGAGGTTCTGTAGATGGAAAAAAAGAAGGGCCGGCAGAAACCGCCACTGCCCTTTGACCTGACCACCCTGCAGAAAGAGGCCAACTCGCGTCTTGGCCTTTCTGCCCAGCAAACCCTCTCCATCGCCCAGGACCTTTACGAGAAAAGAAAACTCGTCACCTACCCGCGTACGGATTCCAGATACCTGACCCAGGAACTTTTCGCCGAATGCCTGGAGAACATGCGCGCGGTCTACGCCCATTTCCCCGAAATCTCCCAAATGGCAGCGGCAAACATCAAGAGCGGCACGAAGAAATTCGAATGTGTCAATGACAAGAAGGTCTCCGATCACCACGCGATCATCCCCACGGTCCTGCGCGCCAATCCGGCAACGCTGGGAAGAGAGGAGTGGGCGGTCTATGAAATGATCTGCAGACGCTTTGCGGCGTCCTTCATGGATGACGCCCTTTTTGCCGGTTCCACGCTCTGGATCGGAGTGGGGGGACATCGCTTTCGGGCCACGGGCAAAATCTTCCAGGACAAGGGCTGGCTTGAAGCCGAGCCCTGGCGCGCCTCTGAGGACAACCCCCTGCCGAACCTGCGCAAGGGCGACGCGGTCACGGTTCAGCGCCTTGAGCTGGCGGCGCACAAGACCAAACCCCCGGCGCATTTCACCGACGCCACGCTCCTGGCGGCCATGGAGACGGCGGGTAAGCTGATCGAGGACGAGGAACTCAGGGAAGCCATGAAGGAGCGTGGACTCGGCACCCCGGCCACCCGAGCCCAGATTATTGAAACCCTGCTCACAAGGAAGTACATCGGCAAGGACGGCAAGCGCCTTGTGGCCACAGATCTGGGATGTTGGGCCGTGGATGTGGTCTGCTCCATGATCCCGCAGGTGGCCTCGCCCGAATTGACAGGCGAATGGGAAAAACGGCTCAAGGAAATGGAGCAGGGGGGATACGCCTACGGCGT
>JFJP01038016.1_pt1 | contig 20677 bp, 17 predicted proteins | sample 431651 | NCBI WGS metagenome assembly JFJP01 (sample SAMN02602958, study PRJNA72255) | Microbial mat metagenome, whole genome shotgun sequencing project. | biome: fresh water; feature: sink hole; material: water; isolation source: purple microbial (photo- and chemosynthetic) mats found in...
TGCCTTCAACCCTTGCAGGTGAGGCAGCCCGTACATTGATTGTTTTTTCGGGGGCTACTATAATTCCCGATATTCCGGAAAATTATAAAAAACATCCTGAGATACTTCAATTCATAGCCTCGCAAAAAATGCCTTGGCAGGAAAGCAAGACAATCTCAGGCGAAATAGGAGAATACATCGTCATGGCCCGACAGTCAGCTGATGGTGTCTGGCTTGTTGGTGCAGCAACAAACGAATCACCCAGGGAACTTGATATCTCATTAAATTTTCTGAAGCCGGGGAAATACGAAGTGAGCATTATTCAGGATGGAGAAAATGCAGGCTACCTCACGAATCGTGAGGAGTATAAAGCTGAGGTGAAAACACTTAAATCAAAAGATACTGTGCATGTGAGTCTTGCAGCTGGTGGTGGAGCATGTTTGCTTATTAATGCACACAAGTAAGTGATGCAGAGAGAGGGCTCGGGTTCGAGCTTACTCACTCTTTTTCTCTCTTACTCTGTTTTTTGTACCCGGAGCCGGGGGCAAAACTTGTCTTGCGGTCTTGCGGTCCTGCAGTCATGCAGGTCGAAAAGGGGAGAACAGGGTGCGAAAATATAAAAAACTTTTAACTTTCTCCTTTCTCCTTTTACCTTTTTCCTTTTGACAGATCAAGTATCTCAACTTTTCTGAACTCAACAGGATGGCTCTCAGCCTGAAGACAGATATAACCTTCTTTTAAAAGTGTGCCCTGTGACAGAGGAAATCCTTCGGGAAGTTCGCCGCCAACCTGTGGATAGTTGTATGTCATAACAGTGTCGCCTTCAATTATATGATGAATCACCTTGTCGCCCGAAACAACGAATTCAGCAGTAACCCAGGCATCGCCATGGTAGGTTTTCGATGTCGACTCGTTGCAGTGCTGTGTAATCAGCATACCATTTATAACAATGTTTGTCCCGGGGGTACAAACATTTGATGTGTGCCTTTCAGTTACTCCATCACCACCTAGTAGTTGTGCTTCAATTGACACAGGAAAGTCCTGGTTGAGCAACATCGTTTCAGGTGCCTGCGAATGGAGCATAACGCCGCTGTTTCTGAATGCCCACGATGGCCCTCCCGCGACCTGCTCTCCCGTAAAACGGTACTCAATTCTTATTTTATAATTTGAGAATGGTGTTTTATAAAATATATGACCAAATTCGCTATTGAATTTTTCGTATTCGTCATAGCTCACTTTAAGAAGGCCATCCTCAACCCTGAAGGTATTTTTATAGTTCGTGCCGAGAGGGGAGCCTTTTATTTTCATGTTCCAGCCTTCAAGATCTTTACCATTGAAGAGGCTTACCCATTCTTCTTTTGAATTCTTATTTGTTTGGGAAACACATGATGCTAGAAATAGCATTAACAATAGAAGATTTGTTTTCATATTGGATTAGATATTTTGATAAAGTCGAAATCCATTAACCGCAAAGGACGCAAAGCTGAAGAAACGCTGAGATCGCAAAGGAATTCAAGAACCCTGCGCCCTGAGCCCTGTGCCCTATGCCCTGCGCCATTCTCCCTCTCACCGTTTCTCCCCCTCTATTTTCACAAGCATCTCTCTTATTGCCAGTTCAATTCCCTCTTCATCATACCCACATTCTCGGTATAATTCATCCTGAGTGCCGTGTTCAACAAAGTAATCGGGTATGCCAAGTCTCCTCACATCAGAATTATACCCGTTATCGCTCATAAATTCTATTACAGCGCTTCCGAATCCTCCTTTCAGCACTCCGTCTTCAACTGTAATAATATGTTTGAATTTTTTAAAGACACTATGCAAAACAGTTTCGTCAAGGGGTGCCACATATCTCATATCGTAATGAGAGATTTTAATGCTTTCTTCTGTTAATTTATTAACAACAGATGCGACTGTGTTTCCGGGATAGCCAATAGTGAGAATTGCCATGTCGTCACCTGCGCTTATCTGGCGTGCCTTTCCGGGAATAATTTCTTCAAAGGGTCTTTTCCAGTCGGCAAACCTTCCCCTGCTGCGCGGATAGCGAATTGAGAATGGTGATTTGTATTTTTCCAGCTGAGCAGTATAGAGCATGTTTCTCAGCTCCACCTCATCCATTGGTGCCGCAACAATCATGTTGGGGATACTACGCATAAATGCCATATCGAAGAAGCCATGGTGAGTAGCACCGTCAGCACCTACAATACCGCCCCTGTCGACACAGAAAACAACATGAAGATTCTGCAGGGCAACATCGTGTATTATCTGGTCGTATGCTCTCTGTATAAACGAGGAATAGATATGACAGTATGGTATCAATCCCTGTGTAGCGAGTCCGGCTGAAAAAGTTACTGCATGCTGTTCAGCAATGCCAACATCGTATGTTCTGTCGGGCATAACCTTCATCATAATATTCAGAGCACTGCCTGATGGCATGGCAGGAGTAATGGCACAAATTTTACTGTTTTGTTCCGCCAGCTCTACCATTGTTCTGCCAAACACATCCTGATATGTAAGTATTTTCTCTTCTTTTGAGCTGTCGAATATTTCACCTGTTGCCTTATCAAACTTGCCGGGTGCATGAAATGTAGTCTGGTTTTCCTCGGCCATTTTAAAACCTTTGCCTTTTGTTGTTATGCAGTGGAGAAGTTTTGGTCCAGGGATCCTCTTCAGGTCATCAAGAACTTTTGTAAGATGCATTACATCATGTCCGTCAATAGGGCCAAAATATCTGAAGTTCAGTCCTTCAAAAAGATTACTTCTGTCAAGGATAGTGGATTTGAATCCTGCCTCCAGCTGTGCTGCCAGAGTTCTTGCATTCGGGCCCAACTTCCCGAATATTCCAAGCGCATTCCATACCCTGTCCTTGAATTTGTTATATGTTTTGCTTGTGGTAATGTCGAGAAGATATTCCTTAAGAGCTCCCACATTCTGATCTATCGCAATATTGTTGTCGTTAAGAATAACCAGGATATCCGACTTGCTGATTCCTGCATTATTGAGCCCTTCAAACGCCTGACCTGCTGTCATGGCACCATCGCCTATAATTGCTACAACGTGCCTTTTTTCACCCTTTGACTTTGCAGCCAGAGCCATGCCAAGTGCAGCAGAAATTGAAGTTGAAGAATGTCCGGTTCCAAATGCATCATATTCGCTTTCAGCCATTTTGGGAAATCCTGAGATCCCCTTGTATCTTCTGTTTGATGCAAAGTTTTCTCTCCGGCCTGTAAGAATTTTATGCCCGTAAGCCTGATGACCTACATCCCAGATTAGTTTATCATATGGTGTATTAAAAGCATAATGAAGAGCCACGGTAAGCTCCACAACGCCCAGACTTGCCCCGAAATGCCCGGGGTTATTGCAAACTACATCAATTATGAATTGTCTGAGCTCTTCACTAACCTGAACAAGGTCAGAAGGATCAAGCTTTCTGAGATCTTCAGGGGTTGTTATTTTAGAGAGTAAATTCTCTTTGCTGTCCATTACAATTCCGTTAAAACAAATGACGTGCAAATATAACAATTATTATTCCCTGATGTTTGAAGAAGCATCAGCGGGATTTTCTTATTTTTGTTCCGGAAACCTGACCTGACCGGACAATTTTCAGGCAGGAGTTCAGTTTATAACAAAAAACTGCAATATGAATAAATCAGCATTGTCATTAGGAATAGTATTTTTAATCGCAGCATTTTCAGTTTCCTGTGTTTCCGGAAAGAAGTTCAGTGCTCTTCAGGATACAAGCAAAGGATTCATGAATGAACGTGATTCGTTCAAGACAGACAATATCGGACTCGAGATGGAGAACAGGGAGCTCGAGGCAAAACTGGCAAATCTTGAAAAAGAGGTCGCCGGAATAAGGCAGGAATTCGCATCTGTCGGTACCGAACGCGATAAGGCAGTTGAGGAGCTTAACAGGATCTCATCGAAATACAATGAGTTGCAGAATGCTCAGGAAGACCTTATTAAAGGCAATGTGAAAGAGACGCAGAAACTGCTTTCTGAACTTCAGGCAGCACAGCAGAACCTGCAGAACAAGGAAGATCTGCTCAGACAACTCGAACAGACTCTCGATACTAAAAAAGCATCGCTTGATGAGCTTACTTTTGAACTTGAGAAGAGAAATGCCCGTCTGGCTGAGCTTGAGAAGATCCTTGATGCACAGAAAAAAATTGTTCAGGATCTGAAGAATAAAGTTTCGGAAGCACTTCTGGGATTTGAAAATAACGGACTCACAGTAACCAATAAAAACGGCAAGGTGTATGTTTCCCTCGATGAGAAACTGCTTTTTAAATCAGGAAGCTATGATATTGATGTAAATGGGAAAAATGCTTTGAAAAAACTTGCCGGAGTTCTGGAGAAAAACTCCGATATTCAGGTTATGATTGAGGGCTATACTGATAATGTTCCATATAATCCGGGAAGTGGTCAGCTTAGGGATAACTGGGATCTTAGCGTTAAAAGGGCTACAACTGTTGTTCGTGTTCTGCTCGAGGGTTCAAAGATCGATCCCAAGCGTTTAACTGCTTCAGGAAGGAGCCAGTATCTGCCTGTTGATGATAGAAATACTCCTGATGCACGTCAGAAAAACAGAAGAACTGAGATCATACTCACCCCTGATCTTACGGAGCTGTATCAGCTTATAAACAAATATTAGGAATTTCGGATATCGGATTTCGGAAGTAGTCAATCCGAAATCCGCCATCCGAAATCCGAAATTACTTAGAGAATTCCTGCAGTCGTACATTCATGTTCCTGAGTGCCTGAAGCAGATTGTCTTCGGGACGGAGGAAATCCTGATCTCCCCAGAAGAGAGGATCATAGTCAGATATTGTTCTTGAAAAAACAGAATGTATAGGAGCCAGTTCCTCCCGCTCGAATCTTTTTACATTGATCTGATCTGTCTCTGTTATTGCAAGTTCAAAGAATACGTTGAACTGGGAGTTGAATAGTTTTTTCTTCTGTTTCGATGCGAAAACAAGATCGCCTCTTACGTGGCTTAGAAAATAGCGCTGAGCATCTTTTCTGTAGCTTACCGAATATTTTACTGAAACCGGCCATGTTGTAAATCCGCGTGATGAATTAGACACAAACGAATCTTTCATCTTATGTATAAGGGCCTGATTAAGTTCAAATTCGGCATGTAGAATTCCAAAATCTGTAGTATTTATATACACTATTCCTTTAAAAAGCGGACGATCGACCTCAGCCCTCTGTTCAAATTCAATGGCGTAAGCAGATTCATCATCATATGTTACGATGTCGGTTATTCTGTAGGAGTACTCATCAATGGTACCGGCACTTATAAAATCAAAATTGTTTCTTGCTCCGTCAAGTTCGAGACATGTACTTAATCCTGCCTTCAGCCTTACTGCAAGAGTATCGGTCCTGTCGGCATTCTCAATTTTTCTGCTTTTATAAACCTTAATCTGATCTTTAAAAAGCGAGCCGCTATAAGCACTTTTATACAACTTAAGAACAGCTTCAGAATAGGTCTGCAGCTCAGCCTTTTTCATTACCCCCTCCCTGTAAAAACCGGTCATCATTACCGGTGTATTTCCGTAATTTTCAGGTATTGCTGACCGGACTTTTATTATAAGCTCTTTTGGGATCTGGTTTCTGATAATAATCTCGGGAATAGATATAAATTCCCTTTTCATAGCTATTGTGAAGTTGTTTCCAATCGCTTTTTTTACAGCTACATTTCTTCCGAAATAGCCAAGGTATGAAACAGATAGAGTATCATTTATAAGATCAGGGGTGATATTAATTCCAAACTCACCGTTATTATTTGAAACAGTGCCTCTGCCCCTGTTCAGGAGAGCAATAGTTGCATAAGGCAATGGCTCCGAAGTTTCATCATCGATGATGACTCCGGTAATGTAATTTATATCTGAAGTAGTAGCTGAGTTCTCCTCAGGCATTGCCTTAGATGCTACTCTGGAAATAATTATATATTTATCAATTACAGAAAACTCGAGAGAGTCGTTGAGGTGAAGGCTGTCCAGAATTATACCGAGTCTCGTATTTATGAATGATAATTCAGTTTTTCTTTCACCATCGACCAGGCGGCTGTCATATGTAAAATTGTAACCGGTCCGCCGGGCGATAATATCCAAAGCATTGCCTGTTTTAACTGCTCCTGCCCTGAATGTAAATGTTGAATCGAGTATACCGCTCTGGGAGGATGCGGATTCAGGCAGGGTGAGCAAAAGGAACAAAGCAATGGCCGGAAACCAAAACAATTTATAGCCATTGTGTGAGAACATTTTCCAATAATGAGCTATTTTTTAACAAGATGGTAAACATCACCCTCTTTAGCAAAGCTCAGGTTAAAGCTACGACAAATTAAAAGAATAATTGTTTCCTCAGTGCCGCTCCCGATTGGTGAATGCCATGGATTTTCAAGTATGGAAGGGTCATCTGCCACAATATTCATATTATAAACCCTCTTCAGATCTTTAAATACAACGTCGAGTTTCTGGCCTGTATAAACCAGTTTTCCTGTATTCCATGCCAGATAGTTCGGGTTCTCATTAATTGCTTTTGCATATGATTTAAGATCAATGTTTCCAACGTAGCCGGGTTCCAGATCGAGTGATCGTGACTCTGTTTTATCGGAGAGAATTACCTTGCCTGTTGTTACATAGACTTCGACTGCTGAGTCTGAATTGTTTGTTATAACATTGAATGATGTGCCAACAACCCTGACATAAGCTTTCCCTGCATCAATTATAAAAGGTAAGGATGCATCGGGCGATATCAAAAAGAATGCTTCCCCGTTGAGTTTAACATTCCGCCCTGATTTGCCGAAATCAGATTTGTAGCTCAATTCGGTATTCCTGTTAAGAAATATTTTGCTTCCGTCGGGGAGTTCAACAAGAAGATTTTTTTCATCAGAACCTGTAACAGCAATAATTGTTTTACTGAAAACGCCTTTGTTGCTAAGATATATGGCCGTTGAACCTAGTCCGAGTATAATGAGGGCAACTGCGGCAATTCTAATCACTATTCCAGTTAATCTCCTGACAGGGGGCATGTTTTCTTTCAACTGAGGTTCTTTTTCAGAGATCCTTCCCTGAAGTTTGTTCCAGGCCTTATCTACATCAACTTCTCCCTCGCTGAAAGTAACTGCAAGTTCCTCCCATTCCCTGTCAAATATTTTCTCTTTGGTGTTCATCTCTTTATTTATTCTTTTAGTTCTCTTCGGAATTCTTTAAGTGCTTTGCTCATATCGGCTTCAACTGTTTTTACCGAAATTTCCAGTTTCTCAGCTATTTCTGAATATTTGTAACCATCAAACCTGTTCATGCTGAAAATCTTTCCGCATCGTTCGGGTAGTCTTTCAAGTATTCCTGCAATTCTCTCCTGCAGCTCTTTATGCTGAAGAATTTCCGAGGGATTCTCGGGATATTCTTCCTCCTTTTTGGAGCTCTCATCAGAGTGTTTTAAAACAACCTTCCTGTGTTCTATCAGGTGAAGGCATTTATTATGAACAGATCTGAAGAGATAGCCATTTAAAGAACTCTCAATGTTTATTTTTTCCTTATCCTGCCAGAGCCTGAAGAAGAGGTCCTGTACTATTTCCTCTGCTGTATCGTGATCCTTTACAAGGGTCTTTGCATATTTGACAAGGGCAGAATAGGAGGATCTGAAAAGGAGCTCAAACTGTCCTTTGTCTCCTTCACGGATCCTCCTGATAATCTCATTCTCCCCGGTCATTATTCTATCTATTTCTCCAGGTCATCCCTGTCGCTGAATTTAAGCTTTCTGCTTAATTTTCTTATTGCTGATTCTATACTCTGATCAGGTTCAATAACATTATACTCGCCCCAGTATTGCGGGTCAGTAAAGGCACTTACCTTTTCAGAGAAAACATCAGAATTCCTTATTTTTTCCTTACCTGCAAATTTAATAACTTCCTCATCAGTACGGTCAGTTACCGCGATTTCTGACATTGTTGTATAATAGGTATTGAAAAGTTTTTTCTTCCAGTCAACTTTAAACCTTACCTCTGCTCTGGAGTAAGCAAAATACCACTTGCCATCCTGTTCACGATATTTTGTCCTGTATGTGGCAATTTCAGGTGTAACTTCCATTCCAAGAGGCTTTTTCCTTATGAAAATTGATGATGCGGCAGCTTTGTTCTCAAGGTTAAAACCGAATTCAACTTCTGTTATTGCAAATGATTCCATCTCAATATACAGACTTCCCATGAAGAGCGGCATCTCGACTTCAGGTTTCTGCAAAAAGTCCACAACATAATGAGGTTTGTCATCAATTTCAATTACGCTCGTTAAAGTATAGTTGTAATACTGCATTGCGTCGAGTGTAAGTACTGATTCGCTGTTTTTTGCGATATCGAGTTGCAATACGCTAACCGGTCCGCCCTGTAGTTTAAACAATACAGTATCCATCTTTTCAACATCAGAGCTTTTTCTTCCTTTATAGATCCGGGCACCGTCGAAACGGACATCACTGTTATATGGTGCTTTAAAAATCTCCACAACGGCTTCACCTATTGAAACATAGGTTCTGTTTTTTCTTATTGTTTCCCTGTAAAAGGCTGTCATCAGATTAGGAACCGACTCGTAGTTCTTTCCTATATTACCTATAGCTTTCTCTACAATACTAACGGGATCGAGAGGTTTCACAACAATCTCTTTAATCGGAATCGGAGCTGACTCCATTGAGATTACATTTTTAAACCCGTTATCTCTCATATCAGTCAGGAGTATAGTTTTGTTTTTATACCCCAGAAATGATACCTCAAGACTCTTTGATACGTTAGGATCACCTATTTTTAATGTAAATTCACCGTCGATGTTTGTTACAATGGCAACATTCGACTCTTTTACAGCCACTGTAGCAAAAATAAGAGGAGCTCCTGTTTCAGCATCAACAACCTTGCCTTTAATAGTTATAAAATCCTGCTGATCATTTTTCTTTTTGCCGAAAAGCGGGGCAGCAGACACAGATTCAGCTGCAAAGGCAAACAGCAGAACTACTGTGATTAACGAAATGTGCTTAAATGATTTCATGGCGTTTTTTATTTAAGTTTATTGTTAATTGTGTGTTTTTCATGGATAATCTTAATCCTGAATTTTTTCTATTCAACTCTATGACCAGTTAAATGATATTTTACCCTACAACATCTGGTAAATAATTTCTTATCTTACTTCAGAATTTTACCTGATATATGATTCAGTGGCTGATTAATCCTGCTAATATTTTTCTTTCCGGGTATTCCTGGTTAAAAAGCTCAGTAACCGCGAACCCTGTTATTAAAGGTATGCCTGTATCGGTGTCTGTTGAACTTACCAATATCTGCAATCTTAAATGTCCTGAATGTGCTACGGGGTCTGACAGGATGAAAAGGGCAAAAGGGTATATGAAAATTGAGCTTTTTAAAAAGATTATTGGCGAACTATCTCCATTTCTTACAAATATTAACCTGTATTTTCAGGGAGAACCTATGCTTCACCCTGATTTTTTCATGTTCCTTGAAAACTGTTCCGGAATTCACTCTGTTGTTTCTACAAACGGACACTTTCTTACACCGGAAAATGCCGAAAGGATTGTAAAATCAAAATTGTCAAAGCTCATAATTTCTCTCGACGGGGCCGATCAGGAAGTGTATTCCAAATACCGAAAAAATGGTAACTTTGAGACTGTTATAGACGGTATCAGAAATGTAGCTGAGGCAGGCAGAAGATATGGGTCTTCGCTGAATACTGAGATTCAGTTCCTTGTTAACAAACATAACGAACATCAGATTTCACAGATAAAAAAAATCGCTGCTGATCTCGGAGTTCCGTTGAGATTGAAATCAATGCAGGTTACTGATAAGGAGGATGCTGATAAATGGCTTCCTGCGGAGAACAGATTCAGAAGATACAAATCAGATAAGGGGGTATGGAAAATTAAAAACAAGATGCCTGACAGATGTGCCCGTCTATGGTTTAATCCTGTAGTTACATGGGATGGTAAAGTACTGCCATGCTGCTTCGATAAAAACGGAGATTATGTAATGGGCGATCTTAATAATGAGACTTTCCGTGAGATATGGAGCGGATCCAAATATAAAATTTTTAGAAAGAACATACTCACCGGAAGACATATGATAGAGATCTGCACAAATTGTACTTCAGGACTTATCGGAGTCAGATATTAATATTGTAAAAGGGAAATAAGTTGGAATAAAAATATTCAGATTATGAAAACATTCAAGACAATTTTAAAAGTTATTGCTGTTCTGATAGTTGCAGCAGTGATAATCGGATTCTTATTTATATCAGGAATTAAGCGTGGAGGAATTCCTGAATATGAAGGTAATCTTTTGGTATCGGGACTTGAAAAAGAGGTAACTGTATACCGCGATGAAAGAGGGATGCCACATATTTATGCAGAAAATGAACACGACCTTTATTTTGCCGTAGGCTATGTAATGGCACAGGAAAGGCTCTGGCAGATGGACCTGATACGGAGGGCAACCAGAGGAAGACTCTCTGAAATTTTCGGCGAAGGATATGTTCAGACCGATTTATTTCTAAGGAGTCTTGATATGACAACTAAATCAAAACTGGTTCTTAGCAACGAAGATCCTGTAATAATTTCATATATACAGGCTTATGCCGATGGCGTGAACTCATTTATTGGTGCTGCCGGGAAAAAACTCTCTCCCGAATTCAGGATTCTCGGATATAAACCTGATCCATGGTCACTTGAGGATATTGGTAACATAATAGGCTATATGGGCTGGGACCTTGCCTCCGATAATCTAACCCAGGATATTTTTGCTTATCGGCTCACACAGAAATTCGGGGCAGAGAAAGCAGGACAGCTGATACCCGATTGGAAAGCAGTCAATTCGCTCGTTTTTCCGGAGTTTAAACTTAATGATACACTGCTTTCTGAAGCACAGACTTTTATTTCATCAATGGATAAGCTGAAAGCATTGGGAGTTGTCTCATTTTCAGGAAGCAATAACTGGGCAGTTACCGGGAAAAGAACTGAGACAGGTAAGCCAATCCTTTCGAATGATATGCACCTTAGTTTTGGCTCCCCGGGCATCTGGTTTCAGATGCATCAGGTTATTCCCGGAAAACTCAACGTTACCGGAGTTGTTGTTCCGGGTCAGCCTTTCGTTATTGCAGGACATAACGAAAAGATAGCGTGGGGAATGACAAACCTTATGGTTGATGATATTGACCTCTTCGCTGAGAAAATAAATCCCGAAAATGAGAACCAGTATTTCTTCAACGGCGAGTGGAAGAATATGGTTGTAAGAGATGAAATAATAAAAATTAAGGGAGGTACTGCCGATACACTTCAGCTCAGATTTACCCAGAGGGGACCGGTTGTTTCAGGATTCCGAAAAGTAGCAGATGCATCACTTACAATGAGATGGGCCGGGTATGATTACAGCGATGAGATAAAGGCGGTAGCCCTGCTCAACCGGGCATCAGACTGGAATGAATTCAGGACGGCTATTACCTCATTCAGGTCTGTTAGCCAGAATTTTATTTACGCCGATACTGAAGGGAATATTGGTCTGAATACAGGCGGCGGCATAGCTATAAGAAAAGAGAATGGCACAATAATAAGAAACGGGGAGACAGATGAATATGACTGGAAAGGATATGTTCCTTTTGAGCAGCTTCCTTCGAGCTATAATCCACAGATCGGTTATGTTTCATCTGCGAATAATAAAACAGTCAGCGAGGATTATCCCTACTATGTGAGTGCAGGTTTTGCAATGCCATACAGAATAAACCGTATAAGGCAGATGCTTGACGAGAAAGAGGTGTTCGGAATGGAAGATTTTAAGAGAATGATAAATGATCAGCACTCCGACTATTCAGCGCTGCTTACACCTTTTATTGTGAAGCTGAATGACAAAAAAGACCAGATGACAGAGGCGGAAAAATCAGCTCTGGAATCACTTATTAACTGGGATTATAATATGGCTGCAGATCTCCTTGCACCATCTGTTTTTGAATTTTTCAGGGTTAGTTTTGCAAGAAATCTCCTGGCCGATGAAACAGGAGATTTGTATACTCAGGTTACAGGCACTACCAAAGAATACTATATCTACAGGATCCTGAAAACAGGAGCTGACGAATGGGTTGATAATGTTGCCACTGAGCAGAAGGAGACTCTTGAAGATATTCTACTTAAGAGTTTTAAGGATTGTGTGGCTTCCCTTACTGAACAATTCGGAGCCGATCAGAAAAAATGGCTCTGGGGTAATATTCACAGGATCAGAATTGAACATCCAATGGGTTCTGTGAAAATGCTTGACCGTGTTTTCGGCTTCAACTCTGATTACTATCCCATAGGCGGGAGTAATCATACTGTTAGTCCTTATTCATACGGAGCAGGAATTGTTGTCAATCATGGTGCATCTGAGCGTCATATTTTCAATACTGCAAACTGGGATGAATCGCTTACAGTTATTCCGACAGGCGCCTCGGGAATACCTGCAAGCGAGTTCTATCTTTCGCAGACAGAAACCTACCTCGAGGGACGATTTTATAAGGATTCATTTTCAGACAGCGCTGTTAAAGCTGCAGCTGTTTATACCCTGACTCTTAAACCTTCGAACTGATATTTTATAAGTGGTTACTTAGTCTCTGACACCAATGGTAACGGAAATAGTAACTGATATTGAGTCTCTGGATGATCTCAGGGAAGAGTGGAATAAACTTCTGATCTCTTCTGCTGCGAATAACCTGTTTCTAACCTGGGAGTGGATAAGCAGCTGGTGTACACATATGCTTAAAAGTTCTGAAACTCCAATTATTATAACGGCGCGGGAAGGAAACCGGCTAGTTGGTATTGCCCCGCTTATAAAGGACCGGCACCGATTTCTTGGAGATTATTTTCATATTATTGGTCAGCAGTATTCATATCATCTGGGGTTTATTGCGGAGAGAGGAAAAGAAGATGATGTCTTTTCAGCCCTTTTTGACTATCTCTTTAATGTTGTTGGGAAAAAGTTTTTTGTTCTGGATTTTCTGCACCTTGATGAAGACCCTCATTTTGAGGCTATTTATATGAACGGAATAAAACGAAGAGGGTATTTTGTTGACAAGAGAATACATAATTCATGTAAAGTATTAATACTTCCTGAAAAATTTGATGAGTATCTTGAAAAGGGGATACTGTCAAATAACCTACGGATTAACCTGAAGAAAGACTTGAAAAGGCTTTCAGCGGATTATGATTTTCAGTGCTTCGATGCTGATCTGAAAGATTTCAAGGCCTACTGGCAGGAGCTTTTGTTTTTGCATCGGAAAGAAATGAGTGATCAAAAAAAGCAGTCAGTTTTAAGCAGCAACAGTTTTCCAGGTCATATCGAAAATAGCTGTGAGATGTTAAAAGTAAATGAGTCTGTTCAACTATCGGTATTAAGGATAAATGATGTTACTGCTTCAGTTCTGCTGGGTATTATCTATAATGAAGTATTCAATGCAATTACAATTGGATTGAGTTCAGATTTGAAGCAAAAGTTCCCATGGGTTAACTTTTCCGTTTTATCACATACCTTTGCAATAAAATCAGCTATTGAATCGGGTTGCAGGGAGTTTGATTTCCTTGGTGGTGATCATGATTTCAAAAATAAAATGGGTGGAAAAGAAAAGGGAGGAATCAGAATAACAGTCTATCGTTCAGGTTTTCATAAGATAGTTGTAGGTGTTCTGTCCAGATATATTGTACCGTTGTTTAGAAAAGCATAGTTATTTTATGAAGCAGAAGATTGCCATAATTACCCACGCATTTCTCGATCAATCATCGGGGACCTCACTTGCCGTTGGTGGTGTGGAGACATGGATTCTTGAGATAGTAAGGCTATTTTATAATCTTGGAATTGAACCGGTTATTTATCAGCTTTCTAAAACTGATTTTACAGCAACTTTTGAAGGTGCAACTGTTATAGGTTATAAGGGAACGGATAGAAAGAATATCCTCAGTCATTGTCATGAAGATATTGACAGTAGAGGGATAGAAAGAATAATTTACGCAAATATTTATACGGATGCGAAATATTACCGGCCGGGACAAATATTTGTGCAACATGGAATTCACTGGGATTATCCTACTTCACATTACAATATCCGCGGCCGGCTTAAGTGGGAGTATATGAGAGGAAAACTAAGCCGGAATGATATACGGATGTGTCTTAAATCGAAACTGACAATTGCTGTCGATACAAACTTTATCAACTATGCACGGATTGTGATGAGGCATAGATTCAATCCTTCCGGGATTGTATATATCCCGAATTTTGCCTGGCCCCGAAATATCGATAATTGGGGGCCAAAATGGATAAATGATGGCGAGATAAGAATAGTATTTGCCCGCAGATTTGAATATTACAGAGGGGTTATTCTTTTTGCCGAGGTAGCTGAAAAGCTTCTTCACTCATTACCCGGTATCAAGGTCACATTTGCAGGTTCAGGGACTAATGAAAAATTCCTGAAAGAAAAGTTCAAAGACTATGAAAATGTTGTAGTTAAGGAGGTTCCTCATGAAGAGATATACGATCTTCTTTGTGAGAGCCATATAGCTGTTATACCTACATTAAATTCAGAAGGTACATCACTCTCCTGTCTTGAGGCGATGGCATCGGGTTGTGCAGTTGTGGCAACAGATGTAGGAGGACTTTGCAATATTTTAATTCCGGATTATAACGGACTTCTTATACGTCCGATTGTTTCTGAATTTGTTAACTCGATAATATACCTTGCCACTAACAGAAAAGAAGCAGCGAGGCTGGCAGAGCGGGGACATGAACTTGTTTCGGAATCCTTTTCCTCTGAAATGTGGCGGACCAGAATTAAGAAAGTTCTTGAAGAATCAGGATTTTTAGAAAGGGAGTAGGATGTCATACTTAAATCTGTTATCGGGCAAAGAGATTGTGATAGAAATACTCAGGCAGGAAAAATGTGTCTGGCCAAATGCTGCAGACCTTATCTCCTTAAAAACCGGGTTTTCATCACGGGCATTTGCTTCAGGGGCATCAATCTGGAAGCGGTTCGAAGGAACAGATGGGAAGAATCCTATTGAAAATGTAGCATTTGTAAATAAGGCAAATATTCGTGAGAAAATTATTTGTGAGATAAAGAATGAACTCTTCAGACAGAATCTGCCCTATATTCATCTCAGTCATGCCCCATCCGGATTCAGAAATATCTGTTTATTCCGGATCGATTGCGATGAAACAGATAAAGATTCATTTTTGAAGCTTGCAGAGCTTTCAGCAAGTCATAATTTTAAGTTTACATGGTTCGTTGACGTTAAGTCGCAGAAAGGTTACCTTAACGAGATCGCTGCCATAAGGAGAGATGGTCACGATATTCAGCTTCATTGTTATGAACATAAGACTTACAGAAGCTATAGCGAAAACCTGAATAACATTAAAAAGGGAAAAGACCTTCTGGAGAGGTCTGGTATACCTGTTGAAGGATTTGCCTCACCTTTCGGGAAATGGAATAGTCAACTAAACAGGGTTATAGAAGAGTTGGGCATGGAATATTCTTCTGAATTTTCAGCTGGTTATGATGATTTGCCTTTCTTCCCGCCATTGGTAACAAGGATGTCTCATGTTCTGCAGATTCCGGTTCACCCTGTTTGTATAGGGAGTCTCAGAAATGCGGGGTTTTCTGGGGAGGAAATGATATCTTACTTTGACAGGATTATCGGTTTCAAATATCAGAGAAATTCACCATTGATATTCTATGGTCATACGAAATATGAGATAAACAGATACCCGGAAGTTCTGGGCTTTGTCCTTGATAAACTGAATGATTATAAGGACGTCTGGCATACAACAATGACAGAGTATTCCTTATGGTGGAAGCTTAGACTTAACTGCGAATACAGGGTGGAATTTGGTGATGATTTAATTTCTATTGTCACGAAAAATACTGACAAGACAATATCGATGCATATTGAAAATTCAGATTCATCAGAAACAGATATACCGCTGATTGCAGGTAAATATCGTTTAAGTAATATGAAGTGGAGGCAATCGGAAATTATAAGATCATCGCCTTCCTCAGAAATGGGAAAAATTTACCTTAAGGACCTGAGAGTAAAAATATGGGATCTCAGACATGGAAAGTAATGTAGTATAAGTGATTATGAAGATACTTTGTATAATAGGTACTCGTCCTGAGGCCATTAAGATGGCATCAGTAATACGACTTATAAAGAAGACAAGCGGTTTTGAGATCTTTGTATGTACAACATCGCAGCACAGGGAATTGCTTGCCAGCGCCCTTGGAATTTTCGGGATAAAGCCTGATTTTAATCTGGATGTTATGCAGGAAGATCAGAACATGTTTGATATATCGGCAGCAATACTGAAAAAAATTGAACCTGTTCTTGTAAAAACAAGCCCAGATCTGATCCTTGTACAAGGTGATACAACTACTGCATTCATAGGGGCCCTTGCAGCATTTTATTTCAGGGTAAAGATTGCACATATTGAGGCCGGACTCAGAACATATAACAAATCATCTCCTTTTCCTGAAGAAATGAATCGCCAGCTAATTACACGACTGGCCGACATTCATTTCGTACCCACACCTGATGCACGTAAAAACCTGATTCAGGAAAATGTTCCGGAGTCATCAATATTTCTTACAGGTAACACAGGTACCGATGCATTGAAATTTGCTCTTGAGCTTTTAGATACGAAAGAAAACTCACCCGAAGGAATCAGCTTTCCCTACATTCCGATTTCTCTTACAGATGGAATAAAGGATCCTTCTAAAAAGCTTATTCTTGTTACCGGTCACAGGAGGGAAAACTTCGGAGAAGGAATTATGAACATCTGCAATGCCCTGATTGAAATAGCATTGAGGGATGATGTTCTGATTGCTGTACTGGTTCATCCCAATCCGAATGTCAGAAACCAGATCTTAAGCACATTATCCGGGAAGCATAATATTTTTCTTCTCGATCCCCTGGATTACCTATCTTTTGTTCATCTTATGACGATAAGCTACCTGATTTTAACAGATTCAGGGGGTATTCAGGAGGAGGCACCATATCTTGGCAAGCCGGTTCTTGTAACCCGTCAGAATACAGAACGTATGGAGCCGGTTCTCAATGGAACTGCAAAACTTACAGGTGTTTCTTCTGAGGAAATTGTAAGAGAAACAAACATACTCCTCGATAATAAAGAGGAATATCAGAGCATGACAAGGTCGCATCTCCCATATGGCGACGGAAAGGCAGCGGAAAAAATTGTTGATGTTCTTAATCAATACGCTTTTGATAAGTGACTTATCATTTGCGGGGATATATAATTTTTGATTAAAAAATGAACAACCCTTTTTTTTCAATAGTACTTACAACATTTAAGAGAGAGCACCTTCTGCCAAGAGCAATAAGAAGTGTTCTTAAGCAATCTTTTAAGGATTTTGAACTCATTATTGTTGATGACGGAGGTAGTGAAGTAACAGAAAGGATTGTGAGCAGTTTCGAAGATGAAAGAATTATTCTAATTTCAAATAAGCAGAATTTAGGTGTTGCAGCATCCCGAAATATAGGAATAAGGAGTTGCAGTGGAAAATATATATCATTCCTGGATGATGATGATGAATATTATTGCGAATTCCTTTTAAAGACCAGCTTATTTTTTGAGACTGCAGATGAAAATATAGGTTTTGTCTGGACTGGTATAAGAAGAGTTAAGGACACAGATACTGGTGTGAAGGAATGGTACACGAAAATATTTCCCAAGCATTTTCAAACAAGAGAAGAAGGGCTTCTTGCTGTTACAACAATTGGAAGTGGATTTGGTCTGACTTTCAGAAAAGAGGTTTTGCAAGAAGTTGGCTATTTTAATGAATTATTTGAAACATCAGAGGATACTGAATTTTTTTTCAGGGTTGCCAGAATTACTGAATTTGCAACAATGCCTGAGATTCTTATCCTGATTCATCAACATGGATGTAATCAATTAACAGATAACGGGAAAGACCTGCAAAGACTTGAAAATTATCAAAAAGTATTGAACTCAAATACTGATCTTACAAATAAATATCCGGAATTATATTATATACATCATTTACGTATTATTGAACTGTTTTATTCATTGAATATGAAGAAGAAAGGCAGACAGATATTCCGGGAAATAATTAAAAGAACCCCTCACCATTTGCACATTTACCCGGATTTTGTTTGTTATGAGTTATTTGGAAAGAGTGCAATAAAATGCAAGGATTGGGTTCTGAAATATTTTAGGTTAAAGGAATAAGCTAGTGCTCTTCTGCAATCAAATAACAAGGTGCAGAGCACCGTTATATTTGTAGTAAAGCATCAGCTCAAGGCACTACAGGTGCAGAGCACCGAAATACTAAACTGTCATAACGTCTTTTTCCTTAATAGTAAGCACTTTATCAACCTTTGTATTGAAGTCGTGAGTCATCTGCTGAACTTTTTCAACAGCATCTTTTTCCATATCCTCGGGAAGTCCGTCTTTAAGGAGACCCTTAAGTTCGTCATTAGCCCATTTACGGGCATTATTATGATCTACAATTCAGCTTAAAAATAAATTCACATCCATAAAGGGGCACCAGCAAACATAAGACAAATAACTAGTCTCAACAAATATTGACCTATAGGATAGTCCGTTTTCAAAGATTCTTTATAGAAAATAAAGATCCCTATAATGATAATTAACATAGCTGACGTAATATATGAAAATACTATTCTCATAGGCCAATTATTGATCCCAAAAAGTACTGACAAAATTGTTTGGGCAATTAAGTATGAAACAATAAAGGGTATCCATCTTTTAGACTTATCCACTTTTGCAGGCAATAAAATATACCAACCAGAAAAGAGGTATATTAATATTGCTAATACTAAAGCACTAGATATCAATGTAGGAGCTAGGTGAATAATTCCTAAAAAGGCTAAAATAAATGAGCCTGCCATTACAAATCTTTCAAGCGTTTTCATATATTCAATTTTAAATTAATGATCTAATGAAATTATAAAACCTATTTTAAAGTAGACAAATAAAATAATAGATCTAATCAATCATTTTATAAATATTTTCCTGAAATCTTAGCCTTAATTATTAGGCCAGGTTTTTGTCTCAATTTCTAAAATCACTTTTGCAGTTCTTCTATTGCACAATCTGCAAGCATAGCACCAAAACATACAGGCCAACTATAGATACAAGCCAATTGTTCAAAAATACCTGAATCCTCCATCTCCTGCAATTTTCGCACCCAGCACCGTTCAAAACTGCCATCTCCTTTTTTACTATTCTCTGAAAAACTAATATAAGTAGAATATCTTAAAATTGAAACTAATTTTAGCAAATAGGTTTTGTCCTGCTGATTAAGATATTTAGTCTTAGATATGTGATTTTCCATTTTTATTGAAAGCGGAATAGATTCAAAGATGTTTTTCTGTATAAATAATGAAAGAAATTCTTTGACAAGTACATCAATATTTTTTAGGTTAACACCATTTGTTTCAAATTTAAGAAACTCAGTAGGTACGGCTTTTGTTAAAAAAGTTTTAAAATCTTCTGGATTATACGCAGTCTTTTTTTCATTTTTATACTTCATAAATGCTATAAATAATGATTGGCCCCAATTATCGTAGACATTTTGTTCATTACATGGATCAGTAGTACTAGTCGAGTAGAATTCACATGACGCTATTTCTCTTAATTCACCTTTTAAGATGCTTAGAGAATCAGTCGATATAGCATTTTTCTCACAACCATTAATAGCCATAAGAAAAAACATAATTGAAATAATTGATACTTTTTTCATAGCATTAAAATTTTTGAGTAAGACTTAAAATTTATTTAACAAAATATCTATTACAGGCATAGTACTCTATTCAATTGCATTTTACAATTTTAAAAATGTTCGGGGCCATTAAAATGATTCATCGGCATATTATTTAACATGTTTTATATTCTCCTTTGTTATACTTTGTAACTAATCAGTGCCTAGGGTTTGGAGTGCTTAGCGTACTTAAAATTATTTGTAACAAAGGGAAATAAATTCTATTTAAGCATCTATTACACCTAAAGCTCCTACAAATTGCACCAAAAGGAGTCAACGCACAGGTGTTAGCACACAGGTTTGGTACAATCCTCGAGTATGGAAGGAAGATTACCGGCCTTTTCTGATGGAATAAATGGAGGTTTTGTATTTAAATATTGCGGTGCGCTGCACCTTTAGTGTGATACTACAAATGCATTTCTACAAATATTTCGCAGCTCTGCTGCTTTTCATATTAGAAATATTATTCACAATGCCTGATTAATTGAATGTATAAGAGAACCAAGAGTATATAAAGGTTCAAAACTAATAATCGAATCTGAATAAATGCGTATGTTTGAAGAATTATGCTGCTTAACCGGATTGAGTTTGACTTATCGTTAATAAAATATGGTGCAGCGCACCATAATATTTGTAGAAAACCACCAACAGGAAACTTTATAGGTGCAGAGCACCGTTATATTTGTAGTTAAGCATTAGCACAAAACATTTCAGGTGCAGAGCACCGAAATGCTAAACAGTCATAACGTCTTTTTCCTTAATAGTAAGCACTTTATCAACTTTTGTATTGAAGTCGTGAGTCATTCCCTGAACTTTTTCAACTGCATCTTTTTCCATGTCCTCAGGAAGTCCGTCTTTAAGGAGACCCTTAA
>JFJP01038194.1_pt1 | contig 20676 bp, 17 predicted proteins | sample 431651 | NCBI WGS metagenome assembly JFJP01 (sample SAMN02602958, study PRJNA72255) | Microbial mat metagenome, whole genome shotgun sequencing project. | biome: fresh water; feature: sink hole; material: water; isolation source: purple microbial (photo- and chemosynthetic) mats found in...
CGCATTTTGTAATACGCTTCATTTCGCTCGGTCGATTCTGGGTTTTCAGGTGCGTGTTTTATTTTCAGCAAATCGGCGCAGATATACGAACCCATAATTGATTTAAACTCGTTTGCAGTACGCTGAACGGCTTTGTAATTGCAGTTTTTGGCTGTTTTATCTGTAATGTCAGTAAATGGATAATGCAATCCTAGCACCAGAAACATACCCGATACTGCACCACAGACTTCACGCAATCGTCCCATTCCACCTCCAAAAGAAGTAGCCAGTTTGGCGGCAGTTTCAGATTCAATTTCATAGATATCCGAATAAGCCATAAAAACTGCTTGCGAGCAATTGTAGCCCGATTCGAAAAATGAAACGGCGAGCGCTACTCTTTTTTCTATTTCAATGTTAGACATAATAAAGTTGTTGATGTTTGGTATTTCGTTAATACCAAATATAAATAAAAGTCAAACTAATAATAGCAATGAAAAACCAAAGTATCACTCCCAACACGAGTGGTTTCACTCCTACCATTTTAAGTGCCGAACGTGACAAACCAGCACCAATAAAGAAAAGAGTTAGCGTCAGGCATTGTCGCGCCACGGTTACAATGCCATGTGTCATTACAGTTGGAATTTGGATGTAGGTATTCAGCACCATTGCCATCACAAAGAACAGGATAAACCAAGGAATAAAAACCCTATCGCCCTTCGATTTAAAATATAACGAAGTGAAAATGGATAGTGGAATAATCCACAAAGCGCGGGTCAGTTTCACTGTGGTGGCCACTTTCAATGCCTCTTCGCCGAAAATAGCTCCTGCGCCAACTACAGAACTAGTATCGTGGATGGCTATGGCTGCCCACATTCCAAACTGATGCTGTGTGAGTTGCAACCAATGTCCAAACACCGGAAATAGAAACAGCGCCAAGGCATTTAATACAAAAATGGTAGCTAGCGAAATAGACATTTCGCTTTCATTGGCTTTGGCTATTGGCCCTACCGCAGCGATGGCACTTCCGCCGCAAATTGCTGTTCCGGAAGCAATTAAATAAGATGAAACATTGGAAATATGAAGCCATTTTCCTATCATAATTCCCATAAACATTACGCTCACTACCGAAAATAATGTGAATATCATACCGTCAGACCCCGCTTTTACAGAGTCCATCAAATTCATTCCAAATCCCAATCCTACAACAGAAACCTGAAGTAAATAATGGGACATTTTACTGTTGAATTTAGGAAATGGTGTTCCGAGTGACAATGCAAATACCAAACCGAGTAAAAGGGCAATTGGAGCTGAAACAAAAGGAGTTAAGCAAAGTAATGCTAGAATAATATACACTATTCTATTGTTCTGTTTGAGAAAATTTAATATAATTGTCATTTTTTTTAGAAGTTTATTCTTTTCTATTAGCCGCTATTGCAGCCAACAGAAAATCGGGAGCAGTACATGGTTTCCAGTCGTTTAGCCCCACAAAGGCAAGTTCTGTTTCAGCAGTATTGATTAATTCATTTTGCTCATTGTATAGCTTATAGCTAAACCATATTCGTACGCCTTTTATTTCTTTCAATGTTGTTTTTACGGTCAATAATTCATCGTATTTAGTAATTTTAATAAACTTGAAATTCATCCGAATTACAGGACACATAACGCCAGCTGCCTCTACTGAGCTATATGGAACTCCAATGCTTCGAAATAACTCCCAGCGAGCTGCCTCGTAATACTTTACGTAATTGGCATGATGCATTGTGCCCATTTGGTCCGTATCGGGATAAGTCACCCTAAATTTATATTCGTGTTCAAGCATATTAAATTGCAGAAGTGGTAAATAGAAACCGTTAAAACAACATAGTTAATGACTGCATACATGTCCTTCTTCTTCGTGCCCATGTGCTGCACAATTTGAGCCGCCATCCTGAATTTTTCCAGCCAAGTAATCTTCAACTAATTGGTGCACATCCCCCTTACAGTTGCGTATCACTTTAATATTTTGGGACGCTAGTTTGTTAACTGCTCCGTCGCCTATTCCTCCAGCAAGCATAATTTTCACCTCCAGATTGGCTAAATCGTAAGCAATATCTGATTTACAACCGCAACCTTGAGGTGATTTTAGAATCGTTTCCGCCATGATTTCATTATTGTCAGAAATTAAAAAAATGGTATAAAATTCACAATGTCCAAAATGATTGTCAATCTGGTTGTCTTGTTTTGTAGGTACTGCAATTTTCATTTTTGTTTGTTTTTTAGCTCCCACTACCCAAAAGAGCATAAGAAGCGGAGTTTAGAGAATTATATTTTTGATTTTATTATGCTAAATACAAATGGAATATCCAGTGTAGAAATAATTTATTCGGTCATTTAATGTTTCTTTCAGTTTGTTGAAAACTTTCTCGCCCGTACAATGTCCTGTAATGAAAACGGTTTGGGGATATTTACTTAAAAGTTCTTTCGCAATAGATTCAATTTCATTCAACGTTTCAAATTCCTGTTCGGGTTTACTATCCAATAAATGGAAACCACCAATTACGTAATCGATTTTTTTTGACGGAAATAATGAGATTGAACCCATTATATTCAAAAGTCCTTTGTGGGCACAACCAGTATAAACAAATAAGTTGTCGGTGCCAAAGCTTACGATTAATTCATGATTGAAATCGTCAGATTCTAACCCATTTCCTGCATTTTTAAACAGGGTTTTATTTGCTTTTGGAAAAGAATAATGGTTGGTTTTGGAAGTAAATACTTGAATTTCATTCTTAAAAACCATCTCCGATTCCACAAACACAAATCTATCATTATAGGTCATTACATCCACATCCAGGCTGATATTTCGAAATCCATTCCTTTTCGAAAAATAACTTTGTTTTAATGTGTTTTTCGACAAAACGATTCTAGCTTTTTTGTTCAGTTCCAAAAAGGGAGGCAGTCCACCAATATGGTCTAAATGACCGTGCGAAATAAATACATAGTCAATATCCTTAATATCAATGCCTAATTTGACTGCGTTCTGAATAAATTTATCCGATGCACCCAAATCGAGCAAACATTTATAGTTTTCTGTTTCTACAAAAATGCACAAACCATGTTCCGATGCCAAATCATTATTTAAAGTTCGATTATCAGCTAATACAAGTATTCTCATTGTCTTAATATTTAGGTATGCATTAAAGTAAAACAAATCAGTTTTGCTTCAAATTTGCTTTTCATTTAAAGTATTTATTGCTGTAAGCTCCTCATTGTTATGTGTTTTACAATCTTTGCATTTTACATGATTTTCCAATCCTCCAATTAATTTGAAGCAGCGTTTGCAACGGAACCATTGTTTTTCGAACTGAACATTTCCACCCTCTATCACTATCATATTGCCTTCTACAAGCGCTTTGGCAATGGTTTTTCGGGCTTTTTCGTAAATCCGTGTTAAGGTAGGGCGCGAAACATTCATCTGAACTGCTGCCTGATCTTGATTCATTCCTTCATAATCGAGCAACCGTATGGCCTCATATTCATCAAATAACAACGTTACGGAGCTTAACAATTTTCGGGGAATACCAAATGGTTTGAATCCTTGCATTAGCGGTGGATTGCAAATTTTTCGTTCTTGTTTGGGGCGAGCCATATTTTTCTTTTATATCATATACTACTTGGAAACGCAAAGATACATAAAATAGTTATGAACTTATGTTCGATTGTTCGCTTTTTAAATTAATTAGCTACTTATTTAATGCTGTGAATGAAAATATAATTTTAAATAATACGAATCAGAAATCATATGTTGAAATTCAATAAATGCTTCTGCCAGAATATTATGTTCAATTTATTTATAAAATTACTTTAGCCATTCATAAATTATTTATATTGTGTTAATGAATTTAAATTTGAATTATTGGAGCAATCCCAATGTTTTCATATCTCGAAATAAAGTAGTACATTTGCAACATTGTTACATTTGCAACATTAATACAAAAAAAAGACAATCGTGATGAATGCAATTGAGATTCTAAAACAGCACAATATAAAGAAAACACCCGCACGCCTTTCCATGATAAATGCTATGAAAGGATGCACGAGTCCCATGTCGGAAAATGAAATGAAGACACAAATGGGTGAATTGTACGACCGAATTACTTTTTACCGCAACGTGCAATCACTTTCGGAAGTGGGTATTATTCACAAAATAGTGGCCGACAATACTACGGTAAAATATGCTTTGAATAGCTGCGAACATGGCCACAATCATACTGCCGAACATGCTCATTTTTTTTGCAAAACATGTCGTGCTGTTATTTGCATGAATCAAATTAAAATTCAGTCCTACCAATTGCCAGAAGGATTTCAATTTTCCGATTGTGATGTGATTATTAAAGGCTTGTGCAAAAAATGCAATGTTATGCCTGAGCTTCAATTGGAGCCTCAATTATAAATTGTTATTTTATCCTTAGTTAAATTCAACAATTAAAAGTATCCATGCTTTCTTATCAAACCAGCATTTTTGGTTAGGAATGATTTGTTATTATACATAAATGAGACAATTTATAACGTCAATATTTTTTCTTTTTATTTCACTAGCAAGTCTGATGAACGCACAGGTACAAGTTCACGGTCAAATCACCGATGAATTTAATCATCCGTTGATGGGCGCAGAAGTGATACTTAACCAAGGTAAATATGGCACTACAACCAATATAAAGGGTTTTTTTGAAATTAAGAACCTTCCTTCGGGAAAATACAGCCTCGATGTATCGTTTCTTGGTTACCAAAAAGTAAGCGAAATTATAGATATTTTAGGCATTAAAGAAATTAATATTCAATTGCATGCAAGCAATACACTTTTGAATGAAGTAGTGGTTAATGATTTGTATTTAGTGAAAAGCAGAAAAGAGAGTTCGATGTCGCTCGAAATTGTGGATAAAAAATTTTTGAACCAAAATAGCACTGGAAGTTTGATGCAGACTTTGAGCCGGTTGCCCGGAATTAGCTCTATGGACATTGGTGCTGGACAATCGAAACCCGTCATTCGCGGGCTGGGATTTAACCGCTTGGTGGTGGCCGAAAATGGTGTGAAACACGAAGCTCAAGAGTGGGGAGCCGACCACGGGCTTGAAATTGACCAGTTTAGCGTGGAAAGAATTGAAGTGATTAAAGGTCCAGCTTCGTTGATGTACGGTGCCAATGCCATTGGGGGTGTTATAGACTTAAAGCAAATTTCTACGCCGCCACTGCAGTCGCAAGGTGGTATGGTAGGACTTAATACCCAAACAAATAATGATTTATATGGATTGTCGGCAAAATACTTTGTTCGAAATAACCATTTTTATTTCAAAACACATTTTAGTTTAAGTCAGTATGCCGACTATAAAGTGCCAACCGATAGCATTGAATACATGAACTATTATTTTAAATTGAATGAAAATCGGTTGCGCAATACAGCAGGGAAAGAACAAAGTGCAGGCCTCACAATTGGCTACTTACGCAATGGATTTTCGAGTCACATGAGTATTTCGGACGTGTTTTCTAAAAGCGGTTTCTTTGCCAATGCACATGGATTGGAAATCAGAAACTCTTTTATCGATTACGACAAATCATTGAGAGACATCGATTTGCCATATCAGCAAGTAAATCATATAAAAGTACTTAGTAATAATATTTGGCAAATAGAAGATTACAAATTGAAAGTAGATTTGGCTTTTCAGAACAATTATCGCAAAGAGTTTTCGGAGGCTGTATCGCATGGATATATGCCCATTCCGCCCGATTCGCTGGAGCGACTTTACAACAAAAATACCTGGACTGGAAATGTTCGTTTTGAGTTTCCAAAACATGGAAAAAACAACTTGACAACTGGAATTAATACCGAAATGCAGCAAAACGAAATTGGAGGATGGGGATTTATATTGCCTGCCTATCAAAGCATTACAGCTGGCATTTTTCTTCATGATAAAATTCATATTTCGGAAAAATGGATGATGAATGGCGGTGTAAGATACGATTTTGGAACTATCAACACCCTGCAATACAACGATTGGTATGTAACTCCGCAGAACAATGGTCAAAATACTTATATACAACGTGCTACACCAATAAGTAGAACATTTAGCAGTCTGACTTGGGGCATTGGAACGACTTATTATACCAATGAATTTTCGACCAAAATGAATGTTGGAAAAAGCTTTAGAATGCCCACAGCAAAGGAATTGGCCTCCAATGGGATCAATTATCACATGTATAGATACGAAAAAGGCGATACAACTTTGAGAGCCGAAGAATCGTATCAACTGGATGTGGGCTTGAATTGGAATTTTAAAAAACTGACAGCATCGCTTTCACCATTTATAAATTATTTTCCTAATTACATTTATTTAAATCCCACATCGGATTATTACGAAGCGCAACAGGTTTATTATCACAGCCAAAGCGAGGTTTTTAGAGCGGGTGGCGAATGTAGTATAGGTTACAAATTTACGAAACGATTTGAAGCAGTTGTAGATGCGGAATATATTTATTCGGTGCAACTATCAGGTGCCAAAAAAGGATTTACCTTACCATTTTCACCTCCATTTTCCACCGTGTTGGGGTTGAAATACGTACTGGATAACAAAGGCATTTTTGAGCAGCCAACCGTTGGAATTGACTTCAAAAGTGTGGCTGCACAAACTAATATTGTACCACCCGAAAAGAAAACACCAGGTTACAGACTGATAAATATCAATGCTGGAACAGGAATTAAGTTAGGCAAACAAATGCTTCAACTCAATGCGCAAGTGCATAACTTATTTAATACCAAATACTTTGATCACACTAGTTTTTACAGATTAATAGAAGTGCCCGGACAAGGCAGAAATTTTGTAATCAACTTACAATTACCGTTTTAATAAAAAAAATGAATTTTCTTCGTCGTCATATTACATGGATATTTACAATCTGGTTATTCTCGGTTGTAAGTCTTGACGTGGTTATTCCGTTGCATTTTTTTGTCAAACAACATGCTATTGATACCTGTCATGCCGATGATAATTCTTGCTGCTCAACGGGTAAAAGTGTAAGTTGCGAAATTTGTGCTTTCGATTTATTCATTGGCTACCTTCCAATATTTAATTTTGAGATTACAAGAACAGATATTCTACTTTATGTTAGTAATATTATTGCAAGTGAAAAAATAATTTTCAAAACCGCATTGTATGCTCAACTTAGGGCACCTCCCGTTGTGTAGTTCACTTTCTTGTTATAGTTTGAGGTATATTTGTTTTTGAATATAATTAAATGATAATGAGTGTGATAATTATTATTTTCTAGTTTCACAAGGGAACTAAATAATCAAATTAATTGATAATTACAAAAAAATCTAACATCTCTTTATTCCCCTGCAATTTATCTCAACGAAGATGCAAGGGGGTAAGGACAAACTAAAAAAATATGAAACTATATATTAAATCAATGGCAATGATAGCCATTTTCTCAGCATTATTGGTGTCGTGCGAAAAAAATGAAAGTCCTACAATTTCGCTTACCGAACTTGGTTTTGATAATACAAAAACGGTAAAACAAGGTACCGATTTACATATCGATGCTGAGATATTGGCTGATTTAAAAATTGCGAGTATTCAAATTATTATTCATAGCGAAGAGGCTCATGCAGCAATTTTGCCAATGAAAATTGCAAGCAATGCTCAAGAAGTTACAGAATGGGCAGTTGATTCTATCTACACCAAAGGCTACGCGGGAGTTAAAAATGCCGATTTTCATGAGCATTTAGAAGTTCCAGCTACTGCCGAATTGGGTCATTATCATTTTCACATGAAAGTTACCGATATGGATGGTAATCAGACCATAAAGGAAGATGAAATTGAAGTGTTGGCCGGCAATTAATTTTAATAATTATTGTATTGAGGTAGGTGTTTTTAATCCTACTTCAATACTTCTAAATTTATTATAATGAAAAAAGTATATATATTTATTCTTGTCGTAATATCCGCATTTTCGTCCTGTACAGACACGGTGAAAGATGAATTGCAACCAATGATTGATATGACTGGCGATACGGCATTTCCACAAAACTGCGTTACCGTTTACCGTAGCGAAAGTTTTACGTTTAATGCCCTGTTTACCGATAATATCGAACTAGGTTCGTATAGCATCGAGATGCACAATAATTTCGACCACCATACGCACAGCACTTCGGCTACCGAATGTGAGATTGTCGCTGTGAAAACTCCTGTAAAACCATTGCTTTTTATTAATGAATATAGTATTCCAGTTGGAAAAACGAGCTATCAGGCTACTATTCAAATAAATATTCCGGCCGATGTAGATACGGGCGATTACCATTTTATGGTGCGCCTTACCGATGCTTCGGGCTGGCAAACTTTTACGGGGATAAGTATGAAAGTGGCGGATAGAATTAAATAATATAGCCATTAAAATTCCACTTAGGAATTAAACTTCAACGCAGACTCTTTTTTTTATGGCAGCTTTTTTTGTGGAAAAATTTGAATGTGAAAACAAAAACGACATATTGTTGTTCTAGTTTTTAGATTAAAAACAATTATGTTGTCAAATCATACCCGTTTAAAAACAATTTTAAAAGTAACATTGCTGTTGTTCTTTATTGCGCACTACAGCAATGTTACTCTATTTTATCATACTCATGTTGTTAATGGTCAAGTGTTTTGTCACTCCCACTTTTTTGGTTTAAATACTAAAAGTATTCCATTGTCTTCTCATTCTCATACCGAGAATCAATTCAAATTAATTCAATTATTTAATCAAATCACCTGGATTTCGGACATTGAAGTTCCACAAGTTCCTGCTCCATTTGTTCAAAATTACTTTTTGTGTTATCAGTCAGCTACTCAAGCTATTCTTTCTACTCCGCTTTTTGATTACGGTCTCCGCGCTCCCCCATTCACTTTGTTATTTGCTTAAATCCTTCTTCTTTGTATAGTTATGTAAGTAAATTTGCTGTGATGTCTATTTAGTATTACATGCATTTGGCTTTGCTTAAACAGCTGTGTCATTTTTAGATGCAAAGAATTGATACAAATTTCCTTTTAATTATTTTCAAACAAACAAACTTCAAAATGAAAATCAACATATTAATTTTAGCAGCCTTATTGGGCTGTATGAATCTTTTTGCGCAAAAATCGTCGGATGCCAATATTGTGGGCGATGTTAAAGATGCCAGAACAGGAGAGCATATTCCGTACATAAATATAATGGTTGCCAATACTGTTATTGGTACTACTACCGACCGTACAGGTCACTTTTATTTAAAAAATCTACCTATTGGCACTCATGTTTTAAAGGTGAGCGGACTTGGTTATAATTCGATAGAGAAAGAAGTCAGTATAGAGGCTAATAAAACGCTCGAACTTAACTTTTTGGTTACTGAAAGTTCGTTGTCGCTCAACGAGGTGGTGGTGAGTGCTAACCGCAACGAAACCAATCGCAAAGACGCTTCGGTGGTTGTGGGTGTTCTGAGCCAGAAGGTGTTTTTGGCCACTAATGCTGTTTGTATGGCGCAAGGTCTTAATTTTCAGCCAGGTGTAAGGGTGGAAAACGACTGCAACAATTGCGGATTTACCCAAGTTCGCATCAATGGATTGGAAGGACCTTATTCGCAAATTCTCATTGATAGCCGACCTGTATTTAGTGCGCTGGCTGGGATTTATGGGTTGGAGCAAATTCCGGTAAATATGATAGAGCGTGTAGAGGTGGTTCGTGGAGGCGGCTCTGCACTTTATGGTTCCAATGCAATTGCTGGAACTATCAATATTATCACCAAAGAGCCGTTGAATAATTCATTTTCGGCAGCTTATAATTACGAGCAAATAGGAGGAATTACCCCCGATCATTCGGTAAACGTTAATACAGCTGTTATTTCCGATGATTCGAAAGCGGGGATGTACCTTTATGGAACTTACCGAAATCGTTCACCTTACGATAATAATGGCGATGGATATTCCGAAAATCCATTGTTGAAAAATCATACCATGGGCTTGAGGTCGTACTATCGACTGAACTCACAAAGCAAACTTACGCTCGAATACCACAATATGAACGAGTTTCGCCGAGGTGGAAATAAGTTTGACTTGCAACCTCACCAAACTGAAATTACCGAACAGCTGGAACACGAAATTAATGGAGGTAGCCTGGCCTACAATTGGTTTAGCCCCGATAGTAAACAAAAAATTAATGCTTATACTTCGCTCCAAAATGTGGATAGAAAAAGCTACTACGGTACTAATTTTAACCTAGATGCTTATGGAAGTACAATTAATACCACTTGGGTTACAGGTGCACAATATGTTTTGAACATGGATAAGCTCTTGTTTATGCCTGCCGAATTTACCGTAGGCTCTGAATATCAATATGATGAGCTAAATGATATAATCAAAGGATATAACCGGAACTTTATGCAGACTACTCGTACTGTGGGGATATTTGCTCAAAACGAATGGAAAAACAAGCGACTGAACATAATGCTTGGTGGTCGATTGGATAAACACAATTTGTTGAACAAAGCAGTAATTAGTCCACGCATAACCACCAAATATAATTTTACACCTGACCTTAATTGGCGCGCTTCCTATTCAGCTGGATTTAGAGCACCACAGGCTTTCGACGAAGATTTACACATTGATGCGGTAGGCGGAGTGGTTAAAATAATCACTATGTCGAATAACCTGCGTCCTGAATACTCGCACAGTTTTAGCTCCTCGTTCGATTATTATTTTAAGGCTGGAAAAACCGACATTAATTTCTTGGTTGAGGGTTTTTATACCAGCATTAACGACATTTTTATTCTTGCTGAAACAGGTACTGATGCCATTACAGGAAATATAAATGTAGAACGCCGAAATGGTTCGGGTGCTAAAGTGAGTGGCATTAACCTCGAAGGAAAAGTGGCGCCAAGTCCGAAATTGCAGTTGCAGTTTGGCTATACGCTTCAGCAAAGTTTTTACAACCAAGCCGAGCGTTGGTCGGACGATTTAACGGTAGCTACCGAACGAAAAATGCTTCGTACACCTAACAATTACGGCTATTTTACACTTACTGCCAGCCCCACCAAAAAATGGGCACTTTCGGCTACAGGCACTTATACGGGCACCATGTTAGCACCCCATTTTGCTGGATATATTTCGACCGACAGAATGGAACAAACACCCCAGTTTTTCGATTTGAACTTGAAAACTTCTTACGATATAAAGCTGAACGGCATTATCATTCAACTCAGTGGCGGTGTAAAAAATATATTCAACGCCTACCAAAAAGACCTCGACTTGGGTGCTTTGCGCGATGCGGGTTATATTTATGGACCAGGCCTGCCACGGACGGTTTTTGTGGGCTTGAAGTTTAATAATTAGTTTGTGGGATGGTGATGTTGTGGGTAATTTGCAGTTTGTATTCAATGACTGAAATTAAGGCATTTATTTTTGCACTTAATTATTTTAGCGCTAATTTAATAGCTTACATTGGTTCGTTATAAAATTGCCTATTATGTTTATATACAGAATCTTAATGTGTAATTTTAACTAGGTATGTTTGCATCTTAAACAAAAGAGTAAACGCAAACGGAGTATTCCCGATGGAGTATTTCGACATTCCGAGAATCGGAACGTGGCGTTTTTACGGCATGGAACATCCCGTGCAACGTGGAGACACAATCCCGATAGCTATCGTGGATAGAAATGCTTTATATTCAGCAACAAGAGAAAGAACGCAATCCCTCCCGATAGCTGTCGGGAGGGATTGCGTTCAAAAAACATTTTTTATAACGAACTATTGTCAGAAAGAATGAAATTTAAATTGAGTATTATATTTAATGATATTTCCTAACGTTGAAATAATACTCAATATAAATAATTTTTTAATTGAAAAATGAAAGAATAAATAATTTTATTTGATAATTCAACTGATTTTATTGTCAGATTAGCAAACATATTAATTTTTAAAATCAAGTAGGTAATAATTTTATAAAAGACAAATCGTTGTTATTTATATGATTATCATTTATATTTAATTGAAAAATGATTAAATTTTATTTGTTACATGGTAAAATATAAATAATAGCTATATCTTTGTAATCATTATAAATTATACTCATTACATAAAAAATCAATTTTTTTACTCCAAAACTAAATAATTTTTATTTAAACAATTAATTATTTCTACAACAATGACGAACAAACTATTCAAACTAATATTGCTCATTCTTATAGCAACAGCACCCGCCCATTTATTTGCAGCCGGAGGAGCTCCCACTATTAATTCGGTAACAGTAGGAAATCTAACTGGAACAACCGCCCCTATAACTGCTACGGTATGGCCAAATGGTAATTCTACTGCTATTTCGATACAATATTCACTTTTAAACAATAATTTTGGATCAGGGACGCAAACAATCAGTATGGGAGGTTTAAATCAAGCAGCTTCTGCTACTCCTGTAACAATAACTTTAACAGGATTAGCACTCAGCACTAAATATTATTTCAGAATAAAAGCGGAAAATAATTTGGGGATAAAATATGCACCAAATTCAGGATCCTCAACTTTTACCACCACTTCGGGGATAAGCTACTCATTAGCTCAAATCAACAATGTAAGTAGCACCCCACTCTCCGCTTCTTCAGCACAAATCAATTTTGGAATCATTCCAAGCAATACCACTAGTGTCTGGCTTCAATATGGCACCAATCCAGCATTTACATCCGGTTTACTAACCCAAACCCTTTCCTCTATACCGGCTGGAAATGTAGAAGTACCTGTTAGCACTACATTAACAGGACTTACGGCAGGTACAAAATACTATTATCGGGTTAGAACCTCCAATAGCGTTGGTGACAATTACTCTCCAAACACTAATTATTTTTTCACATTTGGGATACCTATCCTTACTAATGTAACTAGTAGTGTTATCTCTAACACAGCGGCCAAAATAGCTTTTGCACTGGATACAAATGGAGCAACAACTTCTATTGACATTGAATACAGCACAGACTTAAGTTTTTCGAACAGCAAATCTTTGGGGTCAAGTGCAACACCTAACGCAATTTCGGGCTTTCTATCGGGCTTAACTCCAGGGGAAACCTATAATTATCGAATCAAAGCCACAAACAGTGTAAGCAGTGTAACCTCAACCACACAAAATTTTATTCTCAGTAATACAACAGTTACCCCTGCCGTTGTAGCAGAGTTCAAATTCAACAACTCATACAGCAGCGAAGTAGGATCGATAAATTTTATTTCCAATTCAAAAACATCTTTTACCACGGATAGATATTTGACTGCTAACGGGGCTCTTAACCTAGCGGACACCTCAAGCATTGCCACGATACCGAATTTACCCTCTGGAGGGTGGAATCGCTCTGTATCAATTTGGGTAAAGTTAAATACGCTGAAAAACACTAATCCGTTGTTTCTCATGGGATCTACTCCAGACCAGAATCAGCTCTATTTTTCAAGCACGAATATCTTCGTAGAGAGAGATTTAACAACCCTATTCGATGCATTAGGGACAACAGATGCGGGAGTATGGTATCATTATGTACAAACTTTTGATGGTACTACCGTAAAATTATACCGAAATGGAAGCTTACTGGGTGAAGCGATTGGTGATTTCTTTACTACACTCAATAGCCAAACATTCATGTTAGGGAAAAATACAGAAGTTTCAGCTAAAATCGATGGTGCCGTGGATGACTTGTCAATCTATAATTATGTGCTTACACCCACCCAAGTAAATAATCTTTACCTCATTGCCACACTTAACACATCAACAAGTTCATTGAAAGGAGCAGAAATTGCTTACCAAATCTATCCAAATCCAACATTCGATAGGATAAAATTTAATCATGCTGTGGCGGATTTTGAAAAACATATTATTGATATGCAAGGCAATGTGGTTGCAATTACTAACGAAAATGAACTCTCTGTTTCGCACTTGCCAAACGGTATCTATCTTTTGAAATATTTCAATGCTGCTAATCAGATTGGTTATACTATGTTTATGAAGAAATAATGTTGATTGAAAAATCAATGTGGCTTTAGATAAAAACCTGAATCAGTTGATTCAGGTTTTTTTTATGCTTATCACTCAATCGTAAATCCACTTCGAGAAGTGTTTTTTGAACGTAAAGACTTGATGGTAGCATTTTTCAAAAAAGCTGTTTCATTCATCCAAATAACGCTAGATTGGGTCGTTTTGAAAGATGAAAAGTTCAGCTTTTTGGTATAGATTTAGGTGTTTCTGGCCATTTTGTTTCAGTTTAGGCAATACAATGGCTGTCGGGCTTCATGTGCGGGCACCAACGTTGATTCTGTAACGAAGTTGTAACGCATTATAAAGCTAACATAGAAAGTTGAACAAGAATATTCTAAACACCCAAAAACAAAAAAGCCACAGCAAATGAGTGTTTATATTCTATTGTCTTGCAGTGGCTTTTATAGCTTTTTGATAATTGGCAGGGCGGTTACAGTACATTTTTTTAAGCTTTACGCTAAGAAAAAGAGACAGATAAAGCTAAAACCAATGCACTGTAAGTTTATAACTGCGGGTGTAGATTTGTAATTTATATGTGAATATATTATTACATGTCTAGTTTTTTGCATAGAAACCTTGACATATTTCAAAATATAATTTTATTTTTGCGTGAAATTAGCAGAATAGAAACGAAACAAAATAATTAAAAACTACAAATAATGAAATGAACAATTACAATTTGTGCAGCAATACTAGTTACTGCAAGTGTTATTGCACAAGCCCCCGAAAAATCAGATATTAGGCAGTTATCCGCAACAACAGTGACCAATTGGTTGTCAATGAGTAGGATGGTATGAAAATCAGCATTCAAAAGTACGTACTTGGTGTACCGCCAACCTATCAGAATGTGTACATCGAAACGCATACAACGACCACTAATCTAAATGGTTTGGTTTCTTTAAAGATTGGCGTTGGAAATGTTGCTGGAGAAATATTTGCATATATTGATTAGTTAAAATGGTGAATATTACATCAAAACAGAAACCAATCCAGATTGATGGGACAAGTTATAGCATCACAGAAACAACTCAGTTGTTAAGCGTTCCCTATGCACTATATGCCTAGAATGCTAAAACCTATAATGCGGGCAACTTTGCCCAAGGTGGTATCTTTTTTTTGTGGATGAAACAGGGCAACATGGCTTGGTTACTGCCAAATCAAATCAAAGCTCAAGAGTGAGATGATTCGCATGTACAAATTGGAATTCACGTGCATAACGCGATGATGCATTTTCGGGAGAACAAACACATCAATAATCATAGCGACACAATCGACAATAGGGGATGATGGCAATACATATGCGGCTCGTATTTGTAATGAAATGAAAATTACTGAAGGAGGAATAACTTATGGTGATTGGTATCTACCCTCTATTGAAGAATTGAAGATTATGTTTGACGTTCGTGAATAAATTCAACTGCCTTGGCAAACGGTGGAAGTAGCTTAGCCAACTATAGCTATTGGAGTAGTAAAGAGCATAGTTTGATCTATACTTACTACTACTTATTTGCTGCTTATTTAGCTGGCTTTGTTGCAAAAAGCTCATTATAACATGTTCGAACCATAAGGGTTTTTTTTAATTATTTAAATATTACCGTTACTAGTGCTGAGTTTGTCGAAGCAGGCGGTCGAATTTTTGAGAAAGGCGAGAGCATAGCCAAGTTTACATGAGCTTTGCCGAACTGAGCAAAAATAATGTTAATAATTTATAATGAAGACAAAAACCTGTGTGACGAAAAACCCATCCAACCTGATATATAATCAATTATATGTTCAAAAGTTGGGCGTTGCAAGTGGGTGAGAATTTCTTTTAATGCCACCATTCATAATCTTCGGATTTTTAATAGGTCTTTAAAAGAATCGTTTTTTTTTTGAATAGATTACAAATGAAAATAACACAAAAGTTAGGATTGCAAATCCCAACATCGCGACATTCTGCATTGTAATAGAAATGAGGGACATATCGCGTAGGTAGGGAGAACCCAGCAATAGAATTAAATAATAACAACGACAGTTATATCATAATCATTAATCATTAAATTTTAAATCAAATGAAAATTAGACAAAACTTATCAATTTTCCCATTGCTAATAATGGGCGTTTTTTTAGTGCTTGCAAGTAGTTGCGAAAAAGATGATGACAGTCCAATCGTGTTTAATACCGATGTAGCCTATAGCACAATGACCGATCAAGAAGGAAATGTTTATAAAACAGTAACAATCGGTACTCAAACGTGGATGGCCGAGAACCTCCGTACAACCAAGTATAACGATGGTACAGCCATACCTAATGTAACTGACGGTGTTGAATGGGGAGCCTTAACAACTGGGGCATATTGCAACTACAAAAATACAACTAGTAAAAATGAAATACTCACTTATGGGCAGTTGTATAATTGGTATGCCATAAATACTGGTAAGGTATGTCCTACTGGTTGGCATGTGCCTAGCGATGCAGAGTGGACAAAACTAATAACCTATCTTGGTGGCGAAAATCTTGCAGGTGATAAACTTAAGGAAATCGGTACAGGACACTGGCATAACTCTGGCCCAAACAACAGTAGCGGTTTTACAGCCCTTCCTGGAGGCGGACGTGGCAGTAGTAGTGGTTTGTTCGGAGGGCTTGGATACCAAGGTGAATGGTGGAGTGCCACAGAGAGTGATGCCAGTTACTCCTGGTCACGATACATGACATACGATCTTAGCACTATCTCTATAAGTAGCAGCCGAAAGTGGGAGGGGAAATCTGTTCGTTGCGTAAGGGATTAGAATTTGTTTTATTCACTTGACTCAGTTTATAATTTCTGTGGGGCTGTTGATTTATTTGATGGCAAAGTATAATGAAACACGGGTATATTGGGTAACTTTTGACTTCCTATTAACCTGAGTTCGGGATAAACAATGATATAAAAGCTGGATATTAGTGTGCTTTGCACCTAAATTACAGAAATTAATGTTAATTGCCACAAGTGCAAGGGGACGCTGTCCATAATATAGGTTTAAAGTACCGAAATATTTGTAGAAATTGCGCATTTTAAATTCCAAGAAGTGCAGAGCACCGAAATATGGTATTTATAATTATCTGATAAACAGATCAAATAATTCCATATTTTTTTAATTTTCATTTACTGCTTATCCCGAACTCAGGTTATTAACTACTTTTCAAAATTGACATCTGAAAGGCATCGTTTTTTTTTGATTAAAATTAAGTACGCGCATGTGTAAAAAAGCTAAATGTATATGCTTGTTGATTTTGCGCAGGATGCAATAAAACTGTATGAAAATGCACGAAGAATGAGCATATCAATGATTGAAACAAATTAATAGAAAATAAAGTAGAAATCAAATTTACGATGAATTTACATTGAAATTTGATATCTTTTAAAAAACTGTTTGGTTAAGATGTAAACAAAAATGAATTGATTAGGATGTGATAGAACGCAGGGTTTGCCGCTTTTTTTTATTTAAAATTTATTTACTACATTAGAGTTTATATTGAATTGCTATGCAATTAAAATTAAGAAACGTAGCTCTAAGCACATTGAGTACACTAATCCCCCGAAATCTATCGAGAAATCTAAGTATGAAAAATAAATGGTTTATAGTAAAACAATTGCAGATTAAAAAACATTTATGTTTTTTCTTATTACTCTCAAAATGATAAAGAAATTGTATATAAAAAGTATTCTAATCGTCTCGATAGCTATCGGGACTCCATGTCCTTAGTTTCTCAGTGCTAAGTATTTTATTTTCAAGCATATATAAAATTAATCTAAATAAAGTCTATTGAAGATAAAGCTAAAAAAATAAATTTCCAGAAATTTTCTGATAAACTTATGTATGGGTCAAAGAATGAACTTCAAAAAAGTGAAGATTTGGAACAAAATTGACTACAAAATTCCTTTCGTACTCGGCAATTCATATTGATAAATGTCCCTTTTAATGGCCATTTTTATCGATTTTGCCAATGCCTTGAAAATCCCTTCAAGTTTGTGGTGTTCATTTGTCCCGTCTGCTTTGATATTCAAATTCATACGTGATGCATCGCTCAGTGATTTGAAGAAATGATAAATCATTTCGGTAGGTAAATCACCAATATATTCACGCTTAAATTCTGCATCAAAAACCAACCAAGCACGACCACCAAAGTCCAATGCCACCGAGCACAAACAGTCATCCATTGGCAGGCAAAAACCATATCGCTCTATGCCGCGTTTGTTACCTAGCGCTTTGCCAAATGCTTCGCCCAATGCTATGGCGGTATCTTCAATGGTATGATGCTCATCCACTTCCAGGTCGCCATTCACTTGTATTGTTAAGTCGCAGCCCGAATGCCGTCCAATTTGTTCCAGCATGTGGTCGAAAAATTTCAACCCCGTGTTGATGTCGCATTTGCCCGAACCGTCCAGGTTAAGTTCTATCAAAATGTCTGTTTCTTTGGTAGTACGTTTTACGGACGCAGTGCGCTCACCAGCAAATAGAAATTCGGTAATTCTGTTCCAATCTGTGGTTTGTAAAGCACAATATTCCGACAAGTTTTTTTCTTTCAGCATTTCAGTATTCTCACTGATATAAATGGCTTTACAACCAAGATTTTTTGCCAATTCTACGTCGGTATAACGGTCGCCAATAACGAATGAGCCAGCTAAATCGTAGTCTTCCGAAAAGTATTCAGTAAGCATCCCTGTTTTAGGCTTGCGAGTGTCCAAATTTTCTTCTGGAAATGATTTATCAATATAAACTTTATCAAAAGTAATATCTTCGTTGGCCAAAATTTGAATAAATTTGCCTTGAACATTGTCGAAGTTTTCTTGTGGATAAACTGCTGTTCCTAGTCCATCTTGGTTGGTAACCAAAGCCCATTCAAAATCCAGTTTGTGACGAATGAAATGTAGATTGCGTATAACGCCGGGCAAAAATTCAATTTGCTCCACAGTATCAACTTGGTATGTGACAGGTGGTTCCACAATGATAGTACCATCACGTTATTTTCTAATTCTGACATAAGTTTGATAATGATTGATTTGAAATTTTATTTCTGAATCAAAATGCTAATTAAAGAGTAAAGTTGATACAATCCAATACTAACTTAGTTCCCCCAAAAACTCAAAAAATCCTTTTTCTTTCTCTTGCAGGAGAAAGTACCCGTAGGGGGATAGAGGTCGGGGCTAGGGGTTCTTAGGGGATGTTTCTATACTAATTTTGCCTCTCTTAAAATCTCTTCCATTTCAGCTTGCACTAATTGCGCTTCTTCGCGTGCTGCAGTTGCATAAGTAGCATCCGAAGCAGCATAAATGATTTGACGTGAAGAGTTTACCAATAAGCCACATGAACTGTTCATACCATATTTAGGTACGAGCAAGAAATGTTCTGGAACGATAGCACGAACGTCGGTTAGCATTTCTGCTTTTGTAGCGCCTACCACAAACATCATGTTCTCATCAGTTCCCCATTTGGCTGATGTTTTCAATACTTTTTGGAATAATAATTCTCCTTCAGCATCACGCATGAACTGAAAATCCAAAGCGCCTTTGTTAGAAGTTAATGCCAACAATGTCACCCATTTACCTTCGTAAGTAAGAAACGGCGTTACCGAATCTTCGCCCATATAAGGAGCTACGGTAACTGAATCGAACTCCATATTTCCAAAGAAAGTGCGAGCATACATGGCCGATGTGTTGCCAATATCTCCACGTTTAGCATCGGCAATAATAAATTGGTCGGGATAGTTTTCGCGTATATAATCCACCGTGCGCTCCAGCACTTCCCAGCCCTCCAATCCTAGACTTTCATAAAAAGCCAAGTTGGGTTTATAGGCCACACACAAATCGGCAGTTGCATCAATAATGGCTTTGTTGAACTCAAAAATTGGGTCTTCGGCATCGAATAAATGCTCAGGGATTTTATTTACATCTGTATCTAATCCTACGCAAAGAAATGATTTCTTGCGTTTTATGTTTTCAAATAATTCTTGTTTTGTCATGTTTGTATTTGCTATTTTGTCATTTACTATTTTAATAAAGAAATGTGCTAACACATTTACTTATTTTCGCTTTAACTTGTTTCCAAGTAATTGGTTTTATTGTTTCTGGGTCATTACTATTGTCAGCGTCTGCAAAATAAGTTAAAGCATAAGGAATTGAGATACCCAGCATTTGATTTGGAAATTTAGCTTTATGACAAGTCATCATTTCTTCTAACGAATAGTGGTCCATTAATTCTGCTATATCCCAGAAATCTTTTTTTACACCTCTTCCTAAAATGGCTTGTATTTTCATGGCAATCAAATCTTTATCATGATAAAGTCGTATGCCGGAGTTTGTTTCAATTGGTTGAATAAGCGCATGTGGATAATATACTATATCGACTTTTATTTTTTCAATTTGACAAAAAATGCCCCATTTAGCAAAATCACCACGATACACAAACCCATTGCCAAATTTATTTTGCAACGATTCAATTATTGGTTCTCGTTCAAAATCTTCGGCAGAGAACAAATCCAAATCAATGGATAAACGATGTCCATATTTTAAAGAAAGTGCTGTTCCTCCAACCAAACAAAATTGATTGAGTTCCTCTATTTCCATCAATGTATTTAGTACGGATAAAGTTCCGGGTTCAATTGTCTGAGTTTGTAACATCTAAATTCAG
>JFJP01012198.1_pt1 | contig 20669 bp, 11 predicted proteins | sample 431651 | NCBI WGS metagenome assembly JFJP01 (sample SAMN02602958, study PRJNA72255) | Microbial mat metagenome, whole genome shotgun sequencing project. | biome: fresh water; feature: sink hole; material: water; isolation source: purple microbial (photo- and chemosynthetic) mats found in...
GAAGTTTTCTCCACATTTCCGCATGACTTTCTGTTGGCGCCCGCCAAAACAGAAGACACGTATTATCAGGTTAGCGGGGAACACCTGCTCGGCAGAAATCTAAACGTAGCACAGATCCAGCGTGGAATATTGCCCATCGCAACAAAACATGGACCCCGCTCTCTCATGGGGGTATGGCAAACCAGCCCGCGCTCCAACGAACAAATCTGGCGCGCACTTTCTGCCATGCCACAGCCTGCGTTGTTCAACATCCTGATCCAACCGTCTGTTTTATATGCCGCAGAAAAACATGCCCTGCTAGATATAAAAAACAGCATCCAAAATTCCGAACAAAATGAAGCGCTCGCCGCCTATCTACCCTGGATGGAAAATTATATGAAGCGGCGGCTTGCAATTTGGAAAAGATTTTTTATTGTCCAAGTTCATCTGGTAGTTGATGGAAGCCCGACAAATTTAATTCGTTCAATTGGATCGGCGCTTACACGGGATTCCAACGAGTTGGCTCTGCCTGGCTATCAAACGCGGCTGCCCAATTCAGCAAACGAAAGCCGTCAATGGCGTGAAAATATCCGCTCACTTGAATTAACCGAAAGTTCCCTGCATCTGGATGACATTGCAGACCTGGATGAGGTCTTCTCCATTTTCCGTTTTCCATATCGTCAAGAGGCAGGTTTGCCAGGCGCAAATTTTATCGAAAAAAACAAAGAATCAGATTCGATGTAAAAATAGCAGAAACCAAATACCATGGCTGCCAAACCAAAAAAGAATCTCGTCCGCGTCCGTGTCATCAAACACCTTCCACAGGGGTTATTGGTAGAGTTGGAAAATGGGCGACAGGGGATTATTCGTGTGCGCGAAATTTCGTGGGAAGGCGGGAATGCCACAGATTGGAAAACCAGCCACCCCATCGGATGGAGCGGTTTTGCATTTCATGCCCCAAACCAAAAAGAAAAATTGTATGACCTCAGCCTTCGGTTAGTAGAAAACGATCCCTGGGATGACCTGCCCGAAGAGGTCGAAAAAGACCGCATATTTGAGGGCGTCGTTACCAGTGTTGTTAACTACGGGGCTTTTATAGAAATTTCAACCGGACTTGCAGGGCTGCTGCACCAGTCACAACTACCTTCATGGTGCAAAAACCTGCCAATGGATTTATTCTGGCCCGGAGACAAAGTATTCGTAACCATCAAGGAAGTAGACCATCACCAGAGGCGAATCAGCCTGGGCATTCCGCCGGTCAAATATCTGATTGATGAAAACGAAAAACATCTGGCAATCACTCCCATGCCAAAAAATTCACGCGACATGGTCAATGGGGTGGAAAAGCTACTGGAAGCAGGCGCGCCTCGAAGATACATTCTTGTCGTTGAGGACGAAGAATCACAGGCGACAGCAATTGCCGGCTGGCTGCAAAAAATGGGACAACGTGTAGATGTTGTGAACAACGGCAAAAATGCGCTTAACTTCCTCGAAAAAACACAACCTGATATTGCGCTGGTGGATGTTGGACTGCCAGACATGAGCGGCACAGACCTGGCGGCGCAGATTCTGGAAAAGTGGCAGGATGTCAATGTGGTCGTTACAACAGACTGGGCGCGCGCAGACGACATAATGGACACCCTCGAAGACCTGCAAACACATGGCGCAAAATTACTGCTCAAGCCTTTACTACCCGAAGATCTGGTTTCCTATCTTTTACAGGAACAAAAACAGGAACGCAATCTCACGCTCGCAAAAGGAACTGCTGAAGGGAAATTAACGCTTTCAGATATTCCAAAATTGGATGCGGGCAAATCCATTCAGACCTTGCTGCAAAAATGCAAAAAGCACCTGAACTGCGAACAGGTTATCTTATTCTCCCTCGACCCCATTCACCGCAAAGCTGACATCGTGGAAAAGGCAGGGGACTGCCTCATCAACAAAGCCGCACTCCCCTACTTAATTTACAGCCCGGTGCGTGATGCAGCCGAAGATCACGACGTCATTCTTGTCAATGAAATCAATGAGCAGGAGCACAATCGCTTTCGATATTTGCTCGAACTTTGCCCAATGATTGTGTCGTGTATTGGTGTCCCCGTGCCTGCACAATTGCCATTTGATTATGCCCTTTTTGCGCTGGATAAACATGCAAGACAAATCACCAACGAACAGCAGATTTACGCAGAAGGAATGGCGCTTGCCATCGGGGCATCACTTGACCACAACAACCTCATGGAAAAATCCATTCTGATGCAGCGCACCGCATTGATCGGTCATCTCACGCGCGCAATGATGCATGAGATCAACAACCTGGTCGGTCCGCTTTTGTACGAGGCTGGTAATTTAAAGGAAGCATTTGCCGAGATTGCCAGTAATCCAGACAGGTCAAATTACGACAGCATTAACACCGAGATCAAAAAAATCCAACAGGACGTTAGAAAGATCGTCAATACAACAAAAATATTCGGCAGGATTGTTACAAAAGGAAAGGATGAAGTTTTACGGGTTGACGAGATAATCCATGAAACATTGAGCCTGCTGCGCGATATAAGCGACCGCGCCCGTGTGGTGGTGCAATTCACGCCGCCCGAAAAATTATTGGTTGTCCGCAGTCAGGCGGTTGTGCTGGAACAAATCTTTTTGAATGTTATATTAAATGCAATTCAGCAAATTGCAGAACTCCGTCCCAGCCTTGGAGGTTGGATACAGGTCAATATGGAGCTAAAACACAACCAGGCTGGAGCATCCATTTGCAGAATCCTGATCGAAGACAATGGTCCTGGCATTCACACCAGCCTTTGGAAAAAGATATTCGACGCAGGCTTCACCACCCGTCCCGACGGAAGTGGAATTGGGCTGTATATTTCACGCAACCTAATGGAAGATATTGGCGGGAGAATCTATGTTTCAACCAGCCATGTTTTATGCGGAACTTTATTTGTATTGGAATTTCCAATTCATCTATAAGGGCAACCCATGCATCATGTATTAATTGTTGACGATGATGAGAATTTTGCACAATACCTAAAACGTATTGTGAACGGCTTCGACAAAAGCGAAGAAACTTTCACGGACCTTGCTTTTACACCAAACCAGGCTCTTACACTTGCAAAATCGAGTATCCTAGCAGGCAATCCACATACAATTCTATTGGTAGATCAAAGATTGGGCGCCGGCATGGATGGTATTGACGTGATGAAGGAACTGCTCGCAGCCTGTCCTGACTCAGATGCTGTCATCTTTACCGGCTTCGACAATTCCGAAGATGGAATTCGGGCATACGACGCAGGCGCATCGCGTTATTTATCCAAGACTGCCGAGTCACGGGAACTGATCTTTGTATTAAATGACCTGGCACGCTCACGAAGGGAAAAAACCGAAAACAAGTGGCGAATGGTATTCAGTGACATGATGGAAACCGCGCTGCATCAAACCGATTTTAGGGCTACAGCAAATGTCATCGTTGAACATGCGTTAAAACTTGGCTTTGAACGCGCCCATTTATTTTGGGCGCCAAAGCGGGACGAACTGGCATCACGAGATGTGCTCGTGGGCATGGCAAATGCCGGTGAAGGATGTATTCCATGCTTTTCTGATGTCAAGTTCAATTGGCAAAAAATGAAAGCCCTACGCCAATACATTCGATCTCATGACGCTGTCTATATTGGCAAAGAAGATGTCCGTGGAAGACTCGAAAAAGAAATTAAATCCATTGGATTTCAAACCCCAGCAGCGGGGTGGTGGATTTTGGCACTGTGGAGTGGGACAGAACTACTAGGCTCCTTAACGTTGGACTTTTGGAATACACGCCGCTATTTAAGCACACATGAACGCAACTTGTTGGATTTTTTCGCCCGCCAGGTGGCAGTGGCGCTTGAACGCGCGAATCTGCACGACAAGGAAAAACGATCTTCAGAAGAGACTGCGGTCATTAGCGAAATTGGACGCCAGGTTAGCACAGGCGCCGCCACAAAAAATCTTACAAAACTGCTCGAACACATCAGGCAACAGATCAGCCGGAAATTTGATACAGAAAATCTCTCCATTTTTTTATACAATGAACAAACGAACAGCATAAAGTTTGAATTATTTTACGAGAATGGATTGCTTAAAAAAGAACCCAGCCGCATTGCGGGCAACGGCATGGAAGAGTACATGCTTTCGGAAAAGCAGGAAATCAACATTCATAACGTGAAGGAATTTGTCAAACAAAATGGAATCAACTTTTACGGTACTATTCCCATCGGATGGCTGGGCGCGCCACTGCAAGTGGGCGAAAAAATAATTGGCGGAATGAGCATTCAGCAGCATAACAGGAACAAACCGTTTTCAGAACACGATAAACGCTTCCTGCGCGCCGCTGCAAACCAGGTGGCGGGCGCCATTCAAATTAGCAATGTAAAAAAAGAAGAGGACGAAGACAAGGAACGGATACAACTTTTACAGCGTGCCAGCGTGGAGATGTTACGGATTGCCCGCCAAGACGAGGGTGATTTTTGGCTGACGGTACTCACCATTGCCACATCAAATTTCGGGCTTGGCTTTAATCGCGCTTTATTATTTCTTTTAAAAGACAATCAGGATATTTTATACGGGCAGACAGGCATTGGAACAAATGATTCAGATGAAGTCTCTCGTGAATGGAAACGTGACGAAAAACGAAAATATGATTTTGATGCATTTCTTAAGGACGTAGACAATGGGAAGCTGCACCTCACCCCATTTCACCACATGGTAAAAAGGATGGAAATTCCGCTCAACAGCCTTGGAGAACACTCCTGGAAACTTTTACAATCAGGCGAAGCTGTACGCATAAAAAGCGATGAAATTTCAGGGCAATTACCAGCATGGATGATAGACCAATTCAATTTATCTGAATGTGCCCTGCTGCCCATAATGACCGCAAATGCCAATTTGGGATTTGTAATTGTGGATAATAAACACAACCAAAAGCCCATCAATGAAAAGGCTTTGAACAGTCTTCAAAGTTTGCTATCCAATGCCGGACTGGTTGCAGAAATTTTACGTCAGCGTGAAAAAAGCGAGGACTTGCTCAACGCCAATCTTGAAACACTGGGGATGGCAAGGCATCAATCGCTCAAAAAAACCCTTGACCGCATTTGCAAAACAGCCAATTTGATCAGCCAGGCTGACTGGGCAATTATTCACCCATTTATGGCTGGAAAATCAACCAAACAAATTGAGGCGAAAAATATTGGTCAACATGGCGAACTTCGCAACGGAACCATCGCAAACTTACCCAACGGCAATATTCATATTGGCAATGTATCCAAACATATTCTGCAAAAGGGCGACCTAATCGTCGAAGATATTGACAGGTATGATCCAAATATTAGGCGATTAAAATTATCTGACCACCCCTTCATAAAAACTGAAGGGGTTAAAGCGCTGATCGGCATGGCAATTATGGACTCGTACAACAAAAACGCACTCGGTATTTTATACCTCGATTACCGAAAGCGCCGCGAATTCTCTGAGAGTGATATTCACCATGCAAAATCTCTTGCCAGCCTGGCAGCAGTGGCAATTTCCAACGAGCACGAAATGGAAGAAGTCAAACAAAGGCGTCAATTCAAACTCGCCACAGAAATTGCCGAAGCGGTTGGCGCCAGCTTGAATCTTGAAACCACCATGGATGCCATCCTGGGCAAATTGCACGAGGCGTTTGAGGAAACCCGCCTGTGCGTTTTACTGTACGACAAACGTTTGCAGGCGTTAAAGTTCGCCCCAGCCGCATCAAAGTATTATAAAATCAATAATCCAAAATATGCCCGTCAGGATACCTTCCCTCTCGATGGCGGAACCATTGCCTGCCGCGTTGCCAAAACAGCGATAACGAATAAGAAACTTACGTGGGAACCTGTGGCAGATGTAAGTAAAGATGCAGATTACCTGAAACTCGACTACAAGGTTAAGTCTGAATTTTGTATCAGCCTCCTGAACGCAAAAAATGAATTACTTGGCGTTCTCGCGCTTGAAAAAGAAAAAATCAACGGGTTCAACAGCCAGGATATTGAATTGATCAAAACTGTGGCGCAGCACATCAGCATTGCCATTGAGCGCGCCCAGCAAAGCGAAGAGTTGGAGTATCAATCTACAGTTGCAGCGCAAACCTCATGGGCAGCCAGTATCGCGCATGAGATCAACAATGAGGTTGGAAAAATTCTCAACTGGGCTTATCTAATCAGAAGAATGGCGCAGGAAAACGAGTACATGGAAGAGCAGGCTAGAAATATCGAGGAAAGCGCCTCCCATCTATCTATTTTCTCAAACCCATGGGACAGCAGACCCTCAGAAATTGTCGAAGTTGACCCGATCCTCAACGCCTGCCTGAAACAAGCAACCATGCCCAGAAGCATTCTTGTCGATTTCCAACCTGGAGCGCCTGCAATTGGGGTTTTCATCAAGACTGCACAATTCAGGCACATCATCAAACAACTGGTGAACAATGCCGCCCAAGCCATGAAGCAATTGGATGAAAAGAGGATTTTTGTATCCACACGATTAATTAAAGATAAAAGCGCAGTTGAAATTTCTTTTCGCGATTTTGGTCCAGGCATCAGCGAAGACAGGCACACATCCGCCTTTCACCGCCCCTTCACAACAAAAGGAACCGGCGGCTATGGCTTACTTTTCATTCGGCAGATGGTTGAAGATATTAAAGGCGAAATCATACTGCTGCCCTATGAAAAAAATAAAGGCGCATCGTTCCTGATTCATATCCCCGTTGCAGATTCAACGCCCGCAAAGCAAAGTGAGTAAATATGTACGATACCTTTTGGACACCAGAGAAATCGAAGCCACGCATTCTGATCGTAGAAAATGACCCCAAGTCACGCGTATCCTATCAGGGATTGCTGATGTGCTGGAATTACGAGCCTGTTCTGGCGATGGGAACCGGCACCGCCCTGATGGCTGATGCGAAAAAACTGGCGCGTGAAAAATCCTGCGCGCTGGCATTGATTGACCTGCGCCTAGTTGACGATTATGACGAGCAGGATATAAGCGGTTTGAATTTCGCTGACGAAATAGGAGACATCCTCCGCCCCGTCATCATCAGCGGACACGAAAACCCCAGTGTGCTAAGAACTTTACTGCGAAAGAACATGGACATTGCCTTTATCAGAAAACATGAAAACCGCGACGTAATGGAAGAAATGCTGAATGCAGAAGCCGCAAAGGTAACAGCCACAAAACGAAAACTAATTTTTGAAAATCCTGAAATATTGGAAGACATTGCAAAATCACCTCTTGGAGAGCAAACCAGGGGATTTCATGATCAAATTGCAGATGTGTTTGCGCGATTATTTCCAAATGCAAAAAAACTTAGGCTTGAAAAACTGGATTTACGCCCCGCCGCATCCAATATATCCACTGTGCCGCGCCCCAACTCTGTGGTATTGAAGGTGTACGAAGATGACTATGAGCCGTATGTTGTGAAACTTGCCCGCGCCGAAAAAATTCAAAAGGAAGTTGAGAATTACAAAAAGCATATTTTTAGAAGACTGACAGACGGATTCACTGCCAGACTCGAACGCAGCGCCATCCTTTGGGATATTGGCGGCGCATCCTATTCCTACATTGGCAAATTTGATGTAAAAACCTTTTCGAGCTATTATGAAGAAAATTCGATTGCCAATATTGAAGAATGCTTAACTTCCTTTTTTGGCGGGGTTTGGGGCAAACACTACGAGAACGCGCATGACAAACTCAATGTTTCGTTATTTTCGCTTTACTCGGGTGTATGGGATAGCTGGTATGAAAAACGGGTAAAAGGCTTATCACATGCAGATTTTACATACTCAAACGCCGATAGCCTACACCCAGGTCTCCCCCACCCCATTGACTGGTTTGAAAAAAAAATAGCAGAACCAACAAATGACCTAAGTATTGTCCAACAAACGCGCATCGGCATCACACACGGCGACTTGCATGGCGACAACCTGCTGGTAGACAACAAAAAAAATGTCTGGGTCATTGACTTCGAACGCTGCGGAGAGGGGCACATTCTACAGGATTTTATCGAATTGGAAGCAGATATTTTCAACCGCCTCGAAGAACACAATGACAACTTCCCCGCATACATCAAAATGTGCATCACCGTATTGGAACAAAAAAACATTCAAGGCTTTAGCGCCCTGGAAATTACATCTGAAGATGCGCGAGTTGAAAAAGCGCTGCAAACTATTTCAATTCTTCGTGCCCTTGCCCGTAAATACACAACGATCACAGACGCGCGTCAGTACATGCTTGGACTGCTATTCAACATGATCTTCCGCGCCGCCATAGTTCGCAAGATAAGTCTTGAAAAAAGCCAGCGTCCATTATTGCTCGCCAGCCTTATTTGCCACCGCCTTGACCACTGGAATGATTCCTGGAATCCAGACGAATTAAATCTGACATAAGCAGAGGAGAAAAAAATGAACCCAACAATATCCAGCTATCGTGAAGAAGTGCTAAAACCATTTTTCAAGTATGTCAAAAGCGGCGAGTCGTTTTATGTGGTTGGAGCGCCAAGCATAGGCAAGACTCGCCTGATGGATTTTTTGATGGGTGACGAACCCGACTCCTTAAGAGAAGGCGCTGGATCAGGTTACCAACATATCAAAAAACACTACCTGGAAGTTGAAGATGAAGTCGCCGCCAAAACCTGGCTGGCGCGCGTAGACATGAACAGGTTAAGGTCAGAAAATGACTGGGGCTTCAGTTTCTTTGAATTACTGCTCAACACAATTCTGCTTGCCTGCAACAAAAATGAAGCAACTGAGGAAAACGAAAAGATACGAATAGCCCTTGCCTCTCTTGATTCGGAAGTCATTGAAAGCAAGGATGCGCTCAAAGCCCACAGGCTTTTTGAAATGGCAGTAAATATGCTCTGCCAATCCTATGGCATCAAAATATGTTTCCTCTTCGACGAGTTCGATCTAACCTATCAAAATATGCCGCACGAACTTTTTTCGCACCTGCGCGCCGTTCGGGATGCGAACAAATATCGCGTTTCTTATGCCTTGTTCTTGCGTAACCTGCCTGACAAATTACGCGACCCAATGGAAAACGAAGGCTTTTACGAATTAATATCGCGCAATATGCTTGGCATAGGTCCATACTCAACACAGGATGGTTATCATATTATCCAACAGTTGGAGAAGCGAAGGGAATATACGCTGTCACAAAACAAACGCGAATGGCTGTATATAGCCAGCGGAGGACATCCCGGCTTAATCCATGCATTATTCGCAATTTTCAAGGAACACCCCAGCATCACAGTGGAACCCGGGAACATCACATGGTTTGCCAACCAGGAATCTGTGAAGGAGGAGTTTCGTAAACTTTGGCTGGGATTACTGGAAGAGGAAAAAAGCGGCTTGCTCGAATTTGCGCGAGGCAGCCAGGCTCCCATGTCTCAAGCCACTGGCAAATTACTAACCGGCAAAGGGCTGTTAAAATCAACCATCAGCGGAATCGACCTTTTCAGCCCCTTGTTTAGGTATTGGCTGTCAAAACAGTAAACCCTTGGTTCAGTCAGGGGCGCACTTCCGCACTTCTCTGCGGGAAAATATTTTATTCAGCCTTTATCGGATGAATATCAGGACTTTCGCTTTTATGGAGTTTCCCCTGACTTCGGTTGAAAATCAGGAGATTTTATACTCCAGTCGAAAGTCCTGAATACATTCTTTTACATAGGCTCCAATACATATCTGGCGCAATATTTACGAGAAAAAATATCTCGATCAAATGCAAAGGTGTATACTAGGCAGGGTAATTTATTCCAGAAACATCCAAGGGATCCGTTTATGAACTTTGATGAGATTGAGAAAATCGAACTGGAATTATTCCTCGACGCCATACATCTTCGTTATGGCTATGATTTTCGACACTATGCGCGAGCATCCATACGCAGGCGGGTAAGACATATTCTGGGAAAATCGGGATACAAACACATAAGCGATTTAATTCCACTTCTTTTGCATGATGAACAATTTGCCCATAAAGCAATTTATGATTTCTCTATTACGGTTACTGAAATGTTCCGCGACCCCGATTTTTACCGCGCCGTGCGTGGAAAGGTTGCGCCGTACCTAAAGACGTATCCCTTCATCAAAATATGGGTTGCAGGCTGTGCCACCGGTGAGGAAGTGTACTCGGTTGCAATTTTGCTGCAAGAAGAAAAACTGTATAACAGGGTTAAAATTTATGGAACAGACATCAACGACATCGCGCTCAAAAAGGCGTCTGATGGAATCTATGCCCTAAAAGATGTTCAGCAATACACTGCCAGTTACCAAAAAGCAGGCGGACTGCAATCCTTTGCTGATTATTATCACGCCGAATACAACTCAGCGATCATGGATCAATCGCTAAAATCCAACTTAATTTTCACCAATCACAACCTGGCTACAGACAATTCCTTCAGCGAAGTACAAGTCATATTTTGCCGCAATGTGTTGATCTATTTTGACCGCAGCCTGCAGAACTGGGTATTGAATACCTTTGCCAACAGCCTTAGCCGTGGCGGATTTTTATGTCTCGGCTCAAAAGAAACACTGGAGTTTTCGACTGTGTACGATCAGTTCAAAGTGATTGACGCCGAACAGCGTATTTATCAAAAAAAGGTATAGAGATGTTAAAGACAGGCGGGTATCAGGCAGTTGTGATTGGCGCCTCTGCGGGCGGAACAGCCGCCCTGCAGAAGCTGCTGCCATTCCTCCCCGCAGAATTTCCCTTGCCGATCGTCATTGTTCAACACCTTCACCCGCTTCAAGATGGCGCATCCATCATTCATTACAGCGGAGGCAGCGCGCTGGTCGTCAAGGATGCAAATGAGAAGGAAGCAATCCGCGCCGGCTTCGTCTATTTTGCGCCACCCAATTATCATCTATTGATCGAGGATGACCACACCTTCTCCCTTTCGGTGGATGCGAAAGTGCATTTCACACGCCCATCGGTGGATGTCTTATTTGAAAGCGCAGCAGATGCCTACGGCGCAAGCCTGATCGGGATCGTGCTCAGCGGCGCGAATCAGGATGGCGCCGAAGGGCTTTGGCATATCAAACAAAAAGGCGGCTTGACCGTTGTCCAGGACCCAGATGATGCTGAAATAAGCTACATGCCCAAAGCCGCCATTGAATTTGCCAAGCCAGATCATATTTTGACTGCGGGTGGAATTTGTAAATTATTACTCAAGTTGACCATGTAATCATTCAATGAGGTTTGCCATGCAGGACGAAGAGAAAACTGTCAATCAAACACTATATTTTTTTATCATCGTTGCGCTGTTGGGTTCAATATCAATTTTAGTATCTGCCCTCTTTGCATCACATGGGGCTTTTACAACGTTCTCATTTTCCGGGTTGGTCGGCGTCATTACCTGCCTGATTGTTTTATGGCTGCTTCACATTAAGCAATTTAGCATTCCACGTTTCATCCTCCCCTCTGTCGTTTATATACTGGCAACCTATTTGATCTTCACCGGCGCCACTGTCAGTGTGCGTGATGACGCCGTATTGCTTTTCTCTCTGGTGGTAGCAATGGCTGGATTGCTGCTCGGCAAGAAAGGCGTTGTTATATTTGGAGTTTTATCGGTACTTACGGTTTCAATTTCAGTATATGCCGAGATAAACGGGCTTCTTGTAAATTACATTACCCGAAGGACAACCACCTACAACACCATGGTCAACTCAACCGTTATTTATGGGTTGACTTTTGGGATGATGTACATTCTGGTTGATATTCTCACAGCCAACCTGTCAAAGATGCGTTCAAATGAACAGGCATTAAAACAAGCAAATCAAGAGCTGCTAACTGTTCGTGAATCACTGGAGCTACAGGTAACTGAACGCACCCGCGCCGCCGAATCAGCCCGCGCCGAAGCTGAATCAGCGCGGAGGGATGCAGAGTCTCAAGCCTGGCTCACACGCGGACAGGCACAACTCGCCGAAAAAATGCGTGGGGATCAATCTCTTGAAACACTTGCCAATAACGTCACCTCATTTCTATCTCAATATCTTGGCGCGCATACCGGCGCATTATTCCTTGTGTCAGATAATGCCCTGAAGTTAATTGGGGGGTATGCGTATTCAGGCGACGAACGGAAAAACAAATTTCGTTTGGATGAAAACCTGGCGGGTGAAGCGGCAAGAACGAATCGGGTCATCATCCTAAAGACCATTCCCGAAGATACTCCGCTGGTCTTCTCTGCGCTTGGCGGGACAAAACCGCAGCAGATTATGATCGCGCCCATTGTTTCTGAGGGACAGGTCTTCGGCGTGATGGAACTTGGCACGCTGGCTGAGTTTTCATCCAAGCACGAAATGTTCCTGCGCCGCATTTCAGAAAGCATTGCCATTGGATTCCACACGGCGCAAACACGGATTCAAGTGAATGAACTGCTGAAAAAGTCACAACAACAAGCTGAGGAATTATCAGCACAGGAAGAAGAATTGCGCGCCGCCAATGAAGAATTACAGACGCAGGCTGAAACTTTGAGAGTCGCCCGCGAGCGCAGGGTAGAGCCGTAATGTCCAGGCATTGAAACGACAATGCCAATTCAATGAAATGGGCGCTGAAAACAAGAAAGGAATAATCTGATGGAAGAACGGTTCTTCAATTTTCGTAAAACGCCAGACAATCGCGAGCGCAATGCTTATCGAATTGCCGCCATATTGCTGGTAGTCTTGGCTGTCTTTGATATTTTCTCCACTCTCAACTACTTTGGTCAAAAATCCACGCAATTATTATTTGCAATGCTTTTGTCGTATGCGGCAACGATTGCAACCCTGGTTTGCGTCTGGTTGCTCCGTCAGAGTCGGGTAAATGCCGCTGTTTGGGGCATGATTATTATCACGCTAATTTCACTTTTACTATCGCAGCTACTAGGCAATGGATTAGGAACCATTTACGGAATAACAGCCATCGCGGTCACCGCAATGATTGCCGGACAGGGATTGGAGTCACGCCAGATTGTTCCGGCGAACATAGGAGGCGTTGCCTTCGGCACAGCCATCATATTGCTTGATTTTTTCAATCCGTCAAACAACTCCACCAAGACAAATGTGGGCGTTACATTTTTTATTCTATTTATGCTTCTTTTGGCGCTGGCGCTTGTTGTTGCCAGCCAGTTTCGCAACTACACGATTCGCGCAAAGCTTATCGTCCTGTTCCTTATAATGAGCATTATCCCCCTCATTACCATTACAACGCATAACACCATCCAAATGGAGCAGACACTGATAAACGGGGCTGAAACTTCCCTACAATCAAACGCCGAACAAACCGCAAACAGCATGGACACCTTCATTCAGACAACGTTGGATTCCATTATTATTGAAGCGCAATTCATTGATTTCACAAGTTATTTAACATTATCTCCATCTGCCCCGCCCATTGCGCAGGCGCGCGCGCTCGATCTCCTTAATAAGCTAAGGGATAAAAGCAACCGCTATATTATTTCCTATGCGCTTGTAGACACAGACGGGATAGTATTACTTGACACATTGGAAGTTAATATCAAAAATGACGAATCGAGAGAAGCGTATTTTAAGCAGGTGAAATTTAGTAATGAACCAATTGTTTCAGTGGTCACATATTGGAAGGATAAAACGCCCAGTATAACTTTTGCAAGCAAGATCATAAACATCAATGGCGACAATCTTGGAATCTTGCGCGTAAAATATAATTCAGCCGTTCTGCAAGATGTGCTTACAACAAGTGTGGGAGCATCTACAGACGCAACAGTTTTACTTCTGGACCCGCTCAATATTCGCATGGCAGACAATCAAAACCCAGAGTTGATCCAAAAATCCATCGTACCGCTTGAAACAACTGATTATTTGCTCGCAGTGGATTCCCATCGTTTTCTGAACATTCCGCGTGAGGAGCAAGCCACAAATTACCTCGACCTTGAACTGGCGCTCAATGAAGCTGTGAACCAGCCTTTTTTCAGAGTTGATATAACGCCAGAAATACAGGGGGATGATACTGTTGCAGTTGCCTTCCTGCAAACCCAGCCGTGGACTGTTGTCTACAGCCGCCCGACCTCTGTTTTTCTGGCAGACGTTCAGAAGCAGATCCGCACAAATATTATTTTGGTGCTTGGCATATCAATCATCATATCCATCATTACCACATTGATCGCCAGGTCACTGACAAACCCAATTACCGCGCTCGCAAAAGTCGCAAATTCGATCGAACAGGGAGATTTAAGTGCGCGCGCAAAGATTGAAAGCAGGGACGAGATTGGCGTGCTGGCTGGTTCATTCAACCTGATGACCAACCAGCTACAGGAAACACTCAATAATTTGGAAGAGCGCGTGACAGAGCGAACCGACATAGCCGAAATTGCCCGAGCTGAAGCAGAGAACGCAGCCGCCGAAGCACAAGCCGCCCGCAACGACCTCGAAATGCAAATATGGCTGTCCACAGGACAAACCCAGCTAGCAGATGCGATACGCGGCGCGCAGGACATCTCGCAATTGGCGGATAATGTTATTTCACAAACATGCCGTTATATTGGCGCGCAAACAGGCGCATTATTTTTATTGGACAAAAATATTTTGACTCTGGCAGGGCGTTACGCCTTTACGGAGCGACCTGGTTTTAATGGTCAGTTCCAACTTGGCGAGGGCTTGGTAGGACAAGCCGCGCTGGACGGGAAGGTATTGCGGTTGGAAAACATTACACCCGATACATCAATCATCTCTACCGGGCTGGTGGGCATAACTCCGCGCCAAATGGCAGCAGCACCTTTCTATGCAAACGGAGAGGTGGTGGGCGTGATCGAACTGGCAACGCTCTCTGTATTTACCAAAAACCACCTTGATTTATGGGAACACAATTCTGAAAATATTGGCGTTGCGTTTCGCGCCATGCAGACACGCCAGCGTCTTTCAGAACTGCTGATGGAATCTCAACAACAGGCAGAAGAGTTACAAGCGCAGGAAGAGGAATTGCGCAGCGCCAATGAAGAATTGCGCGCACAGGCTGAGAATTTGAAAGCCGCGCGCGAACTGAGAGCGCAAAAGGATCAAGCATAATGGAAACGATCAAACATTTTTTTGCCCCTCCTGTTTTTGAAGGCGACGAAGAAAAGACCCGCCTTGCAAAAAGCATGAACAGAATCTTATGGTTCTTTATGACTGCATGGCTACTCGGCGCCTTTTCTGTTCCATTTACGACCGAAGAAAACCGAATAAAAGCAATAATAACCATCGTCTCGTTATCCCTGCTGGGCGCGGCGGGGTTGATCGTTCTGCATCGTGGATATATTAATGGGATTGCCCGTTTCTTTGCCTTTTCCCTATGGCTATCCTCCACAGTGGTAGTAGTTATGATGGGCGGGGTGGAAAGCCCCGACACCGGCAGTTTTATTCTTTCGGTGGTATTTGCAGGCTTGTTTTTGGGGATCAATTGGGTGTATTTCTACACTGCATTAAGTTTTGGCTCGATTCTTGTAGTCTATCTTTTGGAAACCAATCACCTGTTGCCTCCGGTCGTGCTTCCCGTTGATAGCCTATCGGGTTTGATAATCGGCGCGCTGAATGTCATTATGGCTTCGCTGTTGATCGGAATCCTCTTCCGCAATTTGCAAGAGGCGCTGGGAAGCCTGCGCGAAAAGCAGGATGAACTTGCCGCGCGAAATGATGACTTGAATCAATTACGGCTTAACGCTGAAGAAAGCGCCGAAACCGCCCGTGCCGAAGCGGATGAAGCACAAGCTGCCCTGCGCGCCCAACTGGACGAGACCAACGCCATCGCCCGCGTCGCTGAATCCATGCGGGGCGAACAGGACCTGACCACGCTCTCGCGGACGGTTTTGCAGGAACTATGCACATCACTGGACGCAGTCATGGGCGCAATATTCCTGCGTGAAGGCAACTTACTACGCATGGTGGGCAGTTACGCATACACGCGCCGCAAAAATATTTCAAATACGTTTTCCCTCGGCGAAGGATTGGTCGGTCAAGCTGCGCTGGAAAAGCAGCCCATCCTCATTACCAACGCCCCGACAGATTATGTCAGCATTGCTTCGGGTCTGATCGAACTCGCGCCGCGTGTCATCATGGCAATGCCGTTGATACGCAATGGAAATGTAATCGGCGTGATTGAACTCGCTTCGTTGAACGAGTTCTCGATCGGCAAGTTTGCCCTGCTCAACAAGGCGCTCGAAAATATCGCCATCGCATTCAGCACCGCACAAGCGCGCACGCAGATCAACACCCTGCTGGAACAAACACAGGGACAGGCGCAGGAATTGCGCGTGCGCGAAGAGGAACTGCAATCGATCAATAAAGAGTTACAGGCGCAAGCCGAAACCTTGCGCTCCTCGCAGAATCAGCTAAGGCAGCAGCAAAGCGAACTCGAATCTGCAAATGTCGAGTTGGAGGAACGCGCCCATATCTTACAACAGCAGCGCTCCGTCCTCGACCTGCAAAACAGGGAGCTTACCGAAGCGCAAAGCGAACTGCAAGACAAAGCCGAAGAACTCACGCTTGCAAACAAATACAAATCCGAGTTCCTTGCCAACATGAGCCATGAACTGCGCACACCCTTGAACAGTCTGCTGATCCTCGCGCGCATGTTTGCCGACAACGAAGAGGGCAACCTAACCTCCGAACAGGTCGAGTCGGCAAAGATCATTTTCAACAGCGGCACAGACCTGCTCAACTTGATCAACGAAATTCTCGATCTATCGAAAGTGGAAGCGGGGCGCATGAGTTTTCACTTTGCCCAAATGGAATTTGAAAATCTTGCAAACAATATGCGCGCAATCTTTGATCACGTTGCAACCGAAAAAAATCTCTACTTCGAAATTTCGCTTGCCGACACCCTGCCCCCCCGCATTGAATCAGACCAGCAGCGCGTGGAACAGATTGTCAAAAACCTGCTTTCCAATGCGTTCAAATTCACCTCTCAGGGCGGCATAAAACTTCACATCGAACCTGTGGGAAACATGGCAGCCATTCGAGTCAGCGATTCGGGTATTGGTATGACCACCGAACAACAGTCGCGCGTATTTGAAGCCTTCCAGCAAGCCGATGGCTCTACCAGCCGCAAATACGGCGGCACCGGATTGGGGCTTGCCATCTCGCGTGAAATGTCGGCTAAACTTGGCGGGCGAATCGAACTACAAAGCGAATCTGGCAAGGGCAGCACATTCTCGCTTTTGTTGCCAATTGAGCGCCAGAGCAGCGACCCCGCCCCGGAAGTTGATTCTGCTCCGAAGCGGCTGACCCAGCCCAAGGCGGAGTCTGAATTGGCGCGCAAAAAATTCCCCATGCCAAATTCCATCTCCAAAACAAAACCGTTCATCGCCGATGATCGCAGTCAAATCAAAAAAGGCGACAAGGTTTTACTCGTCATCGAAGACGATGAAAATTTTGCAAAGATCGTGAGCGATTACGGACACGGAAAGGATTTCAAATGTGTGGCAGCCGGCGATGGCGAAAGCGGGTTGATACTCGCCAAAATTCACCTGCCTGATGCAATTTTGCTGGATTTGAAACTGCCAGGCATGAGCGGCTGGGACGTGTTGGATGCGCTCAAACATGATTCCGCGTTGAGGCACATTCCGGTACACATCCTCTCTGCCTCTGAAGAAACGCTGGATGCGTACAAACGCGGCGCGCTTGGCTTCCTTGCAAAACCCGTCAGCCAGGAAGGTTTGGATGGTGTATTCCAAAAGATCGGCGAGTTTCTCTCGCGCAACATCCGCACCCTGTTAATTGTGGAAGACGATACAGGATTGCGGCACAGTGTGCGTCAATTGCTTGGCGGCAGTGACGTGAAGATCAGCGAAGCCGAAAGCGGCAGTTCTGCGATGGAGTTGCTGCGCATCCAGCAATTTGATTGCATGATCCTCGACCTAAGCCTGCCTGACATGACGGGCTTTGAATTGCTCAGCCGCATTCACCAAGACGATGCGGTAAATAAATGTCCGGTGATCGTATACACAGGCAAAGAGTTGAGCGAAGGCGAAAACGAGCAGTTACTAAAATATGCAAACAGTGTCATCATCAAAGGCGTCAAGTCGCCGGAGCGGTTACTCGATGAAACCGCGCTCTTCCTGCATCGCGTGGTGGCAGAGATGCCCGAAGAAAAACAGGATACCATCCGCCGCTTGCATGACCGCAATGCAGTATTCAAAGGCAAACATATTCTGGTGGTAGATGATGATATGCGCAATGCCTTTGCCCTCTCGCGCCTGTTGAATGACAAGGGATTAAAAGTTGGGCTTGCGCGCAGCGGCGCAAAGGCGATTGAAATGCTGGTGGGGTCAAACGATATTGACCTTGTGCTGATGGATATTATGATGCCTGAGATGGACGGCTACGAGACCATGCGCCAGATTCGCGCACAACCGCAGTTTAAGAACCTGCCCATTTTGGCACTGACCGCCAAAGCCATGAAGGGCGATCTTGAAAAATGTATCGAAGCGGGCGCGAACGACTACCTCTCGAAACCTGTGGATGTGGAACGATTGTTCTCGATGCTGCGCGTGTGGTTATATCGGTAATGGTAAAAAGGGAAAAATCTATGGATCAAAGAGACGCGCCTGTCCTTGTTGTTAAACCAAAAATCCTCATTGTGGATGATTACGTTGAGAATCTTTTCACGCTAAACAGGCTGTTGAAGGAATTGGATGTGGATGTCTACCAGGCGACCTCAGGCGATGACGCCCTGGCATTGACCCTCGACCACGATTTTTGTGTGGCGATTCTGGATGTTCAAATGCCCAAGATGGATGGCTACGAACTGGCTGAGTTGCTGCGCGGAAACGAATCCACATCCAAACTGCCCATTATTTTTTTGAGCGCCATGTATTCCGATGAATATCATCACCGCAAGGGCTATGATGCGGGCGCGGTGGATTTTTTGAGCAAGCCATACATCCCTGATATTCTCTTGAGCAAGGTGCGTGTCTTCATCAGACTATATGAACAGCGCCTGCAACTCGAATCTTGGGGGCATTGGCTGGAATTCCTAGTGGCAGAACGCACCAGTGAATTATCACAGTCTTATGATGATACGTTGCTGGGTTGGGCAATGGCGCTCGAATTGCGTGAACGTGAAACAGCGGGTCACAGCCATCGCGTGGTGCAGTTAACGTTGAGAATGGCAAACGAGATCGGTATCTCGGCAAAACAACAAGTCCATATTTATCGGGGAGCGTTGCTGCACGATATTGGCAAAATGGGGATTTCCGATTCCATTTTATTGAAGCCCGCCTCGTTGACATCCGAGGAATGGGACGAAATGCGCCAGCATCCGATCTATGCCTATGAGCTGCTGCGCCAGATAAAATTTCTCGAACCTGCGCTAAACATCCCCTACACACATCACGAAAAATGGGACGGCAGCGGATATCCGCGCGGGATAAAAGGCGAGGAAATTCCGCTTGAAGCGCGGATATTTGCGCTGGCAGATGTATGGGACGCGCTGACTTCAAATCGTCCCTATCGCAAGGCAATGACACGCGCTGAGGCAGTTGAGTACATTCGCAAACATAGCGGCAGTCATTTTGACCCAAATCTGGTCGAACGTTTTATCAAAATGATGGAACAATAAGAAGCGGCTATTCAATGGGTTAACCACAAAGCGGCTGGGTTCAAGTCCTTATACCTTTGCGGCAAACTTAACCCACTTTTGCAGCCACGCCAATAAATCTAAAAATAGGCACAAAGTCAATCTGCGGTAAAATACATTCTGGCAACGCAAAGTGAGGAGTCTAAAAAATGAACAAGCCAAAAATTCTGATCGTGGATGATAAGGCAGAAAACTTATTTGCGCTGGACAAAATCCTTCAAAAGTTGGATGTGGAGGTTTTACAAGCCAGGTCAGGCAACGAGGCACTTGGACTAACCCTCGAACATGAACTTTGCATGGCAATTGTTGACGTACAAATGCCCGAAATGGATGGCTATGAGCTTGTCGATTTATTACGCGGCAACGAGGTAACCATTAGTCTGCCTGTGATCTTTGTCAGTGCAATTTTTTCAGATGAATATCATCACCGCAAGGGATACGATTCGGGCGCGGTGGATTTTATGAGCAAACCATTCATCCCTGAAATATTGCTTAGCAAGGTAAAGGTGTTCATCGAGTTGTATAACCAGCGCAGAAAATTACAAGACACGGTGAATGAGCTTAATCATGCAAACCTGATGCTGACGCGCCGCGCCATACAACTTGAGACAAGCAACAAAATTGGGCAACAGGTTACAAGCATCCTTGAGCTAAATAGACTTCTACCCCAGGTGATCAGGGTCATTCAGGCACAATTTAATTACACCATGGTGGGCATCTGGCTGGTGAATGATTCCAAAGATAGTATTACGCTCGAAGCAAGCACGCTTCCACAAACATCGGAAAAAATTAGCATCCCAACAAATCACAAGGGATTGGTTGCCCAAAGTTACCATAATGGCAGGGTCATGCTGGAAAACAAAGCATCCACCAGTTCAAACTATGTGCCTACAAAAGGAATGCAAATTGTAGGCTCTGAACTTGCGCTGCCGCTAAAAATTCAAAACGAGGTACTTGGCATTTTGGATATTCAAAGTGAACGCCCCCAGGCATTTGTTCCAGAGGACGTGACTGCATTGGAAACCCTTGCATCACAAATTGTGATCGCCATTCGCAATGCAAGGTTATATTCAAAACTCCAATAATCC
>JFJP01027533.1_pt1 | contig 20668 bp, 28 predicted proteins | sample 431651 | NCBI WGS metagenome assembly JFJP01 (sample SAMN02602958, study PRJNA72255) | Microbial mat metagenome, whole genome shotgun sequencing project. | biome: fresh water; feature: sink hole; material: water; isolation source: purple microbial (photo- and chemosynthetic) mats found in...
AAAAAAAAAAAAAAAAAAAAAAAAAAATTAAAAAGTATTAAAAAATGAAATCCAAATCCAAAGAATTGCCTAAAAATGAAAAAGGAATAGAATTTATTGAAGCATCCAATGATGACGTTCTTTTACTAAATCCCAAGTTTGAAACTTTGAGGATTATAACAGAAAAACTATTGAATAAATTTGATAGCCATGAAAGCTTTGAAAGCAATAATGAAGAATTAAGTAATGTAAAGAAAACACCTTTCCTCATCATTGGACCAAAACATCAATTCACTCCTTCTTTAAAAGATAGGAGCTCAGATGAGGAATTAGGAGAAAATCATGCAGAAGAACCTTCAAAAGGAAGTTCTATCAAAGCTGTAATGTATTTAATGAATACAATTATAGGAGGTGGAGTTGTGAGTCTTCCATTTGTTATGAGTAAATTTGGGCTGATTTTAGGATTATTGATATATTTTTTCGTATATATAATGACACTTTTTTCTTGTCTTTTGTTATTGCGAGTGAAAAATAACACAAAGCGATCACATTATGGCACAATTGGCACATTTTGCTTCGGTTATAAGGGGAAAATGGCCATTGATATTATCATCATTCTGAATAATTTCGGAATGTGTATGTCATATTTCATAATTTTTGGTCGAAATCTTGAAAAAATCCTCCAAGAAACCACTGAAACAACAGATTGGTGGACATATAGATACATATGGGTTATAATAATTTGGGTTCTAATCTTGCCATTTGTCTTGTACAAAAATTTTGATCGTTTGAAATTCGTCTCAATACTGAGTACAACATCAATAATAATTTATTTTATTTTGACACTATATAATTTCTTTCAAAAATGGTCCAAAAATGATTTAGCACAAAATATTAATATTTTTCCAAATGAAAACTTTGACTTCAAAAAAGGGATGGGAAGCTTTCCTTCAGTGTTTTTAGCATTTACTTTCCAATATAATTTTTTCCCTGTTTACAAAACAGTGAAGGATGTTGATGATAGGAAAATGATGTGGCTTTCTTTTATAGCTCTTTCCTTAGTTTTAATAATATATTCATTGGTGGGAGTTTGTGGGTATTTATCATATGGTGATAAAATTTCAATTAATTTTCTTGAAAGCGTTACAATAAAAGATATTGGACCTTTGTTTTATTATATTCTTTTAATAGCTTTTTCAACTGCTGTTTCTTTCAGTGTACCTTTATTTTTTTTCGGTTGTCGCAATTATTTATTGTCTTTGTATCAAAATATTAAACGTTTGTGCATTGATAATAAAAAATATACAAAGGAATTAATGGAGAAAAAACCTTGGGGTCAAAGAATTCACCCAAACAACAACAATGATGATAATAAGGCTTTTTTGACTGTTACAATGATTCTTTATATTGTAATTTTGATTTGTGCGACTACTTTGAAGGAAATCGGACCGATTTTCAATATAGTTGGAGCTGTTTGCGCGAATACGATTTCTTTTTTGCTTCCAGCAGCTTTTTATATCAAAGTAATAAGAAAGAAATGTTTGGTTTATAAATTAGCCTGGTTTTTGTTTATGATCGGAATAATTACAGGAGTTTTGAGCCTTGGTGGAGAAATTGCTTTAAAGTTCTAAACTAATTTTTTTAACAAAATAAATGAATTTTTTAGTTCTTTTTCATTTTGCTTTATCGTTAATTTTTTTTATTTTAAAAAATAATTTATTTCTTTGAAAAATATGTATTTCAAATAATTTATTTTTCTTTTCTTTAAATGAAAAAAAAATTGAGACTTTTTCAAAACCAAAGCCAAAAAAATACAAAATTTTAAACAGGTTTAAGAAAAAAAAATTTATAATTTTAGAAAAATTAATACAAACTTATGATTTTTCTTCAATCCATTGCAACCTTTTCCCATCAGACCATTCCCCCTTCTTCTTTTCTCCTGAATTTGTATAATAAATAGCTATTCCATTTTGTTTGCCATTTATCCATCCTCCAATATATTTCCTTCCATCTCCCCATTCAAACATTCCCTGCCCATGTTTTTTATCCTCTCGAAAATCTCCTTCATATTTTCTTCCATCAGCCCAAATTAATTTACCCTTTCCATGCATTTTATTCTTTATCCAATCTCCTTCATATTTTTTCCCATCAGGCCATATATAAACTCCGTAACCCTCAATCTCATTCTTTGCAAAAGAACCTTTATAAACTGAGCCATCACTGAAAAAAAGACTTCCAACACCATTTTTTTTCCCATCCATATATTCTCCTTCATATTTCGCTCCGTCAGGCCATGTTTCAACCCCTTTTCCATTCTGTTTATCTTCGTTCCATTCTCCAACGTATTTTGCTGCATTTTTATGAATATATGTACCAAAACCACAAGCTTTATCATCGACCCAATTGCCTTCGTATATATCTCCATCTGCATGAAACAATTTACCGAACCCATTAGCCCTATCATTTCGCCACTCGCCTTCATAATAACTGCCATCAACCCATTTTTGTTGGCCATGACCATCTCGCATTGTATTAAGCCAAAAACCTGTGAAAGTTGCACCATTTTCGAATGTAATTGGAGGAAGTTCTTTATGTTCTGATAAACCTATCGTTGTTAAAATTAAACGACTGGCCTCTGAGTTTTCAGGAACTCCAGAAATTTTAGACGAAACTCCCAAATTATTTTGTTTAGAAGAACCATTGTTTAAGTGATTGTAGTTTTTTGTATTTCCATCCCGGTTTTTTGCAGAATTTTCTGTTACTGATTGCTTTTTTTGTTCTTTTGTGCTTTTTTCATCTGTATTTTTTTTTCCTTTGTCTTTTTGTTCTTTATTCTCATCCTTTTTTTCTTTTTCTTGACTATTCATCTTTTTTAGGCTATTCACATATTTCCTATCTATATGGCCTCTGACATTGGCTTGTAGTCTTATTATAGTTTGTTCATTTTCTTTCATATGTTTGAGATCTATATTATCAACCTCATTATTTGATTGATTGTTAGGAGGATTTTCTGAAGTTTCATAAGCTTGTTTCATTAATTTGAGCTCATTTTTCTGAGCTTTTAATTCAGGAATATTTTCAATTCTATTGGTTGTTAGTATTATATTAGACTCTGTTGGGTTTTGGTTTTTATTGATCACATTATCGAGCTCAACTTCTTGGGCTTTTTTAATATAGTTCATATCATCTTTGGCGCAACAATTATAGGAACAGTTTGCACCCATTTATTTCTTAAGAATTGAAAAAAATAATTATTTTTTCCTTACGAGTGTTTTAGTTGTTAAAAATGTAAAAAATTTATTTATATTATTGTTTTTTTTTATAGTTATGATCAATATTAAAAAGAATGAAAAATAATTTGGTTTGTTTTCATAAATTTCTATTTGAAACTCATTTTTATTGGACTTTGACTGTTTTGCATTTGACTTATTTTTCTGATCGCAGTATTCGGATCAACAATCTATATACAAAATATTTTGTGTTTTTTAATATTTATAATAAAATTAAAAAAGAACCCCTTTTTTGCAAACATAAATAAAATGATAATTGTTTAGATCTTTTTCATCAATGAAAACATTGCTGGTCTCAACCCGAGGTTTATAAACTTTATAAGTGGATATATTCCATTCATATTCATCCTATTTTATATTATTTTATATTTTTATTTTTTTTCAGAATAAAACTTACTTTTTGTAGATAAGGTATTCTATATTCTGGAACTCCATAAGTGATACAAATATAAATTCCTCTTTTCGATAACACTCGATAAACGTTATCAAGCATTTTGCTTGAGTTTAATCCCGAATATTCCCCTGCCTTATTTCCATTTTAACTTTTAAAATTAATCAATTTTTTACCAAAACAGTGTCCAACGTTCCTTTATCAATAATGCAATCAAATGATTCGTCTTCAAATAACATTTTTCTTACATCCATGACCATAACTGAAGAAAAAAACTCAAAAATCATTTAATAATCTTATTTTATAAAACATTTGAAATTTTCTCCATAATCTTTGCACAAATCCTGCATATAAGCAATGCATTTTTTGGAAATATCTATGTTATAGATATAGTCATAACCCTCAACATACATTATTTCGCTCATCACTAGGATATTTTAAGAACTAAATTGAAAAAAAACGTTTTTTTTTCAACGAGAATTTCCACATCCGACATTTAAAATTTTGCTATCCTTTTTAATAAATTGAGTAACAATGTCTTTCACGCCATCATAATCTTGATACCAATCAAATGGCTTTGGGTTTCTTAGAAAAAGAATCAATAAGTTCGAAAATAAATCGAAAAAAATAACTCTGCATATCGCTTCTCCCAAAACTCCAATTTTCCAAAAAGAGTGCTTGTATTTCTCATTTGAAACTGAAAAAATTAAAAAACTGAAAAATTTAAACAAAATAAAAAAAAAATTTCCCTGGTTTTGAAGAAACAATTAAGAAAATTTTATGAAAAAAAGGTTTTAATTTAAATTTTGCATTTTTGAGATTTTATTTGTAGGAATTTTCAAAGGATTGTTCAAAATTATGAAATTCATAATAGAGAATGGGGAGAAACTAATAGGAGAGTGAGTTACGTTCATCGAATAATTCAACGGTACATTTTAATTTTAAACAAAAAAATTCATACAAAATAAAAATTTTAGTGAAGATCGGATTTTTTTAAAATCTCCTTTGGAATTCGAAAAAACCAAATTCATGCCTGAAACATTATCAAATTATAAATCTAGCTTTTTATTCTTTTTAGGGACCTTTTTAGGAATATCCTATCTTTATATTTGGAAAAAAAAATATAGTGTAATATTTCTTTAATAAAAATTAATTGATTAAAATTTCAAAATAAATTATAAAGGAAGAACAATGGATTAGAGAAAGAGGAGCTGTAATACATCAGGAACAAAGACCTCATATATTATATTTGCGGCTTCAATGTATTGTATTTTTATTTTTTTAAATTAATTTTTTAGTTTTTAATTAAAAAATATCATAAATTTTTTGAAAGTGATGAGAATTATGAAATATTTGTTTTCTTCACTGTTATTGAATCATGAGGCGAATCAAAACACAGCGGATAATATCGATTCTGAATCATTTAATATTTCCCCACAAAAAGAAATCTCTTTTAAAACTGCTATTATAGATAAATATTTGAAACAAAGAAATAATGCTTATGATTTTCTCTATTTGGGAGAAACGGAAGAATTGAATATCCTGTAATTCTTCAATAATTTTAACTTAAAAACTGTAAAGTGCCAAAAATTATAAAATTAAACGAAAAAAAAAAAGTAGAAATTTTTTTCTCTCTAAAGAAAAACTTTTCTTGAACATAAAATTTTATATTTAAAATAATTTGAAAGAGAAATTAAATATACATAATTCATATCATACTTTTAAAAAAAATATGTTTAATAATAAACGCCCTCCCAAATATCATCCATTTAGCACTGAAGGCAATCTTCCGCCTTTAGATGTGACTAAATATCAACTTTCAGAAGAGAAGTATAGTTTTTATCACGAATTCGTAAAAAAATCATTTATAATGCAGAACTCTTCCTGAAATTCCACGGCCATTTTACCAACAAATGAGACATGAAAACGATAGCAAATAAATTATTATTACAAACAAAATTAAAAAAAATTTATAGTTGATGAGTTTTGTAGCCCTCTTTTACCAGAGAAATCCTCAAACAGAGTGCCTGAATATATTAAAGAAGCTTTCAGTTTAGAATTTTTTTATTTTTTTCATTTGAAACTCAAAATTTTACTAAAAATAAAAAGATATTAGACAAGGGGTTATTGAGGATTTCATAAGAACTGAATTATCCAAAAAAAGTGAATTCCTTTAAATCTTTCATTAAAAAAACATCATTTTCAAATTATCAAAAGATTTTCAAATCATCATATATAAAGCAACAAACTTTGATGAAAGACTCCAATTTAATTGCATGATTTGCTATAAATCCTGTATAAACTATATTTTATGACTTTTTTGAAGTTTTTTTAGTAAGTTTCGACGAAATAAACTCGGCGAAAAATTCTATCATAAAAACAAAATCAAAAAACGATGGAAATTTGTTCTTTTTCCATAGCATATGTTTTACTGATTATCATTCACACATAAGTGAGAGCAAATGTTTCGGAAAAGAAGAATTGCGACTTATCAAACACTTCAATTATTTCGCCAAAACCGACATCCAAATGCCTTCAATAACTGATAGTTTTCTCTCTGATGAACAAACTTATAGCCTTAAAATGACATTTTACAATCTAATCAATGTGAAGACTCCTTTTCTTCGATTAGAAAGAGATCTTAAAACTACAGGAAGATTGAGTCTAGAAGAAGACTTCTCTGTTAAAAAAAATTTCCAGGTTTTTTTTAAGTGAAAAAAATATAATTCCTTGTTTTTTTTTCAGACGAATTGCATTAATCTTAATCTGGATGAAAAAGAAGACAAAAATCACAATCCTTTCTATTTCTTTTATCGTCCAATCCATTATTTCTTCCCTTTAAAAGAATTCCGCGTTAATTTGATACTTTACCGTTTTGATAATGGAGAAGTAAAAGATTTTCTTTAAAATATATTTTTTTTCTATCATTTATAGAAATTCGAAGTGGAAACTGCTATAATTTTACCCACTGATATCGAGGAAAAAGATTTTCGTTATGAATCTGCTAAAGTTCTGAATTTTTTTTTTATTGGATTCTCTAAAAACTTAAAACATAGGAAAACAGCTATCTGAAAATAAACTTTGTGTTCAATATAATCCCAATAAACGAACTTTCAAAAAATCCTGATTTTTATAACAATTTCCTCAAAAATTCAGATTATGCTGAACCTCTTCAAAGAATCTATGCTCTACAAAACGTTTCAATCTTTTTAAAGAACCCACAAACTCAAAAGAATGAAGAACCACCTACTAGAAGTCCAATCAAATCAAATAATCATTCATTAATAAATAATAATGAAAATAAAAGCAAATATCTCACTTCTTCACCAAGGAATTTCCCAGTTCCGATTTTTTCACCTCTAATACATTCTCCATCACCTCCTTCACATAATTCTTTGGCAAGTCCAAGACTAAGTTATGATGGAGGAATGGAACATAATAACATGAGTCCAGGAGGAGAAGGGGATTCACCGATTTCTCCTTCAAACTTTGCTGTAGAAATGCAACCTTATGAGGATATGAAAGGAAATATTTTGAATATTGCCAAGTCACAAAATGGATCAAGGTTTTTTTAAAAAAAAATTAATTTTTTTCAAAATTTTTTAGAGTTTTGCAGAAATTTTTCGTGAAATGCTCTCAAAATGAATTGGAAAATGTTTTATTGGAAATAAGATCAAATATCTCAAGTTTAATGCTCGACACCTATGCAAATTATATGTTTCAAACCCTTATTCAAAGATGCACACCAGAGCAAAGATTATTCATTTTAAATGAAGTCCCAAAATTTTATTATATTTTTTCTAATACACAAACAAACAAAAAACTCAGATTTCTTCATCTTTGATTTTATTGGCATGCGATAAAAAAGGCACCCATTCGATTCAAGCCTTAGTTTCTTTGATTAATTGTGAACAAGAGGAAATTCTTGTTTTGGAAACAATAAAAAATGATATCTTTAGCTTGATAATGGTTTTTTTTCTCTTAATTGTTAAATTTTATTTTTAAATTGAATAATTTAAAAAAGGATATTCAAGGCACCCATTTTATTCAGAAAATTGTGTTAAGATTCAAAGAAGACCGATTAAAAACTATAGTGGAATGTGTAATTAACCATTTTATCGACATCACAAATAACTCAGGAGGAGTTTGTGTGGTAAAAAATCTTTTTTTTCTCTCTCTATCTTTCAGTTGTATTTATTGATTATTGTTAAGTTAAAAGGAATTATGACGAAATTCAAATATTCTAAGCCTGAAAGAAAAGTTTTGATCAATATGCTTTTAAAAAACCTCGATATTATCATTCAAAATCCTTATGGAAATTATGCATTGCAACATGCTATTGATGTATAATTTCTATATGGAAATTTAATTGTAATTAATCGTTCTTTAGATTTATTTTAGCGAAGGAGATATTGATGAGATCTTGGACAAAATCCTTCCCAAAGTGTTGCAATTGTCAAATCATAAATTCTCCTCAAATGTCATTGAAAAATGCATTTTAACAACAAATTTAGTATTATTTTATATTTTTTTTAAAAATTAAAATATTTAAAAAAAAATTATTGTCATTTTGTTTTAGGAATATAAAAGAAAATTCATTCAAGAAATTTCCCAAGATACAATAATAATAGAGCTGATGAAGAATAAATATGGCAATTTTGTGTTGAAAAAATGCTGCATGGTAGCTGATGCAGTGGAATTTGATAGTTTATTTCAACAAATTTCGAGAAGCCTTCCATTTTTGCAAAATTCTCAATATAAAACTGTTTGGAAAGAATTCATAGCAAATTCTTTGTCATTTAATAATCAAAACATTATCAAGTTTTAAGTATTAGATATTATTATAACCATAACATTATTTAAAAATAAATTTTTCAGAGAAACATATCTTTTTATTTTTAATTTTTTTTATTTTTAAAATAAAATTTTTTATTAAATTTAAGATTAGAATTTAAAATTTCTGAAATTATTTAATTATTACGTATCCATTGCTTAATCATCTTATTTAATCTTTTCTTTGAAATGGGTTTAATCAAAATATCCTTCATTCCAGCCTCCATGCACAAAATATATTCTTTTTCAATCTTTTTTTCCATCACACCGATTATATTAATGACAGGAATCTCATGATTCTTCATCATTTTATTCAATTCTTTCACAATTTCAATACAATCTTTTTTTAATAATTCACAACTCATCACAATTAATTGATACCCTCTACAATGTGGACAATTCTCTTTCATATATCTATCTTTCATAAAAGAAATTACCGTTTTTCCATTGATGGCTTTGACAGATTTATGAGGATTTTCTGATAGAAGGAGTTCTATTGTGAAAATATTGAAGAAATCATCATCTATGATCAAAATATTCTCACAATCACATTTTTTCAACAAATTAAAGTTTAATTCTTTATATCTCGTATCCAACTCATCCAAAAATTTATAATCGTTATTCGAAATGAATGTATTTGAGTATAATTTCAAACTTTCTATCAAATCTAGGCAAGTTAAACTCGAAAATCCTTGCAGTTTCTCATGTTTTTCTTCGATTCCAGTGTTTTGTTTTTTGTTATAAAATTTTGAATTTTTTTCATTTTTTAAGGACAAAAATGGCAATTTCAGGTGATTTTGATTTGATTTATCAAAGACATAAAAAGAAAAAATAGAACCAAAATTTTCAGTAGACAGCTTTATCATCAAGAATATCATTATAATTTTTGAAAAAATCCATCAAATTTTCTAAAATTAATCTGTTAAAACCAATTCCTGTATCTTTTATTATAAATTTAATGAAAATATGTCCATCCAACTGAAAAGGAGTAAGAATTATATAAATTGAGCCTGAAAATGTGAATTTCAAAGTATTCGATAAAATAGTGAAAAGAATTTGTTTAACTCGTTTGAAGTCTGTTATGATAAACTCAGGGGTTTTTTCATCAATAGTTACATAAAAATCAAGGTTTTTTTTTTTGGTTAATGGGAAAAATGTCTCATATATCTCTGAAATAAAACCTTTGAGTTTTAGGCTTTGTAAATTCATGGAAAATTCTTTCTTTTGAATGAGGAAAATGTCGAAAAAACTATTCATTTTGTTTTCAAAGAGTTTTAAATTGAAAAAAATGAATTCTTTCACTTTTTCTATGGATAATTGATCAGAAAAACTGTTTTCCAACAAAGGTAAACAAAAATTAAAGAATTTTATGAAATGTTTTTCGATAAGGTGAACAATTTTTTGATAAATTATAACATTTTTATGCAGATTTTCGATTTGGATTTTCATATCATTTATTTCAGCGTTTGGAAGGTCATTTATTTTGGCTTGATTCTCAATCATCCCATTATTGATTTCTTTGGAAGGATTAATATTTTTTGGAATTTTAGAAATAAATAGAATCAAACATTTTTCATGATTAAAGTCGATTGGAAAAAAACTCAAAAGGAAATTTCTTGCTTCTGAATTCGAATTTGAAGTCTCATAAATAGTTTTCTCTTTCTTTATCTCAAAACACTTCTGTACTATCTCTTTAAAATTGAGGATTTTATCCGAAATTTCTATGAATTTTTTTTTTTTCAACTTAAACGACCATCCCTTTAAAGTGTTCAAAAAATTTTTTTCTAAAGAATTTTCAACAATTTTTGGGGAGATTTTCTCAATTAGTTTCTGTATTTTTTTATTGAGAAATTTGATTTGATGATCTTGTGTAAGAATAATGACTCCATGGCTGAATTTCTTTAGAACTCCAAGCCAAACTTCATTTTCTTTAGTTTTCTGAGTAGTTTTATTCACAAAACTTGAGAATTTGCTTTTGGTTATGAGATTCGATTTGCAAGGATTTTTTCTTGATTTTATTTGATACTTCATAATAAACACTGAAAATAGATACATGCAAATAATGGCGAAATAGCTTAAAAGATCATAAATCACAGTAAAAATTTCATAATTTTCAAAAATCCAAATATTTAATAAAATATAACCAGTGATTGAAATCAGGATATAAAGCTTTGTTAATAGACTTAAAAAAGATGACAGTATTATGCAATGGAGATAGAAAACCATGATTTTGAAATAAAGTCTTTGTATTTTCTGCTGAACATCGATTAATAGTCTTGTATGTGTGAAAAATAAAGTTTCAAAAAGAATCAAAAATATCAATAAAGTCTTTAACTGTTTTTTGTGGATTTGAAAGTAATTTATTTGAGCTTTATAATGCGAAATTACAATCATGAAGATAATGGTTGAAGAATATAGCAGGTTTGGCAGATTGTTTTTGATAGGATTCTCATGATTTTCAAAGATCAAAATTATATTGGTTAAAATATTAGAGCAATAGAACAAATATAAATAATAAAACAGATTTTTTGGAATGTCTTCGTTTTTCACTCTTTTTTTTTCATTTAAATTATCCAGATTTTTATTTGAATTTTTAGCCTTGCTTTTTTTATTTGCTCTATTTTTAGTGTATTTCTCTTTGAAACGAATAAGGTGTTTTGAGAGTTCTTTCAGCATTTGATTTATGTTTAGTTTAATAATATATTTTTATGACTTTTTTTTTAAAAATAATTGACGTAAAATTTTTTTTCAAAATCTTGAAATAAAAATGGAGACCATCAAAGCAAATTTACATTCCTTTGACCTCTATAATGATTATCCTTTACCTGATTGGAGTTCCAAGCCGATTAAAGATTATTTGTAATCTATAATCATTGAATTTTTTCTTATATTTTTTCTTTTAAGTTCAGCCTAGAAATAATAAAAAGTGGAATTATTCTCGATGAAAAAAAACTAAACGAAAAAGAGTTTTTTTTAATCGGAAGACTACCAGATTTATCAGATATTGTCCTCGAACATCCTTCTATATCTCGTAAACACGCGGTTATACAACATAAAAACAATGGGGAATTATATCTCTTTGATTTAGGTTTTATTTGATATTTTTAAGAAATTTTCTCAACTTTTTGAAAAAAGATAGCACACATGGAACTTTTCTCAATAATAGAAAAATTCCACCACGAATTTTCATCAAATTAAGCACAGGAGACATGATTAAATTCGGAGCTTCACTAAGATTCTATATAGTAAGATGTCCGGAATTGGAAACAGCTGTCAAAAGCATAGACCTTTCAACTGATATGGGTCTTCTTCAAGCAGATCAACAGGAACAAACTCCAGAAAATAATATTAAAAAACACTATTTGAAGCTTTTGAAAGGGTTTGAAGCCTCTGAAAATGGAATGCAAAGAAGTTTTCCATCGAGTAAAAAGAAAAATGAAGATGAGCATGAGATTAATTGGGGGATTTCTGATGAAGAAGTGGTTTATAATTATCAAGATGAGAATGATTTTAAGATGGAGCCTTCGATTTTAAGACAATTACCCAATTTAAATGAAAAACAATTAGAAAAAATTGAACAATTTGAAGTAAAATTAAACAAGTATCAGAACATAGAAGGCGAATATGAAGAGCTGTGCAAAAGAGAAAGGAAGGATTTTGGATTAGATGAGCTTTCCAAGGTCAAGAAAGAAAACTTGGAAAAAAAAATACAAGAAATTGCAACACAGCTCGAAACTTTGGAGGAAACGATAAAACTCATGATCTTTAAGGAAAAAACAGAAAAACGTAATTTTTTTTTTTTGTTAAATTTATTTATTTTTTAAAATGAAATTTTTTAGGAAAATTGGAGAAAGTATTAGAAGAGGATACTTATAATGATGACGACTATTTTGATAGGACATTAGAAAATAAAAAGCTCAAAAAAGAAGAAAGCCCTAAAAAAGACCAGAACCCCCAAGCTCAAATCACTTACAACTTTCAAACGTTAAAACAAAATCTTGAAGATTTGATTCAAAAACGAAATGAAGTGAATTTGAAGATTTTAGGCTATCAACAAGAGAAAAAGCCAGAAAAAGAAGAGGAGCTTGATGAATTAGAAAAATACATGCAAGCCAATCAGAATTCTTTAGATCAACAGCGGAAAAAAAAGCTTTTGATTGAGTTGGAAACAATAAATGCTGAAATTGAAGAGTAAAAAAATTAAATGATGAAAATTTTCATTCAAAATTTTTAAAATTTAAAACAAAAAAAATAACATAGTGTCAAAAAATTATTGAGAATAGTAAGGCCAAATTATGAAATAAATAAGGTTGAAGTTTTTGCAAATGCTCAGAAACCAATAGAAAAACCAATCGTTTCTCAAGAAAAAATAATCGAAAAGGAAAAATTCACAAAACCTAATGATAAATTATCAAAAACATTAGAAAAACTTCATAATTTATCAAAAGAATATACCGAGAAGGAAAAAAATATCAAAGATTTCAGTGATTTTGAGAAATATCGTGTTTTTGATGATGATGATGAAGAAACTGCAAATAACAAGCAAAAAGAACAAATAGAAACTCACAAAGAACCTGAAAAATCTAAGGTTTATGGAGTTTCCACCAAGCCTTTGCCACGAAACTTGAAAGAAAAAGATGTTGAAACTAAAAAAGGTAATGAAGATGTGAGTTGGGTGCCTCCGAAGAATCAAAAAGGAGATGGTTCAACGAAATTAAATGAAAGATTCGGTTATTAAATAATCAAAAAATTTTTGGAAAAATTCAATATTTTTTTCATTAAAATTAAATTAATTTTTTAATTAAATTATGTTTTTTTGAATTATAATTTATTAATTAATTTGTTTAAAATTTCATGAGTTTATTTTTAACTTAAAATTATTTAAATATGTGTCACCTTACGAAGACAGATGGATGCATGCGCATCCATATTCATTTGAGGAGGAACATTCAACATTCAACCCAATAATTGTTGCCGAAAATCAGGGACCCATGTTTGAGGATAATTTAAAATTCATATTTTATATACTGATGTCAGAAGTTTCACAATTTATTTATTAACAAACAAACAAACAAATTATTCGAAAAATATTTAGCTGACTATTAACTAAAATAAAATAACTGCAAAAATAAATAAGTAAACCATTAAAAATTACATTAATTAATGACATTATCAGAAAAAAATTTCTTTTGGGGCTGGAGTCGCCTTTAGTAGTCGCCTGTTTAATAAATTAATTTCAATAAATTAATCTGTTTTAATTTTTTTTTTTTAAAACTGAAACATTCGTTTAATAAATTTAATGTTGATTAGAGGCAGGAACATTCAATACCATTTGCGGTTGAACCATAATCCCAAGGGGTTGTTGAGGAGCCGATCCCAAATTCAGTCCAACTTCCTTTTCATTCGGATAATTGAATCCTTCAGAGAAAACACAATTATAAACTGGCATTATCTGTGGTTGCCAATTTTCAGGTGCTTGAAATTGATTAAAATTCATCAAAGGAGGCGCAAATATTGTCAAAGGAATCCTAACCTCTGGATCTGACGCGCAGCAAGTAACTCCCTCCAAAACAGTTTTTATAGCTAGTTGGTATTCACATTTTACAAGATTTCCTGTAGTTGAAGGCTGAAGACCTCTATTTCTCACTTGATTAGTCAATAAAATACCTGCTATTTTTATTTTATCTCCTAAAGCAGTTTCATGAGCAGAGACACCTCCAAGATCGAAAGAGTTGACGGTTTCTGAGATGTTTTTCTCATTTCCATGTTCAGTTCTTAAATGAATATTCATCAGAAGCCTCATTTTAACAACTTTAACATTCAAATTGCAGTTCGAATTATCAACCTCACACATCATATTAGCGGTTTCATTTGGACAATAGGTATTTTTCTCAAAGAAGCATTTAATTTTAGAAATACCTTGATCAATACAGCACCATGTTTTTGAATTGACTGAATTCTCTACAGGTATATTATACAACATTTGATTCTTAATTGGTTCTCGAATGATTAATTCCTGTGTATGTTTCAAACTTTTGACATTTTGATGAAAATGATCAATACTTAATTCCACTTTGACTTTATATTTGATTCTCCCTGAAAAATGATGCTCCTTCTCAGAAAAAGTCCCAGGCAAATGACTTCCTATGATAAAAGCAAAAGGAAAGCAATATTGTCCTGGTTGAATGCTGTTATTATTCCACATATAAATTGGGAATTTAAGTCTATAAAAGGTATTGTGGCCTTTATGATGATGAGTTTCTTGGACTGTTGTTCTGGTGCCGTTAGCATTATCTTTCCACACAGTTTTTATTTCCACAAATTCACATTCTTCTTTACCTTTGATCTTTAGGAAGATTGAATTACCTGGAAAAGACTGAAGGATATCCAAATAGATCTCCCCTGTAACATTTTCTCCAGCATAATAGAAAGGATTTGTGGTTTTTAAATAGATATTGCCAAAATTTGAGTTGCTCATGTTTGTGGAATATGAAAATGGATATTTTCTCAATTTAAAATTATTAATTTTTCTTTTTTTTAAATAAAATTAACAACCAAACGGCATTTCAAAATGGAATTTTTTTCTTATTTTTATTTTTTATTTTAGGTAAATCGATTTTTTTTGAGTTTTAAAAATAAGTTTGTTTTTTCAAATTTTTCACTTTTATCACAGCAGTTCTAAAACGATTCAAAGGATTGTTTTCGAAAATGCTATCAGGCTCGCTCATCTGGCATTCCAATGTTTGATCAGTATTCATTTGTGATAGTTTTATAAGATCAGAAAATTTGATAGTGGGAGTTTTGTCTGTTTTCCCTCGAGCATAGGAGAAAAACGTGGATTTTCCCAATTCAAAATTTTTGACAATATAATTCATTTTTCTTTTGTTATTTAAAAGTTTTAAAAATGAGCTTTTAAATTAATTTTAAACTTGAATGTCTTTTGATTTTTTCTATTTTTTATTATTTGATCATTTTCAAAATTACTCACATAGTTTTCAATAAGGTCTTTTGTTTCCTAAAATAAAAAAATTGTTTATTTTTCGTAAATTCTAATATATATACAGTTTTGACACATTGGTTGATATTTTGCATTTTTTCCTTTTCCTTCCTCTCCAAATTCTCAATAGGTTCAATTCTCGTTTTAAACTTCTTTGTGAAAAAATATTTCTCCTTTTTATTGTCTTTTGTGCTTTTATTTAAATAATCAAAAGAGATTGAATCATTATTTTTCGATTGTTTTTCATAATTAACTTTCATATTCAAAAACTAAAAAAAATTCTTTTTTTGAATTTTTATAAAAAAAACCTTGGTTTCTTCTTGTATGAGAATTTTCTTATTTCCTTTTGAAACAGGATCAATTTCTTTTTCTTTAATGCATTCTTCAATTAATTTATTTTCTTTCCTCTTCATTCGAAGTTTTTTGAAGGCAAAATCAAATTCTTTTCTATCAAAATCTTCATCTTTGCAAATTTCCAAATATTCAGAATTAACTCTTGTTTTTTTTTAAAATTTAAAAATTTTATTTTTATGAGAGAATTGCAAAAATAGACTGTTTAATTTCTTTTGTTTGATTCTTTTTCTCCAAACTATCAGTTATCAACCCTTCGAAAAAATTGTTTAGGTCGCTCGTTTTATTGTTTTTGTTTTTAAGGGGTTTTAGTTTTTTGTCAATGGTTGCTGAATACGCATTTAAGTCTTTTGAAGACTCATTTTGCTTCTTCTTTTCGTTGACTAAACTTAAAGAAATTCTTCCGTCAACATTATTAGAAACAACACATTTTTGATCGTGATGAGATTTTTTTATGGAAGAAACTCTATATAATGGTGGTTGATAGTCTATTAAAATAAATACATTAAAATTTAATGAATTTTTCATAGTTTTTATAAAATGGAACATTACATTTATTTGTAGTCAAAACTCTGGAAATCGCTTCATTATCAGTCTTATTGCATATTTTATTAAACGTATTAATATTACTCATCGAAAATTTAGAAAGCATTTTGCTTGGGTTTTGTTGTTTGGCGGAATTTGCATAGAAGTTTTTATTTGAGTCAATCATTGAATATTTTGAAGCTTTCATATTTAAAGTTTTTTCTTGCGGAATTGGGGTCAAACTATTGAAATTAGTATTGGCTGGTTCTTCTTCAATACTCTTCAAACTTGAAAAATTGAGATTGGCTTCAGATTTTTCTTTCTTATAAACGATGAATAAGGATTGATTTAAAGCTTCGTAGTTGTATTTTTTATAAAGATAGCTGTTAAAACTGTTAAGAATATCTTCTGCAGCGGCATCTGAATCAGATGTGTTGCTTTTTTTCTCCCCAAGGTTTGACGGAGTATTTTCTTCAAGTAAATATTTGTGAAGGATTTTCGTTAGTTCACCTTTTTGCATCAATAAACTAAAAAGCTTTTTTTTTTTAAATTTTTTTTTTTTTTAATTTTTTACAAAAGAAATTTTTTAAATAATTTAAAAAAATTGTTAATAATTTACATCTTCTTCGGATTTGAAGAGTTCTTCTTTGATCAATTCTTTGATTTCAATATGTTTTTTGCTTTCAGATAAAAGATTTTGTGCCAGCCAAAAATTCAATCTTATTTTAATTTCATTTAAATTTGATTAAATTAAAAAAAAAAACACCTTGAACATTCTAATATTTTTGGATAATTTTCAAGTCCTTCATATGCTGTTGACATATTTTTCATCACAATTATCAAAAAAACGATCTAAACTTAACATAAAAGATTTGGAGTTTATTTAAATTATTACACATTTCTCGCATTTTTTTTTCATCAAAAGACTCAATTTTTGTTGTGTTTTTGAAAAATAATCTGATTTTTCTTTATAATTAGTGAACAAATTTTGTAATAGAGTCATATTTTTTCCATTATATTCAAGAGCTTCTTGATATCTGAATTAAAAAAAAATTAAAAATTTAACAAAAAAAAGATATAATACTTTGAAAATATCAAATAATAATTTCCCAACATTATTCTCACCTTCACAAAAAGCAATCCTAGTTCATACTAATTTAGATTACTCTTAAAAAATAAATCTCAATATTTTTAAATTTTACTTCATAAGCACTAAATTTATTCATGATCTTTTCACATTCATTCAAATAATTTAGATGATTAACTAGATCATTCCTCCTAATAAACAATTAATTTTTCAATAAAATTCCAATTTTATCTAAAAACTTTTGATAATAAACAGCCCAGCAAATATTTGTTTTTAAGAAATAAATTGTGAATTCTTTGCAATAAAATCGTTTTTTAAAACTTGGTAAATTTTCTAGATTCAAAATAACTTCTCCTTCGTTTTCTTCATCATCTTCCATTTTCTCAGAAAACGCTGTAACCAACGAAATTTCATGTAATTTATTAATTTTCGGTGAAGAAAATGGACTTTGTTGTTCATAATGATCAATATTTTGACTCATTTTCTTTGGTATGATTTTTTTTTTTTTACGGAAATAATATGGAAGATCCAATTCACAGAATTCTTCTCTCAAAGAATAATAAGGAGGAGTTTCTTTTTGTTCAGATTTATTATTATTTGTATCAGGCTTTGAAAAAATCTGCTGAAGAAAATAATACCAAAGCTTCAAATAATCAGTTGCTTTATTCAAAAGATTCGCAATATTTTTCGGACGCTGAAATTCTTCAACTTTGAAGAAATGCAAGAACATTAATTTTGTGATAGCTCTTAGTAAAAGTCGACAATACTTCAATTGGGTTATTTTGGGAAGTTCTATTTGATCTTTTTCCATTGCTTTTATTCCTAAAAGCACCACTTTTTTATATTCTCCCTAAACACAAAACCTCATTTATATATATATATATAAAGAAATTTTTGTTTTCAACTTTTTTGGTCATCTCTTTGCAAAGATCAAGGAAATTGACTTTATTTTTAGATTGAGAAGAGTTTATGATAGTTGGCGATTTCATGTTAAAATATTTTAATGAAAAAATTTAAAAAAAAGAAGTTATTTTATGCAAAACTTAAAAAAAATTAGCAGTTTTATGCTTTGATTTTTCATTAATTATATTAAATTTTTCGGTTTCATATAAATTGTTTTTATTTTCATGCTTGTTCTTTTGAAAATTTCTACTGTGTCCTCTGAAGTCTTTTTCCTTTCAGGAACATTTTCGTTTTCTACGATTTTAGCACTGAATTTTTCTATTTCTTTGGATTCTTCTTCATGATTTTTCAAATCCTGTTCCTCTTGAAGAATTTCTTCCTCTATAATGGCTCTTTTTAAATTAATATATTTTTTAACAATTTTTTATGGATTTTTAGAAAACTTTTTTTTTTTAAGATGCTCGAGCAAAATGGTCGTCTCTTCAATTTTATGAATGATTTTCTTTATCTTGTCTTGCTTTATTTTAGAAACTAAAACATCCTATTTCCAAGTTTTTTTAATGAGAAAAAAGTCTTAATTAACTTTAGATAAATATGGCAGAGAAATTATGGTTTCTTCAAGTTTTATTTTATGGCTTAATGTTTGAGCAAAAAACTAAAAAATTTATAAGGAAATTTTTTTTGAAAATTAAAAGAAACCTCACTAAATTTCGTGCAATCTTCATCCGATAAAAATTTTATATTTATTTTTTCTTCATTTAGACTCAAAGTAACACCTTTATTTTGTAAAATATTATTTTAACAAAACACTTGTAAATTCATACTATCACTGTCTTTGCTTTTAATCAAAGAAACATAGAGATTATCGACAGGAATGATTCTTTCAATAATATTGGCCTCATCATCCCTATTTTTCACAGTTAAAATTATAATTTTTTTTCAAATTTACTTTGATAAAATGAGGTTTGTGTGACCTAAAATCAAATGCCATTTTTTATTAAATCCCGGAAAGCTCACTTTCTCGAACACCACAACTTTAAACAAGCTTTTTGTTGGTATATATCGATCATTAATGACTAATTTTAAGGAGCTGTTCCTGATTCTACCAGCAGGACTTCCTGTCATAATTTCTTCATTATAATGTTCATTTGGATTTTTTAAAATTGGGATGTTTGAAGTCCGTTTTTCATGTAAATCTTTAGCCAAAAGAATTATTTGAATAATCAAGTCTCGCTGATTGGTGAATCGAGATCGGTAGAGATATTCAATTTTCGAGTTATTTTCCACAATTGACAAAAGAAATTCATCAGCTTTATAGGTGGTTTGGCATCCCTTGGAATAAAAAATTTATTATTTTGTATTTTTGAATAAAACAAATGATATTTTACTTGAATTGCTTGAAAGTTAATGCCTTTGATTAGTTTGTCAGATTGAAACTCCACAATAGATCTTGTTACAAAATCAATTTTTAGTAATCTTGACTGAAAGAAAAAAGAAGTAATTTAAAAGTAAGATTTAAGATGAAAAAAAATTAAAATATTTTTTTTTTATACTGAGAAGGAATTTCCATTTTTTGATTTTTTCAAAACTTCGAAAACTGAAAACGGAAACATTCTTCCTGCTTTTTTTAATAAAAATATGATTTTCTATAAAAAACAATATGTTTTACAATATTTCTCCTTGCAGAATTCAATGTTGATTGGTTGAGATAAATAATAACGAACTTCCAACATGTGTAAATACCCAGCCCTGCTCTTTGTTTTATTTAAATAGACTCATAATTTTTAATGAAAAAAAATACGAATCTGTCCTCTAAAATCGAATAAGATATATATATTTTTTCCATTAATTCTTTGGGGTTTATATTTCCTTTTTTTGCAGAGCCTATTATTTCTTTTTTTTCAAGAAATTCTTTCTCATATTTATTGTTGTATCGCTCATATAACTCATTAAAATTTCTTAAATTCAAATGAGAAATAGATAGCATTGAGTCTAAATGAAAAAAGTAATACTTCTTTATCTCTTCATCAGTTGCACAATAGTTCAAATTCAGTGTGGAAAAATAACCAATATTTTTTTCATGTTCCAAGGAATCATCATCAATATCTTCCATTGCAAAGGAAAAATGAAAAGAACGAAATTAAAATTTTATTTTATTTTACTGCAATCTAACAATAATTAATTAAACTATGCTCAAAATTCTTTATTTTTTCTTTTTCTTTCAAATCCATAATTAAATAAAAAAAGAAATTATTTGAAAAAATAGAAAGATGAAATTATTTATTAAAAAGAAAAATTAAATTATTTTATTA
>JFJP01037978.1_pt1 | contig 20668 bp, 16 predicted proteins | sample 431651 | NCBI WGS metagenome assembly JFJP01 (sample SAMN02602958, study PRJNA72255) | Microbial mat metagenome, whole genome shotgun sequencing project. | biome: fresh water; feature: sink hole; material: water; isolation source: purple microbial (photo- and chemosynthetic) mats found in...
GAAACCATGACCTTCATTGTCCTTGACCATATATTCCACTTCAACTCCCCTGTTTTTTAGAGCCTCCACCATTTGATTGCTCTCATTTATGTTAACTCTTGGGTCGTTAGCTCCCTGAGCCACAAACAGCGGGGTTTTGATTTTGTCGACATGAAACACAGGAGAGACTTCGCGCATCATCAGGCTGTCGGTTGAGGGGTTCCCAACCATTTCGTGAAGCATTTCCAGATAGGTTACCCAATAGGGGGGGATTGTGTTCATAAAAGTGAAGAGATTTGAAACACCAACATAATCAACAGCTGCGGCATAGAGATCCGGAGTTAAGGTTACGCCTGCAAGTGTTGCGTATCCGCCATAGCTGGCGCCGTATATGGCGATTTTGGATTTGTCGGCTATACCTTTTTCGATAAGCCAGTTAACCCCATCGGTAATGTCGTCTTGCATAGCTTTGCCCCATTGTTTAAACGATGCCTCCCAGAAGCTCCTTCCATAACCTGTTGATCCCCTGAAATTCATCTGGAACACTGCAAAACCCTTATTGGCAAGGAACTGGACTTCGGGATTATATCCCCATTCGTCACGTGCCCAGGGACCTCCGTGGGGGTTTATAACCACCGGCAGGTTTTTGGCGTTTTCCATGTTGTAGCCTTTAGGGAGTGTAAGGTAAGCGTTGATGGTTAATCCGTCGCGGCTCGTGTACTGCACCGGCAACTGGCTGGCCATTTCGTTTTCGTCGAGCCAGGGGCTGACATCCACAATTTTGTTTATAACTTGGGTTTTGGTGTCGTACAGGTAATATGCGCCTAAAGACTTATCGCTATAGGAACGGATAATCAACAAATCCTCAGCTTTGTTACGGGAAGAGATTTCGAATGACAAATCGCCAAGTTCATTTTTGAGGAGGGCAAATGTTTTCTCCAACTCCTGATCGAAGAAATAGCGCTCTCTTTTCCAAGAGGTATAGCGAGCAGTTGTAAGAATCTTTTTAACCCGGGAGTAATAAAGGCCGTCGACATCATAATCGGGATTTTCATACAAAACCCTGATTTCCTTGCCTTCGCGGGGATCGAACTCGACGATGGCGGCTTTATCGCGCCCAAGGTTGGAGGAGGCATATATGTTTTGATTGTCGAAGGTGAAAAAATGAGGCGACATGGTTTCCTTGAAGCTGGTTGTAAGGACGGTTTTAAATGGGTCTTTCTCCGTTTCCCGGAAGAGCACCGAAGCATTTACCCCGTCTACAATCGCTACTGCCATTCGCAAGTTACCGTCATGGTCGGTAATCCATGTTTGGATATTGCCCGGATTCTCAGCCAGCATGGTCAGTTCACCGGTGTTGATGTTTAAGCGGTAAGGATCAAAGACCTGAGGATTGCGCTTATTCATTTCGATGATAATAAAGTCTTCAATTTCGGGCAGTGGGTCGATGACACTTGTTCTGACCTTGTCGAAATCAGTTAGTCCACTGGAATTGCTGCCGTCGATATTCACCCCGAAGAGTTTGAAATTTTCGTCACCGCCAGAATCTTTTAGATAAAGGATACGGTTGTTGTTTGCCCAAAAGTATCCGCTGATGTCGCGTATGGTGTCTTGGGTAAGTTGTATAAAAGAATCGCTACCTATTTCCTGCACAAAAATGTTCATTCTGCGCATGTAGGGAGCCAGATAGGCATAATACCTGCCGTCGGGCGAAAGCTGGTAGCTCGATTTTTCAGGGTTTTTGAAGAAATCCTCAACAGCATATTGTTTTGCCGGAAGGATAAGTTCTTTGCTTTTGCATGCGTTGATCGAAAGCAGAGTTGCCAGAATGGAAACAAGCATAAGGAAGGAAGCATTTTTTCTCATAAATATAATTTGTTAAATTTTTAAAGGAGAGAAATTTTGTAATTTGAGTTTTGATTTCAGAAATTTTGTAATCCTATTCAAAACTACAAAAACTTTATTGCAACTAAAAAAGGTTTTGATAGAGAAGAGTAAATTTGTATTTGGGATCAGAAAAGATTGGGAAATGTCAAAATGCAAAATGCAAATGGAAAATGTCAAAAATGAGGATGTGCGACACATTTTGCATTTTGATATTTGCACTTTGCATTTTGAATTATTTTTCACAACATTAAGAAACTGTTTGCACCGATTTAAGCGGTTTATAGATTTCGGTTGTCCTGATGCTTTTGTGCCCCATCAATTGTTGGATTGATCGAATGTCGGTTCCTCTTTCAACAAGTTGTGCAGCGAAGCTGTGTCGTAGAGTATTGGTGCTTATCTTTTTTAAGATTCCAGCCTTGGAAGCATACTTTTTTATCGCTTTCTGAATGCTTCTTTCCGAATACTTTGCCCCATGGTATCCTTCAAACAGGTAATTTCCGGGATGATAATAGTTCCGATAGATCACTATCTTTTCTATTAATTCATTCGTTAAGGGAATACTCCTTCCTTGATTCTCATTTCTCCCCCTTATGAAAACATGATTATTCAAATAATCCAAGTCCTCCGGTTTAACTGAAACTGCTTCGCCAACTGTAATACCGGTCAGAGTAATCATGCTGATCAGAACGTTGTGTTTTATATTTGGAATCACCTGGATGAGTCTGTCAACTTCCTGTCTGCTGAGAACTGATGGCTGGGATCTCAGCCTTTTGGGCCTGGGAATTTCTGTAATGCCGAAAGGCTTGTTATATAATGTTTTATAATATGCATTGATGGAATTTATAAGTTGATTTTGATACGAACGGGACAGGTTTTTCCCGATCGACATATCATCCACGTAATCCCGGATTTTTTCGCTGCTTACAGCATGACTTCCCTGAACCGTCGAGAGAAATCTCTTTACATTATAGGTATATTGTTTTATCGTTCGATTCTTATAATTTAATGATTTCAATGCGTTTATGAATTTCCCCATATCCCCCGGGCTTGGGACGGACTCTTTTTCAGGGCAAGAGGGACCCGCTGAATCGCTTACGACTTCGATGCGGTAGTTGGCTTTTTTCAGATAGGTGTTAAGCTGCTCATGAGCTCCGAGGGAGTTTTCCACTTTCCATGCTCTTGCAGGTTCTTCCAGTGCTTTTCCGCCAAGGTTTATAATCATGGATGCAAGTTCGCGGTCGTACAGAAAATTCAAAATTATCGAGTTGTCACGATTATTCTGACATACGCTTATCCTCTTTTCCAATGACTCTTCATTGACTTTTACCAGAGCCTCGGGATTACTGATGTCGTAAAATTTTATGTCGGAAGGAAAAATCCTGTTCAGATAGGATATATGATTTTGTATGTTGCAAAAATGCCAGGAATTCAGATGTTTGCTCCATCTGCTATCCGGAAGTTTTCTTACGAGCCTTATATAATAGGCATCCTCGGAATTGGTGATCAACTGAATTCTTATTTCATGATTGTAAAGGATCTTCTGTGTTTTAACGATACGCATGACGTTTTATTCATTAATGTCATGAGTATTGAAATCTAGTTGTTTGAATCCGGATATTTTTTGTTTTTTGTAAAAAAACTTTTCCACAGGCATGAATTTCAGGCAGTACAATTTATCTTTCGCTGTTCTGCGGATAGGATTGCTTTTGCAATACTGTTTAAAAAACCTAGATTTGATGTAAATTTTCTCCCATGTATACCATTATTGCCCTGGTTATTTCAATTACCCTGCAACTGATAGCCGCAATAGTTGCTATAAGCCTTACAAAAATCACACGTTACAACATTTCTTGGGTAATGATTTCCATTGCCTTGATATTTCTGGCAATACGGCGGATTATTGAACTGATTCCCTTTCTCTACAACAAATTTTATGAAGACATTCTGATTATTGATCAATGGATCGGCATCATCACCTCGGTACTTATAGCAGTAGGGATATTGCTGGTAAAGAAAATCTTCAATCAGATCAAGGAAGCTGACCGCATAAGGAAGCACTCGGAGAAAAGAATCCTGAACGCGATAATCAAAACAGAGGAAAGGGAGCGTCTTCGATTTGCCAAAGATCTTCACGATGGCCTGGGCCCGATAATGTCGACGATAAAAATGTCAGTATCCGCATTGTCGGCCAAAGATCTCGACACTCATGGAAAAGCTGTACTCGCAAACCTTATGGATGTTATAAATCAGGGAGTGGATGAAATCAAGGAGATTTCCAACAACCTCAGCCCACACATCCTGAATGATTTTGGATTATCCAGTGCAATCTCAGGTTTTATTAGCAAAATAAGTAAAACGGGTGCGCTAACCATACAGTTCACCACCAACTTAAAGGATGAGCGGTTCGGATCAACTGTGGAATGCGTGCTTTACCGTGCCGCATGCGAGCTGATAAACAACACACTCAAGCATGCAAAAGCTTCAAACGTAAACCTTGTGCTCAACCATGTGGATAATCTGTTATTGATGTCATATTCAGACGATGGTATTGGATTCGAATATGAGGACCTGCATTCCGAGACATCAGGAATGGGATACTGCAATATCCGAAGCCGGCTCGGTTCCAGCAACGGTCACATGGATATTGATACAGCTATTGGCAAAGGATTCAAGGCTAACATATACATAAAACTCAACTGAAAAATGGAAACCCTTAGTATTTGCATTGTCGATGATCACTCATTGTTCAGGAAGGGATTGAAACTCTTATTGTCAGCTTTTCCGCAAATAGCCGACATCAGGGAATTTTCAAACGGTAAGGAGTTTGTTGAGTCTCTTAACGGCTATAAGCCTGATATTGTGCTAATGGATATTGAAATGCCCGTTATGAACGGCATCGACGCAACCCGCATGGCGCTTAAAACACATCCTGATTTAAAGATCATAACCATTTCTCTGTTCGGGGAAGAGGAATACTATTATAAAATGATCGATTCGGGAGTAAAGGGATTTATTCTGAAAAATTCCGATATTGATGAAGTTATCAAGGCAATTACCAATGTTGCCCAGGGAAATAACTATTTCTCCCAGGAAATTCTTTATAATGTGGTCAGGAATATCAGGGATGTGAGAAAAGCCGAAGCTCTTCAATTTCATCTTTCCTTGCGCGAAAAGCAGATTTTGGAATTGATTTGTAAAGGCCTTTCCAATCAGGAAATTTCAATCGAACTTAGCATAAGTAAACGTACGGTTGATAAACACCGCTCAAATATACTTGGCAAAACAGAAACCAAAAACACGGCAAGTCTTGTTATGTTTGCGATTGAACATAAACTGGTTGAGCCCTAGATTCGAATCGTGCCGCAACTAGAGTAAGGGTTTCAATTCCGGTTTCAGCTTCCTTGCTTTTCCCGAAACAAGATTCGTATTTGTAAACTAAGCACAAATGCTTACTTTGGAATAAGCTCAAATACCAACAGTATTTCCACCTATTTTTTTTACATGTAAAGACTGTTTCTTTAGTGCTTTGCTGGGAGTAACTTTATGTTTTATTTCCAGACACATTGAAAAACTATTTTCAAAGACTAAAATTGGATATTCGCTTTGAGGAAGGTCTCCGGGCCTGCATCAACTGCGGTACCTGCACAGCTATTTGTCCTGCTGCCTCATTTTACGATTACGACCCGAAAAAAATCGCCACTCAGGTGCAGTCGGCCAATGATGAAATAATTGAGGCTTTGCTTAAGAGCGATACAATATGGTATTGTGGAGAGTGTATGTCGTGCAAAACCCGCTGTCCCAGAGGGAATACTCCCGGCTTGATTATCATGGCTTTAAGGCAGCTTTCCATTGAGACGGGCTTTTTTGTTGAATCGGAAAAAGGCAGACAGGTACTCGCGCTGAAAAGAATCCTTGGTGGGAGTATCCTCAGGAGTGGATACTGTGTTCATATATCTGCCATGGATCATGCTATGCATCCTGAACAAGGGCCTGTTTGGGGTTGGATCAGGGAAAACGCAAAGGATCTTTACAACAGGCTGGGAGGGAACTTCGAAGAGGAAGGGGCAGGGGCCATGCGGAAAATTGCCGATGAGGATTTAAAAGAACTTGAAAGGATTTTTGAAGTTACTCAGGCATTGAGCCGATTCGACACGATTGAAAAATTCTCGGCGGCTAAGGCCAAGTCCATGGGGTACAATCTTACCGAAAAAATCGACGATCCCTATTTCCGTATGGTATACACTGCAAACTCGGGGAAACATAAAAAAAGCCGGTTATGATAAGCGAAGGCAAAAAAACACTCTGGAATGATTACCAGAAAGAAATTGCTGATGATAAGTATTTCTATGCCCGGAGTTGCATAAGGCAAAACTTTTTCCCCGGTGCGGAAAAAACCTTTCTAAAAATACTTAAAGAGGAACTGAAAAAAGATGTTTACGATGATCCCCGTCACACAACATGCACAGGGATTGCCTATCATTCTGATGTGGTTTCGCTTGAAACAACCATGACCGTTGTTGCAAGGCAATTTGCACTTATGACCGAGCGAGGGTATAGCAATTTTGTGCCATCATGCATAACCTCCTTTGGGATATACACCGAAGTTCTGGAATTATGGGCGCATCATCCGGAAATTGAAGACAAAATCAGACATTTCCTTTTAAAAGCCACAGGTCGTGAGTTTAAGGTTCCTGAGAATCTGGCTCACTCAAGCGACATTATATACAAATACCGAAATGAGATAGCGGGGATGTCGAAATACCGGCTAATCAACAAAAACACTGGAGACCCGCTTAGGGTAGTAGAACATATTGGTTGTCATTACGCTCGTATGTTCCCTCACAAGGGTATTGGCGGAGCTGAGTACCCATGTGTTTTATCCGGACTGGCTGAAACTTTCGGGGGAGAAGTAATTGACTACCCGGAAAGAAGGGCCTGTTGCGGCTTTGGATTCCGGCAATACGTGGTCCAGGCCAATCGCGGATACAGTATCTCCTGCTCCAAAAGAAAATTCGAATCCATGGCTCCTTACAAACCGGATCTTATAATTACCAATTGCCCGGGCTGTCCTTATTTTCTCGATTCGTGGCAATATGTCATCGCCGAGATGGAAGGTAAGACTTATGGTGAAAAAGGCCAGGGTATTCCCGTTCTCACCTTTGAAGAACTTTCAGGACTGATGATGGGATACAATCCCTGGGATATAGGATTTCAGATGCACCAGATTTCTGTGGAGCCACTTCTTGACAAAATAGGAGTCAATTACGAACCGGAAAATAAATTTTGCGGCTCTCAGGGAAGATCAATCGGCAAACCAAAGATCCCTGAATCAATAAAATACTCTTGATGAGGTTTGGGCCATTTTCAAGGTTTGCCGGCACAAGACAAGGATTAGCCAACCCGATGGTTTTATATAAGAGCAGGATATGAGAGCATTAAAAAAGGAAGTTGTTATTATTGGTGGAGGACCCGCCGGACTTGAGGCTGCCGACAGTCTTAATAAGCTTGGGCATGCCGTAACAATTCTTGAAAAAGAGGGGAAACCCGGTGGAAAATTGTCGAATTGGCACAAGCTTTTCCCTGATAACGTTTCGGCAGACGGGATTCTGAAGCAGATGGTTCATAAAATTTCAGGGGATATTCAGTTGATAACAAATGTGAAAATCACCAAGATAAGCCGCGAAGGGACAAAACACAGTGTCTGGTTCAACGAAGGCAAATGCATTCAGGCCGAAGCTGTTCTGGTAGCTGTAGGCTTTGACTTGTTCAACGCAAGCTTAAAAGAGGAATACGGTTATGGGATTTATGATAATGTGATTACTTCAGCAGAGCTCGAATCCATGTTCACCGGCCAAAAAAGTCTTGCGACGGTTACTGGAAAAACGCCGGAACGCATAGCGTTTATTCATTGTGTCGGTTCCCGTGACGAGAAAGTCGGATTCAGGCATTGCTCGTCGATGTGTTGCGTTACGGGGGTTAAGCAGGCAATAGAAATAAAAAAAAGGCTCCCGGCCGCGGAAGTGATGATGTTTTATATGGATTTGAGAATGCATGGGCGTTTTTATGAGGATCTGTATCTGGAGGCTCAGGAAAAGCATCACATTCAGTTTATTCGCGGAAGGCTTTCCGAATCATCTGAAAACCCTGACGGCAGCCTGCTGTTGAAAGCGGATGACACACTGGCTGGAAGTCCAATAAAAGTAAAAGCAGATCTGATGGTATTGTTACTTGGATTTGTTCCAACCGACTTCCACAGGAAAATGGGAGAGGAGTTTGGAGTTGAGATTGGCTCGGATGGCTTCTTTTCTCCATGCGATGCGCATCTCGACACAAACTCGGTAAAAACCAACGGGATTTTTGTTGCGGGAGCCTGCACAGGCGCAAAAAGCCTGGAATACACGCTTGCCGATGCCCGTAGCGCCTCGCTGAAAATACATGAGTTTTTATTGCAAACGACATCTGCGAATATCCTAAATTAGAAGAGATGAATAGTTTCGGTTTCGAAATTCAAAAAGATAACACCATTGAATACGACAAAAATGACCTGTCGTTAGCTGCATTTGTTTTGAGGCATGAACCCAGCCTTTATAATTGTATTCAGTGCGGAAGTTGCTCAGGCACTTGTCCGGCCTCTGCAATAAGCTCTTACCAGTTTAGGAAAATGCAGCTGCTGATGCGGCGTGGAGAAACGAAACACCTCCGCGAAGATGTTGCCCATTGTATGCTTTGCGGCAAATGCATCCTTGTTTGTCCCAGGGGAGTTAATACGCGCAATGTGATCCGTCAGATCAGAATTGCATTAAACATGAACTGAAATGAAATTCAACCTGTTTGTTTTGCCTTTTACGATCGGACTGCTGGTCCTTTTTAGCATACTGACTGCCAAATATATCCGTTGGTTTTTAAGCCTAAGTACTGATCAGCGCGATGCTGTTATAAAAAACTTCTTTACATTAAAGACTCTTTCGGGACTTAGAGAGATTTTTTTAGAATCACTCCTTCATAGAAACATTTCAAGAAAAAACAGGTTGCTGGGTTATATGCATATGAGCCTGGCTTTTGGCTGGTTTTTGCTTATAATTGTCGGCCATTTTGAGTCGTACAGCTACTTTAAAACGGCTTTGGAACCACCCTATATCCCAATTTTCTTACGGTATTTTCAACAGGATTCTTTAGCCGATCCCCTCCAGGTTATCTATTGGTTTGTAATGGACCTGATCTTATTGTTTGTGCTCAGCGGGGTAGCGCTCGCATGGTACAAGAGACATAACCGAAAACATTTCGGTATGAAAAAAACAACCCGGCATCTTCCCGCTGACCGGATAGCCCTCTCTGTATTATGGTTCATTTTCCCACTGCGCTTATTGGCCGAAAGTATTACTTCCGCTATTTATGGAGGGGGGAGTTTCCTGACGTCAGGACTCGGATCGCTGCTTGAAAATAATATTGCATCGGACCTTAGCTTTATTGCGAGTTGGTGGGCTTATTCGATTAGTCTCGGCTTATTTTTTGTTTTCCTCCCTTTTTCAAGGTACATGCATATTCCCACCGAGCTTGTTCTCATTATGCTACGCAATTGGGGCGCAACAAAATACACTGGCAAAATTGACGGGATTACTCAATTTGAAGTGCACTCATGCTCATCCTGTGGTATTTGTCTTGACTCATGTCAGCTGTTGGAGCTGGGACATGCAAATATCCAGTCGCCTTATCTGTTTAGGAATTTCAGGGGGAACAAGCTATCGGACACGGTAGTTCAAAATTGTCTTATGTGCGGAAGGTGCGAAACGACTTGTGTTGTTGGCATAAAAACAAATTCGGTGCGTCGGGCAATTCGCCAAAATTCAGATGTTGAGGTTAACCACGACTACCTCAGACATGTGGACACATCATTTAACTCGAGCCCTGATGTATTATATTTTGCCGGGTGCATGACGCATTTGACTCCCGGGATAAAAAAATCAATGCAGGCAATTTTCAAGGCCGCAAAAATCAATTACGCCCTGGTTGATGAAGATCAGAATATTTGCTGTGGCAGGCCAATGATGTTATCGGGGTTGGCAGAGCAGTCATTAGCAATGGTAAATAAGAACAAGGAACTTTTTGAAAACTCGGGAGCTCAAACCCTGGTGACTTCTTGTCCCATCTGTTACAAGGTTTTCAGGGACGAGTACAATCTGAATATTGAAGTGTTGCACCATACCCAGTATATCGACAGGCTGATGAAAGAGGGTAAGCTTGCATTAGCCAAATCAGAAGAACAGGTTGTTTATCATGATCCCTGCGAGTTAGGAAGGAATTCCGGGGTTTATGACGAACCAAGAAGAGTTATAGCGGCCTTGGCTAATCTCAGCGAATCTCCCGCGAACAGAGAGAAAGCATGGTGTTGTGGAGGAAGTATAGCCAATGCAATGCTCACATCCCTGGAGAAAAAAGAACTGGCTATTTCCGCGCTTGGGAAAATCGTTCCGAAAAATACAATGACACTCGTAACAGCTTGTCCCCTGTGCAAAAAAACGTTTGCTTCGACGGGCAAACATATTAACATAGTAGATATTGCGGAACTTGTTGCTGTAAATCTTTCAGCTGGCAAGGACAAACGAAGAATTTGGATGTTTGAAAAGATCGAGAGCGCTTCAATCTGAAACCCAGAGGAATCAAAGTTGATCTACCCCTTGACTGATATCTCCTTAAGTGCATCCATACCAGGAATAGTGATTCTCCGCCCGCTAATCTTAATTATCCCGTCTTTCTCCAGTTCCTTCAAAATCCTGATGGCGCTGTCTTTCGACAATGCGGTCATATCTGCCAGATCCTGACGGCTGATTGTTAAATCGAACTCGTGACTTTTATATATTTTTTCCGACAGGTAGATAAGGGCGTCGGCGATCTTCCCGTGCATCTGTTTTTGGGTAAGACTGATTAATTTATCGTAAAGAAAAGATTGTTTTTTGTTAAGGTATTCGAGGAACTTAGCTGTAAATGCTGTATTTGAGTTGATGACTTTCTTGAAATTCTCCACATTTATAAAACAAACGCTGCTATGCTCGAGAGCTGTAATGGAAAAATGATAACGCTGATCGGTGAAAATCCCGGGTCCGGCAATAATCGCGTTGGTCCCGGTTATGTCCAATAACAAATTCCGGTCGTTGATGCCCTCAATGTAAACTTTGGCCAGCCCTGAGGTGAGATTTACAATGTGTGTGAGGTTGGTGCCCTGCTTGGCGATGTTCTCACCCGGTTTGAACTGTACCTCGAAACGGTCCTCATTGAGAATAAGGATTTCCTCCGGGCTTAACAATTTAAATAAATCTGACTTCCGGTTACAATCTTCGCAGCTAATACAGTAAACGGATTTTTTATAAATAGTCATTTTATTTTTATTTTGTAAATCTGATTTTTATCTTGTGCCAAAGATAATTTATTTGTCGAATTATGTATTTTTATTTATCGCTAAAAAACAGTTAAAAAAAAGAGGGATATCGATTGTTATGACCTTAAATATCGACAAGCATGAAAGTTTATTTTATTTAATATTGCGCTTCTGAACTTCAATTAAGATTAACTTTGTTTATTAATTATAACTACCCGATATGAACAGACTAAATAAATTTTTCAAACTCAAAAGGAATTACCTCATCGTGGTTGCCTTGCTGGGGATTTCGGTTATTGCCTGCGAGAAATATACTATTGAGGGTCCGGAGAAAATGGAGAATGTGAGCTTTGCGACCAATATTGTTCCCATTTTCACCAAGAACTGCATTAGTTGTCATACCACCGGCAAAACAGCTCCCAATTTCGAAGCCGAATTTGCTTTCGCGTCTATCACAACCCGCAAATTGGTTAACCTTACCACTCCGGAATCAAGCAAACTTTATGATAAACTGATATCATCAACATTTCACCAGCCTTTTGCAAATGCCACAGAAGAATTAACAATTCTGACCTGGATCGAAGAGGGTGCGAAAAACAATTAATGAAAAACAACTATAACTAAAATTTTTTGGTATGAAGAACTTATTCTTTTTAATGCTGCTTATTTTTGTGGCTTTACCCACATTTGCTCAGGAACAGGAAGTTACTGAAGATCTGCCGGTTGATGCAACTTTTGACGCTTCTGTCCTAATCGACAATCAAACGGTTAATGGCCCTTATAAAGGCGGAATTGAGTTTAACATTCTCCATCGATTCGGAACTGTGAAGAATGGTATCACTGATATTTATGGAATTTATGCTCCTTCGAATATTCGCCTGGGATTGAATTATGGCATAAGCGATAAGATTATGGTGGGTGCAGGTTCAACCAAGGACTACAAACTTCAGGATTTTCAATGGAAATATGCCGTTCTGCAACAAACCCAATCGGGAAAAATGCCTGTTTCTCTTAGCTATTATGGAAATGCGGTTCTCGATGCCCGGGCGAAAGATGCCTTTGGACCGGAAGACCAATATCGTGGTATTCATCGTTTTTCTTATTTTTCTCAACTTATCGTTGCCCGCAAATTCAACGATAAATTCTCATTCCAGGTTGCTCCGGGTTTTGTATATTACAATGCCGTTGAGGAAGGGCTGAAAAACGCGAATTTCACGATTCATGCCGGGGGGCGCGCTAAAGTTATTGGCTACAGTTCAATTATTTTCGAATACGATCAGCTGCTCACACAGCAAGATACAGAGGAGCAGCCCAAACCGAATTTGTCGATCGGTTATGAAATAGTAACCGGAACCCATGCCTTTCAGGTTTTTGCAGCAAATTATTCGGGAATCATTAATCAAAGGAACTATCTGTATAATTCCAATGACTTTGCTTCAGGAGAGTTTCTGTTCGGATTTAATATTACAGTTCGCTTCTAAGTTTTACCGGATAATATACCTTCTCCATGACACATAAGAATTATAGGGCTTCTTCTTTGTTGCTTGCGTTTTTGATCCTTACCATTTCTTTAACTGTCATAGCTCAGGAAGACGAAAAAAGCTCAGTCCAAAGCCTAAAGTACAATCCGGAGGATTTTCCCTCTTTTGAGGATAACGAATTTTGTCTGCGCTGCCACTCTTCGGGGTATTTCGTTCTCTCCGACACGGTTTCAGGGCTTTCGAAGAGGCAGGCCATGTGCGATAATTATAATATTTCCAAAGACAATTATTACATGTCGGTTCATGGATCCTTCAGTTGCACCGACTGCCATTCCTCGGAATATCAGAATTTTCCACACGCCACAGCCCTGCGATTTGAGCCGGCTTTTGCCTGCCTCGATTGTCATGGTGGCGACGAGAACTTCGCCCAGTATCATTTTGAGGAAATCGATGCTGAATATGCCAACAGCGTGCACGCACAAATTGAAAACGGCGAATTTAATTGTTGGAAGTGCCATAACCCTCATTCATACGTTCCTTTGGCAAGACGCGATACTCTCTCTACCGACTTTGTGGTGAGCTCAAATCAGATGTGTCTGACTTGCCATGGAAATTTTGAGAAGTTTCAGCTTTTATCGGATAAGGAATTAACCGGGATTGTTGAAAAGCACGACTGGCTGCCTAACGAGGCCCTTCATTTCAAATCGGTTCGTTGCATCGAGTGCCATTCAGCTCAAAACCTTGATATTCTTGTTTCGCATAACATCCTTCCGTCCGATAGTGCTATTTCCGACTGTGTTAAGTGCCACTCGAAAAACTCCGTGCTTATGGGGTCGCTTTACAAATTCAGGGTTATTGAAAGCCGGAAATCAAGTGGGTTTGTGAATGCTGCTATTATCGACAACAATTCGTATGTGATTGGCGCAAACCGAAGTGAGATAATGAATCTGGCTAGTTTGTTGATATTCGGACTCACACTTTTTGCAATGACTATTCATACTCTTTTCAGGATAAAAAAATCGAAAAAACAATAAAATGACTGAGCAAATATATTTTTATCCGGTCTGGATTCGTCTTTGGCATGCAGTTAATGCTGTACTCTGCATTCTACTTATACTTACAGGGCTTAGCATGCAGTATTCCGATCCCGATTTTGTATTAATAAATTTTGGTCTGGCTGTTTCAATGCATAATTTCTCGGGTATTGCGCTGACAATCTCATACTTTTTGTTCTTTTTCGGAAATATGTTTACCGCTAATGGTAAGTTTTACCGGCTAAAAGTAGAAGGTTTGTCTATTCGCCTTTGGAAACAGTTGCGATATTATGCTTACGGATATTTTGTTAATGAGGAGTCGCCGTTTCCCGTTAGTCCTCAAAACAAATTCAATCCCTTGCAGCAAATTTCATATCTCCTGGCTTTGTATCTTGCTCTTCCTCTCTTGTTTGTTACAGGATGGGCTTTGTTGTTTCCGGAATTTATCATTAATAAATTGCTGGGTTTTAGCGGGATATTCCTAACCGCCCAGCTTCATATTGTGATGGGTTTCTTTATCTCACTTTTCCTGATCATACATTTGTATGTGAGTACGATGGGGGCAAGTCCGCTGAGCAACTTTAAAAGTATCGTCACGGGATGGCAGAAGCTGCACTAGAGTTTTTGTCCTGATGAGCACTATTCCCGATAGCTTCCAACTTTTGGTTAAAGGTTTTTGATTCGGATTCATTGAACTTTTAAACTCTTTTCATGACTTCCCATTTGCATATTGTCTCATCTTTTTTGCCTGTTTATTTCGGGGGATTTGCTTTCGCGCTGCTTACAGCCGGTAGGATTTTTAGGAACATCCGGTTGAAGAAAGTCTCGTATTGGCTGTTTTTTCTAACCACTTTGGTTACTACATTCACCTGCGGTTTCGGGGGAGCCTCCATACGGAAGGCTGAAGCTGCACCGGGCGTTGATCCCTTCGTGCTTAAAACCCACGCGTGGACTGCTATGATCGTTTTTCTGCTTAGCGTTGCTATGTTCTACTTCTCCTATAAGGCAAACCGTGATGGTGAGCGGAAACTGAATTATGACAAGAAACTGCAGATTGTTTCCCTCGCTTTTCTGATTGTTTTCGTGTTGACTACTTTGATTGCTTTTCGGATTAAGTAAAGCCTTCTGAATATTAAGAGCTGCCAGATTTTGAAGTAACAGACTTTGTGCCTGTGAGAGTCCCGTCTGAACCAAGAGCCAGTTCCTTAGGGACGGCCAGATATTGTATCAACGGACTTCAGTCCTTTGACTTAATGCCAAATCGCAGAAAGAGTCCCATCGGGAGGGAGCATAATGCAAGTATGTGCACTTGTTCTTTGCCAAAGATATGGCCCCTTAGCCTGCCCCTGTAATATCTGCAACGAAGATGGACGGAAGTCAATTCGTGCAAAATAAGTAGAATCTGGGGCTCTGCTTGAAATCCGTCCTCCCCCCCAAAAAAAAATCCGGGAATTTCCTTTTTTTGTAAGGAAATTCCCGGAGTTTTTTAATAAGTCTTTATCTTCTATAATCCCAATTCCCAGAAATCAACTGAGTTTTTCAGAAGAGCTTTCACATATGAAGGATTGTGAACACCTAAACTTCTGTCTTCCGAAATAAGATTGTAATTCAAAAGAGTTCCTGCCTGATCAGCAGTAAGATTCAGTGGGGCAGCTGTTGTAGCTTTCCAAAGACCTGTACTTGCGTTAAGGTAGCCTTTGTCAATCAGGATAGTCTTTAGTTGTTCCAAAAGTTCAGCCACTTCGGTTTGTGAACCGTCAATGTCAAAACTGGTAGCTTCTGCGTGGCAAGCTACGCAAGATGCAAGGTTTTCACCTTCTTCTTCGCTTTCCATGTTAAAACTATGTCCACCTGCCAATGAGCCTATAGCCTTCGACATGTGGCAGCTAACACAACCGCCTGCTTTATGCGCGTGGTTCCCGGTAGGATAGTCTGTTGCACCAGCGACTTTGTAACCAACCAATCCTGCCAAAACAGCTGATTGTGGTCCGTGATGCACTCCCCAGCGGCTTGAAGTAATTGCAATGTCGGCTCCTGCTAACACAGGCATCGGACTTACGATTCTTGCCTGGTGGCACTGTACGCAAGTGTTGCTTGTTCCCAAATCGAGTGTTGTTCCGCCAAGCCAAAGAGTAACAGGTTCGCTTCCTCTCAGTGCAAAATCGGTGCTGTCATATTTTTCGTGAATCATATGGCAGGTTCTGCAATTTACAGCAGCAGGATTCTCTATTTCAGCAGCAGTAACCTGGGCACCGTTGGCAATTCTTTCGATAAATCCTTGTGAAGTGTGACAAGGAGCGCATGAAGTACGAGTCTCAAAAGATGTGTAACCGGTTTGGTGCTTTGAATGTGCCGCCTGACTAATTTTTGCCACGAGGTCGGATCCGCTGTTATGACATTGGGTGCAATTTTCGTTAGCATCAACGCCATCAACCCCAGCTATTCCCTGAGGTCCTTCGCAACCTGTGAATAGGCTCATAAGCATTGCTGAACTTAAGGTCAGGATAGCCAGAGCGTTAATTACAGAATGTTTTTTCATAAAAATATATTGTTTAGAGTTTGCATTTAAATATTTGTGCAAAGTACTGACAAAATGAATGCGAAGTCAATACCGTAAGGCGATATATTAAAACTATGTGAAAGGTTTATACTTGAATGGGGAGTGGTGTAAACTGTCTTTAATAACGATATATTCCAATGTGTGACCCGATATTTGTCAATTTATTTCTATGTTGTTCGACAAAACAGAAAAGCATTCTGTTAGCTTCTTTATTTGAATGCAAATTTGTTTTGTGGGTTAAGGTTATACCATATCCGTCTTTCATTTGAGGCAAAATAATTGATTACAGGAATCATTAGATGAATTTTCAATAAAAACAGGGCGTCATTGTTTAATTTTGTTTTTCCCATGCTGCACTTGCTATTTGAGGAACAGTGACTCTTTTTCACTTTACGTTTAAAAACCCAAAAGAATAATTCGAACTTGTTAAGTTTTTAAACCTATATTGTATTAATTTTATCATCGCTAAATTGATTTTGATCAAAAAAAAGTGAAAACATCAATCGAATGCCGACCTCTAACTAAACTTGTGCTGCCAGCTATAAACACATGATTTATTCAATCTGTTGAATCCTGCTGAAATGAAAGAGCAATCCGAACCAATAAACAAAGCTAACGCTTATAGCGAGCTGCAAAAAGCAAAAGTTCAGGTTTCAAATCCTGCTGCTTTTCCTATTGCAGGGATTGGAGCTTCTGCCGGGGGGTTGGAAGCTCTGGAACAGTTTTTTGTGAATATGCCAGTAAGCACCGGAATGGCTTTTGTTGTTATTCAGCATCTTGATCCCAACCACAAGGGCATTATGTGCGAGTTGCTGCAACGATTTACTGCAATGACTGTTCATACGGTTACCGACCGCATGAAGTTGAAGCCGAACTCTGTATATGTTATTCCCCCGAATAAAAGCATGTCGGTATTGAATGGAGTGTTGCATTTGTTTTCACCCGTTGAATCACGCGGATTAAGGCTGCCCGTGGATTTCTTTTTCCGGTCCCTCGCCGAGGATCAAAAACATAACAGCATTGGGATTGTGCTTTCCGGGATGGGGTCCGATGGAAGCGTCGGACTGAAGGCAATTAAGGAGAAAGGCGGAATTGCCGCGGTGCAGGATCCCGACACGGCCAAGTATGATAGCATGCCCCGGAGTGCGATTGAGTCGGTTTTGGTTGATATTGTTGCCGCTGCAAATCAACTCCCCGCAAAACTTCTTGCCATTGCTTTCCGAACCCGCACAACTTCTTCCCAAATAGAGCTTGCAAAAGATTCAAGTTCTTTGGAAAAAATCATTATTCTATTGCGGGCACAGACCGGTAACGACTTTTCACAGTACAAAAAGAGTACTGTTTATCGGCGAATCGAACGAAGAATGGACATTCATCAGATCAGTAAAATTTCGACGTATGTGCGCTACTTGCAGGAAAATCCTGCAGAGATTGATATATTGTTCAAGGAGCTTTTGATTGGTGTAACAGGTTTTTTCCGTGACAGCCTTATATGGGAACATTTGAAAGATGTTGTATTGCCGAATTATTTTGACGGTTTGCCAAAGCAATATGTTGTTCGTGCATGGGTTCCCGCCTGTTCCACCGGAGAAGAAGCTTTTACTCTTGCTGTAATCTTCAGGGAAGCTCTTGAGAAATGTTCTAAAGACAAGAATTTGTCTTTTCAGATTTTCGCAACCGATTTGGACAGCAGTGCAATCGACAGAGCCAGGAAGGCTGTGTACCCGCCAAATATAGAATCGGATGTGTCGCCGAATAGATTGTCACGGTTTTTCGTGAAAACAGATGAGAACCAATACCGGGTAAATTCCGAGATTCGCGAGATGGTGGTTTTTGCGACTCAAAATGTTATCAAGGATCCGCCTTTCACAAAATTGGATGTCCTTTCCTGTCGAAACCTCCTGATATACATCGATAGCGCGTTGCAGAAAAATCTTCTCGCCTTGTTTCATTATAGCATAATTCAAAATGGAATACTGCTGCTTGGCAGTGCTGAAACAAACAGCTCGAACTCTGATTTGTTTTCAGTAATTGACTCCAAGCTTAAAATCTATCAACGCACCGGTGCAGGCAAGCCAGAGGAACTTTTTGATTTCCCGGGCTCTGCAACCCACCCCAAACAAGAAATAATTGAACAACCGACCTCCATGACAATTCCCGAGAACGTCCAAAATCTTACCGACAGCCTGCTCTTGCAGCAGTTTGCCCCGGCAAGCGTGCTTGTTACCGCACAGGGAGATATACTTTATATTACCGGAAGCACCGGGAAATTTCTTGAGCCTGCTGCGGGCAAGGCAAACATGAACATTTTTGCGATGGCGCGCGAGGGTTTGAGAAATGAATTAAGCATAGCTTTCCGAAAAGCCATTCAGAACTACGAGAAAATTGTCGTGCGAAATGTCAGAGTTGGAAGCAATGGCGTTAACCAGCTAGTGGATGTAAGCCTTCAGAAAATTGTGAAGCCTCTGCAATTGAAAGACAAAATTCTTATTGTTTTCGAAGAGGTTCCCGCAGCAGGGCAGGCATTGCCCAAATCAAAAACAGGTAAATCCCACAAATCGAACTTTGAACAGGAACTCCAGCGTGTAAACGAGGAATTGCAAAGCACCCGCGAAGAGATGCAGACTTCACAGGAGGAACTTAAATCCACAAACGAGGAACTTAAATCCACAAACGAGGAACTCCAGTCAACAAACGAGGAACTCCAATCCACAAACGAGGAGCTTACCACCTCCAAAGAGGAAATGCAAAGTCTTAATGAGGAGTTGCATACCGTTAATGCCGAGCTTCAGAGCAAGGTCGAAGACATCTCTATCGTGAACAACGACATGAAGAACCTTCTGAACAGCATTGAAATCGCCACCCTTTTTCTCGATCGTGAGATGAAAATTCGCCAGTTCACAGTACCTGCCACAAAAATTTTCAAATTGATTCGGAGCGATGTTGGAAGGCTTTTCACCGATCAGGCTAACGATCTGGATTACCCGGAATTGTACAATGACGCCAAAGAGGTGTTGCGCACTTTGATTTTTATTGAAAAGCCTATCTCCACTTTCGACGGCCGATGGTACAATATCCGCATTATGCCTTATCGTACTCTCGAGGATAAAATTGATGGGGTGGTTATAACCTTTGTAGATATTACAAAAGCCAAACAACTTGAGAAAGCCCTGAAAGAGACTATGATTACGCTTCGTTCCTTTATACAGGCAGTGCCAAGTATCATCCTTGGGTTGTCGTCTGATGGTTCAATTATTGAATATAACTCTGAGGCTGAAAAGCTTTTTGGCCCCAAACATGAAGATGTTATCAACAGAAATTTTGTTCATTTGTTTATTCCGGAATCCTCTCGTAAAACCGTTTCTTCAGATATAAAAAAGCTCATCTCTGGCACATTCCCTAACCGCTTTGAGTGCCCCGTCAAGGTTATGGACGGAACCGAAGTGAGAATTGAGTGGTCGGCAAACAAGTTGTTGGATGAATACGGTCAGTTAATAGGTGCAGTTGCAATAGGTGTAAATATTTCCAAAGCATGAAAAAGCGAAAGCGGAATTTGTCAGAAATCGAGTCTCTTCGTCAAAAAGCCGAGGCGAAGAGGGCAGGAATGCCGCCCTTGAGGTTTGCTGCTGTTACCGAAGCCGATACCTTGAAGCTCCTTCATGAGCTTGAAGTTCACCAGATCGAGCTTGAAATGCAGCATGACGAGTTGCAAATTGCCAGGGAGAAAGCCATTCTTGCAACCGAAAAATATTCGGCCCTGTACGATTTTGCCTTTACCGGATACTTCAAGCTGAATCCCAATGGTGAAATCTTCTCAGTGAACTTCAGTGGTGCCAATCTGTTGGGAAAAGACCGATCGGCGCTTGTGAACAGAGATTTCAGGAGTTTTGTTTCACCCGATACACGAGCGGAGTTTGATGTTTTTATTGGCCGGGTTTTCAAATCCCACAACAAGGAAACCTGTGAAGTAAAACTTGTATTGAAAGACGATCATTCCGTTTTTGTGCATATTGAGGGAATTGTTACCAGGGAAGACCCGGTTTGCCTTATTACCTTAGTGGATATATCCCAAAGGAAGCATTCCGAGGAAATGCTTTCCCAAAAAGTTTGCGAACTCGAGCAATTCAACAATCTTGTGGAAAATGCTCCTGACGCTTTTTTTTACGGGGATATCAACGGGAATTTCATTAGGGTTAACCGAAAAGCAATTGAACTTACTGGTTACTCGAGGGAGGAACTTCTTTCGATGAATATGAGCGATCTTTTTTCAAATGAAGAGATCACCGAGAAACCGCTCAGATATGATCTTCTAAAACAAAATGTTTCAATTAAGAATGAAAGAACAATTCTTCGA
>JFJP01040770.1_pt1 | contig 20647 bp, 24 predicted proteins | sample 431651 | NCBI WGS metagenome assembly JFJP01 (sample SAMN02602958, study PRJNA72255) | Microbial mat metagenome, whole genome shotgun sequencing project. | biome: fresh water; feature: sink hole; material: water; isolation source: purple microbial (photo- and chemosynthetic) mats found in...
CTTTAAAAGCACCACTTTGCTTAACTAAGCCACTAGGCACTTTAGAAATACCATCAGCTCCCTCATCAGAGAAATCTACCACTAACGATGGATTAATGAATGAATTATGATACTGCTTAGCCTGCAGGTCAGTGACAGCATAGTTGTATGCCCTGAAGTCATATATCTCTCCGTCAAAATCATTATTCCCAATTATTCTAGTGCCAATCTTGCCCATAATCCATGCCTCATTGGATGCAAGTGTCATTGTGTATTTTCCCCCATTAACATAAATATATTCAGTAGCCGTACCATCCCTACTTATCGTAAGAGTTATTTTTTCATTAATAACGTAAGGAGCTGAAACGGTGGCAGTTCCTCCTGAGGTTAATCTATGATTAATAGTTAATCCACCATTGAAAAAGAAATATTGAGTAGAAGAAGAATTTGCTCCAAATAAATATCTAAGTCCACTACTGCCAACTTTAAATACACACTGAACCGTATATTTAGTACCTAAAGACAGTGAAGCGTTTATATAATCAGAAATACCATCCAATACAAGTCCATTTTTATTTGAACCACACCCCACAACAGAACCATTGTTATTATTTCCACTAATATCAGTAAGCACGCCACCATTAGGGATCATGTTATATGCGGTAATTAAACCAGTTATCTCCCTAATTCTGAGATAATGAATAGTTACCGTAGAACCAATGTTTGTAGACCATAAAGCAATACCTACTCCGCTTACAGTAGTACATGTAAATTCTTGCGAGATTTCTCTAAGCGACCCATTTCCACTCGTATTTAATCCCTGTATATTTGCTATATCATAATCATATATTCTAAAGTCCTTTGCATTAGTTACCGTGAAACCTATTTCATATATATATCTTCTTCCTACTATAAATGAAGGGGAATTTTTTCTAATATAAGTTCCGGTGTCTGTATTGAAGGTGTTCTTATTTACTATAGTAGCAGTTCCACTCCATCCTGTAGAAAAATCTACGTCACCAAATAAATCCTGGCTTATAATGCTATTTCTTTTCCTGCTCAGATCAATAGGCTTACTAATCACATTAGGATACTTTTCTTTTGATCTAATACTGCAAGCTAGAAATTCTTTATAGTAATACTGTATATCCTTTAATTCCAAAGCTTTGTTATCAATAGCTATCTTATATACATAAGACGGATAATATAAAGCACTGTACGATCCTATTGTAACTCCCGCATTAAATACTATATTTGCCGATGTTGGCACTGATACACTGCTAGGAATCAATACTCCTTTACTGTAGAAATAAACACCCACACCCCTCCTTACCACGATGGTTACGCAATAGTCGATATTGGGAGAAAATACTTCAGTGGTGGACGCTAAGGCAACTGTAGCATTGGCTACTTTTATATAAAAACTTAACTTTCCATTACCATCAATACCAAATTGGTAAAAATCAGAAGAACCAATATATTTAGAAAATAGAGTGTTAGTAAGAACTGTTGTTTTCTTAATCCTAAACTGCAGAGTAACAGAGAAGTCACCAGTGCCAATATCCCCAACAGTTCCTGTTGGAAATGTCACCCTAGAGTTTACCCCATTAAAATTAGCAGCACTACCCCTGCATGTTCTTAATATCTCAGCACTAGTAAATGTAGGCTGAATATTGCTTATCATATCAGTTCCGCTTCCTTTTCTAAAATCAACATGAAATATCTTTGCCATTATAATCCGTATTTAGATTTTTCGTTTGAATAAATTTGTGCTATTTCCGCCGGAGTGAGAATACCGTCGTATATGCGTACTGAAGACATGAGTCCCTTAAATCCTCTATCGTTAGCGTCTCTATTGCCTATAATAAGGTTAGTAGTACCTACAGTCGGAGTTCCAGACGATAAGTTAGTACTACCTACAATAGCACCGTTTGCATAAAAGTTTACCAATCCCGCAGCTGACCTAGTTATCGTAGTTAACTGCCACTTATATAGCGATATGATTTGATTTGAGTTTGCAGCAGTCGTTCCGTCAGATAAAGTTCTGTAATAATTAGGAAGAGGTCGAATTAAAAACTTACCATTATCAATTATTCTACCTTCTCCGGCACTAGACCAACCCCTATATTGCGCCCAAAATACAAATGTCTTATCCCCAATCAATGAATCATAACTACCGCAGTCTATCTTAGATGTACTGCCATTGAATTTCATAACAGATAAATCATTTTCACTAACTACCTCAACAGACGTATTTACCACTGGCAATATTACTTCCTTGATAGAAATATCGTCAATATATACATACTCCCCAACTGATGTAATCCAAAAAGAAATATTCGCTGCAAGAGATGTAAACGTAAAATCTTCAAATACCCAATTAGATGTAGCCGGAATTGTCTTTAATATGGTAGTACTTGTTCTTACTTGAAATGTTGTATTTGGATTCTTGTGATAAAAACGTAATCTATAGACTGTTCCTGCGGCTTTTACTGCACGATAAAAACCATATAATGCATTTGAATTTTTTGCAGAAAGACAATAGTTTCCAAATATAGATTGTCCTGTTACCCTTGCAACAGTTACGCCAGTATCTGCTGAATAAATATCTGCGCCATTCTCAAAATCACCATACGAAAGCGTTTCTACGTAAGTATCTCCTGAGTATTTATTATTAATAACACCATTACAAGCACATACATCTAGAATCGGCTTAACATAACTGACTAATACCTCTTTAATTGAGAGTGCTGTTATAGTGCCATTAAATGAAAGTGACTGAAGCCATAACTGAGTTCCTGCAGCATAGCCATAAACAGTTTCTGTAGTAGTAGTCCCTATATTTTTATAAAGTGTAGCTCCATCACTAATATAACAATTACCTGATGTAGTTATAGATGAGTATGTTATCTTGTATTTTTTACCTATTGTAAATATACCATTTCTTTTATTTGTTCCATTAGTTCCGTTAGATGATAATGCAGTTCCTGCCTGAGTCCAGTTAACTGCAGTTCCTGCATCCCAATATGCAGCAGTATACCAGGCACTCTGATTAACTAATTCAGCACCTAACTGCTCATTATGACTACTAATTTCCCTGTATCTCTTATTCTCATATAAGTTTTTAACCTCATCTGCAACTAGAGTTCCGGAATAAACTTCAAATAAACTAACCTCAATATCAGAACCATTCGACATAGAAACTACCACTCTATTCAGCCACGCTTTTAGAGACCTAGACACACATCCGGATAATACCAAATCATATTCTACACCGTATTGTATTACAAATGCAGTAGATGCATAAGTAACTCCATTTATATATCCCGTCCCGTAATCATAACGCAATGCGTTAGTAGTACCATTGACATAAACAAAGGCTGATAAGTTAGATTTATCCCTCATGTCTAACAGACACCTGTTCTGGGCTAAATTGGCATTATTTAAAATCTTAAACTTAATTCTAATCGAGCTTAATGAATTGATATTAACATTCAATATGCCATATGCATTATTAGCATATAAGAATGTACCTGTTCCGTTCTTTATCGAAACACCCGCTGCAGCGCCAGCTAATGTAGCTCCGTTTCTTAATACCGAATGTTCACTCTCAAATGTTTCCCTGAAAGTACAACGCTTATCAATTGATTGTAAACTATCTGCCATAATTATGATTTTCCTGATTCAATAAAACTTCCAACAGTATCTTTCTCGTAATGACAATCCGAAAATAACAAGTAAACTTCTCCGGCATACTGAGTAGCAGCAGAAGCGATTCTAGTTAACTTCATTTTATACAAAGTACTAACTGTCGTATTAAGAGCTGGTATATCGGCAATATCAAGAAGCCTATGAGTTGTGTTGTCTCCAGCTATTACTGCACGCTCCTTTACAAATGGACTTCCGGATGGAACTGTAAATACTCCGCCAATACCCGCTACCACTACGTCTAGCTGAAATTTGAATAAATGCCCAATAGTAGTAGTGTTAGGAAGTATAAAATGGATATGATGATCAAGAACGGTACTCAACTTCATGCTGTGACTAGTCTGTACATCAAAATATATGTAATCTCCTACAACAAATCCAAGCACAGGATAAGTAACGCCAGCCCCAACGCCCATATTATACAGCCTATTAGTTGGATAATTAGACGCAGGAAGCTGAAAATTGTTAATTGATCCCTGCATGTCGTCCCACACAGTATCTCCGCTTATATTTCCAACCCTGCGAATAGACCTACTAATTATAGCCATTTGCTAGAGTTTTACATTGGTAGCATAAAAAGAAAAATTACCAGATCCATCATACCTGCTCCAATTAACCATAGTGTTAATTATGTTATTTATTGCAGTACCTGGAAAGTCTTCAGAAAATTCAGCTGTTATAGCCGTTTTAAGATCACCTATTGTAGCAGGGGCTACATTCATCACAGCCGGAGTGATAATGACTCCTTGTGCGTTTAAAACGGCAGGAGTAATTATTATTTCCCTTCTCATTACTTGGGCGCATCTAATTTGCATGTTTGATATGCCCTCGTAAATATATTCGATTAAATCCTGAGATATCGAAAGCTGATGCTTTACAATATTAGGATGTTTTCCGGCAGCAAAAGCATCGTACACTAATTGTCTCAACTCAGGAGTCAAGTCTCCCACTTGCTGTTTCATTGTTCTTGATACTGCCTGAGCAGGATTGTCAAAATATCTAAATCCTATAGTTGTCATAATTAGCTAGCTTTTTTAACGTAAATATCGTATGCATTTGAAAACGCTCCGTTTGTTGAGCACTCAGAAACCAATTTAACCATCAACTTAAGAACAGTCAGGTTAATGTCAATAAACAGGATATCTTCCAAAGATGCTGCGATTCCTGTAACAGAAACTCCGGCTAAAGAACCAAGGAAATCAGCTGAAAGATTAACCCATGAAGTATCGTCGTCAACTGTAGCTGCGGCATTGTTAGTTCCCCAAATCTGCATAACCATTTTATCTGCAGCAGTTCCGGTAGTCATTTTATAATGAATACTTAGGTTCTTATAAGTATCCATGGATATTTCAAATCTCGATGCGCCAGGAAGGTTTGCAAAGTCGCCTGTATCCCAATCATTTTCAACTCCTCCGGCAAGAGTTCCGATCATTGCTAGAGCAGAAACAGATGTTACTGTAGCATTACTACCATCAGTTGTGTTGTATGCCTTATACCCAATAGCTACGTTGGCATTTGAAAAAGCAGTTCCGGTTGTTGCAAGAGCAGCTGCATTAACTCCACCTGTATGCTGAGCACGAGTTCCTAGGTTAGTTCCAGATGCCAGTGTTTCAACTGATGTGGTGTGAGCATAGTCAGGATTCTGAACATTAACTAATTGATTATCTAACACCTGATCGTATGCCTTGTCAGCTCCGACTAGAGTCATAATTATCTCGTCTCCCGATGCAAAGTTATTTGATTCTTCGCTAAGAGTAACAACTCCTCCTGAAACCACCACGTTAGCTGTAGCTACGGTAGAAACTACTCCTGTTGATGTACGCTTTTTAACCCATCCGGCAATGACATGCTTAGCTTCCAATATAAACGGAAGTCCGGTTATGGTGATAGTTTTAGCGCCAACGGTAGGAGTAGCAATGAAATCATTACTAGCTGTACTGTATGTATTATTTCCGCCTCCGGCTGACGCGCCACCACCTAATGACACTCCCGAAGCGTACCCCATTATAATAACAGATAGTGTTGAAGCGCTAGTTACCGTAGGTGAAGTTACGTCTTGCCATCTGATTCTCAGGGATGCATTGTCTCCGGACGGAGCAAAACCACCATTAAAGGAGGTTATAATAACATAATCGCCTTTTACTTTGGTTCTTAATCCAAGCTTAGGGTATGTCTGTCTTTCTGTGGCACTGAAATAAAATTCAATGTCATTAGCCATGTTGTTGATAATCATACTAATCGTATTATAAGTAAAACAAAGTTACAAAGTGGTCTCGACTTTTCAAGATTCAGATGCAAATATACGAATAATTTTTGATATAAACAAAAAAAGAGACATATAATATGTCTCTCTTTTCTTATTTTATAAAGTTACTATGCTGCAACAACGGTAGCAGCCTGGTCAATTGGAGTATAATGAATAGTCCACTTGATTTTTCCTGTATTAGTTGCTGAAGTGCTAAGCTGAATAGCTCCTTCATGAACTATAAGAGGAGCAACCTGAGCTACACCAGCTCCACCAACAGTCTTAACCATCGCGTTAGCAAGAGTTCCTGTGATATTAAGAGTTGCTCCAACTGCAGCTGCGGTTATGTCAAGAACGGCACACATGTCAACGTCAGCACCAACTGTAGGGTTGGCAATAAGTTTAGCGTTACATGCCTGTGTTTGAACTATTGTAGTCACCTCACCGATAATCTGATGAACAAGGATTTTCCCTGTAACTGTAAATAAATTACCAACTGTAGAAGCCGGAAGGTCTGCTGTTGCTTTCTCGACTATACGAGGAACAGCTTGTTTTTTTGTGATTTCTGTAATACGCCCCATAATTTCTTAGGTTAACCCGAAACACGACATTGTGAATGGGATACAAAGATACGAAAAAATATTGTAATATCCAAATAATTATTCCACAACATGACCCTGTAGTGTGCATAAAAACAGCGATAATCCTGTTAAATTGTCCTGAACTAACACTTGTAGCGCATCATTTTTACTTCCGTCAAGCCTAATTGCCACCCCATTTCTATCCTGACCTGTAAAATGTCTAATGAAATTAACTGCATATCCCGTTCCGGATGGAGGCTTGGTGACATATTCTCTTTCATCACATCTTAATGCTAATTCTCCATTAGTCTTGGCATTAAATATATTCTTTGCCAATCCATCCCTTGCCCTTAGGACTATTCCATTGGTTAATTTAACAATTCCTCCAAAAGTACCATCATCCATTGTACTAGCATCTTCAATATGAAACAATACGCGGGTAACATCCCACTTAACTCCACTAGGAGGGGTTATGTAATATATATAAGGAGCTGCTATAGTTCCGGATGATGTTGCTAAATTAGATTCAGCATACTGAGCCACAGCCAGTGTATTAAATGCGTAATCAAGTGGAGTATCAAGGGTTATGTCATTACCATTTACACTCAAAACAGTTCCCTGATAAAACCTTCCGTCTTGCTTTAAGCAAACCATATTACCAGCAACAACTCCTGCTGCGCTTACTACATTTAAAACATTATCATTGATTGCCTTTGTTGACGATAGGGATAGACTCCCCAAGTCCCTACGTAAGTAAAGATCAACTATATCGCTTGTCTGATCTTGGATGGATACTTCAATTCCACCTGTAATCGTTTTTGATCCACGAGATGCTAGTGACATATCAGTATATATTTAAAACAAATATACGAATAAATATTGACATTACAAAATTTATTTTAGCGGAGGATACGAGGATCGAACTCATACGCCATTTCTGACGGACAGTTTAGCAAACTGCTGCGCTACCATTACGCCAAACCTCCATTGGAGCAACTGATTGGAATTGAACCAATGTAATCGGTTTTGCAGACCGACACCTAAGCCACTCAGACACAGTTGCATATAGAGCTTCTCATAGGAATCGAACCCATCTTTCAAGCTTACAAGGCTAGCACATCGCCAACTATGTTTGAGAAGCATTTAGTCGAGTAGGAGGGAATCGAACCCCCGAACACTTGATTCCAGGTCAAGCCCGTATAGCCAGCTGCAGGAACTACTCGTTATGTTTTCATCGGTGCGGAATTCTACCGCATTCTCCTGCCCATTCCAGGTTAATGATATCTCTGAGGCTATAAAACGGTATTTGTCTTGCCTGACCCGCTATATAGTCCTTCGGAATATCGGAGCATCACTTACGACTGCCGATGTTGGGTGTAAGAGCAGTATCGATCTGCCGTCTCCTGATTCACAGTCAGGCACTCTACCATTGAGCTACAAACACCGTGTTGATTGTGGGATAGGAGGCATTCGAAGCCCCTGGCTGAAGTTTTACAGACTCGTCCGTTCCCTGAGTCTATCCCGTTTAGTTTGCCCTGCAGGGTATGATCCTACAACCTTCTCGTTATGAGCGAGCTGCGCTACCGAATTGCGCCAAGGGCAAGTGTAGTATCTCCGGAGGGAATCAAACCCCCGACACTCGCCTTAGAAGAGCGATGTTCTATTCGCTGAACTACGGAGACATGAAGTGCTTCTTGAGAGATTCGAACTCCCGACCTCTTCCATGTAAGGGAAGCATTCTTCCACTGAAATAAAGAAGCGTTTTGCACGCAATGATGGATTCGAACCACCGACCTTCGCTTTTGGAGAGCGCTATTCTACCAACTGAACTAATCACGCATTTAGTACGCTAGGAGGGACTCGAACCCCCAACCTCAAAGTTCGTAGCTTCACGCTCTATCCATTGAGCTACAAGCGCATGTGTCTCTCCGGATGGATTCGAACCACCGACCCTCTCCTTAAAAGGGAGCAGCTCTACCTCTGGAGCTACGAAGAGATTATTGCCTCAGGGATGGAGTCAGTCCATTAACTCCACGACCGACGTTACGCCAATCCAACGATCCAATCGTCTCCCATTGTGCCCCTTGATGGATTTGAACCACCGACCTTCTCCTTAAGAGGGAGTAGCTCTGCCAGGCTGAGCTAAAAGGGCATTAGAGCAAAGTATCGGATTCGAACCGCGTCCTGACCTTGGAAGGGTCTCGCTTTACCAATTAAGCTATACCTTGCATTTTGTGGAATGAGATGGATTTGAACCACCGACCTCCTCCTCTTCAGGGAGGCGCTACTACCAACTGAGCTATCAATCCATTATTACGCGGGCAGTCATTACCCGATAAAGAATACGTAGAGTTTGAATTACCGACCCCACATACATTCATTTCTCAGAGACTTACCCTTGGTGTTCCATGAGAGATTTGAACTCCCGACCTCCCGCGTATCAGGCGGTTGCTCTACCAGGCTGAGCTAAAAGAACATGAGCAACAGATATCGCACTGTTGCGCTGCTTTTCACTTCCTTAAATATGTTTAGTGATAACCAAATCCGCGGGAATGGATGGGATCGAACCACCGACCATTACGTTAACAGCGTACTGCTTATCTACCACTGAGCTACATTCCCATTTTGCGGAGGATAAAAGAATCGAACTCTCAACCTTGTAGTTGGCACGGTGTTCAAAACCGCTTACCCACCATTGGGCGCTACCCTCCATTATTTAACGAGGCGTTTTAACCACTAAACTACCGCAGCCATCTCAACGATGATCGCGAGCCGGAATCGAACCGATGTTTCCTCTCCTGCGGTGACGAAGGAATTCGAATCCTCAATCTTCTCCGTGACAGGGAGACAAAATACGCCAATATTCTGCGCCACCATTATTTTGTAATATCAATACGTCAAAGAACAAAAAACCCCAACTCTTGCTAGAATCGGGGCTTTTCAAACACATCGTTTAAATGTGCCTTATCTATCTACCCCGAATCCTGTATCTACAAACGTATCTCTGCCCCATACTGAAGATGGATTACAAATACTATTATGATATATCGGGGTGCGTTTCATTTTTATTTTCTGAATTAAGATACAAATATAAGTAAAAAATATCAATTAACCAAATTTCTGCCAATGTTTTTCTCAACTATTTTTATTGCCTCCTGTAAGTCATTAGCAACTGCGTAGTTACCTCTCCATCCGTCGGAAAATTTCTGCTCTCCTTCTGTTAACTTTCTTTGACATGAAGGCTTTTCTCCGTCCTTTATTTCAATGGCAATGTTACATCCATCCTTTCCAACCAGGATATCAAAGCAATTTTTCAACTGACTTGTTATAAGAACCGAACATCCTAATGCTCTGAGTCCTTTTACTATTTCCGGCTGATTGCGATCTACTTTTGCTGCTCTATACATAATTTAAAATTCAATTAGTACTCAGGGTGGGACTCGAACCCACAAGGTTATCTGATTCTAAGTCAGACAGGTCTACCAGTTCCCACTTAGCCACCTGAGCATTACTTCTTCTTATTACTGCTAATCCCCAAATATATTAAATAAAGGATGATTATTACTGAAAATACAAACGACATATAATATTTTAATCACCAACGCAGCGTATTCTTTGTTGCCCCGCTAAGATTCGAACTTAAACTACCGGAGTCAAAGTCCAGTGTGTTAGCCATTACACTACAGGGCAGTTATGCAAAAGACCTCGTTGAAGACATCGTGCTGCAGCACTACTTCTATCCTGAGCGCGCTGATCGTGGGAAGCGGGCGAGGTACTATTGTAGCGGGGGTGAGACTCGAACTCACGACGGTACGGCTTATGAGACCGCGCAATAACCACCTTCTGCCTACCCCGCTAAAACTCTTTAAAACATGTATTCATTCATTCCTCCGTCTCTGCAATATATAAGGAATATTTCTCCAAGAGAATTCCATATAGTATGCTTATGACCACAATGCTGAACACCATTCGGTGTAATTTCTACCCACTTGCCACAATACGAGCACTTGAAATTTACTCCAATCAAGTGCTCCTTAGATAAAAAACTACAAACCTTTATCCTTAACATATGTGGAGAGGAAGGGATTCGAACCCTCGACCTTGTGCTTGCAAAGCACCTGCTCAACCAAACCGAGCTCCAACCCCATAAAAAAAGCCAACCGGATATACAGTTGGCTTATATTATTTAACTGAATCCTTTATAATTTATACAAATACTGCGCTTGAAATCCCTTTTGATTGTCTCTTAAAAGTACGTAATATTCATTATTACCGATCTTACGTATTGACAATGATGCTGTTAACTCAGGATTTACATTATCGACCATTATGAGATTATGTTCTCTGCGCAGGAAACACTTCTTACTGTACAGAACCTCATATTTGCATCCGCTGATGCTGATCTCGTGCTTTTCTATTCTTAATGCCGGAATTAGTTCAGAAGTAGTCCACATACCAACCGTGCTCTCCTTTGCTCCCACAAACCACGAGCCTCTTGCTCTTTGGGCGTTTGCGGATATCGACATTAAAATGATTGCTAAAATGACAAGTAACTTTTTCATAATTTCAATTTTATTAGTTTCTGCAAACATACACAAAAAAAATGAGATGTGCAAATTTTTGTGTTATTTATACAGATTCTAATCTACTTCTTCTTCGTGTTAGCCTTTTTAACTCTCTTAGCCTGAGATATATTAGACCTCTGCTGCTTGGCTGTTATGCCTGGATTTGGAGATGTTGTCTGTCTTTTATTTCTTTCATTAAGTTTTCCTGACTGATCCCTTCCCGCAACGGCATTTATGCTTCTCTTTGTTGGATGAGCTCTATCCGACGCAACTCTTGATCCAAATGCTTTAGCTTCCTTAGCGCTTACTGTTAGAGACTTAGTGCTCTCCGACGATGGCTTGGAGCTAAGTTTGCTTATTTTTTTCTCTGATTTAGCAACTAGTTTATTTCCCCACTTAACAGCACGATCTCTTTCCCTTGCAACCTTCATCAGAACTCTATCCGATCCGGCAGTACTCTTTGTAGCTGTCTTTTTGATTTGCTTTCCCTTATTTACTTTCGGGTTGGCTTTGCTAGACATTGCCTTCTTCTTATCTCCTGGCTTCATAATTAGTTAGTTTTTAAAAAGTTGGGGCGGCTATCAGCACTTCCGCCCCTAAATATTGTTACTCACCTTGAACTACTCTCTTCGTCCGTATGAGCCGCAGACTAAGCTGCTAGCTGAAGGTTTTGAAAATTGCTCTGCAAATATAGTGAAAATTTTCCAATAAAACAAATATTAATCGATTAAATCAATATCTACTCTGAAATTTTTCCACTCTTCAAGAAATCTTGGAAAAGATTTTCCAGGAAGAACGATCTCATTTTCGACAATAACGACTTCCTTTTTATTTCCACAGATGATATCCATTGCAAAAGCTACGCCCATGTCGAAGTGAATGCCACTACTTTCGGCTCGATAGAAAATGTGAATTTCATCTGCTGCAGAGATAGCGTGTGCGTTCTGTAAACAAATATCGAGTCCCGACTGATCCTGCTGAGTATCCCTATGTGGTAGGTGTACTTCATATCCGAGCTCTTCAAGACCTCTTGCATACGCTTCCAATTTACCAACTGTTTCCGAGTTAGCTAACCTAACCGGACAAATTATGAATACTTTCTTTTTCATAGTTTCATTCCATCTGCTGTAGGTTCTACAATTGAATTCTCCGGATTATAGCTATTTGGATAGGGATTAGCTTCTCCTAGCCTTTTCAAGTCCATTCCAATCCACATAATACATTCCTGAAGCTTTGTTACTGCCAAGCTACGTTCCCTTGAAGCAGGCAGTTCTTTTAGCATCTGAAGCTGAACGTCTAAATTAACCCTCAGCTGTTTATTGGAAGTTACGTTTATCAGCCTTTCGCCTTCCAGTAACTCCATAACCCTGATAGATTCATCTCTCGTCATATTAAGCTCCGATTAGCCTGCGACCAACTACGACTCCTTCCTCATCCAAAACCGGAATGATTCTTGTTTTTGGCACGAAAATGAGGGCTTCTGCAATATTTTCACCCTGCTGTGTAGTAATCTGAACTACGCATCCTACTCCTGTAATTTCCATAGCCTTAGTGCTTTTCATCCAACCCTCTTCCTTAGAGCTGGCTTTGCTTAGAAGTTGAAATAAATTACCGTCTCCGAATACTTTTACGTCAGAAACTGCCTTTTTAACATCATCGATGTTGGTGTTGTCTAGTGTTTTAGCCATGATTAAATTTTATTAGTGAACTGCAAACATACGAAAAATAATTGACATTTCCAAATAGAATCAGTATAAATAAAAAAAGAGAGTAACTAGACTCTCTTTTTTTTTTTAAAAAATTAATGACTAAACCGAAGGGGTAGCAAAGCCACCGATAGAGAATCCACCTTTCGATCCTGGAGTGTTAGGACTGTCTATATATCCACAAAGCGGACATACTGTTGGAACTGGAGTTGCTTCGAAGTTTCCCTCGCATGAAGGACATCCGTAAATTTCTGCTTGTGCTACTGGCATAATTGAAAAGTTTTAAGGGTTAATGAATGAATGCACAAAGATAACTAAAATTTGCGAGAAAAGCAAATAAACAACATCTTTTGTAACGATTTTTTTCAGGATTGAGCCTGGGCTGCACGCTTGCAGTGTCCGAGCAATCATGCATTATCTGCCGCTCCGGCACAACAATGACTCATATTTCAGTCAGAAAACGGCATAATGCGGAGAATATGCGCCATAATCACCGCACTAGCGGTAATATCTGTTTTTATGCAAAGTAAGTACTTTTCATGCAAAGCAGGTTGTTTTAAATGATTTTCATGCAAAGTAAGTATTATTCACGATCTGATTAAATTGGCACTTAAATCCGACATTAATTCTTATTCTATTCTAGTCTATTCTAGTATATTCTATAGGTGTTCCAAACAGTTCGCGAACCGTTCCCTCGGAGATGTAGGCTGTATAACGATTTGCGGAAAGCTCTGTCTACATACTCCCCCGAAACACGAGAAAGTCACGAGCTCGTGTTTTACTCCTATATATATATGGGGCTATAACTAAGATTTTAGTTATGTTTCATGATTAGTGCGATCAAAGCGCTTCATTTGTCAGGAATATAGTATAAATTGCTGACAGATATGGATAGAAAACGGCACTTTTCTATACACGTTTCCGGCTTATGTCCGAAAAACGGCAAACATTGGACATAGCGACAATTTGATGTCGAATTCGCAGCAAACATTAACTTTTGCAGTTTTTAATGCCTTTACTTAAAGCTGGGATAATGGCTAGTAGTGCGCCTTACATCAACAAAATGCACAAACATGATAAAAATCATACGACAAAATGAAAGTTTGGCACGAAAAAAAGTGTTGAAGTAAAAGTTTTTTTCACTAGACCAGTGGTATTAGACTAGAAGACCAGTGGTATTAGTCTTGTAGACCAGTGGTATTAGACTAGTTGACATTCCAAACAATATATAAGTGCCACAATATCAACCAACAAAGCAAAATCGACCCCTTATATATAAAATCGGTAACGTATATTATATGTCGCCCAGGTTTTCATCTTGTTCAACTCCTGCCAATTTTCACGTTACGTGAACACCCAGGATAATTGAACACATTATACCCGATTGCGTATAATATGCCGTTTTTCAGCCTAGCTATATGCGATCAGGTATAATTTACAAAAAGTATGTAATTTGTAAATTGTAGTTTACATTATGAATTCCGCACGCGTGAAGATATTTGGTGCTTTCGCGCCACAGGGACGGGCATCACTCTCCGAACAGAAATCACTTTCCCGCATCGGGGGGGTGTGAATTCCGCGAATCCTTTTCCACACTGACACAACTAATGTCTTAGTTCAGCGCAAGCTCGCATGCAGTCGACGTTTGCGACGTTCAACTATGAATCTAGTCACAAAACTACAAACGTAGTTCACGATTACCGGAATTGCTCGTGTATATGCGCATTATGCACGCATGTTTGGCGCATGTATGCATGTCGCGCGCTGCTGCACTCCATCACTGACAATGTAATCAACTAAACTCATAGTTATCCGCATCACTGCACTGCATCAGCGTTTGCGTATCATGTCATGTTGTCATGTACGTGTGTATGCATGTCATGTGCATGCATTATGCGCTCGCATGTACGTGTGTTGTCCGCCGTTTTTCAGCTATTTGTTTAATCAACTATGCACTTAGTTCAAACTATTTACTTAGTTCATGCTGTTTACTGTGCTCAAGTCTGCATTATATGCCGTTTTGCGCGCTTTTACTGCATGTTGTTTTGCTGTATGCTTCGCGGGTTTGTCTTATACGCGAGTACATGCGCATATTATACAACCGCGTAATAATTAAACGCGCGTCCTGGCGCTAAGTATAACCCGCGGGTTACTATTGATGTTATTGCCTGAACACCTATTCAAGCGCTTTGATATCACTAATACAATTAATTCCAATTATTTTCATTTTATTTTATTTCTGATCACTGCATCCTGTGCCATTCTCCGCTTAGACTGATTCTAAATAACGATTTTCTTAAATCCTGTGATTTTTTCCTGCAAATTGTGCCGTTTTTCAGCCTGTCAAAACTGCTCCAAACGCCCATCCTGCCTGGAAATGCGAGCACGCGGTTTCAATACATATTATTTCACCCAAAACAGCGCAAATGCCCATTGTTCCGGCTTGCAAACCGCTATTCGAATGTTGTATCATTGCAGAGTCAACCACAAATTGACGCGTTCTTTCAAACACTGAATCACCTGCTCGAATGAGCACACACAATCCGAGTGCAAGCCTGCACACAGTGTGACACGATTCAGTTATCAGTTAAAAGTTTACCTGATATCAAATAAAAACTTCAGTGTTTCAGTTTCAAACCTGAAAATGAAAAACAAAATTGCCCGCTGCAAGTAAAGCAGCAATACGTCAGAGGACACGAAAAGTCAAAGTGAATAACTCCTCAAATTGTCGGTCATAAGATCGTCCACGCCAAAGCAAAGCAAATACATAGCTACGGGGTGTAAAACAGAAGCAAAGGTGGGTTGCTTGTCTGCGATTCTACGGATTAAAGCCGAATCATGCGTTTTAAAAGCAAAGGAAAAATATCACTCGAATGATGGCAAATGAAACCAGGATCGTTACCTGCGAGTGATGCAACTAACACAAACAATCTAAAATTTACAGCAATGAAAAACTTATCTGAACTACTTAGCTTTGGCAATAGAAAACTTCCAAAAACTACCGCAATTTTTAACCTCAGTCCGGCTGCAGTCTGTCCGTCGGAGAAGCTTGGTTTATGCGCTCTTTGCGGCGTGTGCTATGCAAAAAAAGCAGAAAGACTTTACCCTGCATGTTTACCATACAGACAGCAGCAAATGAATTATTGGCTCAACACAAATAGTGTGCAGTTTGCAAGTGAAATCATAACTATGAATGCAAAGCGTAAAAACAAAATCAATGCGCTAAGATTCAATGAGTCAGGCGATTTTCATAGTCAGGATTGTGTTGATAAAATGGAAGATATTGCTAAAATGCTACAGCAAAGCGATATAGTGTGCTATGTGTACACAGCCCGCAAAGATTTAGACTTCTCAAATTGCCTATACTTACAGGTCAATGCATCAGGCTTCGAAAGCAAAGGTATTTCAGCACAGTTCATAGGCATTAAAAACGCAAAGCAGGCAGCAATTGAGTACAGACTTGCAACAGGCAAAAAAGCAGCGGTTTGCTGCGGCGACTGCAAGAAATGCGATCTTTGTCAGCATGTTAAAAACACAGTTATTTTCTGTGAAATGCATTAAAAAAAAAGCAGCCTGTGAAAACAACATACGTAACAGGCAGCAAAAGCACACCGGAGCAGCAGGCGAAAACGTCACATGTAACCTGCTGCGCCGTTTTATAGCAGAGTTTAAACAAATTAATATACACGAAAATGAAAACTAAAGTTATTTTTACCTACAGATCAAGAGTCCTCGAAGCTAGCGCAATTATCTACCCGAAATTTGTAAGGGTATTAAACGGCGTTTGTGCAGGCATGTTAATTGATAACAAAGATGTTTTAAAAATAGCATAGCCATGAAAAAATATATAGTGTTGTATTATTATACATGTTTCAGTAAAATTCTTCCCGCTGACATCACTGTATTGAAGTATAAAATCAATGCCAATAATGAAGCCGAAGCAATGCATACATTTGAATGCGTAAAAGCGGTTTATAAAGGCATGTTCAAAGTAATCACAGCAATTGAAATAAGTAAATAAAACTATCATCTAATGGCAACAATATTAAGCAGAGTATGCGCAATTGATGCGCTGATTAAACAGGCAATGCATGATGAAATTCAAGCAATTGAGCCCGATAGCACATGGGAATCAGCATATGAATTTATGTATATTGAACTGAAAAAAACAAGAATCAAAATTGTCTATTGGGAATACAATGGTATTTCGCCAAAACTGATAAAAGATATCACCCTATTATCAGCAAAGGATGATGTGACTGCCGTATTATCATGGGTAAGGAGAGCAATAAATAAAGGTTATAAACAAGCTAAAAAAGAAAATAATGAGTAATAAAAGTAATTATTTAATAGCACTGCCATGCTTCCCTAAGGCAAAAGGGTTTTGTCATCGGACAATATTGGTTTCTGCAACAAGCGAGATCGATGCAATAAGCATAGCTAAGAGATTGAAACCTAACGATAATATTGGTGATGTTAAAAAAGTTAATTATTAAAGACAATGAGTAAACAAAAATTTGAGTGCGAATGCGGTTGGCATGGCACTGAGGATGATCTGAGGTATAAATTTGATATCAGATCAGATGAGCAAGTTTGTCCGGTATGCGGAGCATTTGAAGAGTGCAAGCCCGTTGAAGAATTTAAACCTAGCGTGAAATATTACGTTAAGCCATCGACAACTCCGGTGAGCGTATACAGAACACAGCAAATAAAATACAGCGACGGCACGACAGGGTTAAAGGTTGAGCGGTGGAATTGGGAAATGAATAGTTGGGGTGGACATATTCATGATCATGACAAAACAAGGAAGCAAATCGAAGCAGCCTTTGAAATCATACAAATATCAGAGAACGAATTTTTAAATATCACTTAATCATAAGCTAAATGAAAAAGAAAAAAATTATGAATAGCAGAAGTGCCTATAAATTAGCCACTGCGATAAACAAGAGGATTAAACTTGAATTAAAGATCATCGCAAAGGTAAGCAATGGCTGTAGTAAGTCCAACTATAGACGCTATCAAACAGCTATCAAAAATTTACCTGTAATTGAGCATTGGTTTAAGAAAACATTTCCTGAAATGTCGGCTACTCTACATACAAGAGACGGTCATTCATGGGTAGATGTATATAATAAAGACGTATCATTTATAGTAACTTACCACAAATAAATCAAATTATGGAAAAATTTATTAACAACTTCGTGATTTACTCCGGCTATGCTTTCATGGTTGTGCTCTTTATCATCTTTCTCATGGCTCTGATATACGGAGCAGCGATGATAGTTCTGCAAGTGCCCACAGGCATTGTGATGATACCCGCAATTGCAGGTATGTTCTTTATTGCTTGGGCTTTAGGCAAGGGATTCAATTTTATACTTAAAATATTTGCTAAAAGTGACAACTAGTGACATTACCAATGCCAATCGTAAGCAGCCCCGCAAATTATGTTGGGGTTTGCTTATAGCTGTGATCGTCTCTATATTGGGATGGTGGGCAGTGATCGAGATCGTTAAATTTACTTATTCAGTTACACAATTTTAATTACACTATTATGAATTACGGAAAAAAGATTACCAAGTTAGTGAATGTTAACTTTTTACAGGCAATGGATGTGCTCGAAACCGTTAGAACAAACGGTCAGTTATTCAGGGTAGACTTCCGGAAGCGTACTGATGGCACAATGCGCACAATGGTATGTCAGTGCGGAGTTCGCAAAGGATTAACAGGCACAGGTGCTGCTTATAGCTTTAAAAAGAAGGGTCTGCTCTCTGTATATGAGGCAGGCGCAGGTCACAAAGCAATTCCTATCGACGGCATTGCAGGTATTAAGCAGGGCGGGGTTTGGTATTCATTCACTGAACTGCAGCGTGCAGGCGGTAGTGAAGCTAACGTCACTGTTAAGTGCAAGAATCGCACAGTGCCTGCATACACTAGCCCGCTATTAAGCAAATAATTAACCCGATTGTTTAACCAACACATAATGAGGCTATGAAAAAACTTTGGTAACATAAGCATTTAACTCAGAACATGATATCGTCCTCGACACAAATAAAATTAAAGGACTAAGATTTATATCGCTGTTTGGATATTACGAAACAGGGACGCAATGCGGAGGGGCGCACAAGGCTGTGAAATGCAGATATAAACAAGCAGTAAATTATCATCCGAATCGACAAATTGCAAATGCATGAGACTCTAAACGATGATAGTTTGCTGCAGATCAGGTGGCTTAATGGCTGAGCAACCGCCTCTTGGAGTCGGCAGATATGGGTTCGAGTCCCGTCCTGATCACACACTAATTTAAAACTATACTAAAATGGACTTATTTAAAAAAGCACAGCACAACAAAATTGGTATTGGTGGCATTAAATGCAACTGTTGTAATGACGTAGCTAAAAAGGGACGCGATAAAGTAGATCGTGGCTTAAATCGCATGGCAAGGGCAAAAATGAAGATGGAAACACTCAGAGAGGTTAACGAGTTCTTTCAAACAAGGGTTGATGATGAATTTTACATGTTAATAACCAACTAATTGCATCAGGTGTAACATTTGAAGCAGAGGATAATGATAAAAATGATACAATCGAAATAATATTTACAGGAGGATTTTAATATGACAATTACACAGCTAAGGGAAAAAGTAGGATTAACAGAGCATAACACAGGCACAGTGAAAGTATCTGATTTGCTTAAAGTAACAGGACATGCATTATGTCCCTATCTTTACGACAAAAATGGAAACGCATTTCTCTTTACCATAAGTAAGGAGGAGTTTAAAAAGGAAATGGAAAGAAAAGACATTACCTATGTAGAAGTAGATATAAAGTCATTTGGAAAACTAATCTTTATACATTTTTAACCATGCTTAAATCAAACATTATCAGATATGTTGGTACTCCGGTTGAATATCCTGTGTATGCTAACATGGCTACGTTCTTTAGAAATATTGATGCCGTAGCTAAAGTGCTCATAGAAAAGCTAGGAGACAGAGACTTAGGTCTTGTATGTAGAGGCAGTTCGGGTATGTGTATTGCTACAGCATTAGCTCAGCGATGCTTGAGTTGGCACGTAATCTATGTAAGAAAAGAAAATGAGACAACACATACAGGCATGGATGTTCATGCTGATCGCTATGAATATTGCAAAGTACCAAAAGAAATGCATCTAGTCTTTGTTGATGATCTCATTGCCTCAGGAGACACACTTATCTATTGCGCTAAAGCCATTAAAAAAGAGTACGAGAGGAATATAGAAACCGTTTTATTAATGAATAAGGCTAATGCAATTTGTGAAGAAGTAAAGGATAAGTTTAAAGAGAATAATCTTAAGATGCCTATCCGGTTAATTTCACGCCTAGAATACGAATAAAAGTGGAGCTCGTGTTTAACTCGTGACGGAAAACATAGCAGGGTACACAGGTTTGCGCACATCAGCAGCCTGTGTATGTTTGCGAGGGAACGGTTTCAGAACTGTTCGGAACACGTATAGAATAGAATAGAATAGAATAGAATATACTAATATTAATCCATAAAATTGCCAAGTTATGAAGCATGAAAAAGATCAGGAAATCAGAGACGCATTACTCAAATCATATTGCGCTAAAAGTGTAAAGAATCTCACCGATGCAGATATCAAATTTATTGCTACCTGTATTGTCACAGCATTCCGGTTTGATCCGGACGCTTACTTCCCTATTCGCAATCCGTATTCAGGAATGCAGGTTATGACTAAGGGTTACATGTATACACTGCTGTCATTCATAAACGAAATGGAATTGAGTTTTCCAAATTGGGGCAATGTAGCTGAAAGATGGAAGTGTACTAGAAGCAATGCTCAGTCTAACTTCGACAGAGCAAGGATGAT
>JFJP01042051.1_pt1 | contig 20639 bp, 13 predicted proteins | sample 431651 | NCBI WGS metagenome assembly JFJP01 (sample SAMN02602958, study PRJNA72255) | Microbial mat metagenome, whole genome shotgun sequencing project. | biome: fresh water; feature: sink hole; material: water; isolation source: purple microbial (photo- and chemosynthetic) mats found in...
TGAGCCCCGCGATCTTGGCCAATATTGCTTCGTATTTTTTCATGGTGCAATGTAAGCATTTCTTTTTGTCCCACTATTAAGGAATAGAACACGGTTCGATTAAAAGCCCGACAGTACAAAGATAGAAAGATTGGTCATGTTTGTTTCAATTCCAAACGGTTCGATTAAAAGCTGGCAGTTAGATGATGATTTCAACCTACTAATTAGGTTTCAATTCCAAACGGTTCGATTAAAAGCCGGCAGGTTGACCAGGAGCAGCGGGCCAGGCCGGGCGTTTCAATTCCAAACGGTTCGATTAAAAGGACCAGCGAGTTCACGGCGACCCTTGCCAGCCCTTTGTTTCAATTCCAAACGGTTCGATTAAAAGGATTCAAAAAGCTCCTCGGAGGCGTCTGCCACTTCGCGTTTCAATTCCAAACGGTTCGATTAAAAGCGTCTGCGAAGATGGTTTGCCTTTGTTGGACGGTCGTTTCAATTCCAAACGGTTCGATTAAAAGGAATTCATAACCAGCCTGGATCCCGGGGGGACTGCCCGGTTTCAATTCCAAACGGTTCGATTAAAAGAAGGTCGCCTGGGTGAAGGTGGCCGGGGAATCATCCTGTTTCAATTCCAAACGGTTCGATTAAAAGCAAGTCATGGAAGTTACCGCGGACGGTATCTTCCTCGTTTCAATTCCAAACGGTTCGATTAAAAGCCTGATCGTCAAGATTGCCTCGGACGAAAAGTCCGAGGTTTCAATTCCAAACGGTTCGATTAAAAGATCCGGGGATACGCTCGAAATCAAAAATTCGACCGCGTTTCAATTCCAAACGGTTCGATTAAAAGGGCGGAAGCGCTGGGCACGGTCCATGAATGCCCGCGTTTCAATTCCAAACGGTTCGATTAAAAGCGTGAACCTCGACGAAGAGAACACCCCTGCCGCGCGTTTCAATTCCAAACGGTTCGATTAAAAGGCTGCCCTGTGAAGGCAGCCATGATGGCAGCCATGAGTTTCAATTCCAAACGGTTCGATTAAAAGGGTGTTGTACCAGACCGGCCCACTGACCTACTTCGAGGTTTCAATTCCAAACGGTTCGATTAAAAGCGTAGTGGTGGCAGGCCGTGGCCGGGTCCCAGCCAAGTTTCAATTCCAAACGGTTCGATTAAAAGGGCCAGCACGTCCTTCTCGATCCCCCTGCACACGTAGTTTCAATTCCAAACGGTTCGATTAATTCGATTAAAAGTTGTTTTTGGTTGACTTGTCCCCGGGGATTTTGGACAAGTTTCAATTCCAAACGGTTCGATTAAAAGTTCTATAAATCGCTTGTCCAGATCCCGTTATACCGAGTTTCAATTCCAAACGGTTCGATTAAAAGCTGTTTGGTGAGGCCGCAACGCCCGAACAAATCCAGGTTTCAATTCCAAACGGTTCGATTAAAAGGATCGATTACCCAGGGGCGCCCCAGGTGTGGCCCAGGTTTCAATTCCAAACGGTTCGATTAAAAGCTTTGGCCGCTTCGGCGCGGTCCCACTCCTCCTCCGGTTTCAATTCCAAACGGTTCGATTAAAAGCATTGGGCTCCGGAGAAAAGATTGTCAAGAAACCCCGTTTCAATTCCAAACGGTTCGATTAAAAGCCCAGAAGATCACTTTCCCTTCCCGCCGTTCTCGGGGTTTCAATTCCAAACGGTTCGATTAAAAGCAACACTTTCCAATGTCGAGCCGCCTCCGAAACTTTGTTTCAATTCCAAACGGTTCGATTAAAAGCGTCCCCGGCACAAGTTTCACCTTTGACGCCCCGTCGTTTCAATTCCAAACGGTTCGATTAAAAGGCCTCGATTGGATGTTCTAGGTTATACAGTTTCATTGGTTTCAATTCCAAACGGTTCGATTAAAAGTAAACCCGGCCGTCGATTGAAAAAAGTTTCTAATCTGTTTCAATTCCAAACGGTTCGATTAAAAGGAGATTGAGGAGGTCTTGACAAATATCAGCTTAATTTGTTTCAATTCCAAACGGTTCGATTAAAAGGGCGCTGGGCATGGCCTCGCTGCTCACGATGAGCGCGGTTTCAATTCCAAACGGTTCGATTAAAAGCGGGGCGGAAGCGCTGGGCACGGTCCATGAATGCCCGCGTTTCAATTCCAAACGGTTCGATTAAAAGGCCGAGCAGCGCTTCGAGCCGCGATTGCTTCTCGGGTTTCAATTCCAAACGGTTCGATTAAAAGCGGGCTGCCCGTCTGTTTTAAAAATCTTCGTCGTCAAGTTTCAATTCCAAACGGTTCGATTAAAAGAGCCCGGAACCAACTTCGTCTCGATCTTTTGGCGGAGTTTCAATTCCAAACGGTTCGATTAAAAGATGGATACCTCGGGAAAAATGGACGCCGTCCACCTCCGTTTCAATTCCAAACGGTTCGATTAAAAGCGGGAAAGCGAGGCTGGTTGGCGGGTGCTCAATCCGTGTTTCAATTCCAAACGGTTCGATTAAAAGCAAAGAGTATCAATTGCAACTTGCCGCAGCGGCGAAGTTTCAATTCCAAACGGTTCGATTAAAAGGGGGTTTGGAGGGATGCCTTCAAGCCCGCAGACGAGGTTTCAATTCCAAACGGTTCGATTAAAAGGGCGATAGAACCAGGCCATCGACCTGGTTCGTCCAAGTTTCAATTCCAAACGGTTCGATTAAAAGATCCGCAACGGGCGCCTCCTCTACCCAAAAGTCCACCTGTTTCAATTCCAAACGGTTCGATTAAAAGAATAACAGCTCGCTCAAGCCGAGGACTTTGAGCGGCGTTTCAATTCCAAACGGTTCGATTAAAAGTTTCGCATCCCTCCGACCATGCACGAAGTCCGAAAAAGTTTCAATTCCAAACGGTTCGATTAAAAGCGCGGGCAGAGAGGAAGGCCGCGAAGTGCTCGCGGCGTTTCAATTCCAAACGGTTCGATTAAAAGGTCGTCGTTCTTGCAGAAATTCGCCAGAACCAGACCCTGTTTCAATTCCAAACGGTTCGATTAAAAGTTGAGGATGCGCCCCACGCGCCTCGATTTGGGCGTGGTTTCAATTCCAAACGGTTCGATTAAAAGGCCAACGCGTCGAAGCGCTGGTAGTCGAACGGGGCCGTTTCAATTCCAAACGGTTCGATTAAAAGGGCGCTTGACATCGCACACGATGCGGCGAGTTGAGGTTTCAATTCCAAACGGTTCGATTAAAAGTTGATATTCGATTTTTAGGGTTGAAAACTCACTTCGGTTTCAATTCCAAACGGTTCGATTAAAAGTCGCAAGGTCGAGTTCGCCGTCCAGGGCGGCGATTTCGTTTCAATTCCAAACGGTTCGATTAAAAGTTGGCTGGCAGAGTAGTTGTCGATGTCGGCAGCGAGCGTTTCAATTCCAAACGGTTCGATTAAAAGGCCGGGCTCGGGGCGGGCGTGCATGAAGTACATGATGTTTCAATTCCAAACGGTTCGATTAAAAGCGTGCAGGTGCTCAAGTTCCGATTGCGAGAGAACTCGTTTCAATTCCAAACGGTTCGATTAAAAGAACGCCCGCAGCCACGCCCGCCGTCAGCAGGCCGAGTTTCAATTCCAAACGGTTCGATTAAAAGCGCTCGACTGGGCGGAGGGAGACTTCAAGCTCAAGAGGTTTCAATTCCAAACGGTTCGATTAAAAGCTGCCGGGCCGTCAATGTCCCCGTATATCATTACAGTTTCAATTCCAAACGGTTCGATTAAAAGCAAGCGGGCTGCGACTTTCAGCGCCAGCTCGTGATGTTTCAATTCCAAACGGTTCGATTAAAAGAGCTCAACCCGATACTCGAGCGATTGGGCTATCCCGCGTTTCAATTCCAAACGGTTCGATTAAAAGTACTGCCGGGCCGTCAATGTCCCCGTATATCATTACAGTTTCAATTCCAAACGGTTCGATTAAAAGAAGCGCATCGAGCAGCTTGCTGATGCTGACGATTTTTTGTTTCAATTCCAAACGGTTCGATTAAAAGCGTGAACGTGGTTCTTGCCTTGCCAGCCGGGCTCGGGGGTTTCAATTCCAAACGGTTCGATTAAAAGACGACCAGTGCGCATATGGCGAAGTGGTTCTACCAGAGTTTCAATTCCAAACGGTTCGATTAAAAGTCGCCTCGCTGCTGGCCATCTACAAGCGCGTCAACCTGTTTCAATTCCAAACGGTTCGATTAAAAGGTAAAAAACGTGCTCTACGTCTCGCATAGTGAGAATAGTTTCAATTCCAAACGGTTCGATTAAAAGCGTCATCCGCATCGCCGCTATCGAGCAGATGACCGGGTTTCAATTCCAAACGGTTCGATTAACAAACGGTTCGATTAAAAGGGGCGCAGTTCTGGGGCCACTCGCTCCTCGAGCTCGAGGTTTCAATTCCAAACGGTTCGATTAAAAGAAAAGTGGCTTTGGGTAGAGCAGGCGCTCATTCCCAGTTTCAATTCCAAACGGTTCGATTAAAAGTACAGCAGGGCTGTCAATGTCCCCGTATATCACTACAGTTTCAATTCCAAACGGTTCGATTAAAAGTTTTTGGGTCAAACAATGACGACCCAGGACGGCAGCTGTTTCAATTCCAAACGGTTCGATTAAAAGCTAGCGAGCCATCACCATTTCAGCGCCGCGCAACGAAGGTTTCAATTCCAAACGGTTCGATTAAAAGTTCAAAAGGAGCTCCCCCGCCTCATTCGACAATTGAGTTTCAATTCCAAACGGTTCGATTAAAAGAGTGAAAAGAACAGCCCAGGCATGAAGGAGCTCGAGGTTTCAATTCCAAACGGTTCGATTAAAAGGGCTGGCAAATTCGAGCAGGAGGCGCGAAAAATGTTGTTTCAATTCCAAACGGTTCGATTAAAAGATCAGCGACCTTGCGAGCTGATGCGCATCAGCTTCCGTTTCAATTCCAAACGGTTCGATTAAAAGCGTCATCCGCATCGCCGCTATCGAGCAGATGACCGGGTTTCAATTCCAAACGGTTCGATTAACAAACGGTTCGATTAAAAGCGTTGCGCTTGGCGGTCGGCGCGGGCGTCCTGCCGCGTTTCAATTCCAAACGGTTCGATTAAAAGTTTGACCGGGATTTTCTTGAGGCCCAACTCCTTCGGTTTCAATTCCAAACGGTTCGATTAAAAGGGGTGGAATTTTTCAAAGGTTCTCAAAAATTTATCATGTTTCAATTCCAAACGGTTCGATTAAAAGTGAACCGGATAACCGCGGCTTGCTGGTTCAACTGGTGTTTCAATTCCAAACGGTTCGATTAAAAGGCAAAAAGAGGCAACCAGGGCCACCAGGGCCCCGGCGTTTCAATTCCAAACGGTTCGATTAAAAGGCGCACGTTTTCGGAGTCGCGAAGGAAACCTCCCTCGTGTTTCAATTCCAAACGGTTCGATTAAAAGGGGCTCGGTGAGCCGTTTGTAGTCGTTTTGAGCCTTGGTTTCAATTCCAAACGGTTCGATTAAAAGTACGTAAAGTTCAAGGCCGACGGAGTCGGCTATTTTTGTTTCAATTCCAAACGGTTCGATTAAAAGTCTTGCTGCAAATATAAGATTAATCCGGATACTGCCGTTTCAATTCCAAACGGTTCGATTAAAAGGCGATCAATCCGTCTTTATCCTGGGGGATCGATTCCGTTTCAATTCCAAACGGTTCGATTAAAAGTACATTGGCCCAGTTCGCGCCGCCATGAAACAGCGTAGTTTCAATTCCAAACGGTTCGATTAAAAGGGCTCGGTCTGCCCAAGCGTCTGCCCAGGAGCCCATCGTTTCAATTCCAAACGGTTCGATTAAAAGGCGCAAGACCTTACGCGATCATGGCCTCGATGATCAGGTTTCAATTCCAAACGGTTCGATTAAAAGCAAAGTGCGATTTTCGTTTTTTTCTTCATATACTCAAGTTTCAATTCCAAACGGTTCGATTAAAAGTGCCCGCTTTCATGGCCTGCCTCCTTGCGCTGCAGCCGTTTCAATTCCAAACGGTTCGATTAAAAGCAGGATGCGCCAGAACGTGCCCTCCTGGCGCGGGGGATGTTTCAATTCCAAACGGTTCGATTAAAAGGGGCCTCCGCTCGGCTCCTGTCGTGTGCATGAGCCGGTTTCAATTCCAAACGGTTCGATTAAAAGGTCTCCGGAGACGTTGTTTCCGCGGCCGTCCATGTCGTTTCAATTCCAAACGGTTCGATTAAAAGTGACGGGAACCGCGATCCAGGCCCTGCCGGCAGGTGGGTTTCAATTCCAAACGGTTCGATTAAAAGTTTTGAAAGCATTAGCGAAAGTTTCGCTTTTGCTATGTTTCAATTCCAAACGGTTCGATTAAAAGTATACTCGAATTTTCAGAAATTGAAAAAGCGCAAGCCGTTTCAATTCCAAACGGTTCGATTAAAAGGCACCCGTATGGGTCCGCGTCCGGGAGCTCCGCTCCGTTTCAATTCCAAACGGTTCGATTAAAAGCACACCCATGAGGCCGGAAGAATTTGTGCACAGGTAGTTTCAATTCCAAACGGTTCGATTAAAAGCGCCGCGGGCGACCCGTCCAAAACGATCGAGTTCTTCAGTTTCAATTCCAAACGGTTCGATTAAAAGCGGCCCTGGGGATCGCGGTTGACGCCATTCTCACGGAGTTTCAATTCCAAACGGTTCGATTAAAAGCGAAGATTGGCGCAAGGAGTGGCGCCAGGAAAAGGCGTTTCAATTCCAAACGGTTCGATTAAAAGGCCGATACGGCCTCCGAGTTCTTGCGCCTAATCGAGGTTTCAATTCCAAACGGTTCGATTAAAAGCCGGTCAAAATTTTTGTCGGAGATAAAGAAGATGCGGGTTTCAATTCCAAACGGTTCGATTAAAAGGCCAAGTCCTTCCCGTACCTGGTTCGAAACGCCTCTGTTTCAATTCCAAACGGTTCGATTAAAAGGCCGGAGGCGGCCTGGGAGCCCTCGCCGGGGCCGCGGGTTTCAATTCCAAACGGTTCGATTAAAAGCGCAAGGAGGCAGGCCATGAAAGCGGGCATCCTAAAGTTTCAATTCCAAACGGTTCGATTAAAAGTCCGCTGGCCCCTGAAACGCGGCTCCGGCGCCACCTAGTTTCAATTCCAAACGGTTCGATTAAAAGTGGGAAGAAGAAGAAGAGACCAAGGAAAATGAGCACGTTTCAATTCCAAACGGTTCGATTAAAAGGCCGACCATCCGCGCCGGAACGCGGGAGTTCATTGAGTTTCAATTCCAAACGGTTCGATTAAAAGTGCGGGGGACGGCCCGCTCCCGCGATCTATTCATTTGGTTTCAATTCCAAACGGTTCGATTAAAAGCCGGAGGAACCTTGAAACACTCCCCGATCCACCCTCGTTTCAATTCCAAACGGTTCGATTAAAAGGCCCGATCTTGGGGCCCGAACTGGTTACCCAGCAGCCGTTTCAATTCCAAACGGTTCGATTAAAAGGAAAATGGATGCGGCCGAATTTTGGGCAGTGAAGCTGTTTCAATTCCAAACGGTTCGATTAAAAGCCAGCAGGATGCCCCGGAGGCCGTCCCTGTCCCCGGTTTCAATTCCAAACGGTTCGATTAAAAGCCTCCGCTTGTTCAAGCCGAGCACGAAGGAGGCCGTAGTTTCAATTCCAAACGGTTCGATTAAAAGCGAAATGTGAAAACCTTGGTTTTTCCTGAATAACCCGTTTCAATTCCAAACGGTTCGATTAAAAGTCCCCCGCGCCAGGAGGGCACGTTCTGGCGCATCCGTTTCAATTCCAAACGGTTCGATTAAAAGATGGACGGCAGCGGGCCTGGCCTATTTCGCCCGTTAGTTTCAATTCCAAACGGTTCGATTAAAAGTATGTAATAGGAGAGGGGCCTATTACGATCCATTATGGTTTCAATTCCAAACGGTTCGATTAAAAGGGCCTCCGATCGCGTGTTCGTCGGGGTGTTCAACACCGTTTCAATTCCAAACGGTTCGATTAAAAGCCCAGCAGGATGCCCCGGAGGCCGTCCCTGTCCCCGGTTTCAATTCCAAACGGTTCGATTAAAAGCAAACATTATAAACGAGGCCGAAATCGAGGAGCTTCGTTTCAATTCCAAACGGTTCGATTAAAAGGCTCCTGACCAAGCCCAAGGTCATCCAGTCCACCACGTTTCAATTCCAAACGGTTCGATTAAAAGCCAGCAACCCGATCAGGACTTTTGCAAGCCTTAGCGGTTTCAATTCCAAACGGTTCGATTAAAAGTCAGGGCCCAAGGCCGAATCGTAACCTACTCTGACTGTTTCAATTCCAAACGGTTCGATTAAAAGCGCCCGTGGTGCTGGTCCAGGCCCGCCGCGGGCTTGAGTTTCAATTCCAAACGGTTCGATTAAAAGGCCGCACCGGCCCGCGAACCTGCGCCACAAGCGCCAGCGTTTCAATTCCAAACGGTTCGATTAAAAGCGGCAACCTCGAACATCAGCAGGTTTTCGGACTCGCGTTTCAATTCCAAACGGTTCGATTAAAAGCGCCACGCGGGCCCCAACAAATCAAACCTACTCACCCGTTTCAATTCCAAACGGTTCGATTAAAAGGGCGAAAGCCGAGTGTACTCAACCAGGGGGAACGGAGTTTCAATTCCAAACGGTTCGATTAAAAGGTGCAAAGGAAAAGGAAATGAATAAGAATTTTTGGGGTTTCAATTCCAAACGGTTCGATTAAAAGGTTCGAGGCCCGCGTGCCGTCCGACTTTGCGCAAGCGTTTCAATTCCAAACGGTTCGATTAAAAGGAATCGGTATTTCAAGTTCTACTTGAACGGCACAGAGGTTTCAATTCCAAACGGTTCGATTAAAAGTCCGTCGAAGTCCTGGCCCGCGTGGCCAATCACTTGTTTCAATTCCAAACGGTTCGATTAAAATTCCAAACGGTTCGATTAAAAGTGAGAATCATATCCTTTTGATTTATGGGTTTGAGAAAGTTTCAATTCCAAACGGTTCGATTAAAAGTGAGAAATTCAGGCGGTCCGTCCGCGAGGCCCCCGCGTTTCAATTCCAAACGGTTCGATTAAAAGCAAGCGAACCTGCCAACCTGCGTCGAATGCCTCGATGTTTCAATTCCAAACGGTTCGATTAAAAGTCCGGGGCATATGCCGATGGGCCTTTGAAGTGCCTTTGTTTCAATTCCAAACGGTTCGATTAAAAGAAAATCCTCGGCTTGAGCGAGCTTGTCTTCTTCTTCGGTTTCAATTCCAAACGGTTCGATTAAAAGCTTCGACTTGGCGCATGATGTCATTGTAGAGCTCGGGTTTCAATTCCAAACGGTTCGATTAAAAGGAGGATCTGGAAATCCGATTGGCCTTGGTAATGAAGGTTTCAATTCCAAACGGTTCGATTAAAAGGCCTCGATTGGCTGTTCTAGGTTGTGCAGTTTCATTGTTTCAATTCCAAACGGTTCGATTAAAAGAATCCTCGGCTTGAGCGAGCTTGTCTTCTTCTTCGTGTTTCAATTCCAAACGGTTCGATTAAAAGCGCGTATAAGGTAAATTTCTATATTTGTAATGCGGTTGTTTCAATTCCAAACGGTTCGATTAAAAGACCGCGATCCAAGCCCTGCCTGCAGGTGGCGCCGGCGTTTCAATTCCAAACGGTTCGATTAAAAGGCAACGCCTCGGCATTGTCGAGCAAGGAGCGAACCTGTTTCAATTCCAAACGGTTCGATTAAAAGCGCCAAGCCCGAAGCCGAAGAGGCCGCGCAAGCGCGTTTCAATTCCAAACGGTTCGATTAAAAGTCGGGGAGCCCATAATGGCCGAAAGGCTTGCGAAAAGTTTCAATTCCAAACGGTTCGATTAAAAGCCGCCGTGGGGCTCGGTATTTCAAGTTCTACTTGAAGTTTCAATTCCAAACGGTTCGATTAAAAGGGCGTCGGGCAGCATCAACAGAAGGATTTTGCTCATGTTTCAATTCCAAACGGTTCGATTAAAAGCCCTAAACCTGTTTCACAACTTCATTAGCTGGCATTAGTTTCAATTCCAAACGGTTCGATTAAAAGCGAAATCTAGTATTCAGTGCCTTACAGTGCCTTACAGGTTTCAATTCCAAACGGTTCGATTAAAAGTTTTTGTTATCGGCTTGCGGTTATCAAATGATCAACAGTTTCAATTCCAAACGGTTCGATTAAAAGTTAGAGTATAGCAAGATCGCCCTAATCTTGCTCTTGGTTTCAATTCCAAACGGTTCGATTAAAAGGCCCTGGCCCTTATCGAGGATCTAACCGATGAAGAGGTTTCAATTCCAAACGGTTCGATTAAAAGCAGGATCAGGCGATCCCTAGCGGGCCGCGCGATCCCGTTTCAATTCCAAACGGTTCGATTAAAAGTACCGGGCGCGGCCCCGGGCGACCTGGTCAACCTACGTTTCAATTCCAAACGGTTCGATTAAAAGGAACCAACAGGCCGCAGAGATCCGCTTCTCGACGTGTTTCAATTCCAAACGGTTCGATTAAAAGCTCCCAGGAGCCCCAGATGGGCTCCTGGGCCGATGTTGTTTCAATTCCAAACGGTTCGATTAAAAGCGCCGCCGTCCACAAGGCCGCATTCCTGGCCCCTTTGGTTTCAATTCCAAACGGTTCGATTAAAAGGCCTCCGTTGCAGAGGAGGCCCGGGGTGCGTTCTACTGTTTCAATTCCAAACGGTTCGATTAAAAGCCCCACCATCCGCGCCGGGACGCGCGAATTCATCAAGTTTCAATTCCAAACGGTTCGATTAAAAGCGCCAAATCCTTCCCGTACCTGGTGCGAAATGCGTCAGTTTCAATTCCAAACGGTTCGATTAAAAGTCGACGCGCTGAAGTTTCCCAAGATGCGCGACACGTGTTTCAATTCCAAACGGTTCGATTAAAAGGGCGAAAGCGATCCTCCGAAAATTCGTCGTACCACTTGTTTCAATTCCAAACGGTTCGATTAAAAGCACTAGAAATGGCCTCTTTCTCTCATATTTTCAAGCTGTTTCAATTCCAAACGGTTCGATTAAAAGGCCGCGGACCTTTCGCTCCTCTACGTCCGCGGCAATGGTTTCAATTCCAAACGGTTCGATTAAAAGGGCCGCGCGGCTCGACAGCGGCGCCCTGACCATGACGTTTCAATTCCAAACGGTTCGATTAAAAGTCTGGCGTCCCCGGAGGCCCGCTGAACCGGGAGGAGGTTTCAATTCCAAACGGTTCGATTAAAAGGGGCCGCGCGGCTCGACAGCGGCGCCCTGACCATGACGTTTCAATTCCAAACGGTTCGATTAAAAGGGCCGGGCGCCGGGAGATCTGGTGGGAGGAGGGCGCCGTTTCAATTCCAAACGGTTCGATTAAAAGCCCCGGCGCGCGACCTGGACAGCGTCCGGCTGTCAGGTTTCAATTCCAAACGGTTCGATTAAAAGTCCGCGGCAATGCGGGCGACAAACTGACGTACATAAGTTTCAATTCCAAACGGTTCGATTAAAAGCATTTTTCCCTCCGTCAAACTGGCTCAGGCCGCGCGTTTCAATTCCAAACGGTTCGATTAAAAGCGTCCGTCGAAGTCCTGGCCCGCGTGGCCAATCACTTGTTTCAATTCCAAACGGTTCGATTAAAAGTTGCGCCGCGGTGGGCTATGCGTCGCGGATCCTGGTCGTTTCAATTCCAAACGGTTCGATTAAAAGCGCGCGCCCTACGAAGCGAAACCGAAGAACGCCCCGGTTTCAATTCCAAACGGTTCGATTAAAAGTCCGTCGAAGTCCTGGCCCGCGTGGCCAATCACTTGTTTCAATTCCAAACGGTTCGATTAAAACGGTTCGATTAAAAGCCGTCGTGGCCGCGGCCGCGGCTATGTTCGGCCTCAAGTTTCAATTCCAAACGGTTCGATTAAAAGAAAAGAAGCCCCGCTGGCGCTTGTGGCGCAGGTTCGGTTTCAATTCCAAACGGTTCGATTAAAAGCCTCGACAAAGGTAAAAAAAGGCCGCTGAAAACCAAGCGGTTCCTGCGACTATTTTTCCGATTTTTGATGCCCGATTTCGTCCATCCCCGGTGGCGCGTTTTTCACCGGAGATGGACGACTCGGGGCATCTTGCTCATTACCAACGATTTCAAAGAACTTTGGCGACGCCTGGCTTCCCAGCCCTGGCGCTTTTTTGACCCCTGCCGTCCGCATCGACGACCCGACCGGGGCCAAGGGCCTCACCATCAGCCGCTAACGAATCCGCCCGAAAACTTTGGAAACGTCCGCCGCGGCCCTCGCAATGTACGAAAAAAGTCGTCCGCGCCAACGCCCCAGAACCTCCCCGGCCCACCCGCTTCACAAGAAGATGTCGTCCCCGCCCTTCTCCAGCCCCAGCACCTCCCGCTCAAGGCCCACATGGCCCTCGAAACGGAAGATGATCACGCTGTCATGTTCCGGCTCGATCAGCCCCCGGATCTCGCCCCGGAGGCGGTCCAGCTTCGACTTCGGCAGCTCGCCCTCGAACACCGAGTTCTGGATCCAGTTCAGGTACCGGCGGCACAGCTTCAGCATCTTGCCCACCCGCTCCTGCCCCACGTCATAAACCAGTATCAACCTCATGCGCGGTTCCTCCTTTTCGTTGCGGTCCTAACTCGTTCAACGCTCACCAGCCGCTACCAGGCCGCCCGGTGCGGACGGTACTCCTTGTCGCCGATCAGGTCCTTGACCAGCTTGTAGGCCTCCAGCCGGATCAGGTGCCGCGCGCTCACCTTGCGCTTCAGCTTGCGGTGTGTCATGGTCTTCTTGAGCGTCTGGTCCCATTCCTTCAGAAACACCTTGCGGCCGGCATCCTTCAGCAGAACCCCGTCCTTGTCGCCGATGAAGTCCGAGCGCTTGAGCATCCCCTTATTCACCAGCGTCAGCACCAGGCGGTCCACCAGCAGCGGCTTGAACACCTCCGCCAGGTCCAGCGCCAGCGAGAAGCGCCGCTCGCCCGGCTCGTGCAGGAAGCTCAGCGTCGGCTCCAGCGTCGTCTTGTGCAGCTCCCGCAGGCAGGCCGCGTAGCACAGCATGTTGCCGAACGAAACCAGCGCGTTCACCTCGTTCAGCGGCGGATGGTAGCTCCGGCCGCCCATCTTCAGGCCCACCAGGCACTCGTCCAGGCCCGCGTAGTAGTTGCGGCGCAAGTTGCCCTCCATGCCCATCAGCTCCTCCACGCCCCGCGCCTGGTCCAGCGTCGCCAGGCCCGCCTCCATCTCCGCCAGCGCGCGCTCCAGCTCCGGCGTCGGGCGGCGCCGCGCGTAGTAGCGCAGCACGTGGCCCATGTTCAGGCCCGCGCCCCGCACGAACGCCCGCGCCAGGCCCAGCCGCCGCGCCGGGTCCAGGTGCGCCTTGGCCTGCGCCAGCAGCACCCGGCCCGCCAGCAGCTTCTTCCGCGGCTCGAAGCTCCCCGTCAGGTTGCCGTGGTAGTCGTAGAAATACACCGAGACCTGCTGCTTGCCCAGGAAGTTCAGCGCCGCCGAGTTGATGTCGAGCTGCCCGAAGGCGTGCAGCGTCTCCGCGCCCTCCACCGGGAAGTGGTGCTTGGTCCCGTCCTCCCGCGTCAGCATCAGGCTGTTGTCGTGGCGCGCGATCCGCCCCGATTGCAACATGTAGTAATCCTTGCCCATGATAGTCAGTTTTGGTCGTGTTTAACTTCATCGCCCCCGCGCGCCCCGGCGCCCGAAGGCCTCCGCTTTCAGTCGTCGTCCTCCTCCGCCCAGCAGAAGTCGTAGAAGGCGCAAGTCCGGCAGAAGCTCTGGCGCAGCCGCGGCGGCGCGGCCTCCGCCCGCACCGTGGCCACGATCTCCCGCTCCATGCCCTCCAGCTCCAGCGCGTCCCGCTCCGAGAGCAGCACCTCCAGCGTCCGCCGCTGCTTGGGATACTCCAGCCTGCCCGTGGCCTCGATGCCCGCCCGGCGCAGGCAGAGCAGGTAGTAGCGCAGTTGGGCCAGGTGCGCCGGCTCCATCCGCGGCGCCAGCTTCACCTCGTGTACCACCCGCGCCTTCGGGTCGTAGTGGTCGATCTTGATGCCGCCCAGCGCGATTTCCGTGAACGGACCCGAGCGCCGCTTGTAAGTCTGCTCATGCACCACCTTGCCCTGCGCCACCCGGTCCGAGTCCTGCTCCATGCCGATGCCCGCCCCATGCAGCCACAACTTCCGCCGGCAGACCACGTAATACTGCACCATCGTGCCCGTTATTTCCATCTTGTTTGGGTTTGAGGTTAGAGGAAAATGTCATCGTCAATCTTCAAGTCAAGGCCCCGCTCGTAGTTGTAGATTCTTTCCCTATCCGCAACATAGACGGTTCGGGAGTCCTCCTGTATCTGGACCTCGCATTTGATGATGTTGCCTTTTTTGAGACCTAGTGGGATCATGTAGCTTCGAATGTCAATGCCCTGCTCCATTTTGAAATCGAGAAAATGGTAATGGTTGCGAAACTTTCGATAGCTCTTGTGACTAAAGTTATTGGGTTTTTCCACTATTTCCCCATTCTTTTCCTTGCTCTTTTCGTGTTGTTCATGAAGCCATACATCGGGCCGCTGGATGAAGACCGTCTTCGTCGGCTCGATGTCCCGGGCTTTCCAGTCCACGGTTTCCTCGTCCAGCTCGCTCGTCTCCTCCACACCGCTCACCAGCCAGTTTCTCTCGAAGAGTTCCCTCAGGGTCAAGGCGTTTCCCTTGGCCTTGGCCGAGCTTGAAAGCTCCGGATAGACCTGGTTGGTCATGGCGTTCAGTTCCTCCACCGTGGCAGGCCCGACCTTGAGCAGCTCCAAGGTCTTCGCCAAAGCGGGATTCGGAGACCATTTCTTTTTCTCGAACACACCGTAGGGCGCCGGATACAACGAACCCGCTTTCTGAGGAACCAAAACATGGATCTCTCCCTCCATGCTCCGTTCAGGGAAAAAGCGCTGGAAACGTCCCAAACGCTGCACCAGCCGATCGATGGGGCAGACTTCCGCAACCATCAGATCCGTGCTGATGTTCACGCTGATCTCCCCGATTTGCGTCAAGATCGCGACACCTCCCGCCGTTCCGTTTTTCCAGGCCTCTTCTCCCAGCGCCGCCTCCAGTTCCCTTTCCTTGCGCTTTTTGTCCGGTTCCGTGAATCGGCTGTGGTACAGGATCGCCTTCACGCCCCGCTTTTCCAAATCATCGTACAAAGCCTGCGCCTTGTCCACGGTGTTCGCGTAGAGGATGGCGTTGGAGGCGCCCGCGCATCGCTCCAGCAAAGAGTCAATTTCGGACAAATCCTCCACTTCCACGATCGACTGGATCGGGTAGCTGCGCGAAAGGCTTTCAGGGCTGCGATCGGCCAGAATCGCCTTGGGTTGGAAGCCCGAGCGCGAATAGAAAGGCAAGGCCGAGTCGGGCAAGGTGGCGCTCATCAGCAGGACAGGGACGCGCCAGCCCTTCAAGGCCTCCAGCAGCACGATCAGGTTTTCCTGGGTGAAATCGTCGTAGAAATCGGCCTCGTCAATCACCAGGCAACTGTTCGACAGGTTGAACAGCGAGACATGGTGCTCTTCGCGGGTGAGCGTGAGCGACATGAGCAGGTGGTCGATGGTGCAGACCGTAACCGGGCTAAGCAGGAATTTCGAAGCCTTCAGACCCTCCTTGGCTTTTTCCATGTCTCCACCAGCCTCCTCCTTGTACTTGTTGCGCAGGGCCGAAGAGTGGAACAGGCCCGTCTCGATGCGGTACTTCTCCGAAATGCTTCCCTCCAAGGCGTTCGACGTGAAGCGCGTCGGCATCGCGACCACCAGCCGGTCCGCCCTACCGAGCTCGACCTGTTTTTGTGCCCACATCAAGGCCGCCAAGGTTTTGCCCGCGCCCGTGGGGGCTTTCAGGAGCATGAACTCGTCCTCGGCGTTGTCATCGACAAGTTGCTGCACCACGCGCTTGCTCCATCCGGCCGGGAAACTGAACTCGAAAGCCTGGAGCTCGGGCACCCGCTCCGGGCCTGCGGGCTCCTCCAGCGCGCTCGCCCGATGGTCTGCCGCCACGAGCAAGGCTCGGACGGCCGCCACCCGCCAGTACGCGGAAAGCAGACCTTCGGAAAGCTGGTCGGGCCGCTCGTTCCGATGCCTGATGCCCGCCTGCCGGATTTTCTTAAAAAACTCGATTCCCGAACGGACTTCTTCCTTGTTTTTGGAGTCCTTGAATTTCAGGGCCGCCTTTTCCCAGCGTTTATCCTGCCCAATGCGGAGTTTCCCATGGTGCGCCCCAATGGCCACGATCACCGGGAGGTTCTCCGCAAAATCGGGCATCAAGCGCTCCCAGTTGGCAAGCAGCGAATAGACTTCGTGCCGGATGTCGGCCCGCATCAGGGCCGTGCCCCTTTTGCCTTCCAATTTCGCCGCATGGTCGGCACGGCAGGCCTCCTGCCATTTCCGGTGCTTCTTTCCCGTGTCATGCTCCTTGCAGGCCCAGACCAGCAAGTCTTTCAGGCTTTTGCCTGTCGCCTTTTCGTAGCGGGCGAACGTGTTGGGGAACACGTGGAACATTCGCTCGACTTGCTCGAGCAGATGCTCCACATGGTCCTCCAACAGGACGCCCGAAGGCTTCGCCAAGATGCCTCCGCTCATTTGGACTTCTTGGCGGTTGTCGATGCTTTCTTATACTCCTCGAAAGTTACGAGCTGCAGGTCGTTGGCCCCCGAAGGATCGTAGAGCGTCTGGCTCTCCAGAAACTTGAAGGCAGACTGGTAGGCCTTCGAGACGCTGGTTTCCGAGCGGTCGTCGCCGATGAAGTAGGTCGCGCCCCGCTCCTCGAACTCCTTCAGGATGTTCGCCCGCTCTTGCGCGGCGGCGGTGAAGTAGCGCGCGGCCTTCCTGCTGAGGCGAGTGTCGAACACGATGAGCACCTCCTGCGGTTCGCCGCTGGTCGCGTTGCGCGCCTGGTTCGCGTAGTCGGTCAGCGCGCGGGTGGCCTCGATGAACAACTTGGTCCTCCGGCGGCGCTCATTCTCGGACGTGTGTTTGAAGTAAAGCGTTTTCACGTGCTTGGCTCCGTCATAGGTGTATCCCTTGCTGATGCCGAGGTTTTCCACGTCCAGGAAGTAGTTCATGTGCATCACGTCCATTTGGCTGAACTCGCGGGTGGCGATGCTGTTGTCGCGATCTTCGTACTTGAGCCGCAAAAGCAAGTCGCGGCCTACCTCGCTGGCTTCCAGGGCAACTGCGGGAGTTACCGAGACCGGGGCGATGCGGCGTCCGGTATAATTGCCCGCGTCAGGCTCCAAAAAGCCGCCCATGTCGGCCCGCAAGTCCTTCTCTACCATCATGCTGTTGCCGTCGCCGTTCGAAACATAGGTGTTGCCTTTTCCGGGGTCGGCGCTGTTGAGCCGGTCGATGGCGGAAAAGAGCGCGTGGCGCTGCATTTGTCCCGAAATGTAAACCTTTCCATCGGGGCGTCGCTTGATGGAAGATGCGTTGCCCAACAGTTTCTCGCCTCCGTTGGCGATATGGTTTTCCAACGGGGCAAGGGTCGAAATCAATATTCCTCTGATCATGTCGAATTGTTTTTGAGTTGTTGGTCCAAAAGATTTCATGAATGGGCGGAAAAGTCGTCCGCGGATTCGACCTCTTCTTCCTTTTTGGTCGCTTTGATCCTCGAAAAGGCGATGAGCAGGTTTTTGGCGGCGTTCAGGCCGATTTGCCCAGAGGCGACCTGCTCCATGAACAGGGAGGCCTCGCTGGGCGCGTCGTCCATCTTGCTGATGCGTCCGGCCCTCACGATCGTGTTGCCCAGAAGCTCGTGGGCCGAACGGGCCGAAAAGACGCCGCTCTCGATCTCGATCAAGATCTTGTGCTTCCCGGAGCGCACTTTTGCCTTGTCAGTTTTGAACTCCTCTTTCGCGCTGAAGTAGGCGACTCGGTTGAGCCATGCGCCCAATGCCTTGCACGATTGGACAAGCTCGGGGGTGATTTTTTCTTGTTCCATGTTGATGAAGTAAGTTTGAAATAAGACTTCTAATTCCTCCGGGTACTCGGCCCGAAAGGCCAAAAAATCCTGAAACGCGGGCGGACTGAACAACTTCAGGAAACGGGACGCGAACAACTCGAAGGGCCCTGCCAGGTTATCGTCCCGAAATCCTGGTTTTTCCGATGCCATGATATCGACCTTTTTGATCATGGCGTTGGTGATTTTGTCCAATTGGTTCTCTTTAGCCAAGTCGATGATGTAGTGGTTGATGCTCTCAACGCTCACCTTCTCGGCACCAACGATGTAAAGCGGACGGTTTTTGAGACTTTCCAGCACCTCCAGCCCCAGCTCCAGTTGTTTCGACTCGCGCGCCCAGGCACCAATCGCACCCAACAGGCCCAAGGAACTGAAAACAAACGAGCGGGGAGCCTGTGGAAAGTTCCCATTGGAAATCTCGGGCCGTCCAAAACCGTTCTTCGTTTTCTTTCCTGTCATGGCTTGGCCGGATTTGTAGCTGTCGTTCATTCTCACGAGCAAGGCCACGAAAGCCTCACCTTCCGGCAAGCCCAGGTCGGGAATGATGGAGAAGTTCTTCGGCTTGCCTCCATCGTAGGCCGTCAAGGCGGCCTTGGCCGGGGTTACGGTCGTGATCATCGAAAGCAAGTAGTCATACCCCGTAACCTTGGGCTTCTTCCGGCTGCCATACTCGCCTGCCAAAGGCGAGACCTTCTGCGTGATGTCCGTCAACTTTTCCAGTTCGAACTTGCCGTTGCCAAGCGTTTTGAGGACAGAATCCAGCTCGCCCCAGAGTTTGGAAGCCGTCTTGTCGCCACAAATCACGTGGGGTGAAAGGAAAACGCCGTTCGCCTGGCCTCCGCCCTCCTTGCTGTTCAAGAACTTGTATGGGATTGACTCGCCTACTTCATAAAGGCTATCCCTCGGAGCGAGGCGGAAATGCTCAAGGCCCTCGGAGACCAGCGCCAGGAAGTCCGCCTGCGTGAAACCATCCTGTTTTCCGGTTTTGTGGCGAAGCAGAGCCAGGCCGTATCGGCTATAAAAGTGGTTAGAATTCAACATTTTCCATGATTTTGACGTTTACCCATCCTTCGCTGTGCCCGAAATAGGCCATGTTGTTGGTTTCCAAGGCTTCCTCCAACCTTTGCTTGAGGCCACTCGTGCTTCTGACCGAAACTACGACCCTCGTGGCGCTGACGTACTCGCGCAGCCGCGGCGAGCTGTAATAGCTAGGAAAAGCACCTCGATTCTGCTCGTAGAACTTGCCAATCTTGTCATTCGGCAGCTTTCCATTTTCATCGCGCATGAGGGCGATTTCAGAAAGCAGCTCATAACTCAAGTTGATGGTTCCGTTCGGGTGCGAATAACCGTCTTTCCGGTAAAGGCTCATTTTCCACAAGTCCGAAAAAAACATCACGTTTTCGGAAACATAAGGCTCCGAAACCTCCAACAGGTGCGCCACCAGAGGTCGATAAGGGGTGTTGGTGGCCGAGCGCGGCGAGCTTTTCTCATAAGCCGGGTACCGCTTCGGATCGATTTTCTTCAGATACCGGGCGATGTTCTCGAGCAGTTCGCCGCGCAACTCGTCGCCCCAGTGCATACCCAAGATGTTTTCGACGATGCCGCAAACCTTCAAGTGGTTCGGCGCCACATCCGACTTGTAATAAGTCCCAGGCATATCGCTCGACATCGAATAAGGCGCCAACGGCTCGAACTCCAGGAAGAAGTGCTGGTCCAGCCTTGGCGGCTCAAAAAGAAAGTCCAGATTCGTTTTCATAAGGTGATTTTGTTTTGGTTTGGCAGTGCCCAATCTTTTCTTCCCCTCACAGCAGCGCCCCGAAGCCCACTCCCGTGGAATTGCCGACGCCGACGGCCCAGGCGAACTGCTTGCTCAGCTCGCTGCCCCGGATCAGCACCGGGCAAAGGCTCGCCCGGTTGCGCACGCCCCGCACCGAGACCAGCTTCGTCTTCGCGTGCGCGTAGCTCCGGTCGAAGGCCACGCTCAGCTCCGGATCCTCCGGCAGGCCCGCGTCCCGCAGCTTGCGGCCCAGCGTCTCCGTCAGCAGCACGTCGCTCCGCGGGTCGTCGTACAGGAAGAAGGTCGTCCGCCCCTGCTCGTCCGAGCGCTTAATCAGCACCGGGCTGGCCACCAGGAAGCGCTCCCGCCCCGCGATGTCGTCCGGCGGGCTTTCCGGCCGCACCTGCGCCACCCGCATCCCGCTGATAACCAGCGAGTCCAGGAAGATGCCCTGCGTAACCCGCGAGAGCAGTTGCCGGTTGTACGCCCCCACCGTCCACTCCGCCCCGTTCGGGAAGTCCAGCCAGGGGCCCTGCTTGGGGCGCCGAGGACCCGGCAAGGCCCGCAGCCCCGACAGCGAGAACAGCGACAGCGAGTCGTGCAGCTCCTGGTCGTGCAGCCACTGGTAGAAACGCCCCGACAACGCGTGGTAGTAGTTGTGGCTCACCGGCTCCGTGTTCGGATGCAATCTGATTTTGATTCTCAACATGATTTTGGTATATTTGAAACAGTTTATGCACCAGATGAAAAGAAAAGTCAAGATTCTGAACGACCAGACCCACACCTCCTCCCGGCCGCCGAGGCAAAGATAGAAATCTTCCCGATAGAAGTATTCATCTTACGCCGATTTTGCAAAGAAAAAGTAATTATTTAGGTATAAGTAAGCGATTGGATTTAATTTATAATATTATCTTTGCGGCACTATGGGACGAGTGAACACACCAACATTGGATGACGCCCAAAAGGC
>JFJP01014074.1_pt1 | contig 20638 bp, 25 predicted proteins | sample 431651 | NCBI WGS metagenome assembly JFJP01 (sample SAMN02602958, study PRJNA72255) | Microbial mat metagenome, whole genome shotgun sequencing project. | biome: fresh water; feature: sink hole; material: water; isolation source: purple microbial (photo- and chemosynthetic) mats found in...
GGTCGAGCAATTTGGGCTAATTCGGCAATTTGTCCGGCTCCGCGCATAGCCATTTCTATTACCGCAAAATCATGATCGGATGTTAATTGTAATAAGGTTTTAGGAACTCCAATTTCATTGTTATAATTGGCTTGGGTTTTTAATACATTGCCTTGAGTCCCTAATATAGCCGCAATTAATTCCTTAGTTGTAGTTTTCCCCACCGACCCGGTGACCCCGATAATCGGAATCTGAAATTGATCCCGCCACCATCGGGCAATTTGTTGATAGGCTGTTAAGGGGTTAGGAACCGGAAAAAGGGGCAAATCCGGGTGATTTTGGGCGAAATCCGTTGTCACAATCGCAGCAATGGCCCCCTGGTTGATTGCCTGTTCCACGAAGTCATGGCCATCAAAGTGTTCCCCCTGTAACGCTAAAAACACCTCTCCTGGTTGAATACTGCGGGTATCGGTTGTGATCCCAATCACCGGGGTGAGATCCGTGAAATCACTGTAAGATAATGAGTTAATCGCTACAATTCTAGCAATCTGACCGCGAGTGATGAGATTGGACATTCTCTGACTCTTAAAAATTGATGATTAATGATTACCCAGTTATGATATTCTAAAAGACTACTGATTTTTTAATCATTTTTAGCTGAATGATGACAATTTTAGCCCTAATTGGTAGAAATCGCGCAGCCAGTTAAAAAATATATTACCACAGAGTGCGAAGTTTTCAAGTTATTTTAATCAACTTTTTTTAAATTTGTCTGAGTTTTATTATTCGTAATATCAGTTTTGTGTCTTGTTATTATATTGTAGATTTTTTAAGTTAATCAGGGTCAAAATCATAGACTTATCTGGATCAGGCAATTTAACCAGACATGGAATTCAAATTGAGCAAATGGGTAATCACAAATGAACAACAATTCAGCTAATCCTTTTAATCGAGCCACTATGAAAGAAGAACAAATTCTCTATGATCACTTGCTCAAACAGGTAGAAATAGAGGAGCCTCATCAACTCATAGAGCGACTGAATCTATTATTTATTGAAGGGTCGGGATATCCTGATTTGGAAGTCTCTAAAGCCTTAAATAAATTAGTCATGTCTAAATTAGAGACTCAGGATTTTAACCATATACTAAATCGCTGTTGTTATATTTTAATTAATTGCTGGCATACTTCTCCCCAACGCAAAGCAGCTATCAATAAATTAATTCAAGTATTTGATGAATCTATTCCCAAAATTAGAAAAGTTTATTCTTATTCACGAAATCTTCGGGAATTGGGGGATTTGGTTTATGAATTTACTAAAAGCGAGCAGTATTTAGCATTAAAACGCTTTGCAGAAGTGATTAATCAACGGCAAGAATTAGATTATAAAACCCAATCTTCAGAACCCCTGAGAATCTTAATTCCTCGCTATCCCTATCTTTATAAACATTGTTTACTTAGTGACGATAGTTCCTATGAACATCAACAAATGATTCAACTTATTCAAGTTCAAAAACAACGAAAATTTGAACTAGATTTGTCTCAGTATGTAGCCCATCAAATGCGACTCGCAAATATCGCCCGACGCACATCCCTAGAAGAAGCTAAAAAAATAGTTTCTCCTATTCATAATCCGACCTTTTTAAGCAATAGAGAACTATTTGCCGCCCTGAAACAATTTGTTGGCAAAATAGAAGGATCACAAAGCTATAAAGATTTAGCTCAAAGTTTTATATCCCAAACTAAACCCAATCAATCTTTTCGAGATTTCAAAGACAGTTTATATGAATATATCAGCCCAACAGCGATAGATTCATCCTATATCCGTAATCAATTTAACGATAAATTACACAAGCAATTACAAAATACCATTCCCCACAGTGATGATGAAAATTTTAGTGAATTTCTCCTCCTGAGAACTTGTAACCAAATATTAAACTTTCTGGTAGTTGAAAGTCCCCAAAAACCCAATCATTTTGTCTTTATAGACTTAATTGCTAATGTTGGGCCCACAGTTACCGTAGGTTTATTACTAAAAATTGTTTTAATTTGTCGAAAAGTTAAACCCTACCTAGAAAAACGATTTGCAATTTTATTTAATCATTACGAGTCCTGTTCTCAAGATGGAGTCCTCTGGTTAGTAAAAGTTTTAGAAAACTTAAATGTTGCTTTAAGTACCAACTTTGGCGGGGTTGATTTGTCTTTCATCAGGTAAAATCTTCTGACAGCAAAATTTTTTTATTTACCCAATAACTGACTTTTTTTGCCACACTTGGATTCTGGATTACGCAGATTAACACAGATTAAAATCCGTGAAATCCGTGAAATCCTCTTAAATCCGTGATCCCTATTTAACGAGGTTTTTATGACTTTAGATGACGAACTTAATACAACCCTACTCAGTTTCACCGACCTACAAGCGGAATTAAATTTACGTCATGCTCAAGACGCCCTACGGGAGATTGTAGACCATCTTGACTTAACTCCCACAGAAAGAGAAGGTTTAGAACCTGATATTGGGGGGTTACAAAAAATGATGGATAAATTAGACCGTACCTGTGTACAAATTGCCGTATTTGGTATGGTTGGAAGGGGAAAATCTTCAGTCTTAAATGCTTTATTAGGTCAAGAAGTATTTATCACTGGCCCAATTCATGGCGTCACCCAAACTACTCAAATTCAGCCCTGGGAAATGACCGATAACCAGACATCTAATATTCCTACGGTTTCCTATAAAATTTCTCAAATTGAACTAATTGATACTCCAGGAATTGATGAAGTTGACGGCGAAACCCGGGAACAAATTGCCCGTCAAGTGGCGCAACAAGTTGATTTATTATTATTTGTGATTGCTGGAGATATTACCCAAGTTGAATATGATGCTCTTTCCTACTTGCGAGAAGCGGGAAAACCGATGTTATTAGTATTTAATAAAATTGATCAATATCCCGAAGCAGATCGACAGGCGATTTATGAAAAAATTAGAGATGAAAGAGTCAAAGAATTGTTATCTCCCGATGAAATTGTGATGGCGGCGGCTTCTCCTTTGGTCGCTAAAGCTATTCGTCGTCCCGATGGAACTTTAAGCACCGAAATTACCAGGGGAGAACCTCAAATTGAGGAATTAAAGTTAAAAATATTAGAGATTTTGGATCGGGAAGGGAAATCATTAGTCGCCTTAAATACCATGTTATATGCGGGAGATATTAATGAGAAATTAGTCAGGCGAAAAATGGAAATTCGAGAACAAAGTGCCAACCGAGTGATTTGGAATGGGGTGATGACTAAATCAATTGCGATCGCCTTAAACCCAATGATGATGATTGATTTATTAAGCGGAGCGGTGATCGATGTGGCGTTAATATTAACCTTATCTAAATTATATGGAATTTCCATGACTCAACAGGGAGCGGTGGAATTATTACAAAAAATTGCTTTAAGTATGGGAGGAATTACTGCTAGTGAATTAGTGGCAAATTTTGGTTTAAGTTCTTTAAAAAGTATATTAGGATTAACCGCCCCGGCAACTGGAGGATTATCATTAATTCCCTATCTATCTGTTGCTATTCCCCAAGCTGCGATCGCCGGGGTTTCTGGTTATGCTATTGGACAGGTAACAAAAGCCTATTTAGTCAATGGTGCATCCTGGGGAGAAGAAGGGCCAAAAGCGGTGGTTCAAAATATTTTAGAAACCTTAGATGAAGCTTCAATTATGAACCGAATTAAACAAGAATTATGGAAGAAAATTAATCTTCAAAAAAGAATTAGGGATTGTCCCTGATCGCTTACAATAATTAAAGGATTACGCAGATTAACACAGATTAAAATCCGTGAAATCCGTGAAATCCTCTTAAATCCGTGATCCCTATTCCCTTCTAAATATGTCTTTGGATGTTCCAATCTCCGAACCGATCATAAATGAATCTGAATCTCCGATCAATTCACCAGACACCGATCCTAATTTACAAGTTAGGTTTAAAACCGAAGCCGGACGGTTATTGTTATTTTTACCACCGGAAAACAACCGTGAAGATACCGAGACTAATGCTAACCTCAATCATACCTGGACAGAACTCTGGCAACAGTTAAAACATCGCCTTAACGGAGGTGAACACGCAGAACAAGATTATACCGAAGTTCATCTAATAGCAGAAAATCGTCTATTAGATGGGCGTCAACTCCAAGATATTGCTGAGGCGCTAACGGAAGTCCAACTACAACTGAAACGGGTTAAAACCAGTCGTCGTCAAACCGCAGTAGCAGCAGCTATGGCGGGCTATAGCGTCGATCAGGACATGGAGCGGGAAACCTTGGCTCAACCCGTGCTAGAGACGGCTACAGCCCCCTTAGCAGAGCCATTGTACCTGAAAATGACCGTGCGCTCCGGGGTGGATATTCGTCACCCAGGAACTATTGTGATTGTCGGGGATGTCAACCCGGGTAGTTCGGTGATTGCCGATGGCGATATTATTATTTGGGGACGTTTGCGGGGAAATGCCCACGCCGGGGCTAAAGGTAATCGCAATAGTTTAATTATGGCTTTGCAGATGGAACCTAAGTTAATTCGGATTGCTGATCAAGTGGCGCGGGGGCCAGAAACATCCCCAGAACAGTTTTACCCGGAAGTGGCCTATGTAAATACTACCGGGATTCGGATTAGTACGGCTAGGGAAGTGGCTAAGGCTAGAGTTTTGACCCTGGATGGGTGATGGGGAATTAGGAATTACGAATTACGAATTACGAATTACGAATGGGGAGGAAAAGATTTTACCCTTTGGGTTTGAGCGTTGGTTTATGTCCAAACTGCCCTTGGCAGTCGCCATAACTGAATGGTAAAGACGCGCCAAATGTGATTGAAATAAGTTATTCTGAACACCGGATCGATTATTGCTGAATACAAATTTTTAAAATATGAGTCGTGTTATTGTGATTACCTCTGGAAAAGGAGGGGTGGGAAAAACTACTTGTACCGCTAATGTGGGTATGAGTTTGGCAAAACGGGGCCACAGTGTTGTGGTAATTGATGCTGATTTTGGTCTGAGAAATTTAGACTTACTCTTAGGTTTAGAAAATCGGATTGTTTATACGGCAATGGAAGTTTTATCGGGGGAATGTCGCCTGGAACAAGCTTTAGTTAAAGATAAACGAGAATCCCGTTTGGTTTTATTACCTGCGGCTCAAAACCGGATGAAAGAAGCCGTTACACCCGATCAAATGAAACAATTAGTCGGAATGTTGGAAGGCAAATATGATTATATTATCATTGATTGTCCGGCGGGAATTGAACAGGGGTTTCAAAATGCGATCGCCCCGGCAAAAGAAGCAATTATTGTCACCACTCCCGAGATTTCGGCCGTTAGAGATGCGGATCGAGTTATTGGTTTATTAGAGGCTAATTCAGTTAAACAAATTCGGTTATTAATTAATCGGATTAAGCCCTTAATGGTGGAAGCTAACGATATGATGTCGGTACAGGATGTGGAAGAAATTCTAGCAATTCCTTTAATTGGGGTAATTCCCGATGATGAAAATGTGATCGTTTCCACCAATAAAGGCGAACCTTTAGTATTATCACCAAACCCATCCCAAGCGGGTCAGGCGTTTACTAATGTGGTGCGTCGAATTGAAGGAGAAAAAGTGGCGTTCCTTGACCTCAACCCTCGTCCAGAAGGGTTTTTCGCTAAACTGCGTCGTTTGCTTTCCTCTAAAGTTGGCTAAAAATATATCTTTAAATTGTTGATCTGGCTGCTGTTTGTATTCCCCCTGTAAACCCCAATGAAAATTAATGAACTCATAGAAAGACTTTTTCCTCGAAATAATCAAACCAGTCGAGAGGAGGCTAAACGTCGCCTGAAGTTGGTATTAGCCCATGACCGGGCTGATCTATCGGCGGAAATGGTGGAAGCCATGCGAAAAGAAATTATGGAAGTGGTGTCTCGTTATGTAGAAATAGACACCGATGACTCGGAATTTAACTTAGAAAGTGATAACCGAGCTACTGCATTAGTGGCTAATTTATTGATTCGTCGGGTTAAACAAAGGGGATTAGTCATGGCTGAATCTTCTCCCCCAGAGGGGGAAATCAAATCTCCTAAAGATGAGAAAGCTGAGGAAACTCCACCGCAACCGTCCCCCACTCCGAAACTTAAACAACCAACTCCTATTAAATCTGAGTTAAAAGCCCCTATTTCCCCACCAGAAAAAAGCCCGGAAAATCCATCATAAATCTGTCAGGAGGTGATCATTATCCGATTTTGTCGTAGGGGTGGCGTCCCTTCAAACCCTCCTCTGATTTAGGTTTATTTACGACTTTTCCTATTCCCTATTTCCCAAATATTTAATCATTTTAATATGGTCAATTCCGGCTTCTTGAAAAGGTTCTCCCATTGCTTCAAATCCCAATTTTAAATATAGATTTTTAATATAAGTTTGAGCATTAACAATCACTATTTTAATCGAAGTTTGAGCGATCGCTTCTAAGGCACATTCCATTAATTGTTGACCAATTCCCATTCCCCTAGCGGTCGCTAGAACTGCTAACCGTTCAATTTTAGCTTTTTCTGTGTCTAAATAACGGATACGCAGGGTTCCAATCGGTTGATCATCTAAATAGGCTAATAAATGTTGGGCTGATTCATCCTCCCCATCAAATTCTAATCTAGGATCAACTCCTTGTTCAAGTTCAAAAACTTGATATCTAATCGCTTTAATTTCTATAAAATATTCAGAATAGTTAACGGTTTGAATACGAATCATTCTTTCAATTTAACATTAGGTAAAGAATGGGTACGCGCATTAAAAACCGAGGGTTCTTCGTGTAGATTTCTTCCCACTCCATGACCTGTAAATTCTTCTACAATTTTATAACCATTGGCTTCTGTATAATCTTGAACCGCTCCAGCAATATCGAGTAAATAAGCTCCTGCTTTCACCTGTTCAATACCTTTATATAACGCTTCTTCAGCAATTTTAATTAATTTTTTTGCCTCTGGGGAAACTTCACCCACCCCAATTGTAATACAAGAATCCCCATGAAATTCTTGATAATAAGCGCCTGTATCTACTTTTAAAACATCCCCTGTACGAATCACTTTCCGACGGTTAGGAATACCATGAACAACTTCATTATTAATAGAAGCACAAATAGAAGCCGGAAATCCATGATATCCTTTAAAACTAGGTGTTGCTCCCAGAGAACGAATCCGTTTTTCTGCATAAGCATCTAAATCAGCCGTTGTCATCCCTGGTTTAACCAGTTCTGAAATTTCTTTTAATACCGTAGCCACGATTTTTCCAGACTGTCGCATGGTTTCTATTTCTTGAGGAGATTTAAGATAAATTCCTCGGCCACTTTTTTTAACTTGAGGGGAATTAGTTTGAGCAGGTTTAGACAAAAAATTAGCAATAATATTCATCATGTTTGGAGTTAATTGTGTTCAGACAAAATACCTTTATATAAATTACCCTAAAATATCAAGTTTTGGGTTACAGTTCCAAACTAAAACTCCAACCCTGTTGTTTAAACCCTAAAGACTCATAAAATTGATGGGCGGCTGTCCGTTTTAAATTAGAGGAAAGCATGGCTTTATAACATCCCGCCTCGCGGCTGAGTTTGAGGGCTTCCTGTATCATGGCTTTACCAATTCCTTGATTTCTATAGGTGGAAGCGACAACAACGGCATCAATAATAGCAGATTTGCTATTATGTAAAATCATCGGAATAAATAATAAGCTGAATGTACCCACAGGTTTACTGTTAAGCCATGCAATATAAATATTGTAGTTGGGAAATTCCTGAATTTGCTCAAAAATTTGTTCCACATCCGATAGAGACAGAGGTAATTCTCCATCCATTTCTGTATATAATTGATTTAATAGGGGTAAATCAGTGGCTGTTACCTGTTTAATTTCTAATAGTATTGACATTTTGATTCAAATAAAGTATGGCGAGCGTCCCCGCTCGCTGGTAATATAGCCTATTAGCGTCCTAGGGGCGAGGCTACTTCCCCTATACGAGTCAACAGCCAAGAACTATATCACGAAATTTTAACACTCACTTGAGAAATTTAAAAATTTCTGTAACAATGAATACAGTAGAGAAAGTATTTATCAGAAAAATGGGTTTTAAACCCCGTCTTCTAGTACGGCTTTTTTTGTTCAGTTTTAGGACAATGGAAACTGACTTGATACTCCGACTAAAAATATCAGGGCTGTTTTTAGTACCTAAAACCTCTTTAAAAGGAGTATTTTTTATGAAAACTAAATGGCAAATTTATCGGCAATTAGAATTAATTCCTGATACGGTTTTATTACCTTCTTCCGAACAAGGAATATCACGGTTTTATCAAGGTAAAATCTGGCACTCGCTGGTTAATTACTGCACTAAAAATTTATCCGAGCAACAAACATTTGATCATCTTGATGCCTGTTTTAAACTGGATAATTCCGATCCTAATTTAATCAAAAAATTTCGTTTTTTCCAAACAATTTGGCTAATTTTAAATCAACCCATTCAACCGGATAATTTTTTAACTAAATCATATCCTTATATTTGGAAAAGTTCTAATTTTTCAGGTTCGGCTCAATGGCATATTTATGATCCCAAAAGTGGACTAACCTATGATTTAGACTCGGAAGAAGATGTTTTAATCTGGCTAGAAAAACGGGATTCTAATTAGGCAAAATCGGAATATTTGTTGAACGAGATCGGACTTTTCTTAGGGCTTGAATTGTGTTAATACTGTGGTCTGCAACTTGGTTAATTTCCGATGCTGTTGTGAACCGACCTAAACCAAAACGAATTGAAGCATAGGCTAAACTATCGGAATGACCTAATGCTTTTAAAACGTGGGAGGGTGCGATTTTTGTCGAGGTACAAGCGGAACCGGAAGATACGGCCATAATAGTTTGTAATCCTAATAATAGCGCTTGACCATCAACGCCGTCAATACTAATGTTTAAATTTCCAGCTAACCGTTGGGTCGGATGACCGTTTAAATAAATTCCTTCTAGGGTTGATAATTTTTGCCAGAGGGTTTCTCTTAATTGAACTAACCGTTGAGTTTCTATTAATATTTGGGATAAGGCAATTTCAATCGCTTTAGCAAATCCCACAATTTGATGGGTAGATAAAGTTCCCGAACGCATTCCCCGTTCATGGCCCCCACCATGCAGTTGAGGCGCTAATTTCACCCTAGGATTTCTCCGCCGCACATATAAGGCCCCGATTCCTTTAGGGCCATAAATTTTATGGGTAGTTAAAGACATTAAATCAATATTTAATTGCTGAACATCCAGAGGAATTTTACCAACAGCTTGAGCAGCATCGGTATGAAATAAAATTCCCTGACTATGACAAAGTTCTCCAATTTCTGCCAAAGGTTGTAGCACCCCAATTTCATTATTAGCAGCCATAATAGAGACTAAAATAGTATCGGGACGCATTGCTGTTTTAAGCTCGTCTAAATCTATAATTCCATCGCTTTTAACCCCAAGATAAGTAATCTCAAACCCCAAAGTTTCCAAGTAATGACAAGGATCAAGAACAGCATTATGTTCGGTAATTACGGTAATAATATGTCTACCTTTATTAAAATAGGCTTCAGCCACTCCTTTTAAAGCTAAATTGTTAGATTCCGTTGCTCCACTGGTAAAAACTATTTCTTCAGGAGAGCAGTTAATCCCATTAGCAATAATTTCTCTGGCTTGTTTAACCGCGGCTTCAGCTTCCCAACCATAAATATGATTAATACTAGCAGCATTGCCAAAATATTCAGTAAAATATGGTAGCATTGCTTCTAAAACCAAGGGATCAACCGGGGTGGTGGCGTTACAATCCAGATAAATTGGACGTTGAGACATAATTATTTTCAATAATAGGTTAATTTTAATCTCTAATCTTTAAGTTTAGTCTATTTTTTCAAAACTGAACCCAGAAACCATTTAATATTCTATAATAGATATTATAGTGCTATTCATCCCTAACTATTTTTATGACCGAACCAAAAAACGCTTTAGATCTGTTTCGGACTGCTTATGAACATCGTTATACTTGGGACTCTAATTTCCCTGGTTATCGCGCTGAGATTGAACTTAAACAGGGGGATGAAGTCTACACCGGACAGATTCAAATTAACCCGGATTTGACGGTAGAAGTTAGCCAAATTGCCGACGAAGAAGTCAAGCAAAGTGTCTATACCCAAGTGCGGGATGTGGTTACCCACCGCAAACGGACTTCTTTTGAACAAGCTCATGGAAAAAATAAATTTAGTTTAGGAGAAATTGACGATACAGGTGCTTTAGAAATCCTGGTCGAAGGTGATGCGATGGGATCAAATTATTCGGTGCGCGGAGATCAAATTTCTCGGGTTAGTCGCGTCATGGGTCGGATGGCATTTGTGATTAATACCCATGAAAGTTTAGACACCGGAGAAGGTTACGCCGCCCATAGTTATGATGCGGTATTTCGTAACCCTCAAACTCAAGAAATTATTAAAGAATTAGAGTTTGAAGATACCTTTGAAAAATTCGGCAACTATTACATTATGACTCGCCAAGTTGTTAACTCTAAAGAAGCCGAGAAAGTGATAACAACGGAGTTTAACTATTCCCAAGTTAAACTGCTGGAACTCGTTGCTGCGGTTTAATCTTGGTCAATGATAAATAAAGTGGGATTAATTTATCCACAAATAACGCTAGAATTAAACTATCCAAACCCAATTTCTGTACGATCAAATTCAGGCAAATTATGACTACACTAGCACTAACTGAAGAAAACGTAGAGACTGTTTTAGATGAACTGCGCCCTTATCTGATGGCGGATGGGGGAAATGTAGAAATCGTTGAACTCGATGGCCCGATTGTTCGAGTCCGACTACAAGGCGCCTGTGGTTCTTGTCCTAGTTCTACGATGACCTTGAAAATGGGAATTGAACGCCGTTTGCGCGAAAGAATTCCTGAAATTGCCGAAGTTGAATCCGTTGCTTAGGGGATTTTTTCCCTAACAAATAGTCCAAAGTTTAATAATTAAAAATTATTAACTTTGGACTGAATTAAACCTCCTTTTCCCCCTCTCTAACCTTCCATGCGTGTTTTATTGGTAGAAGATGATCATGATCTCGCTGAGATTTTGGTGGAGGCTTTAGTTCACCAAGGTTACACTGTTGATATCGTAACAGATGGAATTGCTGGGTGGGAAAAAGCACAAAAATTGACCTATGATTTAATCATTTTAGATGTGGGACTACCCCAGTTAGATGGGATTAGTTTATGTCGAAAATTGCGATCGCAAAATATTATAAATCCGATTATTTTATTAACAGCTTATAATCATCGAGAAGATAAAGTTAAAGGTTTTGATGCCGGGGCTGATGATTATGTAGTTAAACCCTTTGATATTCAGGAATTATTAGCTAGAATTCGAGCGATATTACGCCGAAATCAAGAAATACCATCGACTATTTTAGAATGGGAAAATCTGCATTTGAATACCAATACCTGTCAAGTGACCTATCAAGAAAACCAGCTAAATTTAACCCCTAAAGAATATAGATTATTAGAGTTATTTCTCAAACATCATCAACAGGTTTTTAGTTTAGACATGATCCTAGAACAACTCTGGACATTTGAAGAACCCCCAACGGAAAATACAGTCAGGGCACATATTAAAGGATTAAGAAATAAACTAAAAAATGCCGGTGTTCCCGCAGATTTGATTGAAACGGTTTATGGTTTAGGATATCGTCTTAAACAGCAGTCTCACCCCAAAAAAGAACCAAAAAGAATTAGTAAAAAACCCGATCAAAATCAAGATAAACTGAATCAAGCAATTGTTAAAATTTGGCAAAAGTCTCAAACTAAAATTTGCGATCGGATTACAATTTTAGAGGAATTTTCCCTTTTCAGCCAACAGGGAAAACTCGATCAAAATATTCAACAAAAAGCCGAACAAGAAGCGCATAAACTCGCTGGATCTTTAGGAACATTTGGCTTAGGAAGGGGATCTATTTTAGCTAAAGAAATAGAACAATTATGTCAAAATCAAACCTTAAATTTAGCAGAAATTAGCCTATTTAAAGAATTAGTCTTTAAACTCAGACAGGAAGTTGAACAATATTCTCCCCCTTCTACCTCAAAAAACCCTCAACCCTCTGCGATTAAATCCGATCATCAAGTTTGGATTATTAGTCAAGATAAATTATTAATTAAATCCGTAGAAAAAGCTGGTTCTAATTTAGGAATTGAAACCCAAATTTTTACCGATTTATCCTTAATTACAGAAACAAAATTCCCCTTCCATAAAAAACCCTATCCTTCCCTAGTATTTTTAGATTTTGATTTTTATTCTTCTTATGATTTATTAACCCAACTTACTCAGCAAACTCCCCCGATTCCCGTCATTGTTTTAACTAAACAAAAGAACTTGACTCAACGGGTAAAAGTTACTCAATTTGGCGGTCAAGGATTCTTACATAAACCCGTCACTTCAGAACAAATCATTAAACTGATCATAGATACCCTACATCAAAGCTGTAGCTTAAATGCTAAAGTTCTAATTGTTGATGATGATTCCCAGATTCTATCCACATTTCAAACCCTACTTAAACCTTGGGGAATTCAAACATTTACCGTTGAAGACCCGCGACATTTTTGGGAAATTCTCGAAAATATAAGCCCAGATTTATTAATATTAGATATTGAAATGCCCTATTTAGATGGAATCGAACTATGTCAGATTGTTCGGACTGATTCCCGTTGGAAAAGTCTACCTATTATGTTCCTCACCGCCCAGACAAATCGAGATCTACAACATCAAGTTTTTATGGTCGGTGCTGATGATTACTTAATAAAAACAACCGAGGCTTATATCATAGTAAATCGAATTTTAAATCGGTTAAGGCGAAGCCAAAGTTTACGAGAATCCTCAAATCCGGTTTGATTTTTTTCCCAAATCATGATTAAAATTCATCAAACTATTAAAACTTTATTGAAATGATTGATCAAAATTCCGAAACTGAAACTCAATTTATCGCTTCCCTACAAGCAGTAAATCAACGATTAATTCAAGAAATTCAAGAACGAAAACGAGTTGAGGAAGCCTGGCGAGAGAGTTCAGAACGCTTGAAAACCTTAATTAATGCCATGCCGGATTTAGTCTGCTTTAAAGACGGTTCAGGACGTTGGTTAGAAGCCAATCAAGCCATTTTAGAACTGTTTCAACTCAAGACCTTAGATTATCAAGGAAAATCCGATCCTGAATTAGCGGAATTAGTAGAACAGGTTTATGGTCAAACTTTATATAGAAATGTCTTAATTAATTGTCAACAATCTGACCAAGAAGCGTGGGAAAATAAAAAACTCTCCCAACAGCAAGAAATCATCCCAGATTTTGAGGGAAACTTGAGAATTTTTGATGTGATTAAAGTTCCTTTATTTCATCTCAATGGCGAACGAAAAGGATTAGTAATATTAGGACGAGATATTACCGAACACCAACAAGCTGAAAATGCTTATAAACAGTTAGCGGCGATTGTAGAATCCTCCGAAGATGGAATTATTGGCAAAACTTTAGAAGGAGAAATTATTAGTTGGAATCAAGGGGCACAACAAATTTATGGTTATTCTGAAGCTGAAGTTAAAGACTGCCCATTTAGTTTATTAACTTTACCTGAAAGATTGAGTGAAGTCCCTCAAATTTTAGCCAGTATTCAATCCGGGGGCAGTATTGATCATTATGAAACCGTTCATATTCGTAAAGATAGACAACATATTGATGTTTGTTTAACTATTTCTCCGATGAAAGATGATCACGGAAATATTACCGGAATTTCTACTATTTCTCGTGATATTAGTTATCAAAAAAGAATCGAGAAAACCTTAGAACAACTTCGTCATCAGAATGAATTAATTTTAGATTCAGCCGGAGAGGGAATTTGTGGTTTAAATCGAGAGGGAAAAATCACCTTTGCCAACCCCGCCGCCGCCAGAATGACCGGATACACAATTCGAGAATTACTAATGAGTGATTGGCAAAAAATCACCCAAGAAGTTATTGCGGTTTCTCCTGATAATACTCACTCAATAATAACCATTGATTCTGGTTATCAATTATCAACTAATCAACAAAATTCTCAAATTTTTGCTACCTTAGAAGATGGTTTGATTCGTCATGTTGATAATGAAGTTTTTTGGCATCGAAATGGGTCTTATTTTCCCGTCGAATATGTGAGCACTCCCATTGAAAACCAAGGAGAAATTATCGGGGCTGTTGTTACTTTTAAAGATATTACCGAAAGGCAAGCAATGGAGAAAATGAAAGATGAATTTATCTCCGTTGTTAGTCATGAACTTCGTACTCCTTTAACCTCAATTCATGGAGCTTTAGGATTATTAGCTAGTGGATTATTAGATACTCAACCCCAACGAGCTAAACGAATGTTGGAAATTGCCATCACTAATACAACTCGTTTAGTCCGTTTAATTAATGATATTCTCGATTTAGAACGGATGCAAGCCGGACAAATTACCCTAGATAAAAAATCCTGTAATTTAGCAGATTTAATGGTTCAAGCTAATAATGAAATGATCGGAATGGCGGAAAAAGCGGGTGTAAATTTATCCATTAAACCCCTAGGAATTCATGTCTGGGTTGCACCTGACCGAATTATTCAATTATTAACTAATTTATTAAGTAATGCGATTAGATTTTCCAGCGTTGATAGTTGTGTTTGCTTAGATGCGAAACTACACAATTCCGGTCTATCCCTTTCTTCCTTAGAAGTTTTGATTACTGTCCAAGACCAAGGACAGGGAATTCCCGCCGATAAACTAGAAACAATTTTTGGCCGTTTTCAACAGGTGGATGCGTCTGACTCTCGCCAAAAAGGAGGCACTGGACTCGGACTGGCCATCTGTAGGAGTATTGTACAGCAACACGGGGGACACATTTGGGCTGAGAGTAAATTAGGAAAAGGAAGCACGTTTTTTGTGCGTTTACCAGTGGCGGGGTAAAACTGATTAACTTTTGTAAAAAAACAGTAACTTTTATCACTATTTCTATTTTCTTCACAAGTTCTTCATGTTTTCCTCCTATCCTAAATAGTGTAGTCCACATCTAACTCACCTAGGAGGTGGAGATCATGCCCTCAGTCTATATTATGCTTCTGACTTTTGCTTTGGGTTCCATCTGGATTTATACACAAACCTCTAATGATATTCCCTTCGTGTTAGCTGGAGTGATTGGACTCGTCTGCTTAATTTGGGGGTTTGCCTTCGCCCATTGGAGTATTCAAATTCTGATTTTACTAGGGTTGTGGCGCTTATATAAAGTTTATATGCCCGAAGAAGTTAACTTGGGTTAATTTTAATATTACGCCTTATATCCCCCCACAGAATTTGGTACTCCGAATCAGTGGGGGGATATAGGGCGGGTGATAACGATTGCATCTATAGCAATCCTAACCATTCAGAATCGTAAGTTTGAGCCAACCCCATATTTGTCCGATTGTAAGAGGAAAAGCCGGAATTCCATTCAAATTGGGTGTGTTGCATTGCATTAACGAACCCGACAAGATAGGCGATCGCACTTTCAAACGCCAAAGCGATCGCGGTTTTAAAGTTTAATCAACAAGAAGAAGGCGATCGCACTATTTAATTGTCTATCGAATAATCAATACTAATGATTAAACCTGCCAATAATTCTCCCATGACTTGATTGGAAACAACTCCAATTTTATCTATAAATCGTTGCGTTGATAGGCTACGAATCTGTAAAACATTCCCCGCAGAATCTTGATCTAAACCATTGATTTTGTCTTGCACAATTTTGACCATAAAAGGACGATTAACAAATTTATTTTGCCAAGTTGTTAATGGAATCACAATTCTTAAAGCAATCGGACTATATAAATCTGAACTAATAACAACAACAGGACGTTTTTTCCTAATTTCTTGTCCGATGGTTGGCTCAAGGTTAACTTGCCAGATTTCGCCGCGTTTTGGGTTAATCGTCATCGTTTTCTAATCCTTCTCCCTCAATTTCTGAAAAGAAATCTAGTTCAGGATCATTATTGACATCTTCAGCTATTTCTTGAATAAGAGGACGTAAAAGTTTATGTCTTTCTGATAGAGAAAGTTTAGCAATTTCTTGTAATGAAGGCAAAGAAGATTGAGCAGTATTTTCATTAATAGTATCAATACTTAACATTTTGATTACCCCTAAAGTCTTCATTTACCTATTGTACAACAAATCTGGAACAAATAATGTGCGTTATATTTCATTAACGCCCCCTACAAGATCGACGATCGCACTTTCAGCAGTCAAAGTAATCGCACTTCCAGCAGTCAAAGTGATCGCACTTTTAAAAGCCAAAGCGATCGCGGTTTTAAAGTTTAATCAACAAAATAAAGGCAATCGCACTATGATAACGAGAATAAACGATCTCGGTTTTAAGGTTTAATCAACAAAATGACGGCGATCGCAATTAACCGACAAGATCGGCGATCGCCGCCAAAAGTTACAAATCATTATCAGTGAGATTAGCAACTTTTAGAAAATGTCGTAATAGTCCAGGTTTTAGGGCTTGATTGCCATGAATTGGTACGGAAATTCGGGCTGGATTATTTGGTTTCCCATAGATATGATGGCTACCATTTATGCGTAGTAGTTGCCAACCATTTTGTTCTAATATTTTTGCAAACTCTTTGCCTGAAATAGACTTCATACGGCAATTTCTAAAATTTGGGAAGATTCATCAAGTTGTAGTTGCTCCGTATCTACTAACAAACAACCTTCAACCGCTTCGTATAAGTTTTGTAAGAGTTCTTCAAAAGTATTACCTTGGGTAGCACAGCCAGGAAGAGCAGGAACTTCAGCCCAATAACCCGTTTCTTCTGTGTGAACAATGACTTTGATTTTCATCGGTTAAGGTGTTTAAAGAGTATTTCCCTTATTATACCGTGATCGCACCTTCAACAGTCAAAGTAATCGCACTTTCAAAGGCCAAAATGATCGCAATTTTAAAGTTTAACCAGCAAGATGACAGCGATCGCATTAATAAACATCCCAAAAATCAGATAATTACGGTGAATAACAATCAATTTGGTGCGTTAATGAAATGTAACTCACCTTATTTATTATTTATTATTTATGGACTCCCACCATACTTTTAAATCGCTTTCATTAATCCTTTTTTTTAGATATTCAACTTGCTCTAAATAACTAAAATTTTTCATTTCTTCAGCTATTTTTTCTTGACTATATTGTTTAAAAGCAAAACAGTCAAAACCTTTTTTAACAATATAACATATTTTTCGGTACGACGGCTCATGTGTTTGAGTGCGATCGCGGATCTTGTAGTGAAAAATCAGATAATTACGGTGAATAACAATCAATTTGGTGCGTTACATTTCATTAACGCACCCTACAAGATCAGCTACTGTACAAGGATTACAGACCATGATCAAAACTACAGGTTTCATCGTGGATGGGGTTTATGTTTTTTACATCTCGGTTGCTGTCTTGCTGGAATTTCATTTTGTGTAACGAAAATTTTCCCACACTCACTACATCTATAAATATTGTTTCCAGCAATAATCTTATCAGCATTCTGCTGTAAGTAAAAAGGTTGTGATTTAAATGCAAAATCAAAATATGAAAATGATGATTGACGACGGGTTGCATCTAATTCATCTGGATGCGTGGAAACAATTAAGACATTCTCCGTGTACTCTGGATATGCTGTTTTAATGGCAGGAATCATATCGGCATCGCCAGTAACAATTACATGATAGTCATTCGGTCTGAATCTGCGATCGCGTTTGGTTGCTGTAAAGGATAATCAAATAAATTAAGATAATAAATGACAAGCAAAAGATAATGCAATACAAAAGTTAATATGGGTTTCATCACCTCAATATAATCACCACAACCAGCGATTTCCTAAAAATCACGACTCACAGGAATAGCGATCGCAATAATACATTACTCCTCTAATTCTGTTTCTGTTACTTTTTCAGCAAGCCCTATTTCTAATCACAAAAATCCCCCAAACATTACGAATTTGAGGGATTATTGCTGTTTAGGGGGTAATTCGGATTCTGAGCTTAAGTCCCAGAATCCTTAACTGCGTTGAAAAGAAAAAGAACTAGAAAAATTACATTAAACCCAGTTGAGACAGAATCCCTTGACCCGTCAGGAGTTCCGTTGCTAAACCGATGGTGAACCCTAACATGGCTAAACGGCCATTCCAAGTCTCAGCGAAGTCGGTGAACCCAAACTTGGTATCTTTGCTTTCCATAATTAACAGTTCTCCTGTTTGCTTGAGTCAACTACATAAAAGTTAACACAACTTTTCTAAGTTTGCAACTTTTTGTTAAGAAAGATTGACAAAAACCCAAAACCCTTGTCTATAAGTGTATTCTTTCTATTCCCTGTTCGTAATTCGTAATTCGTAATTCGTAATTCCCCTAATTCTTATAAATTCGATTTATCAGCCACAAACCACCTGCGATCCCGACAAAATGGGCCACAATTGTATGGGTATTAGCCAGAACTACGAAAAAATCAAGGGGTTGGACAAAATCCTGTAGGTTGCCAGGAGCATTGAACAAACCACGGGGTTGAGAGATGGCTTTTGCCAAGAGAATCCCATTAATTGCTTCCGAAGCCATTAAAGTCACCGCCATTCCAGTTAAATTACTGGTTAAGCCTGTACGGATGCGTTTGAAGGTTTCTCCCCGACTGGGACGGCTGATTCCAGGTGCTTTGAGTCTACGGGCCAAACGAGTGTAACCAAAAGCTTGAAAAATACTAAATCCCAAAATCCCAAGCCCGATTAAGGCAAAGACCAAACCGCCACCTATTGCCGATGATGGGGCCGTTGTTCCCGTCGTCCCGCGACTAAAGACTAAAATGGCAAAAAGCTGAATCACAGCCGAAATCACCCCTAAAACCAGTTGTGTCCAAAAGCAAATCCAGCCTGTGGTACGGAGGGCAGAGGCAACTTGTTGAACCGAATTCGGAATTGGTGATTGGTCAGGTGAATAGGACATTTTTTAAACAATCAGGGGGTAAAATCAAATGGGAAAGCCGAAAAAATCCTAGGAATTCAAATATGAGCCAACCACAACCTACGACAACCCCCAACCTCAACGAACCCAAATTTGGATTCAATCAATATACTGAACGATTAAATGGTCGAGCCGCCATGATTGGTTTTTTGATCACCTTGGCGATTGAGTATTTTAGCGGACAAGGTTTGTTATCCTGGCTAGGGTTGAGTTAATCTTACCAAATCAATCCGTTATTGGTCATCAGTCCTCCGTTTAGGAGTCAACGGTAATTTAGGATGCCAGATGAAGCTAAGTTTCTGATCAATCTCCGAACGGAGGATAAAGGACTGAACCAGTAGTCAAATATAGCAAAAGTCTGTAAATTAAGTTAAATTAGGATTAGATTAACTGTAAAGTGAAGAAAATTATTGGATAATTCTGTCGGAGCCCACTCCGAGAAATTGTAGTTAAAGTTAACCATTTAAAATTTAGAGTAAAACTGTGATGAATGCTTTATGGCCGCGTGTTCTCAAGTCTGCGTATCGTCGAGAACCAATTGTTAGTTTTGTGGTTACGATTGGCACAGTAGATGCTGTGATTGGTGGGGTAAGTTCAAGTCTATCATTATTAAGTTTTGGTCTTTCCAGCGTTGGGGTGATCTTGATTTTGCGTTGGTGGATGTGGCAACGGTCTAAACTTCAACAAGCTGAAACCGCTCCTGAATATGCTCTCCCCCCTAGCTCTGTTGGAACTCCCCTTCCCAGACTAACTGATAAAAATCGTTCTTCCTATTCAACCAAAAAATATTAGTCTTAATTTTTGTTTACCAAATCCTGATGACTGCAATAAGCATCGACAAAACCAAGCAATTCTTTAAGAAAACAATATTTTTTGACAATGAGCCCACCCCAGAACTAATTGCCATTTTGCTGGTGTATTTTGTCCAGGGAATTTTAGGACTCGCCCGTTTAGGCGTGAGTTTTTTCCTCAAGGATGAACTGGGGATGAGTCCGGCGGAAGTGTCGGTTTTAATGGGAATTGTCGCCATTCCTTGGATTATCAAACCCTTATTTGGCTTTATTTCCGACGGTCTGCCGATTTTCGGTTATCGGCGTCGGCCCTATTTAATCCTATCAGGACTGTTGGGGGCATTATCCTGGGTGGCTATGGCTACAATTGTTCATACCCCTTTGGCTGCTATGGGGGCGATTACCTTGAGTTCCCTTTCCGTTGCCATTGGCGATGTAATTGTCGATTCCTTGGTTGTAGAAAGGGCGCGTCACGAATCTATTCATAATATTGGTTCTCTACAATCAGCTTCTTGGGGAGCTTCAGCCATAGGAGGATTAATTACCGCCTATTTAGGTGGTTTTTTATTAGAGAAATTTCCCCCGCAAACAATATTTTTAAGAATTTCAGGGTCAACCCTCTAATTGGCAAACAGTTAAACAGCAAATTAAAAGTCTGCGCCAAGCTATTACCCAAAAATCAATCTGGTTACCCACAGCCTTTATTTTTGTTTGGCAAGCCACACCAACCGCCGATTCAGCTTTTTTCTTTTTTACCACTAATGAATTAGGATTTCAACCAGAATTTTTAGGGCGAGTTCGT
>JFJP01039578.1_pt1 | contig 20635 bp, 18 predicted proteins | sample 431651 | NCBI WGS metagenome assembly JFJP01 (sample SAMN02602958, study PRJNA72255) | Microbial mat metagenome, whole genome shotgun sequencing project. | biome: fresh water; feature: sink hole; material: water; isolation source: purple microbial (photo- and chemosynthetic) mats found in...
GTTCTTTGTGATTTAACTTTGTGTTCTTCGTGGTTGATAATTATTCCAATAACCACAAAGTACACGAAGAAGAACACTAAGAACACAAAGAAAAAAATAAAGATTTTAATATAAACTAATTCAAATTGTTTGCTTATTTTGGTTTTATTTGTAATAAAATGGATAGATTTTTTTGTTTATCACAAAGCTGTTGAATTTGAACGCATAACAAACCAACTAAAAGAGAAATGAAAATAACAGTCGATTACACAGAGAATGTTTCAACAACCGAGCTCAATATAAAAGAGGCTATTTACATAGGCGATTATGTGTTGCGCATTTATTTCAATACCAATGAAAACAAAGTAGTTGATTTTAAACCCTTTTTGATGCAAGCCCTGCACCCTTCCATTAAAAAATATGTCAATGAAAATTTATTTACTTCGTATAAAATTGAAAATGGAAACATCAATTGGAACGATTATGATTTGATTTTTCCGGTGTCTGATTTGTATGAAAATAACCTAATCAAGAAATAACCTACCGAAAAAAGATAAAAATCCACAAGCCCACACACTAAAATAAGGTTGAGGGCTTGTGGATTTGTTTTGCTTTTTGGTAAGTGTTTAAAAAGCAAGGTTTTTTCTTGTTTTTCAGGAAAAAAGAAACAAATAGAGGTGGCAAACATCAAGCATAAAGGGTTTGTTTGTCTTGTAAAACATCTAATTTTTCTAATTCGATTTTAAGTTCAATCATTTTTTCCATTTTTGAAACAGGATACAAATCTACCAACCATTTTTTGATTAATTCATAAGCTAGTTTTTCGGTATCGGGGCACAATTGAATGGAAATAACTAATTCGGTAATTGTCAAATTCTCTGTTTCAAATTCATCTATCCAAGCAGTTATTTCCAAATCCTTGGGGTTGGGTTCTTCCTGAATGATACGAATAGCTCGGTTAGAGGAAACAATATGATAATTAACGATAGGATTTGCGTTAAAAAAATCCGTTTCGTTGCCAAATTTGGTATTCAAATAAGGTTTAGCATCGTTTAACTTGAAATACCTAAAAAAGTAGTCCATACGTATTTGCCAATACGATTGACAAGCTTCGTAAACAAGTTTTTCTTTTAAAAATCGTTCAAATAAATATCTTTTCATCTTTTAACTTGTGATTGAATTTTAACAATGCTCGCAAAAACCTGAATTAAAATACAGGATTGTTTTATTTTATTAGGGTTTATTAGGGTTTTCTATAAATGCTTTTCCTTTTTTTATTTCTATATCTACGCGCTCTTTTGCAGTTCCTTCTACCCTAAAAGTTATATTTGCCGGAGCATCTATTCCATTAGTTAATGCCGCTTTTTTTATCATTTTTTCAGCTTTTTCAAATGCTGTTTCACGTATTTGAGCTTCGGCTTTGGGTATTTTGGCTTTTAATTTTTCTATCATAAGCAAGCCGTCGTCAGCCGATGGCGGATTGTCTTGAGTCCAACTTTCTGATTGGTCTATGTTTTTTCCTTGAGCTTGTATGCGTCCTCTATGTTTCATTTTTTATTTTTGGCAAATATACAAAATCTTTCCCTTTTTTGCAAAAAAAAACTTGCGTCCTGTCTGCTATTTGTTAATACAAACCTTTTTCGCTTTTCAAAATACTAAAACGAAACAAAAGCCAAGCTTTCGGCAGTTTATTTTAAATCTTTCGTCAAGCTATTAAAAAGATATACTATTTCATTATCATTTTTTTGTATTTTATTACTATTTTTTTGTATTCTATTACGCAAAAATTGTATTTCATTAACGGGAATTAGCCGCGTATTTTTTGTTTTAAGTTGCGTATTTTTTGTTTTTACCAAAAGCAAACTAGAATCTGTTCGTAAACTTAAAATGATTAAAATAGACTTTACAAACAGACTCTTTTTTATTCAATTGTAGGGTTTGTTATGAAATAAAGAAAATAAAGTTTTAGTTATAAAAAGAAGGGGGTAGCTGCTAAAAAAAGAACTTTGTAGATACTTGGTACTTTAAATAATTGTGAATAGTTTGTTTTTGGAAGAATAATATTTGATGGTTGTTGAATTTAACTTTATATTTGCATGTAAGTATAGAGAAAATAAATAGATGTAGCCAAAGTTAATCTTTGGCTACATCGAAAAATAAATTGTAAAAAAGTATCACAATTAATTATTATTAAAAACAATTAGATTATGAAAAAACTATTCATTTCGTTAGCAATTATTCTTGTTTTTCCGCTTTCATTTATGGCACAAGAAGCCGAAAGTAGTGTGGAATTAGATTTAGGAACAGACATTGTAAGTAGCTATGTTTGGCGTGGTCTTTCGTTCAGTTCAGGATTGAATTTGCAGCCTTGGCTCAATCTTTCGGCTGGTGGATTTAGCGTAGGTGCGTGGGGTTCGTTTAGTACAACAGGCGATTTTTTGGAACCCGATTTTTATTTAAGCTATGCTGCGGGTAGCTTTGCCGCAACTTTAACTGATTTTCATGGCAATTCAGGAGCTGACTTTTTTAATTATAAAAGCGACGAAACTTCTCACGTGGGCGAGTTGATGCTTCAATACAAAGGAACTGAAACATTTCCGCTTACTGTTACTGCATCGGCTTTGGTTTATGGCGACGACAAAAAAATACTTGAATATATTGACGGCGAGCCTGTTCTTGGAGAAGACAATAACTACTCTATGTATTTTGAATTGGCTTACACACACGCAACTAAGAATGATATCACCCTCGATTTTTTTGCCGGTTGTGTGGCTAACGAAAGCTATTTTTATGGAACAGACGGCTTTGCATTGATTAATTTAGGCTTAAAAGCATCGAAAGAAATAAAAATAACAGACAATTTTTCGTTGCCTATTAATTTTTCATTGATTACAAATCCCGATTCAAAAAATGTTTTCTATGTAATTGGCATTAAATTGTAGGTTTTTTTTAAACGCAAAAGCTTGCATTTAATTGATACGATGACTCCGAGTTATCGTATCAATAATCTTGACTGCATTGTGTATTGGTATAAAAAAAATGGTAAGAAATCAAAGTAAAACAAAAAGAACATAAAAGTGGTGAAAAATCAAATTTTATAACTCACATTGAATAAAATTTTATACTTTTGCCGATTATTATATTTTAAAACTTTGTTTCTTGTTGTTTGATATGAAAAAAACATTGATTGTATTTCTTGTATTTGTTTGGTCGTGTGCGGCTGAAAGCGAAATGGGATTGTTGTATAAAAATAGTGCTTTTGAATTGTACAGCGACAAAGTTGTAGAAGGAAAATACAGTGCCACCGCATATTCTCCCACCCACATTATTTCCGACTACACCTCGCCCGAGGCTTTGAGCACTACTATGGAAGTGAAATTTGGGATAAATAATGCCGACAACGAGCTTGCCGTAGGCGCAAATCACATATTAATTATAAATCAAAACCTCAAAACAATAACAGCCGATACGCTTGTATTTGGAAAACGCTATTTGCAAAAAGAAGGAGCCGGAGCCGGTGAGTTTTTTAAAGAAAATAGCAAAGTTACTTTCTTTCTCGACATGCGCCACGTATTGGATTCGTTGAATCGCAAAGGATATTTCATTTATCACTCAGGCGATACTCTGTACAAGGAAGAGTTCAAATCGGTTAATATTTGTGGCAACACAGCACCTTTGTCGTGGAATTTTAGCCGAAAAGAACTTCAAATGAGCGATGCCAATTCCGATGGCATTTACGAAATTCAATTGATTTTCAATGCAATTAAAAATAAAGACGACAACCGCAAATCATGGAAATTGACCAAAGACATTAGCCATTTTCCACAATTTACCTCCGAACAACCCTTACTGAATGCACTTTACAACCTTTCGCTCGAAGAACTAGTGATGAATACCACTAACGATACGCTTTTTGATACCGGAAAAGAGTGGCCCGGAGTTTGGACTAGAGATGTGAGTTACAGCACTTTGCTTTCGTTAGCTATGATAGCTCCCAAAGCAGCTATGAAAAGTTTAAAGAAAAAAGTAAAGAACGATTTCATCATTCAAGACACTGGCACAGGCGGCTCGTGGCCTGTTTCGTCAGATAGAACAACTTGGGCATTAGCAGCTTGGGAAGTTTATAAAGTTACAGGCGATTTGGATTGGCTTTACTTTGCTTATCCAGTAATTGAAAATACGGTAAAAACAGATTTGAAAACACTTTTAAATCCAAACACAGGACTTTATTACGGAGAACAATCTTTTTTAGATTGGCGCGAACAAAGCTACCCGCTTTGGGTAGAACCAATTGATATTTACAAATCGCAATCGCTTGGCACAAATGCCGTTCACTTTAGAACTTACGAGATTTTGGGCGAAATGGCTTACGAACTGGGCAGAGAAGAATCTGAAAAATATTTTGCCATAGCCAAAGACATAAAAGAAGCAATGAATACCTATTTGTGGATGAACAAAAAAGGTTATTATGCTGAATATTTATACGGTAGAACTTTTCAAGTGCGCTCTCCTCGCCCCGAAACCTTGGGCGAAGCTCTTAGTGTTTTGTTCGGTATAGCTGCCGCCAAACAACAAAAAGCTATTTTGGAAAACTTAGAAGTATTAGAATACGGAACGCCTTGTTTTTATCCACAAATACCAAACATTCCGCCTTACCACAACAATGCTATTTGGCCCTTTGTAAATGCTTTTTACACTTGGGCAGGAGCTAAAGCGCAAAATTCAAAAGCTGTAAGCTACGGATTAGCAACTACTTGGCGACAAGCAGCCTTGTTCTTGACCAACAAAGAAAATATGGTAGCCCAAAGCGGAAGCTACAAAGGCACGCAAATCAATTCCGACAGGCAACTTTGGAGCGTTGCCGGCAATTTGGCAATGTATTATAGAGTATTATTTGGAATGAAATACAATGTAAATAATATTGAATTTCACCCTTTTGTGCCTGCCGAATATTCAGGCAAACGAAGTATAACAAATTTCAAATACCGAAATGCCACGCTCGACATTACAGTAGATGGCTACGGAAATGGAATTAAAACCATGTACTTAGACGATGTAGAGCTTGACGATTTTAAAATATCCTCGTCTATCAAAGGAAAGCATAACGTTGTGATAGTGATGAACAAGGAACTGAATGAAGAAGACAAAATAAACTTGGTGGACAATAAATTTTCGCTCGAAACGCCTAAAATAGAGCGTTATGGCTCGGATATTGCTTGGCAAAAAATCAAAAAGGCTCAACGATATGCTATTTTTAGAAATGGCAAATTTTTAGAAACAACAACCGATACTGTTTATTCAATCCGAAATTCAGATGTTTATAGAGAATACCAAGTTTCTGCCATTTCAGAAGAACAGGAATCTTTTTTGAGTGAACCATTTATTTTCGCCTCATCGTTTTCCTATTCTATTTACGAAGCCGAAGAATTTGCACAAGCCGAAATAGATGCTCAAACCAAAGAAGAAAAAAACTATATAGAAATAACAAAATCGAAAAATAAAAACATTCAGTTCAAAATGGTTTCCGATGAGAATAGAAATTGCTTACTGAATTTTAGATACGCAAATGGTTCTTCTACAATCACTTCCGACAATAAATGTGCCATTAGAAGTTTGTATGTAAACCAAAAATACATTGGAGCCATTGTAATGCCACAACGTGGTAAAGACCAATGGGATAATTGGGGATTTACAAATTCTTTAGAAATTTATTTAAAAGAAGGTGTGAATATTATCGAACTGAAATACAACGATTTTAACGAAAACATGAATGGCAAAATCAATACAGCACTTATAGACCAAATGATTATAATTAGAAATTAATCGATTGCGTAACTTACTAATAACCAAATTTTAAAAAAAGTAAAATTACGTAAATTTTCCAAATTCTAATACAATATTGTTTAGTTAAGAAACCAGTCAGGTTTAAACCACTGGCATTTAATAAAATCCTTAACTTTGGCGACATTGACTACATCATTCATAATTTTCCTCAAGTTTAAGCTTAAAAATACAATATTAATTAAATAAAAGTAATGAGTATGAAAAAAAAAATAATAGTATTATTAATCGCTTTTTTGGTGGTATCGGTTGCTAGTTTTGCGCAAGAAGATAAAGTTAGTAAATTAGACCAAATGCCCGGTATCAACGATAAGTTGAAGGCTAAAATTACCGCAATAAAAGAAGAAAGCAAAGAAAATGCGGCTAAATACGCTGAAAATAAAAAGAAACTAAAAAAAGAGTTAGAAAAATTGATGCGTGCATATCCTGCTGACCTTGATGCTATTGATGCAAAAATAAAAGCAATTAAAAAAGAAGATGCCGCCGAGGAGTATGTAGATGCTCAAAAACATCAAAAAATCAGAAAACTATTAACCGACGAGCAGCGTACTTATTACGACGATGCAATTATGTTGGATAAAAAGAAAAAGAAATAAGCACTTGTGCTATTTTATTTTTTGAACAAACCCTTTGTTTCTTAATTTTAAGTACTTTTCAAAACGAAAATACAATTAATTTTGGCTTACTAATAAAAGAGACTTTATCACAAATCTTAAAAACAAAAAAGCCGTCGAAACCTGCAAAGGTTTGGCGGCTTTTATTTATTTCAAAAAAAAGTAATTATTTTACAAATTTCAAACCTTTGCCTAAAAATTTAGCTTGTATATCAAGCGCTTCTTCGATGCGGAAAAGCTGATTGTATTTAGCAATACGGTCGGTACGAGAAGCCGAACCAGTTTTAATCTGACCAGTATTCAAAGCAACAACCAATTCAGCAATGGTAGTGTCTTCCGATTCGCCCGAACGGTGGCTAATGATAGCAGTCATGCCGTTTTCGGTAGCTAATTTTACAGCCTCGATGGTTTCTGTCAAAGTACCAATTTGGTTCAATTTGATAAGAATTGAGTTAGCAGCTTTGCGGTTGATACCTTCTTGTAAGCGTTTTACGTTAGTTACAAAAAGGTCATCGCCTACGATTTGTGCTTTGTGTCCTACGGCAGCAGTTAGTTTTTCCCAACCATTCCAGTCGTCTTGGTCAAAAGGATCTTCCAACGAAAGGATAGGATATTTTTCAATCCATTCTTTCCAGTATTCAACCAACTCGTCAGAAGTATAATTTTTTCCGGTCGATTCCATGTGGTAAACTCCGTCTTTGTAAAATTCAGAAGCAGCCGCATCAAGAGCAATATATACATCTACACCCGGTTTGTAACCAGCTTTTACAATACTTTCGAGAATGGTTTCGATAGCCTCTTCGTTAGAGTTTAAATTAGGAGCAAAACCGCCTTCGTCGCCTACGTTTGTAGAATGACCTTTGGCTTTCAAAACAGCTTTCAACGAGTGGAAAATTTCAGCACCCATACGAATTGCTTCTCTAAAGTTTGCAGCACCTACGGGCATAACCATAAATTCTTGAACGTCAATTTTGTTGTCGGCATGTTGCCCACCGTTCAAAATATTCATCATAGGCACAGGAAGTGTAGCCGCATTTACGCCACCAATGTAGCGGTAAAGAGGCTGACCAGTTTCTTGAGCAGCAGCTTTAGCGCAAGCCAATGAAACGCCAAGCATAGCATTTGCACCAAGTTTTCCTTTATTTTCGGTGCCATCAAGCTCTATAAGCGCTTTGTCTATGGCTATTTGGTCAGTAACTATAAAGCCGTTAAGTTCTTCGTTAATTACAGTGTTCACGTTGTTTACAGCAGTAAGAACGCCTTTTCCTAAGTAGCGACTTTTATCGCCATCGCGCAATTCAACAGCTTCGTAAATACCGGTAGAAGCTCCCGATGGAACGATTGCTCTTCCCAAAATGCCGTTGGTGGTGATAACATCAACTTCTACAGTAGGATTTCCTCTCGAATCTAAAAGCTCTCTTGCTTGGATTTTTGCTATTTGCATAGTTTTATTTTTTTGTTGTTTATAAAAAGAATTTTATTTATTGTGTTTTTATTGAGTTATGAGTATGAATGAATTTGTATAATGATTATTTTTCAGAATAATCTATTAGACATTAAACATTAATTAAGTGCAAAAATAGAAAACTTCTTGCATATTATTTCTTTTTTAGTAGGGAATTAATATTTATTTAACAATTTTTTGAGGCTTTTTGCAAATAAACTGATAAAAGTCAGTTTGTTTTGAATACGCTCTGTTAAAATTTAGCTGTATCGTTTATTAACTGCAAAAAATTGCAATAATATAATCAAAATAACGGTAAAAGTAGAATTAAGTATTATTCGAGCAAAAGTAACAAGCAAGTATTTTAATTGGAAGGCTTCTAGAAAATAAAAACTAATGTTGTGAATCAAAATCATGATGATAGAATACTTAAAAAACCATTTCAAACCATAATCTTGCAAGTTTGGTAGTGTTTTTTTGCGATAACCGTCTCGCGAACTGAGCAAGCGAAGCACCGTGGGACGAGCAAAGGCAATTAAAACCAACGAAAAGGCAAATTTACCAAGCTCATCGGAAAAAATATCGAGCACAAAACCCATCAAAAAAGCGGCAACAAGCAAAAACCAGCTAGGCGTTTCAAAAGGTAAGAGAATGATAAACAGAATGAAAACAAAAGGAGTAATATTGAGAGGAGTTAAGTTTGCATTGTTCAGTACTAATACCTGAAAAAGAATTAATAAAATAAAACGGACACTATTCGTTGGAATTGTATTTATCATTTATCGCTTCTAAATTACCTGTTTTGTTTTAATAAAATTAATTATAGTTATCAATCTACTCCTCTACGGTTTCGAGCTCATTTCTTTCGGTTTTCAACAAATCGCCTATTACGTAAACATACGAAAGGGTTTTGAAATTGGTTGAAAGTTTTACCGAAATATTATAAAAATTACTTCCTTGCTCTTGGTCAAATTTATTGATTGTTCCCACTAAAATGCCTTCAGGAAAAATAGTTGAATATCCGCTAGTTATAATAGTATCGCCAATGATGATGGGCACGTGGTTTGGAATTTCCTTCACCGAAAGGCTCGAATAGTCAGTTCCCGACCATGAAGCCGAACCAAAATATCCATTTTTTTTGAGCTTTACGCTTACACCCAATTTAGTATTAAGCAGCGAAATAACGGAAGCATAATTCTCTGAAACATCGCGCACTACACCAACAATGCCATCGCCAGTTACAACTGCCATTCCCACTTCTATTCCAGCTTTTTTGCCTTTGTCGAGCGTAATATAATTATGTAACCTATTGATTGAATTATTGATAACTCTAGCCGAAATATAGTAATACTGTTGTTCGTACTCATTATCAATAATTTCTTGTTTCAATACAATATTCGATTTGTAAGCCGAAACAAAACTATTTCGGTATTGAGCATTTTCCTTAGAAAGTGCTTCGTTCATTTCAACAAGCGAAAGATACTCGGTAATAAAGTTGAAATGCGAATAAAAATAACCCGAAACATCGTTGGCAGAACTTAACAAAACTCGCTCTTTTTCTTGATTTGTGCTAACAATAAGTGTTATAGATGTAATTTCTAATGCCAAAAACAAAAGCACAAAATGATAGCGTAAGATAAAATTAAATAAGTTTTGCATTTGAGTTTAAGCAACTGTAATAATATTGTACAACGAATAAAATACGAAAACAAATGCGAAATGGTTAAGTAAAACTAACCATCTCACAAGTAAATTGTATTTTTTTCCATTTAAAACAATAAAATGAAAAATTATCGTATTAAGAATGAAAATTTATCAGAATTTTTGAGCGCAACTCCAGTGCCGCGTGCTACTGCATGCAAAGGATCATCGGCTATATGTACCGGAATATTTGTTTTAGCCGAAATACGTTTGTCTATACCTCTAAGTAAAGCACCACCGCCAGCCAAGAAAATACCATTTTTGAAAATATCGGCATACAATTCGGGAGGTGTTTGCTCCAAAACGTTCAAAATAGCCGTTTCTATTTTTGAAAGTGATTTTTCTAAACTGTGAGCTATTTCTTGGTACGACACAGGAATCTCAACAGGCAAAGCCGTCATTTGATGCGGACCGCGTACCATATAATCTTCCGGTGGATTGTCCAACTCTGGCAATGCCGACCCCACTCTAATTTTAATCTCTTCAGCCGAACGCTCGCCTATTTTGATGTTGTGCTGATGACGCATGTACTCCTGAATATCGGTAGTAAAATCATCGCCAGCTATTCTTATCGATTTATTGGTAACAATTCCGCCAAGCGAAATCACTGCAATTTCGGTTGTTCCACCTCCTATATCTACCACCATGTTGCCTTCGGGGGCTTCCACATCAATGCCTATACCTATTGCAGCAGCCATGGGCTCGTGAATCATGTACACATCTCGTCCTCCTGCATGTTCGGCAGAGTCGCGAACAGCTCTTACCTCTACCTCGGTACTTCCCGAAGGAATACACACTACCATTTTAAGTGAAGGAGTAAATAAACTGTTTTTGCTACTTGCCATTTTAATTAACCCGCGGAGCATCAGCTCGGCAGCATTAAAATCGGCAATAACGCCATCGCGCAAAGGGCGTATTGTTTTAATTTCGTCGTGAGTTTTTCCGTGCATTTGGCGTGCTTTTTCGCCAAGTGCAAACATTTTTCCGCTTTGTTTGTGTACTGCAATGATAGAAGGCTCGTCCACTACTATTTTGTCGTTCTTTATAATAATGGTGTTAGCTGTGCCTAAATCTATTGCAATCTCTTGCGTAAGAAAAGATAATAATCCCATTAGTGCCTTTATATGTTTTAGTAATTTTTTTAAATCTAAAAATCGTGCAAAGATATAATTTTTTTTAATTTTAATAGAAACAAAGGTACAACTTATTTTATTTTATTTTATTATTTTAAAATTTAAAGGTGTTTCTCTTAGTCAAAAACAAATGTTATTAGCTACTAATCAATCAAATACAATTTCTGATTATTTATTATTAAATAGAACAACAATAGTAACAAAAGAATAAATTGATTCCATTTTATTAGACTTGTTGTAAATTAATAATCAATAAATTAGATAAATTGAGCTATTTAATGAAAAAAATTATTCACCACAAAGGCACAAAGAAGTTCACAAAGAACACAAAGGAGGCTAATTCTTTGTGTGCTTTGTGTTCTTCTTCGTGTTCTTTGTGGTAAAATATTGATTTTCAATTTACAACAAGTCTATTATATATGTTAAAATAAAAACTACAATTTATCCTTTATAAATGAGGATTTCAATACAGCGCAAAAATTGCGTTTTCTTTTAAATATTATACACTGAAATACAAATACTTAATATATAAAATTGCAATCTAAATAACGAATGAGCTCTTCGTTTTGGCAATGGACAAAATTTAAAAGTTTTGGTAGCACGATAATGGCAATGAAAAATAGAAACAATACAAATAATAGTACCTTTTTAACCATTTAATCAATGAAAAATGCAAAATATCAACATTTTTCAAAATTAAAATGAATATTTTTGAATAAATATAAATAATGTTTTATGTTTGTGCAAAATTTAGTGCAAAGATTTGGAGAATTGCAAGCACATAAAAAAATGCTAAAGGTCGAAGAATAAATTTGTTCAAAAAAAACTTTTTATTTAGAAAGAAAAGTAGTTTTAAGCCAAATTCACAAATAGAATTTCCTACTACTTAATTTAACAGATTTCATTCCACACAATTACCAACAATCTTGCTCAGTATATTTAATTTATAACTAAAAAAATAATAAGAACTATGCCTTATTTATTTACATCGGAATCTGTATCGGAAGGACATCCAGATAAAGTTTCTGACCAAATATCGGACGCACTACTCGATGCGTTCTTATCGCAAGACCCAGAATCGAAAGTAGCTTGTGAAACCTTAGTTACTACCGGATTAGCTGTATTGAGCGGCGAAGTGAAAACAACAGGATACGTTGATGCTCAAAAAGTAGCACGCAAAGTGATTAACCAAATTGGCTACACCGAGTCAGAATATATGTTCGATGGCGACTCGTGCGGAGTTATTTCAGCTATTCATGAGCAATCGCCCGACATCAACCGCGGAGTAGTTCGCGAATCGGACGAAAACCAAGGCGCTGGCGACCAAGGTATGATGTTTGGTTACGCAACACGCGAAACCGACAATTTTATGCCTCTTACGCTCGAACTTTCTCACCTTTTGCTTATTGAGTTAGCCAAAATAAGAAGAGAAGGCAAGCGCATGAAATACCTACGCCCCGATTCTAAATCGCAAATTACAGTAGAATATGCCGACAACGGAAAAGCCAAACGCATCGACACGATTGTTATTTCTACCCAACACGATGATTTTATCAAACCTGCCGACAACTCGCCAGAAGCACAACTAAAGGCTGATGTAGAGATGGTTGAAAAAATAAAAAAAGACGTACAAGAAGTATTAATTCCACGTGTAAAACGCATTTTGCCTCGCCGTTTGAAAAAATTCTTAAATGCCGACGAATACAAACTATTGGTAAACCCAACAGGTAAATTTGTTATCGGTGGTCCTCACGGCGATACTGGCTTGACTGGTCGCAAAATCATAGTAGATACTTACGGCGGAAAAGGTGCTCACGGTGGTGGTGCTTTCTCTGGAAAAGATAGCTCAAAAGTGGACCGTTCGGCTGCTTATGCTACTCGCCACATTGCCAAAAACTTAGTAGCTGCCGGTGTAGCTGACGAAGTTTTAGTACAGGTTGCTTATGCCATTGGCGTAGCACAACCCGTTGGTTTGTACGTAAATACATACAACAGCGCACGAGTAAAAAATGCTGACGGTAAAAAACTTTCTGACCACGAAATTGCAGCCAAAGTAAACGAAATTTTCGACCTTAGACCAAGTGCTATCGTAAAACGTTTTGGTTTGAAAAACCCTGTTTTCTTACCAACTGCCTCTTACGGACACATGGGACGCGAGCCTTACATGGCTAACGTAAATGTTTTGGAAAACGGTAAAGAAGTTCAAAAAGAAGTTCAGTTCTTTGGTTGGGAAAAACTTGACTACGTAGAAAAAGTAAAAACTGCTTTTGGAATCTAAAAAATACGAAATACTATACAATAAAAAAAGCGAATCGATTAAGGTTCGCTTTTTTTTGTAATACAAACGGATAAAACGATTAAGCTGTTTTAGCTTATATTTTTTATTTCTTTTATATTCATTCCCGTTTTCATTGCAATAATTTCGTCATCTATGTTCAATTCTTTTAGAAATTTGACTGCCTCTGCTTTTTGCTTTTCTGCTTCTAATTCTATATCCTTTTGTTGAAGTTCTTTGTCTTTTTGTTCAATAATGGGCATTAATTTGTTTTCCGTTTCTTCTATTCCTTTTTTCATTCCTTCTTCTTCGGCGGTGTCGAGCGAGTTTTTCAAATCTCGGTAATATTTCAAACTGTCTTCGTAGGCTTCTCGTTCGGATTTGTTCATTGCAGCGTATTTTGCAATGTTAAATACCTTCTGAAATATTTTTTCTTGTAAAGCTTCTGGGATTCTGTCCAGATTTTTTAAGTTTTTGATAACATAAAGCCATTTGTCGAAGTTGTTTTCTAACTGGTCAATGGTTTTGTCGAAATTGGGCATTTGAAGTGTAACAAAAGTGAGCTTATCATAAAACACGATGTTTCTTTTTATGTCCATTAATTTGTTGTGGCTTTCTACTATTTTTTCTTTTTGGGCTTCGTTGATTATAAAATCAAGAATACCAATTACATATACGGCTTTCAATTCGTAATTCCAATCTTTGATTTTGCCGTTTTTGTCTTTACTTTTACCTTTTTGCCCCTGCTCTTGTATGGAAAAACTGCTGTAATAGAGCATTCTGTCTTTGAAAAACGATTGTTTTGCTTTTTGCAGTTCAACGGTAAATTTTTCGCCTTTTTCGTTTTCGCAATACAAATCAAAAACTACGTTTCGGTCAATTCCGGTAAGCCCAAGTTTTTCGTTCTTTTTATAGGTTAAATTGGCTATTTTCTCGCCTTCAAAAGCCAAGAGTTCATTCAAAAAATCTATCAACAAATCTTTATTTGCCTCATCGCCAAATATTTTTTTAAACCCAAAGTCCGTAAAGGGATTGATAAATACTGGGTGTTCCATGCCTTATTTTTTTTGAAGTAAAACCTTTTGCAAAGATACGAAATTTTGTAAAAAAAAGCAATTTTTTGTAGATAAATAAATTTTAGCTATAATTTTTTATACACAATCACTCCTAAATACATCAATAAAACTAAAAACCACGAGCTTATGCACGTGGTTTTTAATCAATGAAATATTTTTGGTTTAAACATATTCTTTTAATTGAAGTTCGCCTGACATTAAGCCAAGTACTTTATTCGATAAGGCTTCAGCTAAGCATTCGCCAGGGTAAACGACTACGGGAGCAATGAATTTGATTTTTTCAATCACATAATTAGTAAATTGCTGGTTGTAAGCAATATTTCCAGTCAAAATAATAGCATCTACATCGCCATTGAGCACAGCCGCCATCGAGCCTATGTATTTAGCCACCTGATATCCCATTGCTTCAAATACTTCCGAAGCCAGTTTGTTGCCATCGGCTATCATGTATTCAATGTCGTGTAAGTCCGAAGTGCCTACGTAAGCTTTCATGCCGCCGTCGTTTTTGATAAGTTCCAGAATTTCGTTTTCTGTGTATTTACCACTAAAACACATACTTACCAAGTCGCCTTCGGGCAAACTGCCTGCTCTTTCGAGCGAGAATGCTCCACCACCATCGAGCGTTTGATTTACATCTACTACGCTTCCTTTTCGGTGCGCACCTATCGAAATTCCATCGCCTAAGTGTCCTACAATCAAGTTAATATCTTCGTATTTTTTCATCACGGCTTTTGCGTACTTGCGAGCCTGCGCCTTGTGATTGAGTGCATGAAAAATAGATTTGCGCTTAAACTGAGGCAAACCTGTAAAACGAGCCACGTCGTCCATTTCGTCCACTACCACAGGGTCGGCGGTATAAGCGATGGAACCTTTAAAAACCTGAGTCAATTTATCAGCAATCAAAGAACCTAAATTTACTTCGTGCCATTTTTCGCCGTGCCTCAAATCGTGAATCATCGCATCGTTTATTTCATAAATGCCTGCCGAAATGGGTTTTAGCAAACCTCCTCTGCTAATAATTGCATTGATTAAATCGGTTCGTATATCGGCATTGCTCAACTCTTCAAGCACTATTTTCATGCGATATTCTATTTGCTCATCGATGGTATGAAGCGGATTAAGCTCGTGTTCTTTGTGTCTTACCGTCTTCAAAAACAGCATGTTTGTATTTTGGTAAACAGCTATTCGCGTTGCATCAATTTCGGTTATAATAATAAGGATACGACTATTTTTCATACGTTTTATTCTGTTTTTTTTTGAAATTTATATTTTTAGGGAAACTTCTATAAATTAAATTCTATTTTGTTTTTGAATTTTAACTTTCAGAAGCCCATTTATTTTAACGACCAGTTGTAAATCAATAAAATAAACTTAATTTGCATCGTTTTTGGTTTATATTTAATGAAACAAAAATAAGGAAACTTATTCATATTTTAATTCATTTTATAAAAAAATATTTTCAAATCAACTCAAAATAAATAGCACCGTCTTTAATCGGGTATAAAAAAATCAAAAGAAGAGTTAGTCTTTAGCTCATATTCTAAGATTTTGCGATAAAGCCCACTACTCTACTGCATTATTTAACTACGCCATAAGTGTCATCGCTAATGATTAAAATCGATTTTAGAATCACAACATCTACCAGTCAGCCAATCATCACATCTACAAACCAACTACAATTCATTCTGTTCAATATTCATTTTTTACTTTTATTTTTTTCTATTTTTCTTTTTCTCAAATCTTTTAACTAAGATATAAAATATTTATTTTAAAACAATTAGATTTATATTTCTTTGAAAAAAATATAAATTTCAAATTATTTACTAGGTATTTTTTTTATAAATAAAATCAATTCCTTAATTTTGAATTTGTATTCTTATCATACAACCCAACAAGAAACCTTTAGAATGAATTGATTGTAAAACTATTATTTAAAATGAAAAAACGATGAAATTAAAAACGATTGTAATTCTTTTTTTAGTTCTAAATCTTAATTTATTTGCACAAAACAACGATAATTTGTTGCAAGTAATGAACAACGACTACGAAAATAATCAAAAATGGGTAGAAGAAAAACTTCAAACTCTTAGCTTAGACCAAAAAATGGGGTTATTCTTCATTTTAGATGGGCGTGCCAATAATTTTTCTAAAAACGTAGAGCTCATAGAACAGTACAAACCGGCTGGAGTACTTACCGACATCAACAGCCTTCAAACATTTGCTCAATCGGTCAATTATTACAGAGCTTCCAGCAACGGAACGCTAGTGGTGCTCGATGCCAAAAACAAAATAGGACTTCCATCGCCCGATGCAATTCAATACCCCGATTTTGCTACACTAGGTGGTATTATTGTTGCAAAAAAACTCATCGAAAGCGGAAATGACCTGGCTGAACAAATGCAAAGATTAGGAGCTGACTTAATTTACACTAACACTGCTCAAAATGCAGAACACAAAGTAATTAAACAAAAACTTGAGCACTTACAAAAAGGCGTTTGGTACAAAAATCGATTCCTCTTTTACTACGATACCGACCAGCTTTCGGTTTCTACTAAGTATTTGGCTGCCAAAGATTTTAAACAAAAGAAAAACGTTTTTATTGTTACCGACAACCTTGCTGATGCTTTAGCTAAATTAAAATCGGCTTACAATTACGGACAAATAACCGACGAAGACCTCAACAAGCAAGCACGCATTGCCTTACAAATAAAGCACAAAACAGCTTCGTACAAAAAAGAAGAAATCAACACCAAAATTCTTAAAAACGATTTGACCCAACGAAAATACGAATTTAAAATTAAAGACCTCGAAAATAATGCTATCACTCTGGTTCACAACAATGAGAATGTTATTCCTCTCATAATGGCTGAACCCGAAAACCTCAAAATTGCCTGCATAGCTTTAGGCGAAACCAGAGAAACCGATTTTCAAAAAAAAATAAAAAAATACAACCAAACCAGAAATTTCTTTTTTGAATATACCGACACTTTAGCCCAGTTTTATGCCATCGAAAAGCAATTGGAAAACATGGACATTGTTATATTTGAAGTATATCCCAACAAAAATGGGGAACAATTACCCGAAGCGTGGGGTATTTTCATCGAAAAAATAAACAACATGAAACGAGTAATTGTTACCGTTTTTGGAAAACCCGATTACTTATTACAACTGAAACAATCGAACAAATACAAAACCCTTATACTTACTTATCAAAATAACCCAAACGTAGCAAATACAACGGCTCAAATCATTTTTGGCGAACAACCTATCATTGGTGAATTATCATACACCGCAGGTTATCCTTACCTCGAAAACGATAGAAGAGAAATCACCACAACCAAGCGTTATGTTTCAAAAAAATCAAACATACCACCCAAACACGAACTACGTGCCGCTTGGATTGCTACGGTTATGAATATCGACTGGCCCTCCAAAGCAGGACTTTCTACACAACAGCAAAAAGACGAATTTCTCAAAATAATCAATATGCACAAAAAAAATGGAATCAACGCCATTATCTTTCAAGTTAGCCCTTCGGCTGATGCCTTTTACCCGTCCAACTTGTTGCCTTGGTCGCAATGGCTTAACGGAAAATCGGGATTAGAACCAGACGAACCTTATGACCCTGTGCAGTTTATGATTGACGAATGCCACAAACGCAACATCGAATTTCACGCTTGGTTCAATCCCTATCGTGTAAAAGTAAATTTGAATACCGAAATGTCGAGCAAGCACGCAAGCATCAAATATCCCCAGCTTATGCTCAAATATGGCGGCAAAATGTATTACGACCCTGGCTACCAAAAAACCAGAGAAATTGTTACGGGTGCAGTCATGGAACTAGTTCACAAATACGATGTTGATGGCGTACACTTCGACGATTATTTTTATCCCTACAAAATTGCAAACGAAGAATTTCCCGACAGCTTGTCTTTCAAGGCAGAAAGTCGTGGATTTGCCGAAAATCAAAAAGACGATTGGAGAAGAGAAAATGTGGACTTAATTATTGAAATGCTACACGATAGCATCAAAGCTGCAAAACCTTGGATTAAGTTCGGTATCAGTCCATTTGGTGTATGGCGCAACAAAGCAAGCGATGCTTCAGGCTCCGATACCAAAGCCGGAGTTACCAACTACGATGTGCTTTATGCCGACATAATGCTTTGGCTCAAAAACGATTGGATTGATTACATCATGCCACAAGTATATTGGGAAAGAGGAAAATCAAACGCCGATTTCGACAAAGTAGTCGATTGGTGGAGTACCAACAATTACGGAAAACCAGTATATGTGGGACACGGAATTTACAAAACCGACCCAAACTCGGACACAGAAGCTTGGAAAAACGTTGCCGAAATACCTAGCCAAATTCAATTTGTCCGCACTTATCCCGAAATAGAAGGCTCTGCCTTTTATAACACTTCGGCATTTGCCGAAAATAAATTAGGTGTAGTAGATTTAATGAAAAAAGAACTTTACAAATATCCGGCATTAGTGCCAACTATGCCATTGATAGACAACAAGCCGCCGCAAATGCCACAAAACATGAAGCTTGTTAAAATTAAAAATCTACGAACAAAACGCTTGCTTACTTGGGAAAACGAACTTGCAACCAACGAATTGGACAAAGTTTCGTACTACGCAATCTATAAATTTGAAGGCGAAACCTTAGGCGATATACAAAGGGTTGAAAATATTCTTGTCATTTCAAAAGAAAATAAACTTGAGGTGGACATACAAAAAGGATTTTTCAAACGTAAAAAATTCACTTACGGAGTAACAGCTTTCGACCGAATGCACAACGAAAGTGAGCCGACAATAGTAACGGTAAAACTTTGATAAATAATTTGGTAATTACCCAAATTCTTTAAAAAGTAAAATTACGCTATTAAAACGTTAAAGAGAAATTTCTCTCAAAAAAAAAGAAGCGAGCCAAATTTGACTCGCTTCTTTAAAATAATTACAATACCGTGCTTGTTTTCTCTATGAAACCAATGAATTTGATTCGACAGTATTGCCAGAGTAATCATAGATTTCTTCTTCCGTTATTTGGCTAACTTGCCTTACAATAGAAGCTGCTGACCTTTTTTTTCTGTGGCTTGGCATCAGATAAGCTTTACTTCGAGCATATTCGCCCTTTATAAACCAAATCTTTTTACCTAAAGCTCTGTACTTGCGTATTTGAGCATAAAAACTAGCCGCTTGCGCTTGTCGCAATTTGGCTCCCACACTACGCTCTCTTGCTGCATTCTTTTGCGCTTCAATAGCCTCTTCGAACCAATCTGCTTTTTGAGCTACTGCATCGAGCAAATCGGTATTAACCCAAATTTCGGTTTGTTCCGACAAGCTTTTGATGCTTGTTTTTGCCTTCGACAGCAATTCTAAATCGCTACTGTTTGAAATAGAACCTAATTTGAACGGACTAAAACCGATTCCCAAATCAGCCCATTGAAAACTTACTTGAGCCTCAAGTTTGTAAAGCTCTCGTAATAATTCCTGTGCAGCTTGCTGCTTTTCAAAAGTTTTGAGCTTTTGCAATAACACATAAGCTTCATCTACTTTTCGCTGGTTAAAACTATCGCATAGATTTTGCAATCCTGCGATTCTGGCTTGGTCTATCCCAAACTCTGCGAACTCTTGCGAGTCTGTTGTCATAAGAACGACAGTCTGACAACCCAACTGGTACAACTCCTCGTTACCTTGACGAGGCACTCGTACTTTTTTAACTGTTTTTTTCATTTTTTTTAAATTATTAGTTTTTGAAAAATTTATTTTGTTATTCTTGTTTTTTAAATTTTGAATAACGATGCAAATATAAAAACTTTTTTTTTATTTACAAAATTTTTTACAACTATTTTTTTATTTCAATCAAATGTTTAACTTATTTTTATATAAAGTATTACTTCATATAAATATTGAGTTTTTATTTAAGTAATTACATATAAATAACTAATAATCTGCATTTTAAGACTTAAAGTACAAATAAGTAAATTACTAGTTGCATTTTAATTTTAAAGGAGAATAATAGGACAAAAAAAAATTCGCCCACACCCTCAAAATTGTGTTCAATAGCATCAAAAATCCCTTTTTTTAACTCAAAAATGACCTCAAAAAACCGGAAAATTACCTCCAAAACATCAATAAAAGCTTCAAAAAACACTAAATTTTCGTGTTTTTAATCAAAAATGTCTTGGGCAAAGGAAAAAATCCCTAAAAAAAGAAATTTTTTCTGTCAAAAAACTGCCCAATTTACTTTAGGAGCTCCAAAAACGACTCTAGGAACAATTTTCTTGAGTCTAGGAACAATTTTATACACTCCAGTAAGCTCACTTCCTGCCCGTGGAAGCACCTCCAGCAGTCTAGGAACAATTTTATAATCTCCAGTAAAGACCACCAACACTTTAGGAACAATTTTTTACACTCCAGTAAAGGCATTATTTGCTTTAGGAGTTATCGCCAAGTCTCCAGTAATAACGTTTTTTGAAAAAAACAGCTAACAATGGCTTTTTTGTCTTTCCACGAGTGTATAAAATTGTTACTGGAGGCTATAAAATTGTTCCTAAAGCAAATAA
>JFJP01037982.1_pt1 | contig 20631 bp, 17 predicted proteins | sample 431651 | NCBI WGS metagenome assembly JFJP01 (sample SAMN02602958, study PRJNA72255) | Microbial mat metagenome, whole genome shotgun sequencing project. | biome: fresh water; feature: sink hole; material: water; isolation source: purple microbial (photo- and chemosynthetic) mats found in...
GACTCAAAACTACGACATTCGGGGGAGGCCTTCATGGCCTTCCCCTTTTTTATCGCCTTCCGAATAGCTTTTTGTCGGACACTAGTGATTTTTTCTATGGTTGCCGTTTCAATCCCATTTGTATTTTGAGTTGGTGCTTCCGAAACAAGTGGTTTTACAACAAGTACTTCTTTCTGGTTGACGATGTATTTTTCTAAAATTTCACTCGTTGGCTCAATAAAAACTGATTTTTTTATTGCTCTCAAAAAATAGAAAGCGGAATGGGTTATGTCTTTGTCTGTCTCCACCAATAAAAAAAATCTGTTGGGTTGGTGTTGCATAAATTCGTTTAGAACAGAAGTGTTCCAAACGCAAAAATTGGCATAAGGAAATTCTGCTTTCAGCTTTTTATAAATAGATTTGGTTTGCGATGAAATTTCGGGTATATATTTTCTGCTTTCGCCAAGTCTAAATTTTCCCCTGCCTATGCGTTGCAAAACCCCCTCTTGAACCAAAGTGTACACACGCCAATTTATCGTTGTCGGTTTTATGTCTTTTTCAAATTGTTCGTAAAAATCAACAATATCTTTCGTTTCAAAAACAGCTTTGCTTTTGAAATGGTTTTTAATGCTGTCTGTATGTAGTTTGTCTGTTACGATGGCTTTTGAATTTTATGCAAAGATATAAAAAGAAACTATGAAACGGCAGCAATTGAGAAAAAATGCCAAAATTTAGAATTTTCTAATGCAAGAAAACCGAGGTTCTCCCCAATCGTTGGGCACGAAAGCGGCTTGGCATCAGGTGGAGCCGCCAGCGAGGGTTGGCCGCCGTCAGGGAAATGCAAAGGCGCGAGGATCGGGACATCCCGTGATCCTCGCGCCTCTGGTTGGCCACAGGCCCCGCCGCTTGGCTCTACCCGCTGGCGCGCCCGCGGAGGGCGTCGGAGCCGCGGCGGAAGGCCTTGCCTTCGCCGAATCGCCGCCTCATGTCCTTCGGACAGGGAGAAATGCTAACTTTGGGCGAAGCGGCAAGGTTCCAGCCCAGGGGCTGAGCCGAAATTGCCGATGTTTGGGTCTGTCAAATTGAACGAGCATGAGAATCACCCGCGTTGAGCTGAAAGACTTCCGATGTTTTGAGGAGTTCCAAATCGCCTTTTCCGAGGAACACAACACGCATGTGCTCATCGCGGAGAACATGGTCGGCAAATCTGCCCTCATGGCCGCCTTGAGGCTCGCCACCAACACCTACACCAGCGGGCTGAAGGTGGAAAAGCAGCTCCTGGCCAACGACCACCGCATCTTGGGCAGCAACCCCATTTCCGACATCGCCCCGAGCGTCGAGATCACCGTCTCGGCGCTCCTTTCCGACGGCAACGGCACGGCTTCGCTTTCGACTTGGCGGAAGTACAAAAACAAACCCAAGGGCGAGAAGACCAAGGTGGAAATCTTGGGCGGCGAGGATCCCCGCCTGTTCAGCAAGAAGACCAACAGGCTGGCCTCCGCCCAAAAGGCCATCCAGCCGTTGCTCAGCTTCATCGGCACCGAGTACATCCACGCCGAGTCGTCCGATACCGTGGACTGGGAGGTAACGGGCAAGAGCATCGACGGCTACAAGGGCTGCTTCGAGGACAAGTCCATCAAGAAGTACCTCTTCAAGTGGCTGGGCCGGATGGACGGCCTCGTGGCCGAGATGGACCGAAAGCCTTTGATAGCAGAGGCCTACCAGGACGTTCCCCGCCACGCCCTGGCCGTTTTCCAGGAGGCTGTGAGGTCCATCTTGCCCGATGTCCTCGAAATCGACTGGAGCGACGACCTCAAGGAGCCCATCGTCAAGCTCGCCAACCAATCCATCAGGCCGTTCGGTGTTTTGAGCGACGGATACCGCTACCTGATCCTCTTGGCCGGGGAGCTGGCCACCCGGGCCTTCATCCTGAACAAGCACCTGGGCACCCAGGTCCTCCAGCACGTGCATGGCCTGGTCTTGATCGACGAGTTCGGCATCCACTTGCATCCCTCATTGCAAAATGACACCTTGATCCGGCTGCAAAAAACCTTCCCCAAGGTGCAGTTCATCGTCTCCACGCATTCGCCCTTGCTCATCAACGGCCTGAGCAGGGAACAGGTCCATGTCCTTGTCAACGAAGAGGGGGGACGCAAGGGAAGCCACCATCCCGAGGAAGACGTTATCGGCTTGGGGGCCAACGAGATCCTTACGAAGATCTTCGGCCTGCCCACCACCATGGACAAGGCGTTCGTCAACAAGAACCATGAATACGCCGAGCTCTTCGCCCAAAAGAAAGCCAAGGCCCTCGATCCGCGCGATGAGGAGCGGTTTCGTGCGCTCGCCAGCGAGTTGGCGCCACTGCGGCTCGATCCGGAGTTGAAGCTGGTCCAGGACGACCCCATCACCGCCCTGGTCAAGGAAAGGCTTGCCCAGAGAATCAAGGCGCGAAGCCCGCTGGAGCCCACCGAGATTACCGAGGACCTGTCCAGGCAGGTGGACGAAATCCTGGGGGCGATCTTCAGTGAAAAAGCCAGCAAAGCCGTGGGAATCATCATCGACAAGATAATCGGCGGTGTCGAAAGCAAGGTCAACGCCCTGAGCATAGACTGGGACCAGCGGTAAGCGACAATCCTAAGCCTCGATACCTGGAGCCCCTCCGCCTGGTTCGCGGTCGTAGGCAAGCTCTTGGAGCGAGCACTCCGCGCCAAAGGCCTTGCCCAAGCGGACGGTGTCGGGGCGGAAGCAGCAATTGGGCCTCGATGCGTTCCTTGTAGATTGAAAATCAATGGCTTGCCGCTGATTCAGCTTGCTCCCGACCACAAGGCGGTAGCGGGTGGGAACAAAAAGACCTAGGCACTTGCTTTTCCAAGATTTAGTTTGTAGCTTTGCTTTGGGTCAAACTCAATCCTCCGATGGGCTGCATTCCCTTCAAAATTGCGAACTTTCAAGACCCAAGCGGGCAGGTGGTCGCCACTGGTCCATCGCCTGCCAAGTTTCCCAAAATCTGCCGATGCGGCTTTGGAAAGTGTGCATTTGATTTCTATTGAACACCTGTTTTCTTGGGATTTAGGATGGCTAAAACCATTTCAGCCATAAAAAGAGAATGATTTACAAAAAATTGAAAGTAGGGAGATGAAATTTTCAGTAACCGATTTAGGATACCTTCAAAAAGCACAAATTGATTTGAGCAAAGACTTGCTGGTTTTATGTGGAACAAATAACACGGGAAAAACTTATTTTGCATATAGCATTTATGGACTTTATAAATTTTCAAAAACTTTTGCCAACTCTTATAGCATACCAGAATTAAAAGAAGAACTATCAGGTATATTTGTAAACGGAAATGCAGAAATTAACCTGGAAAAATTATTTGAACTTAACAAAAGCAAGCTAGTTGATCATCTAACAGAAGAGTTCAAAGCGTATTTGCCAACTGTTTTTGCAGCAGAAAAAGAACAATTTTCAGCAACAAAAATTAAGATACAGTTTGACGATTATTCGTTGATATTTAACAAGATAGCAGAACTTGAACTTGATAATTCTTTGAAGTTTGGCGATAACATTACTGTTCGATTTCTTAAACAAAGAAACTCTGCAATTCTTGGCATCGTTTATTTGGAAGAGCAAAATATTACAAATGAATTTCCAAAGCCATTGATTTTGCAAATTGTCAGCAGCAAAATCGTTGAATTATTTTATGCGTTAATGTTTAACAATATGTTCATCGCTCCTGCTGAAAGAATTGCAATAAATATTTTCAGCAGAGAATTATCTGAAAGAAGGAACAAGATTGTTGATGCACTACTCGAATACAAAGACAACAAGAAAACCTTAGAACAAGCCTCGCGATATTCTTTGCCCATTCGAGAAAGTTTAGATGTAGCTGAAAAACTGGAACTGCTTCAAAAAAGCAAAAGCGAATTTTCATATTTTTCGGATATACTTGAAAAAGAGTTGCTTCAGGGAAAAATAAAAGTTACCAAACAAGGGGAGGTGAAATTTAGTCCATTCAAAACGACAAATTTGAATTTGGGAATTCACCTAACTGCTTCAATGGTAAAATCGTTGTCGAATCTGGTTTTCTATTTTAGGCACATTGCAAAGCCCAATGATTTTATCATCATTGACGAACCAGAGTTGAATTTACATCCCGATAATCAAAGAAAAATCGCAAGGATAATCGCAATGGTGGTGAATGCGGGTTTTAAGGTATTGATCAGCACCCACAGTGATTATATCATTAGAGAATTGAACAATTTAATGATGCTCAACAAAAAGGGAAATGAAAAACTTGTGAGCAAGCTGATGAAAAAGTATTCCTATTCCGCTAATATGCTCCTTGATCACAACAAAGTAGGCTCGTATTTATTTTCCAACAATACAGTTGAGGAATTAGCAGTAAGCAATTCTGGTTTTGAAGTATCTACCATTGACCATGAAATCAATATACTCAACAATTCAGCCCGAGAAATTTATTTTGCTTTAATGGACGAATAGGATGAAAGACTTGCTCGCCAAAATATCCGATGTTATTGTAAAACAGTATTCTTACAATAAAATGAAGAATAACAATTTTATTTTGACAGAAGAAAATGCCAAGGCAACTTGCAGGGAAGTTATCATCCAGACATCCAACAAGCCAATTGCATTCAAATTTGATAAAGAAGTAACTATCAACAATCAGAAAGTTGAAGAGCCATTTGTGTTTTTAGCGAACAAACCTCCTATTCGAAGCAAATGTGATTACATCGTATTTTATCCTTATGAAAGAAGAAATAGATACAAGATGTTCGTATTTGTTTGCAATTTAAAATCAGGCAGGTTGGCAAACAACGAAGACCAAATGAAATCAGGGGAGATATTGGCTGAGTTTTTGATAAAAACTGCGATACGATGCTTTAACCATGACAATGCCAGCAAAGGCCAAAGTTATGATTTTGAGAAAGATGTGAAGATCAAAAGGATTTTATTTGCCAATTTTCCTTCTGTTCCAAAAGGAACGTCAAAGCCTACCAGTGATAATTATTTTCACAAATGCTCGGTTGCATGCGACTTGGATGCTTTGTGCAATTGAAGACAAGTCCAACAAGCTAAAACGAGCAACGGTTTCGAACTTTTGTGGTAGAACTTGATGGGTAGAACAGTCCGATTTAGCCATGCGGTTGAGCTTATTCCAAGTCGCGTTCTTGGGTGAAATATCCCAAGCACCAGTGTAACTTGTTTATATTTTGCCCGTCACCACCTCGCTTGTCAGCGTGGTTTGGCATTCTTGCAAAAGACCCATCTGTTTGGTCACTCATCCTGCATTTTGCGAGTCATTCTTGAATCGCTGCAACGCGCAGATGCATCCCCGAGGCATATGCCAGCTTGCCTTCAGAAGTAGCCGACGCGCTTGCCGTGCGGGTCCTTTCCGTAGTCCTTGTCGTCCTGGTTGAAGATTTCTGCCAGGGTCATTTCCGAGACGACCTCGGCCTGGTTGCCGAGCGACTGGGAGAGCGCCTTGGCCTTTTCGAGGGCCAGGGGGCCGAACTCGTAGCGGGCCACGAGCCGGCCCTTGCGCAGGACGGCCTGGTCGATCTTGTCGAGTTTGGCGTTGAAGGTGCATATGACCTTGATTTTCAGGGCATCGGCCAGCAGGCCGTCGCCGAGGTTGAGCAGGTTGGCCAGGGCCGAGCCGCCGCTTTGCGCGCTGCCCCTGGGGGCCAGCAGCTCGTCGCTGTCCTCGAGCAGGAGCACGCTGTCTTCGTGCAGGGCGATGAAGGGCAGGAAGTTGGGCGCGCTGATGGTCTTCATCATGCTGGCGGGCAGGTAGATGAACTTGGCCTTGGTGCTCGAGATCAGGTGCCGGATGTAAGTGGTCTTTCCGGTTCCGACCTTGCCATGCAGCAGCACCAGGCCGTTTTGCTCCGTGTGGTTGATGAACTTGCGGATGATCTTGTCGGTCTCGGGCAGGTCGTCGTTGTAGTGCTGGCCAAGGTTGACGCGGATGGGCTTGACGTTGAACTCCTGGAGGGCGATGCCGTAACGGGCCTTGACGTTCTCCACGACCATGTGGAAGGGCTTTCCCGTGCGGGGCGTGCGTCCTTTGCGCTTGAGGACCAGGTGCTTGAGGGTATCCTCGATGGTGGGCCAGAGGTCGCGGCTCTTGTCGTAATAAAAGGCGATCCGGCCCGGGAAGCAGACCATGACGAGGCCTTCCTGGAGGACCATGACGTAGTAGAAGTAGTCCGGGTCGGGCACCAGGGGCTTGTCCTTCTTGGAGAACTCCTCGCGGAAGAGCAGGGCCTCGGCGGGCAGCTCGAAGTGGCCCAGGATCTTCTCTACCGTGGTCTTCCCGACCACTTCGACCTGGGCGGCGTAGTAGCTGGGCATCGCGCCAAAGCGCTGGAGGAAGTACTTCGAGGCATGGAACTCGTTGTCCGGCCCGAACGAGTAGGTCTGGAGGCTGATGCTGGTCGAAGGGCGTTTCTCATCGGGCGGAATGCCGGGTTCGTTTTCCGTCATGGTGTCGGTGGGTTGGGTTCGAAAAAGCGAAGATAGGGAAAATTCCGCTCCAACATTCTGCCAACCCCGAAAGCTCAGGGCTGGAGCAGCAGGAGCTCGACGCGGCGGTTCTCGTCGCGCTTCCAAGGCTGGTCTTCGGGCGTCCAGATGGGGGCGCTTTTGCCGAAGGCCACCACGCGGACGCGCTCGGGCGGGAATCCGCCCTCGACCAGGATGTCGCGGGCCGACTCGGCCCGCCGCAGCGCGAGGTCCATGTTGTCCTCCTGGCCTCCCTGGCTGTCGGTGTGGCCCAGCACGACCACTTCGAGCTCGGGCGAGGCGGCCAGGCGCCTGGCCTGGTCGAGCAGGAAGCCGCGGTGTATCCCCTCGACCTGGTCGCCGTTGGTGGGGAAGAAGGCCACGGCCTGCGGAGGCGCGATGGGCGCCTTGCCGTCCAGGACTTCGGGCGTGCCCCAGTAGTACTGGGCCAGCTCGCGGGCGGGCACCTCGTCGATGACCACGTCGTCCTTGATGAAGTAGCGGTAGCCCGAGCTGGCCGCGTTGTCGCGCAGGCTGTTGTAGATCAGCGACAGGTCGTGGGCCGACTCGCTGGCCGAGGGCGTGTACTCGAGCTGGTAGTAGCGCTCGTGGCGGTTGAGGAGCTCGAGCAGGGCCCCTTCGAGGGTCTTCTGGTCGAAGGCGAAGAAGGAGTACCCGTCGGTGGCGGAGGCCAGGTTTTGCAAGGCCCTGATGTTGGCCCCGCGGATGCCGATGACGCAGACGGTGGCCTTCATGGCCCGGGCGCGGCGCCCGACCTGGGTGGCCGTGAAGGCCAGCGAGTCGGAGTGCGCCATGGAGCTGTTCTCCCAGCCGTCGGTCAGGATGAGCAGCATCTTGCGCCGGGTCGAGCCCTCGAGGGCGCGCAGGCCCATGTCGGCGCCGGCGTAGAGGGCCGTGGACCCGCCGAAGTCGCGGATGCCGTTCCTGGGCGCCTGCGAGAGCAGCACCTGCGGGTCGGCGCTGAAAGGGGTGCTCCTGCCGACCCTGCCGTCGAAGCAGACGAAGGAGAGGCGGCCTTGGAAGCGCTGCTTTTGGAGCAGCGCGCGCAGGGCGGCCTCGACGATGGGGGCGTTGTTGGTCATGGAGCCGCTGTAGTCGAGCACCACGGAGATGTCGGTGGGCAGGGTGTCGAGCTCGACGACCTCGCGGACGCTGAAGTTGCGCAGGGGCACGACTCGCCCCTCGACGGTCTCGGTCAGGCCCCGGAAGAACTGCGCGGCGAAGGTGGCGTTGGGGGCCAGGCCCGAGACGAACTGGCCCTCCTGGTCCACGGCCACGACCCGGACGCTGACGCGGTTGGGGAAGTTCTCGCGCTCGACGCGGATGATCTGCATGTCCACGCGTCCGGCCTTGTCGAGGTTCTGGTAGCTGACCAGGCCCGAGATGGGCTGCCTCCCGGCGAAGGTGAAGACCTTGGTCTCGCGGCTGGCCCAGAGCTCGCCGCCTCGGTAGGCCTCGAGCTTGACCACGAGCTTGTCGTAGGCCTGGAGGCGGTGGCTGCCCGACTCGGGGAGGCTGTACCGGCCGCGGGGGTGGGTCAGCACGACGCTGTCCAGGAGCTGCCCGGTCCAGCTCACGGTCAGGGCGCTTCCCTGGGGGATCTGCTCGGGGCAGTTGTAGGTCAGCAGACCCGGGCGCAAGACGGTGGCCTTGAAGGGGAAGGTGTCGGGCGCGGCGGCCTGCCGGTAGGCCACCAGCCGGTAGAGGCGGGTGGTGTCGGCCGGGAGGAGGGCCGAGTCGGTGGCGGCGAAGCGGCCCAGCCCGACCAGGGCCACGCTGTCGGTCATCTTGAAGGTCCAGCGCTGGTGGCGGGCCTGGCCCAGGGCCAGGAGAATGTCCTGCGGCGGGCTTTCGAGCAGGTGGACGCCGACCATCTGCGAGGCCGTGTCGGTGCGCCCGTGCGGGTTGTGGGCCACCATCACCAGCCGCTGGGTGCGGTCGAGCCGGGTGCGCATGCTCCCGCGGGCGGGCAGCGTGTCCGGGTGGCCCAGCAGCTCGACCCAGGTGGCGTCCTGGCTGGTCCAGCGGAGCTCGAAGTCGTCCTCGTCGTTGACCAGCGTGGGGGCGACCAGGCTGCGCAGCTCGGGCTTCAGCGCCTTGAGGTTCAGGTATTTGCGAATGGGCTCCCGGCCGGTTTCGACCACCAGCACCACGCGGAGGTCTTCGTCGAGCACCAGGCTGTGCCGGCCCGTCGCGGGCAGGAGGCTGTCGGCCCTGCCCTCGAAGTAGATCCGGGACGCCTTGCCTTCGGGAACCGTCCAGCTCATCGTGGCCAGCCCGCCCTGGGCCACCGAGCCGCCTCCCTCGGCCCGGAACTTCACGTCCCGCGAACTCAGGCCAAAGAGCTGGGCCTGGGCCAGTTGTGGAAAGAACGACAAGGCCAGCAGGAAAACGAGGAGGGCGGGCAATGCTTTTGGCTTTTTCATGGTGGGAGATTTTCTCGCCCGAAGGCGAAGTTCTTGTAGTTCCGGGAAATCCTCCTCGATTTCGTGGAGGTGTTCTGTTAACAATTTTCAAAGAGCATGCCATTTCTATCCCTCTGGCTCTGCCCGGCCAACCTTCTAAAACCGCGTTCCTTTCCTCCCGCCCCTTGCGCGGCGACGATCTTTTGACTATTTTTCAGGTGGCCGCGCCCACCCAAGGCCTTGGCCCAGCCCGCCCGAACGACCCTAGCACCCTCTAAAAACTTACCCCCATGATGAAAAGCCAGATCGAGACCATCGGTTACCTCCTCAAGCAGGAGAACGTCTTCAACATCGACAAAGGCAGCTTCGTGCCCGGAACCTTCATCCTCGAGACCCGCGACCAGTTCCCCGGCTACCACAGCCAACTGCCCGGCACCAACGCCCTCAAGCCCGGGCACCTCTTCCTGGTCACCAAGCAGAAGTACCCCGGCGAGCATATCATGCGCGCCACCGGGCGCATCAAGCGCATCATGCCCTCGGCCTTCGTCCCGGCCCAGACCCTGATCACGATCGACCACGAGCAGTTTCCCAGCATCCGCATCAAGGACCTCGAAGACTACAACCTGATCCTGGAGCTCCAGAACCTCTACCTCGAGCAGGGCATCGAGTTCTACAAGCGCAAGCGCAAGATCGACACCATGGCCCTGCTCCAGATCAAGAAATACTTCCTGCTCGAACCCCTGAACGAGTTCGTTTACAAGGACCTGGAGCTGCCCGACATCCACTACATCGCCCTGGGCCGCCTGCTCAAGTGGAAATACTTCGAGAAGCTCACCCAGATCATCAAGGTGAACCACCGCGAGCTCAACTTCGACGGCGCCCTGGCCGGCATCTTCCGCCGCCTGGGCGTGGTGGACGCCGTCCGCGTCTTCGGCGAGGGCATGGACCTCGACAGGCTCATGCACCTGCGCGCCCTCTACCTCGAGTTCATGCAGAAGATCGACGCCGGGCTCGACGAGGACTGAGCCGCCCGCCGACGCCGACGCGAAGCCCCCCGGAGAGCCGATCCTCCGCGGGGGCTTCCCTTTTGTAGGCCCGCCGTGGCGCGATCGCCCGCTTTTGCACGATTTGTGCGGGAGCGCGGCCGTCGCCGGCAAGCCAACCCACCCGGCGCCCCATCCGAACATGAAGAAGCTCCTGCCCCTGCCCCTGCTGCTGCTCTGCCTTTCCGCCCGCGCCCAATGCCCCGAGGCACTGCCCGCCAGCGGCCTCAACCTGGCCCCCAACGGCGATTTCGAGACCGCAGCCACCGGGTGGTTCTCGGGCTACGACCCCACCGACGCCCTCCGCTGCGCCCAGCGCCACGCCACCACCGCCGTCTTCGGCGACCCCGGCTCGCTCGGCACATGGCCCAGCGTCAGGCCCAAGCAGGGCCAGCGCATGCTGCTGGTCAACGGCGCCACCGACTGGAACAGCGCCGCCTGGGCCACCCGCCTGCCCGTGCGCCAAGGCCGGTACTACTGGGTCGAGTACTGGCTCACCAGCCTCTCGCCCGACAACCGGGCCATGCTCCAGCTCAAGGTGGACGGAAACCCCGTCAGCGGCGTCTTCATGGGCCCCGCCGTCGGCAACTGGCAGCGCTTTTCCACCCGCTGGCAAAGCCCCTACGACGGCACGGCCACCTTCGCCCTGCACAACCTGGCCACCCAGGTCGAGGGCAACGACTTCGCCCTCGACGCCATCCGCGTGGAGCCTTGCGGGCCCGAGCCGCCGCCCCTGGCCCAGCTCGCCCAGGCGCCCGCCCAGACGCCGGACGCCCTGCCTGGCCAACCCGAGCAGACGCCACCGGCCAGCCCCAGCGGCCCCAGGCCCGACCAGATGGCCCGCACGGTCAAGCCGCCCCGAGAGCTCCAAGTCCAAAGCGCCACCCTGCGCGTCCGCGTGCTCGACAACATGCGCGTCGATGGCGACAGCGTCTCCATCGCCTTCAACGGCCAGTGGCTCGTCCAGGGGCACGCCATCACCCACGAGCCGCTCGAGCTGCTGCTCACCCTGCTGCCCGGACAGGACAACGACCTGGTCCTGCACGCCCTCAACCTCGGCCAGGAGCCCCCCAACACCGCCTCGCTCGAGGTCCACGACGGAACCCGGTGGCAGAAAGTCGTCCTCCAGTCCGACCTCAGCCGAAGCGGCTCCCTGCGCTTCGGGCTGCGCGAGTGAGCCAGCCGCCCGCCCGCCAGGCAACATCGGGGAACCTCCGTGCCTGCAAGATCCGCGGCTCATCCAACATTTTGCGGGCTGATGCCCAATTGCCTTCAAACAGGTTGCGTTTGCGGCTTGAATCCAGGCGCGATGGACCAATCACGAGACGCAGGCTTCAAAACCGCGGCATGCCAACGCGCTGGCGACAGCCCAAGGCCCGCGCCGATGCGCTTTGGCCGTGGGCGTCCTCGATCATGAAGGGACGGCTGTTCGTCCACGTGGCCAATCTTGGCAACCGCGAACCTCCGCCTTTCACCATGGCCCGACTGCCTGGACGAACTTTCCAGGCCCCGAGGCTCGCCCCGGAGAAGAACGGGCGGGAAATCCGCCTTCGCGCGCGGGCACCGAGCCAGGAGCCCGCGAGCCTTCGGCCCCGACCAGCGGTCCGCACGCCGGAGGGGCGGCCTTCCGGGGCCAGCATGGACCCCGACCGGCGATTTCCCACAGGGTGGCCAACGACATCCCCCAAAACAAAGGGCCGGGAAGGAGGGCCCAGGGCGCACGGAAAGGCTGCCGCGCGGCCTCCGCGGGCAGGAGCATCGCCCGCCGGGGGGCGAGCCCAGCGCCCTCTTCGAGCGGACGCTGGGCCTCCAGGGGCAGAGCTGGCCGGGGGGCACCGGGCCGCCTGGGCCGATTTCGTCGGGGCGGGCGGCGGGCCTTCGCGGCAAAGCCCTATCTTCGCGCCGCCGCGGGGCCACCCCAGGCCCGGCATTTTCCCATTTTCCCAGATAAAAAGCCATGGACAGCAAAAGACTCAGCAAGATTTCCCGCCTCATCCAAAAGGAGCTGGGCGAGCATTTCCAACGCAACGCCCGGTCCTTCGGCGGGGCGATCATCGCCGTGACGGTCGTGCGCGTCACCCCGGACCTGGCCCAGTGCCGCGCCTACCTCAGCATCTTCCCGCCCCACCTGGTGCAGGCCTCCTTCGAGGCCATCAGCGAGCAGACGCCGCTCATCCGGCACGCCCTGGCCCAGAGCACCCGGCACCAGCTCCGCCGCACGCCCGAGCTGGAGTTCTTCATCGACGACTCGCTCGACTACGCCGAGAACATCGACCGCCTGCTGCTGCCGTGAGCCCCGCCGCCCGACAAAGCCTGCGCCACAGCCTGCGCCAGGACCTGCTCGAGGCCGGCTGCGACGAGGCCGGCCGCGGATGCCTGGCCGGGCCCGTGTTCGCCGCCGCCGTCATCCTGCCGCCCGGCTTCAGCGAGCCGCTGCTCGACGACTCGAAGCGGCTGACGGCCCGCCAGCGCGACCTGCTGCGCGCCACCATCGAGCGCGAGGCCCTGGCCTGGTCGGTCCGGAGCCTGCCGGCCGCCGAGGTGGACCGGCTCAACATCCTCAACGCCGCCCTCGAGGCCATGCGCCTGGCCGCGCTCGACCTCCGGCCCGCGCCCCAGCACCTGCTCATCGACGGCAACCGCTTCAAGCCGATGCCGGAGTTCCCGCACACCTGCGCCATCAAGGGCGACGCCACCTTCGCCAACGTGGCCGCCGCCTCGGTGCTGGCCAAGACCCACCGCGACGAGCACATGCTGGCCCTGCACCAGCGCTGGCCCCACTACGGCTGGGACCGCAACAAGGGATACCCCACCGCCGAGCACCGCCTGGCCATCCTCCGGCACGGCCCCTGCCCCGAGCACCGCGCCACCTTCCGCGTCAGCCAGCCCGGGCGGCAGCTCGCCTGGACCGCGCCCTGAGCCAAGGTTTTTCCGCTTTTCCGCTTATTTTTGCCCCAATTATCCCATCCATAATCCTACCAAGCAATGAATGAAGATGTAGAAATCATCCTGGAGACGGCCAGCGAGCAGATGGACAACGCCGTCAAGCACCTCGACGAGGTGCTCAAGACCATCCGGGCCGGAAAGGCCAGCACCCAGATGGTACAAGGTGTGACCGTGGACTACTACGGCGCCATGATGCCCATCGGCCAGGTGGCCAACCTGAGCACCTCCGATGCCCGCACCATCGCCATCCAGCCCTGGGAGAGGTCCATGATTCCCGTCATCGAGAAGGCCATCATGGCCGCCAACCTCGGCTTCAACCCCGAGAACAACGGCGAGATCATCCGCATCAACGTCCCGCCCCTGACCGAGCAGCGCCGCAAAGACCTCGTCAAGCAGGTCAAGCAGGAAGGCGAAACCGCGAAGGTCAGCATCCGCAACTCGCGCCGCGACGCCAACGAGGAGCTCAAGAAGCTCAAGAAGGACGGCCTGGCCGAGGACCTGGTCAAGACTGCCGAGGAGGACGTCCAGAAGCTGACCGACAAGCACATCGTCCTGGTGGACCAGCAGCTCGAAAAGAAGGAGAAGGACATCGTCACGCTCTGAGCCTCAGCACGCCCGCGCCAAGCAGCACAGGCCGCCCCCGGGCCACCGGGGAGCGGCCTTTCCTTTTGCGACCCGCCCAATCCCGAAAGGGTGTAATGAGAAGCGGAGCAGAGACGAAGATAAGAGCCCCGATGGGGCGAAATTGTCCTCATCGGGAGGAAGGGCCAGATTCCCGCGCCACGACCTTTGCCCATCGCCTGATCATTTCGCCCCTTCAGGGCTTGGGATGGGTTGGCGTTCCCGTTCCGATGGGCTTCACCCATCGCTAGGATATGGCGCCCCTTCAGGGCTTTCGCGGCGAAATCCGCGCGTTCGACAGGGGCGTAGCCCTGGCATCTTCGTAGGATCGCAGCCCCGCGCAGCTTCAAGAGGGGCGTAGCCCTGACATCTTGTGCCAAGTTGCCATCGAACCTGATAGATTGCCTTGAAACGTCTTGGTTTTCGCATTGAACCCCGACGGGGTTCTGGTTCGCGGTGGTTCCCTGTTCCCCGGATTTCATCCGGGGCTATTCATGTTCAATCCCTTCGGGATTGGCGGAACAGCCCGATTTTGCAGGGAACTGATGTTTCGGATATTCCACCAACGAACGCAATTTAAATCCCATGCGGGCACCGATGCCGATTTCAAACTCTAGGCCATCAATTTTCCAAGACAAATCGCGATTTCGTTTGAAGATAAATCGGTAATTTTGGACAAGCAGACGGGTCTGATTGTTGTTTTTTTGAGGGCGCAGAAATCCGAGGCCTTATCCAAATTGTAAAACTCCAATGAAAATGGAAACAGACGCCATCGTTCCGGGAAAAGCGATCGCGGGCTTCCAACTGGGTTGTTCGGTTGAGGAGTTGCGAGAAAAGATTGACGGCAAGGCCTATTCGGTTGAGCACCGTGTGGACACGACGGTCTTCCATTGCGGCGATTTCAGCTTTTTTGTCTCGGACAGGAACAGGAAGCTGTTCCAAATCGCGGTCGGGCAAGGCTTCAACGGCAGGTTCCTCGGCCGGGTAGGCATCGGCTCGACCTTGCGGGACGTGGAAAACCACATTGGAAAATGGGCCGAGGAGCTGGATGTCTATGTGTTGCCCCAGTGGCGGGGAATCTGCTTCGAATTGTCGGATAGCGGAACAGGCGAGGAATGGCGGGAAGACGAGATGCCGATCGAATGGATCAGCGTCTATGACATGGCGCAGAAGGGAGACGCCTGACCTCCTCCGGGGCTGGGGCGCCTGGCCGCGGGCCGCCGTCCCAAAAAAAAGCCCCGCGGCGGGCGGAGGTCCAGGCCGATGGCCTATCTTTGGCCCGGCATCGACAAGATTTCCTAACCTCCTCCCCGCCCATGCTAGTCAAGACCTACGGATCCGCCGTCCTGGGCGTGAGCGCCACCACCATCACCGTGGAGGTGAACGTCAGCACCGGCGTCAACTTCTACCTGGTGGGCCTCCCGGACAACGCCGTCAAGGAGAGCCAGCAGCGCATCGACTCGGCCCTGCGCCAGTTCGGCTACAACCTGCCCCGCAAGAAAGTGGTGGTCAACATGGCCCCGGCCGACATCCGCAAGGAAGGCTCGGCCTACGACCTGACCCTGGCCATCGGGATGCTGGCCGCCTCGGAGCAGATTGACCCCGAGCGCGTCAGCGAGTTCATCATCATGGGCGAGCTTTCGCTCGACGGCAGCCTGCGGCCCATCCGGGGCGCGCTGCCCATCGCGATACAGGCCCGCGAGGAAGGGTTCAAGGGCTTCATCCTGCCCCGCGAGAACGCGCAGGAGGCCGCGGTGGTCAACGACCTGCAAGTCTATGGCATGGACGACATCAAGCAGGTCATCGACTTCTTCGACGGAAAAGGCGGCATCGAGCCCACCGTGGTGGACACCCGCAAGGAGTTCTACGCCAACCTGGGCAAGAGCGACATCGACTTCTCGGACGTCCGCGGGCAGGAGAACGTCAAGCGGGCCATGGAAATCGCCGCGGCGGGCGGCCACAACATGATCATGATCGGCCCGCCCGGTGCCGGCAAGACCATGCTGGCCAAGCGCATCGGCACCATCCTGCCGCCCCTGTCGCTCCGCGAGGCCCTGGAGACCACCAAGATACACTCGGTGGCCGGCAAGATCGAGAAAGGCACCTCGCTCATGAGCCGCCGCCCGTTCCGCTCGCCCCACCACACCATCTCGGACGTGGCCCTGGTTGGCGGCGGAGGCTACCCGCAGCCGGGCGAGATCTCGCTGGCCCACAACGGCGTCCTTTTCCTGGACGAGCTGCCCGAGTTCAAGCGCGCCGTGCTGGAGGTCATGCGCCAGCCCCTCGAGGACAGGGTCATCACCATCTCGCGGGCCAGGCTCACGGTCGAGTACCCGGCCAGCTTCATGCTGGTGGCCTCGATGAACCCCTGCCCCTGCGGCTACTACAACCATCCCGAGCGCGAGTGCGTCTGCGGCCCCGGCGTGGTCAAGAAGTACCTGAACCGCATCTCTGGCCCGCTGCTCGACCGCATCGACCTGCACGTGGAGGTCGTGCCCGTGCCGTTCCGCAAGCTCTCGGAGCAGGCCGCCGGCGAGGGCAGCGACCGCATCCGCGAGCGGGTCGAGAAGGCGCGGGCCGTGCAGCAGGAGCGCTACAAGGGCAACCAGAAGGTCCACACCAACGCGCAGATTTCCTCGAAGATGCTCCGCGAGCACTGCAAGGTCGATGCCTCGGGCTCGGCCCTGCTCAAGACGGCCATGGAGAAGCTCGGCCTCTCGGCCCGGGCCTACGACCGCATCCTGAAGGTGGCCCGCACCATCGCCGACCTGGGCGGCCAGGCCGACATCCAGCCCGAGCACCTGGCCGAGGCCATCCACTACCGCAGCCTCGACCGCGACACCTGGGCCGGTTAGCCCCTGGCGGCCCGTCCGCCCTCGAGGGCGTCCTCCGCGGGGCCGGGCGCGCTCCGCCGCTGGGCCGCCTGCGCGCGGCAGCGCCTTTCGAGCAGGAGGACCGGCACGTGCGAGAGCACCATGGCCAGCAGCAGCAGCAGCAGCACCATCCGCAGGATTTCCAGGTCGCTCAGGCTGAAGGCCAGGGCCGCGAAGCCCATGTTGAACGACAGCAGCACCACCGTGGCCTTGATGTGGCTCATGCCCAGGGCCAGCAGGCTGTGGTGGATGTGGTTCTTGTCGGGCTGGAAGAGGCCCTTGCCCAGCATGAACCGGACGAACATGACCCGGAGCGTGTCGAACAGCGGCAGGATCAGCACCCCGAAGGCCACCGCCGGGGCCGCGTGCACGAAGTAGGGCGCGTAGCGCGTGTTGGCCTCCACGAAAGAGATGGTCATGGCCGAGATGACGATGCCCAGGATCAGCGAGCCCGTGTCGCCCATGAAGATCTTCCGTTCCTTGGAAAAGACGTTGAAGCGGAAGAAGGCCAGCAGGGCCCCCGCCATGGCCACGGCCAGCGTGGCCAGCTCGGGCAGCCCGGCCAGGTGGAACCAGGTGCCGAAAATGGCGCAGACCAGCAGGGCCGTGCCCGAGGCCAGCCCGTCGATGCCGTCGATCAGGTTGAAGCCGTTGGTGATGACCAGATAGACGAAGACGCTGAGGCAGACGCTGGCCCAGTACGGAATGGCCGTGACGCCCAGGAAGCCGTGCAGGCTGGTGATGCGCCAGTCGGCCAGCACCACCAGGATGAGGGCCGCGACGATCTGCCCGGCCATCTTGGTCAGGGGCGCGATGACCAGGATGTCGTCCTTGAGGCCGATGAAGAACATGATCACCACCGAGGCCAGCAGGAACTTCATCTGGGGCATGGCGGCCATGTCGGACCAGAGCGAGAGGGAAATGGCCAGGCCGGCGAAAATGGCCATGCCGCCCAGGGTGGGCACCTTCGAGCTGTGGGCGGCCCTTTCGCCCGGCTCGTCGAAGAGGTGCTTGAGGCGGGCCACGCGCACGATGGAGGGGATGGAGAGGTACGCCACCGCGAAGGACGTGGCCGCGGCCAGGGCCATTTGGAGTTCAGGGCTGATGTTGGGCATGTGTTCGGGCTTGGGGGGGGCGGCGGCGTCTCAGACGAACTTGTAGCCGACGCCTTTGACGGTTACGAAATGCTGCTGTCCGAGCTTCTCGCGCAGCTTGCGGATGTGGACGTCGATGGTCCTGTCGCCGACCACGATGCTGTTGCCCCAGACCTTCTCGTAGATCTCCTCGCGGGTGAAGACCTTCTCGGGCTTGGAGGCCAGGAGGTAGAGCAGGTTGAACTCCTTCTTGGGCAAGACCATCTGCTGGCCGTTGAGGGTGACCAGGAACTTCTCGCGGTCGATGACGATCTCGTCGCGGCTGATGGGGCCATCGCCGGACTCGCTGGGGCTGGCGGGCACGGTGGGGTCGGCGTGGCGCTTGAGCAGGGCCTTGACGCGGCTGACCAGGACTTTGGGCTTGATGGGCTTGGTGATGTAGTCGTCGGCCCCGGCGTCGAAGCCGGCTATCTGCGAGTAGTCCTCGCCGCGGGCGGTCAGGAAGGCGATCAGGGTGTTGTCGAGCCGGGGGTCGCGGCGCAGCTCGTGGCAGGTCTCGATGCCGTCCATCTCGGGCATCATCACGTCGAGCAGGATCAGGTGGGGGATGGTCTCCTTGGCCAGGCGGAAAGCCTCGACCCCGTTGTTGACCGATGATACCTGGAAGCCCTCCTTGCGGAGGTTGTAGGTCAGGAACTCGATGATGTCTTTGTCGTCGTCAACCAACAGGATCTTGTAGCTTGAGTTTTCCATGGTCGTTTTGTTAGGTCCGCTGTTCAGGACAAATATACCATTTTGCGCGAAAGCGGGGCGAACGCTTTGGTTTTCAAGGCGCTTTGCTCAACGAGAAGCCCAGCTCGGTGCCCACGCCCAGCTCGCTCTTGAGGTAGAGCCGCTGCTGGTGCGCCTCGACCACGTGCTTGACGATGGCCAGGCCCAGCCCCGAGCCGCCCCGCTCGCGCGAGCGGCTCTTGTCGACGCGGTAGAAGCGCTCGAAGACGTGCTTCTGGTGGTTGGGGTCGATGCCGATGCCGTTGTCTCGGACCTTCACCCAGACCTTGTCGCCCTCCTGTTGCAGCAGTATCTTGGATACCCCGCCGGGGTTTCCGTATTTCAACGAGTTGACCACCAGGTTGTTCAGGGCCTCGAAGATGCGCTTGCGGTCGGCGTTGACCCAGATGGGGTCCTCCTGCTCGAGGGTGAACTCGATGCGGATCTGGTACTTCTGGGCCCGCATCTCCTGGAGGTCGAGCACCTCGAAGACCAGGTCCACGATGTCGAAGCGCTCGAAGCTGAGCTTGAGCACCCCGGCCTCGAGCTGCGAGATCATGTCCACGTCCTTGATGGTGTTGATCAGCCGGTCGATGTTCTTCGCGGCCCGCTCCAGATAGACCTGCTTGACCTCCGGGTCGTCCATGCCGCCGTCGAGCAGCGTCAGCAGGTAGCCCTGGATGTTGAAGGCCGGCGTCTTGAGCTCGTGGAAGACGTCGCCGATGAAGTCCTTGCGGAACTTCTCGGTGCGCCGCAGCACGTCGATCTCGTAGGCCTTCTTCTTGGCCCACTCCATGACCTCGTTGTTGATCTCGGCCAGCACGTCCTTGTTGTCAACGCTGCTGAACAGCTCGTCCTTGGGGTTGCGGAAGCTGTTGATGGCGCTGTAGATGGGCTGGATGCGCTGGAGGATGAAGTGGTTGAGCGAGAAGAAGGTCAGCAGGAACGACGACAGGAAGGCCGCCAGGCCCGAGAAGGCCAGGTACCACGCCCGCTCGCTCTCGACCCAGTAAACATTCAGCAGGATCAGCGTCACGCTGGCCGCGGTGTTGAGCAAGGCCAGCAGCGTGGAGATTTGTTTGGGCGTGTACCTCTTTTCCATGTGGGGGACGGCTCGGGCCTTTGGCGCGAAATTAGCAAGAGATTTGGTTAAAATTCGTTTTATTTTAGTGCTCTGAATCCCGATTGTCCAACACACAAAAGAATTTTTCCCATGAAAAAAACAATGCTTCTGGCCTTGGCGCTCTGCCTGGGCGCCTCCGGGGCCTGGGCCCAGACCGGCGTAACCTGGTTCACCCTCGGGGCCAAGGGCGGCTACGGCACGTCCTACTTCTTCAACGGCAACCACATCAACGACGACCTGGTCGGCCTGGTCCCCTTCAACCAGGCCTTCAGCTTCGGCGGACGGTTCGCCCTCAACTTCACCGCGGGCCAGCGCTCGCACGAGAACAACCTCAACCTGGGCGTCGAGTTCGGGGCCTCCCGCTTCGGGCAGCGCTACGAGCTGCAGCCCGACCCCAACACCACCGAGAGCTACACCAAGGACTTCGCCTTCGGCGCCACCGACCTCTCCGTGCTGCTCCGCTACACGGGCCAGTATGGCGGCTTCTTCGAGCTGGGCCCCACCTTCTCCACCCTCAAGGCCGAGCATTTCAGCCAGGAGAACTCCGGCCCCATGCCCGCCGAGCCGCTGCCCTTCGCCTTCGAGGACTTCGCCGCCCAGCGCACGGCCCTGAGCATGGGCTTCGGCATCGCCCCCGTCAAGACCACCTACGTGGACCTGGAGCTCGGCCTCCGCTTCTCTTATACCCTGACGGACTTCATGGCCCAGGAGGACGCCCTGATGGCCGGCTTGGCCAACGACGGCGTCTTCGTGCCGGCCGTGCCTTACGAGCAGTACCGCAAGACCAGCCCCCTGGTGGTGCAGGCCACCCTCATGGTCAACTACTACATGGGCTACTTCGGCGTGGCCTCGTGCCGCAAGCCGGGCCTCAAGCTCTTCAGCTACTGATGCCAAGCTGCCTTCGAGGGGGAAAAATACCAATCGTCAGCATCCTGCGAAATTCGGATGAAAAGGCAGGCTTATGACACGGATTTGGCGAATCCCGAAGGGATGGGATTGCCTGGCCCATCCTCCCGACGAGGATAGTTTCACCCCTTCGGGGTTCTCTTCTTTGGCCTGGATCCGCTTTCTACAATCATTTCACCCCTACGGGGTTGGGCGAGGCTCCAAGGCAATCCATCACCTTTGGAAGCAATTGGCTATTGTTCTATTCCTTAAAGATGTGATTTGGCTGTAATGTGTTGTAATTCTTGTAGGTTTCGAATGTGTTTCTGTGCCTTGGATATGCTC
>JFJP01029709.1_pt1 | contig 20627 bp, 17 predicted proteins | sample 431651 | NCBI WGS metagenome assembly JFJP01 (sample SAMN02602958, study PRJNA72255) | Microbial mat metagenome, whole genome shotgun sequencing project. | biome: fresh water; feature: sink hole; material: water; isolation source: purple microbial (photo- and chemosynthetic) mats found in...
TAGGCTGGCATCTTCGCCTCATAATCACCGGATTTGACTCGAAGGATCCCGGAAAGCAGCGTTTTGATGAATCCGGTGAACATCAGACTCGCCAGAAGGCTGATTGTCAGAAAGACTGCCATCATGAGGAGCGTCATGAGGAGATATTTCAGCATGCTGCCGGAAAGGGCCTCCCGGATCTGTCCCTTCGGGAGGGCGAAAATGAAGGTCAACCCGCTGTCTCCGATGCGTTCCGAAGCCATCAGATACACTTCGCCGTCCAGGGTGAGTTCCGTAACGCCGGATGCCGGACGATTCCCTTGAAATACGCGGTCGACCGGCTCTCCCAGGAGGTCCTTGCCGGAACTGGAGAAGATGATCCCCCTGTCATCCACGACATACGCGAGTGACCCAGGATAAGTCAGCAAATCCTGGTATTTTGCCGCAAAGACATTCTCATCGGTTCCGATGAGCAGGCTGAGGAAAACATCCGGTTCATCCACCCTGGAAATGGTTCTTGAGAGATACAGCGTATGGTCCCGTGCTGTCGGCGGCAGGCAGACAACACCCCTGGCCGGTATCCGGCTGATTTTCCCATAGGCTGCGAGATTGTTTTCAGCAAGAACTTCCGGATTGATCGGCGCTCTTGAAACCGATACGAAGGTTTCCCCATCCAGAAAGAAATAGGCGGTATTGACGAGTTTCATATCCCAGGCATTGTTGAACAGCATGCTGTACTTGAGGTCGGCCTCAAGCTGAAGCTTTTTCTTCAGCAAGTCCAGCGGATTTCCTTCCAGGGACCATTCGCCCGACAACCATTCACGAATGTTCTTGTTGGAGAAGAAATGCAGGGAGGAATTGTTCAGAATGCTGTAGGATAATGTGATGTTCTCTGTGGTTTGCCGGATTTGCCGCTCCAGGTTGTCATAGGTGTTCCGGATGAGGGCCTTGGAGAACTCGGTGTAGAAATAAAAGGCGGAAAAAAACATGGGAAGAAGCACCATCAGCATCGTAATGCCGATGATCTTCAACCGCATGCTTGCCTTTTTCAGTCGAATGAATGGCAGACACCGAACCATCAAGAATCATCCCTCAGCTTCCCGCCGGTGCCGGATCCATCAGGTACAGGACCGGCTGCTTCAACCCGACGTCCTGGCAGTTGTTCTTTCCATTATCATGACGGAAAACGGGACTTCACGCAATGTGGGAAGTCGTTCAAAACCAGCACGGAGTCACTTTCCCGCAGCAGGCATGTCAGCCATGACAACCCTCCTCGTGCGTCAGCCGCCATGTCAGCCATGACAACCCTCCTCGTGCGTCAGCCGCCATGTCAGCCATGACAACCCTCCTCATGCGTCAGCCGCCATGGCCAGTCTCTCCACTTGACGGAGTGTTTCTCCGCCGTTGACGGATCGAATTCCCGCAGATACCGGTATGCTTCCATGATGTTTTCGGGCGGAACCTCCACACCCGTCACATTGGAGGTGAAGAGAAACATATTTTTCCCGCCATGGGTGTAATCCAGCAGGTACTCGACTTCCCTGCACACATCCTCCAGGGAGCCGAACGGCAGGGTGTACGTGACACTCAGACCGGTGAAGAACAGCAGTTCCTCACCCTGACTGCTGCGTAGTCTTCGCAGTTCATACGGATCCACGCCGTATTCGTACTGAAACCCCTGCAATCCGCTGAACCCGGCATCCAGGAAGTCCTGCACAACCGGCCGGATGTCTCCGTCGCAGTGGTGGATGAGTCGGATGCCCGCATTCACTAGAGGCTCGTTGATCAGTTTCACGGTCGGAAAGTAGTGCCTGCGCAGGAATTCGGGGGATACCATCGCGCCTTTCTGGTTGCAGAGGTCTTCCCCGCAGAACATCACCGGGACCAGATCGTATTCCTCATACAGCCGGACAAGGATTTTGGCACGTTCCCGGGAGTGAAGACTCCGGGCGTGCCAGATTTTGTGGACAGCATCCGGATACAACGCACAAGCCATGAAAAACGCCTGATATCCGAACTGGTGATACAGGGGAAAATGTCCGCCGATGTCCCAGAAATTCGGAATCGGTTCAATCCCGACCCATTGGGTGTGCATATGGTCGAAATAATCCCGGAGCTTTTGCTCCTCCACCGCCGGAACAAAGGATTTCAGGATTTCCTTGTCCGACTCGGGAAGCTGATCGGCGTATTCAAGCAGATCTTCCGGTTCCGCGCCATCATGATCCTGATCCAAGGCGGCACCGCCATGCCGGATTTCCTGTGCATTGTCCGGGATGACCGGCATGACCACGCCATCCACCCCAAGGATTCGATTGGCCTTGATGACACCTGCCTCCGGATTCGCAAGGTATTCCCCGAGACTGATCCCGGCGATACGGGCCAGATTTTCGGCACCATTGATCCAGCCTCCCAGCGAAGGGATGCGATCCACTTCCAGACCACGGACCTGGCGAATCAATCGTTCCTTCGATGTCAGTAACGTAGCCTTTGGTTGCGAAGACATGCGATTTCCTCCCTGGCTGCTTCGTGTCTGCTTTCGGTCTGCTCGCTGCGTGATCCTTCGGAATGACGGCTCCTGCGGCTTATGTGTTTGCAACTTGTCTCAGCCCTTCACCGCGCCGGCCGCCAGACCGGACACCACCTGCTCCTGCAGCAGGACATAGACGATTATGCTCGGAATCACGACCAGAATCGTGGCGGCAAACATGGCGCCGTAGTCGCTGGCGAACTGGCTCTTGAAATAGAACAACGCCACGGGAAGCGTCCGGTTTTTCAGACCGGTCGTCAGGGTGAGTGCGAACTGGAATTCATTCCAGCATAACAGAAATTGAAGAACCCCTGCCGTGCCGAATCCCGGTTTGGCAATCGGCAGGATGATCGTCAGAAACGTCCGGAGAAACCCGGCGCCATCCAGGTAGGCGGATTCCTCCAGTTCCTTGGGGATGGTCAGAAAATAGCTGGACAGGATATAGAGGGAAACCGGCAATCCGAAACCGGCATAGATAAGAATCAGTCCCAGGATATTGTCATACAGCCCCACGTTTCGAACCGTCAGGTAGAGGGGGAGAAGAAGCGCCGCGCCTGGAATCAGAAGCGCCATGGAAACCAACGACATGATGGTTTTCTTCCCCTTGAATTCAAAGCGGGCAATTACGTAACCTGACATGCCCAATACGGTCAGGTTCAGGAGGGTCCCCGTCACCGCGATCAGGATGCTGTTCCCATAGAATTGCGCCAGAGGGGCGATTTTGAATGCCATGACATAATTGGAGAACTTGAGCCTGGCCGGCAAGGCCAATGCCGAATTCAGGATTTCCAGATTGGACTTGAAGGAAGAAAGAAAGACCCAAAGGAAAGGACCGACGGATATCAGCAGAATCACCAGGATAAAGGCATACTTGAGCATGGAGACCAGCGGGTTCACACCAGGCTGTGATATCCGACCTGCCTTCTTTGGGCTTGTTCGTGGGCGATCAATGGTTTGCGCGGGTGTACTCATGCCGTTCCCCTTCTTCATGTGTTCGAATGTCCCATCCGGAACGCTCGGGAGATGATCCATACGGTCACGATGCCGATCAGGATGAGCGTGACGCCCGCGGCATTGGCCAATCCGAAGTTGTTGTCCTTCAACGCGTTCTGATAGATGAAAATGGGCAGGTTCATTGTCCGGTTTCCCGGTCCGCCGCCCGTCGTCATCAGGATCATGTCCAGTTTCTGCAGCATGCTGGTTCCGGCGAGAATCGCACAGGTTCCGATGATGTTTCGCAGCATCGGAAGCGAGATGTGCAGGTTGATGCCGAGTTCGGTGGCGCCATCCACGCGGGCGGATTCGAAGATGCTCTCCGGGATGGCCGCCAGTTCCGCCAGCACAAGAATCGTGACGACCGCAGCAAACGGCAGCCACATCATGGTGACGGTGAAAAAGCTTGTCTTGTAGTCCATCAGCCAGTTCTGGGAAAAATCCTTCTGGCCGGCCAGACGGATGATGCTGTTCAGCGCCCCGAAGTCCGGATTCAGGAAGCAAAGGAACATCATGCCGAGTGCGGCGCTGGAGATGATGTTCGGAATCATGTAGACCGTTCTGACGAACTTCCAGTAGAATTCCCGCCTTGCCAGGATCAGGGCGACCGTCACACCGATCGTCACATGCACGGTTGCCTGCAGACCAATCCAAACGACTGTATTGAAGACACTTTTGAGGAAATCCTCATTGTCCGTGAACAGCTCGAGGTAATTGCGAAGGCCTGTAAAGGACACTTTCATTCCAAGGGTCCAGTCCGTAAAGGAGGAACCGAACAGAATGATCAGGGAGAACGCATACATGAAAAGAAACAGCAGGATGGTCGGAACCAGAAAGGCAATGACCCATTTGATGTTCTTAGTTGTATTCAATGCCATCATCTCCTCAATCATGCGTCCGCAGGGCGGGGCCGTCCTTTCGGACAGCCCCGCCCGTGAATGGGTCAGGCATGATTATTCCTTGTTCCTGGCCGCGGCTTCCGTAAGTTTTACGACCATTTCCTCGGCCGTGATTTTTTCAAAGGCCAGTTCCGGATACAGCTTGGCAAAGGTGTCGATGACATTGGCCTGGCTGATGACATCGAAGAACATGTAGTTGTACTTCGCCTTCAGCCCGACCGAAGCCGTTTCCGCAACCAGGGGATTGGTCTGCTTCAATTCCTCGGATATCGGGACCTTGTCGGTCAGCGGAAAGATGCCGTCACTCTCCAACGCCAGTTGCTGGGCATGGATCCCTGTCTTGTACTTCAGGAACTTGAAGGCTGCGTCGGCATGCTCCTTGTCCTTGGAGCAGATGATGTATCCGATTTCGTAGGAATTGAACATGCCCGAACCCGGATAGGCGGAGACACCGACCATCTTGTCGAAACCAGGCAGGGATTTTTCGGGATTTGCGAAATCAGGCGTCATCCAGGGACCGTTCGCGATCATGGCCGTCTTGCCCTGCATGAAGTTGTTCGCGGCATTGGCGTACAGTCCGCCCAGCGCATCGCTGGTTGTATAGTTTTTCAGCATGGCTTGGATTTTCTTGAGGCCGTCGATCATTTCCGGTGTCTCATAGCTTGCAGGAAATTGTTTGTTCATGAAGGCATTCCCGGCATCCCCGCTGGTTCCGACGATGGAAGCCAGAAGCAGATTGGTCGTCCAGGCATTCTCTCCGGTCATCAGGGAAAGCGGTACAATGCCGGCGGTCTTCAATTTTTCACAATTTGTCATGAATTCATCCCAGGTTTCCGCCGGCTTGATGCCTGCCTTGGCGAACAGCTCCTTGTTGTAGAAATATCCGACCAGCTGTCTGCCCATGCTGACGGCATAGGGTTTTCCATTCCGCAGGTTTGCGTTGAGGGCGGCATCGCCGATTTCCGCCTTGTACTCGGGATCGGCGTTCAGATAGTCCGTCAGGTCAACGGCCTGCCCGCTTTTCACGGCCAGGTCCAGCATGCCGTTCTTCCCGTCGATGAGGTCAGGCAGTTCATTGGAGGCAACAAGGATTTTCAGTTTGTCCGTATACGCCGTATCACTCGGCAGTTCTTCCACGACGACTTCGACTTCGGAACCGAATTTTTCAGCAAACTCCTTCAGCAGGGTTCTTTCCGTCTGGGAGGAAACCTGGACCCCGACCCGGTAGGAGGGATAGGTGATTTTGACAGGTTCCTTCGGTGCGGCGGCTTCGGATTTTTCTGCAGCAGGGGCCTCGGTCTTTGCGGCGGCAGACTGTTCGGTTTTGCCGGCCTCTGCTCCGGTGCTTGTCGTGACAGCCTGTGTTCCGCAGCCGATCGCAGATACGGTCATGAACAATGCCAGTCCCAGTAAGATGGCCTTCCGGGTGATTCTGTTTTTCATGGTCAGCATTCCCCTTTCATGCATGGAAGGTGTTCTGTAACTTGATGTCTCAAGCATATCTGCTTCCATCCCTGCGAAGAATGAGAAATACCGATCGATTGTTGCGTTTTTTTTGCATGGTTCGAACACCTGTGTGAAAGGGCGGGATGAATCAAGCGGGATTGTAATATTTCTGTCTTTCTGTTGTGATATTTGTCCCGTGCTGACAGCCATAATCTTGTTCATAGAGCAGATTGTTTCTTTCCAGGACCTAAGCAGGCGTTACGACCTGTCCGCCTTCCGGAACTGTCCCGGCGTGATGCCGAAGCGCTGCCTGAATTGGCGGGAGAAGGAGACCTTGTCGCCGAATCCGCACAAACCGGCAATTTCCGTCAACCCGAGCCTGGTCGTGCGAATCAGCGCGCAAGCTCTGTCCAGCCGGCAGTGAATGAGATGCTCGATGGGAGATTTTCCATATACGGCCTGGAACAGCCGCGCATAATGACGTTCCGAGAGAAACGACATATGCGCGAGCTGGCTCAGGGTGATGCGTTCCTTGTAATGCTCCTCCATGAACCGGACGGTTTCTGAAATCTGGAAATACTTGACGGAAATGCTTTCCCGTTCCGGCACGAGCTGTCGGGCAATGAACGTGATGAAGGATAGAAAGTAGGATTTGATCACCATGCGGTAGCCTTCCCGGCGCGCGTCATACTCCTCCAGCATGGCCCGACACAGGGATACGGCGAAAGCCAGCTGTGTTTCGTCCAGCAGGAGTCTGCTCGTGAAGTTCTGCCGGTACCGGTGGAACGGCTCAAGAATGAACAGCGCCTGGAACCCGGGCAGCTGACGCAATTCCGTGTCCAGCTGCATCAGTTTGTCCAGGTCGAAGATGAAATTATAGTAGACCAGGTCATTGACCTCGGGAATTGCATGGGAAAACGGCGGCGTGATGACAAAAACTTCCCCGCGTCCCATATTATATGCATGCGCCTCCACCTGATGGATGGCGCTGCCATCCAATAGAATGGAAAGTTCCGTAAAAGTGTGTGTGTGCAGGGGAAACGGCTCACTCAGGCGGCTTTCTCCGATATGGAAGGGAAACTCGATTCCCGCAAAGGCAAACAGGCTGTACTCCAGCATATGCTTCCAGATCCTTTCGTCAAGGCAGCATCCTTGTCATTTCCATCCCACCGTCTGTGCTGCTTCTTCAGGCATGATTATGGCCATATCATACTACAGAATGGCCGTATCTGAAATTGATGTCGCCATTTTTGATGGGTACACTGTAGGAAACAAGTCATCCGGGGAGGAACAAGGATGGACAGGCGGGAAAGCATCAAGGAGGCACTGGCACATCACGGCAACGGAAAAACACCCTATGCCATCAATTTTACGACGGAAGCGCTGGAACTCCACGGAGAAAGACTTCTTTCGGACTATGCGCCGGAAAAAGTTCTGACGGATTACCGCAGCGGACGGCTGAACCTGGCGGAAGCCGTGTCTCTGGGCATCGGCAACCATATGCTGTACATCTATCCGCCGTGGTGGAACTGGTACCAGCTTCCGGCCCACTATCTCACGGAATACGATGCGCCTGAAAGCCTGCCCGACACCATAGGCTCCGGCAGTTATGAGGGCTTCTTCGAGAAAGTGTCGTATCTGCGGGAGAACTATGATGTCTATCTGCTTGCAACGATTTGGGGCAGCCACTGGGAGAAGGCCTATTTCGCGCGCGGCATCGAAAATTTCCTCGGGGATCTGGCAGGCAGCCCGGAATGGGCGAAGGAACTGCTCGATCTGATTATCCGAAAAAATCTCGTGATGCTGGAAAATTTTCTGCCATTGGCTGGCGTTGATGGTGTCATGCTCGGTTCCGACTGGGGTTCCCAGCATGATCTGATCATGTCGCCATCCAGCTGGCGCGCCCTCATCAAGGAGGGGGAACGGCAGGAATACGATTTGATCAGGAGATATGGCAAGGATGTGTTCGTCCACTCCTGCGGAAACATCGTGAAGATTCTTGACGATCTCACGGAAATGGGTCTTCAGGGATTGAATCCGGTTCAGCCGGAATGCATGGATATTTCCGATTTGAAACGACAGCACGGAAAATGCCTCACTTTCTTCGGCGGCATCAGCACGCAGAAGACGCTGCCCTATGGAACCCCAGAGGAAGTTGAGGAAGAAACACGGGCCACAATCCTCCTTCTCGGGGAGAATGGCGGATACATCACCGCACCTTCCCAGGAAATTCAAACGGATGTTCCATACGCAAACGTTTGCGCTTTGATTGATACGGCAAGAGCACACGCGTGAGCTGAAGCGTCCGGCCGGAGAGCCAGGGGACTCGGCCCCCCCGATCGGATGCAGGAAAAGGACCGGGGCACCTTTTTCCATGCATCCGGAAAACCTTCCGGGGAAAGGCGTTGCAGGGATTTGTACGGTATCTTGGAAAGTGTACCTTTACGACACGGAGCAGGATGGATATTGTGTATCCATCCTCTTTTCAGTGGTTGTTCGCTGAAACGGCTGGAAGCATCAAAGGACCATTCTGAAAGTACGAGAGGAGGAACCTCCCCATGTCGAAGGCGACGCTGCCGCTGGCCGTTCATCCCGTACCCGCCATTCGTCCCATGAATTCTCTCAAAAAGAAGATTCTGCGCCATTGGCAGCTGTATGTCATCATGATGTTCCCGCTTTTTTGTCTTATCCTTTTCAAATATGTCCCGATGATTGGATTGCAGATTGCTTTCAAGACATACAGGGTACGAGCGGGAATCTGGAACAGTCCATTCGTCGGTTGGAAGCATTTCATCCGCTTCTTTGAATCCCCCTCCACCATGGACATCATCTGGAACACGGTCAGTTTGAGTCTGTACAGCATCGCTGCATCGTTTCCGCTGGCAATCCTGCTGGCCATCGCACTGAATGAGGCACAGCACCAAAGACTGAAGAAGATGGTCCAGTTGATCACCTATGCGCCGTACTTCATTTCCACCGTCGTTCTTGTCTCCATGCTGAATCAGTTTCTGGATCCCCGCATCGGTGTGCTCAGCATGATGATGCAGCAGTTTGGAATCGACACGCGGAACATCATGGGAAATCCGGACCTGTTCCGGCATCTTTATGTCTGGTCCGGCATCTGGCAGAGCACGGGATACAGCGCCATCATCTATCTGGCCGCGCTGACCGGCATCAGTCATGAACTGACGGAGGCCGCCGTCATTGACGGTTGTACGCGCATCAAGCGCATCTGGCATGTGGATCTGCCTGGCATCAGGCCTTCCGTGGTCACCCTGCTCGTGCTGAACATGGGCTACGTCATGAGCGTCGGGTTCGAGAAGGTCTTTCTGATGCAGTCGCCATCCATTCTGAACGTATCGGAAGTCATGTCGACCTACATCTATCGGATCGGCCTGCAGAACAGCGATTACAGCTACTCGACGGCCATCGGCCTCGTCAATTCGATCATCAACCTCATCCTCATCCTGACAGTCAACCAGATTGCCAGAAAAACCGGGGAGCAAGCCTTATGGTAATCCCGGGCAAGCCGTTATCCTGATGCTGCTCAGTCGCGTCTTGCCATGATCGGAATGAAGCCAAGCAACGGAGGTCCTGCATGCCTAAGAAAATCCGTCTTTCCATCCCGGACCGCATCTTCATGTTCTGTGTCTATTTTTTCCTTTTTCTTGCGATGCTGCTGGTGATTTACCCGCTGATCTTCATCATCAGCGCCTCGTTCTCGGAGCCCTCGAACGTTTTGACCGGCAAGGTCTGGCTGTTGCCTGTGGACTTCTCCCTGTTCTCCTATCAGGCCGTCTTCAAGAACAAGCAGATATTGAGCGGTTATTTCAACAGCGCGTGGTATACGGTCGTGGGCACGGCGATCTCGGTTGCACTGACCATCATGGCTGCATTTCCGCTTTCCAGAAAAGGATTTTACGGCAAGAATGTCTTCATGGGCCTTTTCCTTTTCACGATGCTCTTCTCCGGCGGGTTGATTCCTACTTATCTGCTGTTGAAGAACATCGGGATGATCAACACCCGCTGGGCCATCGTCATTCCAAACGCCATTGCGGTCTGGCTTGTCATCATCGCCCGGACCTTCTTTCAGCAGAATGTGCCCGAAGAATTGTACGAGGCTGCTGAAATTGACGGCTGTGACGATTTCCGGTTCCTGATCAAGATGGTGCTTCCCCTATCCGGACCGATCGTGGCGGTCATCGCCCTGAATTATGCGGTGTGGATCTGGAACGGCTATTATGACGCGTTGATCTATCTGACCGACCAGAAGAAGTATCCGCTGCAGATCATCCTGCGCGACATCCTCATCCTGAATCGGGTGGACATCAACACGGTGAGTGATTTGGAAAGCTCGATGCGGAAACAGGGCCTGGCTGTCGTGCTGAAATATTCCCTCATCGTCGTGGCAAGCGCACCCCTGCTGGTTGTCTACCCGTTCCTGCAGAAATATTTCGTCAAGGGCATCCTGATCGGTTCCGTGAAGGGCTGATCCCGGTAGTTGCCATCATGGAACGCATCTGCAAGTGCAAACGTTTCCACTGCCACCCACTCGTGATTGCTGTTGCTTCTCGGTTTGTCAGGAAACGGTTGCATAACTTTCACGCAATCTGTTGAACAGGTTTCATCCCATCGTTTTCCTCTGTCGGCATGGACTGTTCCGGAACGGACCATGGCAGACAGCATCCATCAAATCAAGAACACGGGAGGAAAAGACATGAAAAAAACGCTTGCCCTGATTCTGTCCGTCCTCATGCTGATCTCCGCCACCGCCGGGTGCGGCACCACAGCCGCGACACCCTCAGACAGTCCGTCCGCCAGCGCGGCAGCGGAATCATCCGTTTCTGCGGAAGCCTCCACCTCGGCCGAGGCCGGGAAAATCGTCACGGACCCCGGCACCTTCCCCGTCGTCACGGAAAAGGCGACCTACACCTGCGTCGTTGCCACCGGCCCCTTCGTGGAGGACATGGCGACCAACAAGTTCACAACGTATTATGAAGACAAGACGAATGTCCATATCGAATGGCAGGTCATCTCGGAACAAGGCAAGGAAGAAAAGGTATCCATCATTCTCGCCAGTGGCGATCTGCCGGACTTCTTCATGAACGCCAGCGTGCCGGACATGGAAGTGAAATACGGCACACAGGAAGGCCTCATCATTCCCGTGGATGACCTCATCACGAACAATATGATGTATCTGCAGGAAGCCATGGCCACCTATCCGGTCGGCTCCATGGACACCATGCGCCAGGTGGATGGCAAGCTGTATGGCCTGCCGACCATGTCGGACTGTTTCCATTGCGCCAATTCAGCAAAAATGTGGATCAACAAGAAGTGGCTGGACAAGCTGGGTCTTGCCGTGCCGACCACCACCACGGAGTTTGAGGCGGTGCTGAAGGCATTCAAGGAAAAGGACCCGAACGGAAACGGAAAGCAGGATGAAATCCCGCTGGTCGGCGCCATCAAGGGCGGCTGGCACAACACGGTCGACAAGTTCCTGCTCAACGCATTCCTGTATTACGACATGGACATCAATCCCGATTCCGATGCGGGCACAAACGCAGGCTGGTTCATGACCGCCGACAAGAAGGTCGACACTGCCCTGAACAAGGATTCCTACAAAGCCGGCCTCGGCTGGCTGAATGGCCTTTACAACCAGGGTCTGCTGTATGATGGAAGCTTCACGCAGGACAACACCCAGCTGACCCAGCTGGTTGAAAACCCGGATGCGGAACTCGTCGGATGCGTACCCGGCGGCTGGGGCGGCACATATGCCAAGGTTCCCGGCGAGCGGTACTCCCAGTATGTTACCCTCCCTCCCCTCAAGGGTCCTGACGGCGTGCAGGGTGCCATCACCTTCCCGCAGCTGCCCTGGAATTCCCTGTGGATCACCAGCAATGCGAAAAACCCGGAAGTCATCGCCCGCTGGGCCGACTGGCTCTACACCGTGGAAGGTTCCCTGACCGTTCGCCGCGGGTTCAAGGATGTCGCATGGCGTGCACCCACGGATGGAGAAATGGGCATCAACGGCAAGCCGGCCGTCTGGACCCAGCTGATTCCGTGGAATGATTCCGAACCCCAGAATGAAACCTGGACACGCCTTGGCGTGTTCGCTGAAACCGACGCCCTGCGTCTTGGCCAGACCACGGATCTCGGTCTGGAACGCACCAGCATGGAAGGTCTCGAACTTTTCCTGTTTGAACAGACGTCTCAGAACTACCGGCCATATGCCCAGTTCGAAAAGGTTGTACCGCCGCTCAAGTTCTCCGATGAGACCATGAGCGAACTGGTCACGATGAAAGTCGAATTCGGCAAGTATGTGAAACAGGCGAATGTTGAGTTCATCACCGGCAAGAAGGACCTGACGAAAGATTGGGACGCCTACATCTCCGGATTGGATTCAGTCGGTCTGCCGAAGATTCTCGAAATTTACAATGCAGCCTATACCAGCATCTATGCCGGCAAGTGAAGAACGGCCCGGTGAGCGCGTGGACAACCGCATTCCGTGTGGATGCCGCCCATGCGGCCCGACACGTCTGACGAAGCAATAGAAAATGTGGACCGGTACGGGTTTCCGTACCGGTCCATCGTGTTGCTCCGCCGGATTGCGAATGCTTCCTGCGGACGCTTTGCAGATGAATGCTTCCTGCGGACGCTTTGCAGATGAATGCTTCCTGCACATGCGTTGCAGGTTGATGCATCACGCGCATGCGTTGTTGTTGGATGCTTCATGAACCCTTGTTTTTGCTGTATCATGGAAGAGAAGAATCTGATGCGGCATTTCCGGCTCGTTCATGTCCTGTTTGGAAGGTTAGGTGACCGGTCATGCGGAAGGCAGTTTCCGAAGGAAATCATGGGAAAAGATGGCACAAGTCCGGTTCCGCCCAGCCATTGAACCGGAAACTGGTGCTTGGGTTCCTCCTGTCCTATCTGGTTGTCCTTGTGCTCCCTGCAGTTTCAGGATGCATCCTCTATGCAATGGCCACGCGGGCCATGCAGAACCAGGCCGATCGCGCCAACCTCATCCGCCTGCACGATACGGAAAGCATCGCGTCCCAGCAGATTTCCACCATGATCTCCTTTGTGGACCGCATGGCCATGAACCAGGACATCAGTTCCCTGGGAACCATGTCGACCCGCCGCCAGAATTCCACGGACATTCTTCGCATCAAGGAAAGCGCAGAAGCAGTCCGCCGCTACAACAACACCAATCCGCTCATTACGGAGTACTACATCCATTACAACCGCTCCGACATCACCTTGTCATCCAGTGATGCTTTTCTGGACTTTTCACGATTCTACGGTTCGTACTTTCAATGGGGTGACATGACACAGGAAGAATGGAACCGGTTTGCTTCCGAAGCCAGACATGACAGGAGACTGTATCCGGCCAGGGAAACCCTTTTGAAAAGTGGACCGACGGCCAAGGTGGGGAAATCCCTGCTCTATATTCAATCTCTTCCATTGGAATACCGTTCCAGGGTGGACGGTTATCTGGCCGTGCTGATTGATGAGAAGGAACTGCAGCGGTTGCTCTCCGGCGTCGAACTTGGAGACGCGGGGCAGTCCATTGTCTTCAACGCCAGTCAGGAAGTCCTTTCCGGCGTTTACGCGGAAAGAGCGCCGAAAGATCTCCTCCAGTCCCTCCCGGCGCTGCCGGACACGACAGATGGTCATTTGATGTTCCCGTTTGAAGGAAACCGATATTCCATCACCTTTGTCCGCTCCGCTTCATACGGCTGGACCTATCTGTCCGCTGTCCCCACCTCATTCGTGTACGGACAAATGTGGCAATTGGGCATCGTGGTCGCCGGCGGCTTTCTTGTCACCCTTCTGGGTGGCTTTGCACTCGCATTCTGGCTCTCAAAGCGGAACGCAAGACCCTGGCAGGAAATTGCGCAGGCCATCGGTGCACCTGAACGAAAGGACAGCCTGCATCTGATGGGGGATTCGGATCAAATCCGTGGCAAAGTGCTGCTGATGGTGGAGAAGAACCGCGACTTGGCCCAGGTGCTGGAAACGCAGCGTCCGGTCGTTCAGGCGGTATTTTTGCTTCGTCTGCTTTCCGGCAAGTTCCTGACACGTCAACAGCTGGATCGGGACATGCATCTGGCCGGGATTCATCTGGAGGCGTCCGCCTTCATGGTCCTTATCCTTGGCCTGGAAAGAAAGGCATCCGCTTCGGAAGAGTTTGTGCATCGAAGGACCCTCCTGCGTTTCCTTTTCCAAGAGAAAACCAGGGAGCATTTTGGATTGACCGTGCAGGTTTCAGAGGATTTGGCGGATGGCGGCATCGTTTTTCTGCTTCCTCTGCCAATCGGAGACACTGCCTTATTTCTGTCCGACTTTCGCCTTCAGCTTCAGGACTGGCACGACGAATGGCGGGAAGAACACCACTTGTTTCTGAAGACCGCCTGCGGACAGCTTTGCACGGACATCATGGATGTTCACCGCTCCTTTGACGAGGCACGCCTGGCGCTTGCGTACGCGGGGTATGAATCGCCCTATTGGCACGCGGACTTGCCGAAGGCGCAGAAACCGTACTTTTTTCCGTTCGAGTTCGAAGACCAGATTCTCCATCAGGTATGGGCAGGCAACCGGGAGGCTGTGGACGCACTCTTTGAAAGGCTGCGCGAAGAAAATCTGGAACAGCTGAAGCTGAGCCCGATGCTTTCCAGCCTGCTGGCATCTGAAATCTGCGGCACGCTGATCCACTTGCTGGACCGGTCCGCCTATGATGTTCCCATGCTGCTGCAGAACATTCAGGAAATGACCGCCAGAGAGCTTCCGGAAGTGCTGGATTGTGCACAATTGATCTGTGTTTCCATGGCGGAAAAATCGCAGGAATGCCAGCAAAAGAAGGAAGACGAGCTCAATGATGCCATTGTCGCCTATGTGCGGGGACAACATGCGAATCCATGCTTCTGCCTATCGGACGTTCGGGAAAAATTTCCATTGTCCGTCAATGCCATCAATGCATTGTTTGTGGAAAAGACGGGAAAAACCTTCTGCAACTACCTGGAAGCATACCGGATGGAAATGGCCTGCGAGTATCTGAAAAAGGGTACCATCACCGTTCAGGAGGTGTCGGATTCAGTGGGTTATTCCAGTTCACACTCCTTCCGGCGGGCTTTCAAGCGGCGGTATAACATACTGCCCACCGAATATCAGGGACTCGAATCGTAAGAAGTTGATTTCCATGCAACCGATAAGGAGAAACGATGAAAAAGCCGCTTGATTTACGTTTTCGTCAGGAGCATCTCGACTTTCACACCAGTCCCGATATCGCTTCGGTCGCGGAGTCCTTCGACCCCGACACCTTTGCGGACATACTCGTCCGGGCGAAGGTGAACTCCATTTCCTGTTTCGCCCGTTGTCATCACGGCATGCTGTATTATGATTCGAAGAAAAATCCGGAATTGATTCATCCGAATCTGAAAAACAAGAGCCTGCTGAAGGCGCAGATGTCTGCCTGTCATCAGCATGGCATCCGCATGCCTGTATACACCACCGTGCAGTGGGACGACCACATGGCGAAGGCGCATCCCGAATGGCTCTGTGTGAGTGAGACCGGCGGGGAGGTCAACTGGTACGAACTCCATGATCCGGGCTTTTACCGGTTTCTCTGTGTGAATTCCCCATATCGTGCCTTTCTGAAAGCCCATGTTGCGGACATTTTCGAGAACCTTGGTGATGTGGACGGACTTTTCTTCGATATCCTGTTCCTGACGGATTGCTCCTGCCGACATTGCCGCACGGGCATGGAGGCGCAGGGACTGGACCCCGTGAAGAAGGAAGACCGTCTGAATTATGCACAGCAGACACTGGACGGCTTCATGCTGGACATGTCCGCGCACGTACGTTCCTTCTGCCAAACCTGCAGTATTTTTTACAATTCAAGCCATGTCGGGCCTGTCATCCGGCCGCGTCTGCCCGCCCATTCACATCTGGAGCTTGAATCCCTTCCCAGCGGCGGATGGGGCTATATGCATTTTCCCTGTACGGTCCGTTATGCGCGCACGCTCGGATATGATTGTCTCGGCATGACGGGGAAATTCCATACTTCGTGGGGCGATTTCCATTCCTTCAAGAATCGGGAAGCGCTGGAATTCGAGTGTTTCCACATGCTGGCGCTGAATGCGAAATGCATGGTCGGCGACCAGATGGAGCCTTCCGGCATTTTGTCGGAACCGGTTTATGATCTGCTCGGCTCGGTCTATCAGCAGGTTGAAGCAAAAGAACCATGGTGTTCAGGCGCAGAGGCACGGACAGACATCGCCATCCTTACTCCGGAGGAATTTGCCGTGCAGGGTCACCGGGAGCTTCATCCTGCCGTCATCGGAGCAACCCAGATGCTGACGGAAGCCGGCCATCAGTTTGATGTCGTGGATTCCCTGAATGATTTTGCAGCATACAAACTGCTCATTTTGCCTGATGAGATTCCCGTATCCATTTCCTTGAAGGAGAAGCTTGCGCTGTTCACACAGAACGGCGGCACCCTGCTGTGCACCTTCCAGTCCGGAATGGATGAGGCGCATGGTTCCTTCATGCTGGACCTTGGGGTGGAACTCAGGGAACGGCAGACACTGGACATCCATGGTCTGCCGGTGGCGGGCCGGGAGTTCGATCGGGCTGCCTATGCCGATTATCTGCTGGCAGGCACGGAACTTGGCAGAGGTCTGCCGATGACGGAGCATGTCATGTACCGGAAAGGCATGGAAGTGGAAGCCGTGGAGGGGGCGGAAGTCCTCGCGGAAGCCATTCTGCCTGCATTTGACCGTACCTGGAAACATTTCTGCTCGCACCGGCAGGCGCCGTCTTCGGGAATCCGCGGATATGCAGGCGTCGTGCAGAAGGATCGCGCCATCTATTTCGCGCATCCGGTTTTTGGTCTGTATCGGGAGCATTCGCCCCGTTGGGTCAAGGTCATGGTGATGAATGCCATCGACCGATTGCTCCCGGAACCTGTTCTGCGCCATGATGGGCCTTCTACGCTGATTGCCACGGTCAACGCGCAGGGAATGGAACGACGTGAGGTGGTCCACCTGCTGCACTACCTGCCTCTGAGACGGAGCGCCACCATCGACGTGATAGAAGATATCATTCCGCTGTACAACGTACGGGTTTCCCTGCGCAGAGACATTGCGGTTCACGGAGATGCGGAAAAGGATGCTCTTCCTGGTGTCAAGCTTGTGCCTGAAATGACTGTACTTTCTTCCGAATGGGAGGGGGACCGACTGGTCTTTACCGTTCCGGTGGTTCGCGGACATCAGATGATCGAGATTTCCTGAAGACATTCACGGTTGGGTGGTATATGATGCGGAAAAGCAGGAAAAGCAGGAAAAACAGGAAAGGATGATAGTTGGGAATGGATTTGAACCGCATGGTCATATGCCTGAAAGACCCTGTCGGCGCCGTGCTGCTGAAAAAGAAGCTTACCGGCCTGCCGCTGCAGGATGCGGTGGTTGTGGAGAAAAGCATCGAGTGGTTCAATGATCCGGAGCCTTGCATGATTCACCGATCCGCTGTCATGAAAAGGCTGTTTTTCGAATGGGCCGATTACCTGGCCGATGCCTGCTCCCGCGGGACCTCGGAAGTGCTATGGTCGGATGTACCCGAATCCCTTCGGCGAACAGTGCAGATACACGGGATCGTATCCCGACTGAGCGTTGAAATGGGCTGATGAATTCACAAAAAAGAATGGAGCACGTTCTCTGCCTGCATGCGGTCAGCTTCAAGAGAACCCTGCACCAATTCAGGCGTGCCCCCGCCACGCCCTTTGCAGGCTGAATTCAAGACTTTCGCCAATTGACGGAGGTCGATGGCGGATTCTGCGACGGCGGGTTTGGTTGGAGGTAACACAGGCTTTCGGACTGATGTGCGTGCGGCTACATAATAACAACCACCGCCGGCGTTTGCAGAAAGAGCGATCAGCCAGTCAGGTCTTCTTCTGAGCTCGTTGCCAATTCGCTCATCCGGTCTCTTTTCAGATTCGGAAATCGCTCCCTCATCCGAATCTGCGATGGAAATCCTTTCCGTAAGAAGAAGAGTGAATCGGCGGAGCTCGGAGGGCTCCAGTCCGTCTTTTGAAATGACCCATCCAGAAGCGGACTTCTCCTTGGCCAACCATAAGGTGCAGGTCTCTGAAACCATATCCGACAGACGTTTCTCACGCATGGCGGCGAGTTCCTTCTTCAGACTGTCGTTCTCCGTCATCAGCCGCTTGACTGCCGCCGGGACATCCGGCAGTCTTGCGGAAAGAAGAACCGACATTTCAGACATATCCCGGTGCCGTGCGGCAAAATCCTGAAGCGCCCGATATCCGCACAGCATTTCCAGGCGGGTTCCCCCTTTGTGCCGTCGCCCGGAAAGCAGCTTGATCAGGCCGATTTCACCGGTCCTGGCCACATGCATGCCACAACAGGCGCAGGCATCGTATCCAGGAATCCTGACGATCCGCACATTCCCGTCCAGCGCGATTTTGCTCCGATACGAAAGACCGGACAGGTCCTGCGGTGCCGGTGTAAATGCCTCCACCTCAAGATTTTCATATACAGCTGCATTCGCAAGATGTTCAATCCGTTCGAGGTCCGTGTCCGAGAGGACCCCGTTGAAATCCACCGTCACGACATCGGAACCGAGATGGAATCCGACATTGTCGAACCCGAACATGCGTCCGACGAGGCCGGATACGATATGCTCTCCGCTGTGCTGCTGCATGCGGGAGAATCTGAGATCCCAGTCTATTGCGCCCTCCACATCCGAGCCTGGCTCCAATGGGCCTCCGACAAGGTGAAAAATGGTTCCCTGCCGCTCCTGAACATCTGTTACACGCAAACCACCAAGCATGCCTGTGTCGGCAGGCTGCCCGCCACCCTCCGGATAAAAGGCGGTTCGGTTCAGGATTATGGCATGCAAGCTGCCTGCTTCCTCGCAGGAAAGCACCTTCGCTGTGAAAAAACGAAGATGGCTGTCCTGATCATACAATTTTTCCATATATCCTGCCTTTTTTTCTGAAAACTCGTCGTACAAAACGACATAAATCAATCATATCAGGTGCATCGGATGAATGGCAATCCTGTGGATTCTGTCATGCAAGCACGTTGGCTGCGTATGGCTGAGAAGTTTTGTCCAGGAGCCGCGAACATCAGTGGAACGCCGACCTTGAAGGTGAAATTCTGCCCCGAATGCGGTGCGGAAATAGAATTGTTTTCTTCCGATCTGCAAAGGGTTTGCCGGTGCGGCTTCATTGCATACAATGATATCCAGTCCTGCATCCAATGGTGCAAAAGCGCTCGCGAATGTGTAGGGGACGAAATGTATGAAAAGCTGATCGGGGAAAGGCAAAAACCGAAAGAATAGCATCCTGAATGGCAATTATACCCATCAACGATTCAATACCACTTCGTTGAAGCCTGATGGATGTCAGCTTTGGCAATCCTGATCGTTCATAAGCGGACTACCATCATGAGAATGCGTATGCTGGCCGTCTTCATGGGAATGCCGGTGTGTGTGCGTGAGCGGGCTCAATTTTCCGGAAAAATGCCTGTTCAAAAAGACACGAGACATCATGGCGGAAAAAACATTTGTCTTGCTTGTTTGACGCTCAAACCGATAAACCCGGGAACGGAATACTCATCGTATGCTATGATGAGTGTGTCTGCTAAGCGTGCAGTTCAGCCAGAGGAGGTGGTGAAGTGTCCCAAACGTACAAACCTTTGATTCCGTTGGAACAAATCGTTCAACGATTCGGTCTTCGGTTGCTGGTGTTGTTCGGAAGTTACGGCACCTCCGCCCAGAATCCAGACAGCGACATTGATCTGGCCTATCTCAGCAAGGATGCGCTTGCTTTCGAGGAGCAGGAAGCCCTGCTGCATGACTTGATTCTGTATTTTCGGAAAGCGGAGATGGATCTGCTGGATCTGCAGTCCGCCGAACCTATCATCCGTGCGGTGATAGCCGAGGAGGGCCGTGTGGTCTTCGAGGCAGAAGACGGCCTGTTCGAAAGGCTTTCCTTATACTATATCAAGCAAAGAATGGATCTGGCACCCTTTATTGCAGTTCGAATGAAAGAAATCGGGAATAGAGTTCGTGAGGAGGTTCGGAATGCAAGGGAAAGAGGCAATCTGCGCAAAGATTGATGTGATGCGCGGGTATTATTTTGAATTGATTGAGGCTATGGAAGATATCTCTCTTGAGCAATACTTGAGCAGCAACCTCATCAGACGTGGAACGGAACGTATCATTCAGCTGGTCATCGAATGCGCCACGGATATCAATTGCATGATGCTGAAAGATATGGGAAGACCTGCTCCGAAAGACTACTTCAACTCTTTCATCGAAATGGGAGAGGCTGAAATCCTGCCAATGGATTTTGTTCTGGCTATTGCACCCTCAACTGGACTTCGCAATATTCTGGTCCACGAATACCAGAAGCTGGACAACAAGATTGTTTTTCGATCCGTTCAATCAATCAAGGACATGTACGTCGTCTATATGGACCAACTAATCGTCTATCTCGGATGTTGAGGTCGGAAAGACCCAATTCATGCAAAAAAGAAAGTCAAGAAAGACTGATTTCCCTGCATATCGGAGAACAAACCTCTCAACCGCTCATAAGACCTTCACATTGAATGATGATTCTCATGTTAAAACTCGTTTCAACGAGTTTTTATGCAGGATTCCTTTGGAATCCTGCATGTGAATGGCACCAAAGGTGCCATTCACACACGGAATCACGTGATTCTGTGCCATACAGCGGCTTTTGCCGCTGTATGCATGCA
>JFJP01037983.1_pt1 | contig 20625 bp, 15 predicted proteins | sample 431651 | NCBI WGS metagenome assembly JFJP01 (sample SAMN02602958, study PRJNA72255) | Microbial mat metagenome, whole genome shotgun sequencing project. | biome: fresh water; feature: sink hole; material: water; isolation source: purple microbial (photo- and chemosynthetic) mats found in...
GGCAGGGCCGAGTGGCCAACGACTTCGAGGACAGCGTCTTGCCCGCCTATCCCGCCATTGCCGGCCTCAAGCGCGCCCTGCTCGAAGCCGGGGCCGTGTACGCGGCCATGTCCGGCAGTGGCTCCGCCGTCTTCGGCCTCTTCGAGCAGCGCCCAGAGGCCCTCCGCCTCCGCCTCGACGTCCCCCACCTGTGGGTGCAGGAATTGTGAAGTGATTGGAAATCAACCACTAGGATGTCCCGCAAGTGAAATACAACCTTATGTTTGGAATTTACGGCGGTATGATGTAAATTTAGGTCGTCAAATCAAAGCACTCAAAGCATGATGGAACTTTCTTTTTTCGCGGTCGTTGGTGCTTCACGAAGATAAGACGCTTACTCCAGGGTTGGTTGGGCGTTTGAAGTTCTTATCTTTTTGCTAAGCCGAAATGAATTTTTGCGAAAATGCGAATAGATGTGGATTTGATTATTTTAAATTTTCACCCTTTAAAAACGACGTCATGGAAATTTCTGAACAATTGGTCGCACTAAAAGACAGAGTGGTCAACCTGAAAGACAAAATTCTAACCGAAGAGGCAACAAAGAATGCTTTCATAATGCCTTTCATTCAATTGCTGGGATACGATGTTTTTAATCCCTTGGAAGTTATTCCTGAATATGTTGCAGACATAAGCAACAAAAAAGGAGAAAAAGTTGATTATTGCATTCAGAAGGATGATGAACCTATCATAATCATTGAATGCAAGCACTGGAAGGAAAAACTTGACGTTCATAACACTCAACTGGAACGTTATTTCACTTTCACAAAGGCAAAATTTGGAATTTTGACAAATGGTCTCCACTATCGGTTTTTTACAGATTTGGATGAAACCAATAAAATGGATTCGAAGCCATTTCTTGAAATTGATTTTGAGAATTTGAAGGATTCGGCAATTACAGAGCTAAAAAAGTTTCACAAAACTGCTTTTGATGCAAAGAAAATAATCGACAGTGCTGGTGAGTTGAAATTTTACAATGAAGTCAAAGTAATTTTTGACAGAGAGTTACAAGAGCCATCCGTCGAATTGGTGAGATACTTTGCAGGCCAGGTGTATAGCGGTCGGTTGACAAGTTCTGTCATTGAACAATTCACTAAGATTGTAAAAAAAGCACTGAATCACAGGATTAATGAAACCATTAACGACAGGTTGAAATCAGCTTTAGACAAAGAGACCGAACATCAAGCCAATAATGTGACGTCAAAAGATCAATCTACATTACTGCCCAGCGAGATAATTGTTTACCAGGATGCAGAAAAAGGCATTTATACAACTCAAGAAGAAATGAATGCCTATGAAATTGTTGTGGACATCTTGTCAACGAAACTCGAAAGAAGCAGGATTGTCCATCGAGACACCAAAGGCTTTTTGGGAATATTGCTTGATGATAGCAATCGACAACCGATTTGTAGGTTACGCTTCAACAAGGAGAATAAGTATCTGGGGGTGATTGATGCTGAAAAAAACGAAACAAAGATTCCAATCGAAAAAGTTGAGCATATCTATAAGTATGCTGACAAAATTTTAGAAACGGCATCTTTTTACGAAAAAGTGGTTTAAGGTTCATGTTCCATTACAAAGAGCCATACCGCTTGGGTATGGCTCTTTGCTATTTTTTAGCAGTGAAATTCAGAAATAAGTCCTCGCCATAACAATTAGCCCCCGCAGGCCCTCCGCCAACGCCTCGACGTCCCCCACCTGTGGGTGCAGGAATTGTGATACCCAATTGCTTTCGTTGGATTTTCCTTGCAAATCGCCGTCCCACTCACCCGCTCTAATTTTGATTTCAAAAAAATTTCGTGCCCTTCGTGCCTTTCGTGGACAAATCCCCTCCAAGGACAAAAATGAGCGCGGTTTAAAAAGGTCATTTCTAAAATTCCCTTTCAAATATTTTCTTTGATTATCAATTGGTTACAAATAGAAAATGAAAATAATGGTTTTTGAACTGGACTCAATTTTAAAAGATAATTTAGAAGTCTTAAGTAAATTTGTAAAATTAGTTTTTGCTATTATTTTGGCCCCAACAAACACATAGGCACCTAGTTTTTCCATCTGTCTATGTGTTTTCGTTTTATTAATGGGACGAAGAACAAGCACATATTCATTTGGATATTAATTTCAAATTTAATGCAAGATAATTTTGGATTATTAACTTACAAATTCATAGAGCAAAATAAGGTAATAAGGTTGATTTGATAGCTCTATTTAATTTTCTACTAAGGTTTTAACCAAAAATAAGGTCTTGTTACCCTGTCTGAAATGAAAACCTTAGTAGAAATCCTAACCGATGATAGATAAGAAATTTCAAAAATTAGTTTTTGCTATTATTTTGACCCCTACAAACACATAGTTTTTTCATCTGCCTATGTGTTTTAATTCAATGTGATGAAGAATGAGCCCACATTCATTTGAACATTAATTTGAAATTTAATACAAGATAATTTAGAAGTCTTACTTGTTAAAAATTAGCAAAATGGAAAAGCTGCACAATGTCCATCCTGGCGAAGTCCTGCTCCACGAATTTCTGGAGCCCCTTGCGATTTCGGCCTATCGCCTCTCGAAGGCCTTGAACATTCCGCAGAGTCGGATTTCGGCGATCCTCAAGGGACGCAGGGGCATGACGGCGGACACCGCCCTGCGGCTGAGCCAGTATTTTGGGACTTCCCCGAAGTTCTGGCTGGGGCTGCAAGATGACCACGACCTTGAGGACGAAAGGGCCAAGCATGGCGCCGAGCTGGACGCCATCCGGAGGTACGACGAGAAGGCCGCCTGAAGCCAAGCCGCGCCCGGATGTTTGACCATCGGACGCGGCTTGGCGAAAAGAAGGACGGTTCGGCGGGCAGCCGGGGCCTATTCCCACTCGATGGTGGCGGGGGGCTTGGAGCTGATGTCGAGCACGACGCGGTTGACGCCGCGCACCTGGTTGATGATCTGGTTGGAGACCTCGGCCCAGAAGTCATGCGGCAGGCGCGACCAGTCGGCGGTCATGCCGTCGGTGGAGCTGACGGCGCGCAGGGCCACGACCTGCTCGTAGGTGCGCTCGTCGCCCATGACGCCGACGGAGTGGACGGGCAGGAGGATGGCTCCGGCCTGCCAGACCTGGTCGTAGAGGCCGTGTCGGCGCAGGGCCTGGAGGAAGATGTGGTCGGCTTCCTGGAGGATGCGGACCTTCTCGGCGTCGATGGTGCCCAGGATGCGGATGCCCAGGCCGGGGCCGGGGAAGGGATGCCGCCCGAGGAAGCTGTCGGCGATGCCCAGTGCCTTGCCGACGCGGCGGACTTCGTCCTTGAAGAGCAGCCGCAGGGGCTCGACCACTTTGAGCTTCATGTAGTCGGGCAGGCCGCCGACGTTGTGGTGGGACTTGATGGTCTGGGAGGGGCCTTTGACGGAGAGCGACTCGATGACGTCGGGGTAGATGGTTCCTTGCGCGAGCCAGCGGACATCCTGTATGCGGTGCGCCTCGCGGTCGAAGACCTCGATGAAGGTGCGGCCGATGGCCTTGCGCTTGGCCTCGGGCTCGCTGATGCCTTCGAGGGCCTTGAGGAACAGGTCTCCGGCGCGGACGCCTATGACGTTGAGGCCCAGGGCTTCGTAGCCGTGCAGCACTTCGGGGAACTCGTTCTTGCGGAGCAGGCCGTTGTCCACGAAGACGCAGGTGAGCTGCCTGCCGATGGCCTTGTTGAGCAGGATGGCGGCCACGGTGGAATCGACTCCGCCGGAAAGGCCGAGCACGACGCGGTCCTGGCCGAGCTTCTGGCGCAGCTCCTCGACGGTCTCCTCCACGAAGTTGGCCGGGGTCCAGTCTTGCGCGCAGTGGCATACCTTGCGGACGAAGTTGTCCAGCAGGCGGGCGCCTTGCTCGGAGTGATAGACCTCGGGGTGGAACTGGAGGCCGAAGGTGTCCTGGCCTTCGACCTGGAAGGCGGCGACCTCGACCTCCTCGGTGCTGGCGATGCGGCGGAAGCCCTGGGGCAGGCGGGTGATGGTGTCGGCGTGCGACATCCAGACCTGCGAGCCTTCGGTGATGCCGTCGAGCAGCGGGTTTTGCTGTTCGACCTGGCGCAGGCGGGCGCGCCCGTACTCGCGGGTGGTGGATTTTTCGACCAGTCCTTGGTGCTGGTGGGCAAGGAGTTGCGCGCCGAAGCATACGCCCAGGACGGGGTGGCGGCCCAGGAAGTCGGCCAGGGCGGGCTTGGGCGCCTGAGGGTCGAGCACTGAGAAGGGACTGCCCGAAAGGATGATCCCCTTGACGCCCGGGTCGAGGGCCGGGGGCTTGTGGAAGGGATGGATTTCGGAATAGACGTTCAGTTCGCGCAGTCGGCGGGCGATGAGCTGGGTGTATTGCGAGCCGAAGTCGAGGACGATGATTTTTTCGTGTTGCATGGTGTTTGTGTTCAGTCGCGGGAAGGGAAGGGGCCGACTTTGAAGGCCAGCATGAGGATGTCGTCCACCTGCTCGCATCCGCCTTGCCAGGCCAGGAGCTGCTCGACGATGCCCTGGCCCATGCTGGCGGCCGACAAGCCGGACAGGGAGGCCAGCAGCTCCTTGAGGCGCTTGGTGCCGAACTTCTTCTGCGCCGGGCCGCCGAACTGGTCGGCCATTCCGTCGGAGAGCAGGACGATGGCGTCGTGCTGGCGCAGTTGGAAGGTGCTCAGCTCGAACCGCTTGAGGGCTGGGTCGCCCATGCCGCCGATGGCTTGGGTGCAGCCTTTGTGCCGGAAGGCCTGTCCGTCGCGGACCAGGTACATCGGCCTTCGTGCTCCGGCGAACTCGAGGACCTGGGTGGTGGGGTCGTAGAGGCAGATGGCGGCGTCCATGCCGTCCTCGGAGCTGCGGATGTTGTCGTGCTGGGCCAGGGTCTGGCTGAAGAGGAGGTTGAGGCGGCAGAGGATACGGTCGGGGGCAGTGGTCTTTTCGTGGAGGACGATCTGGTTGAGCAGGGAGGTGCCGAGCATGGAGAGCAGGGCGCCAGGCACGCCATGGCCGGTGCAGTCGGCCACGACCACGAGGGTCTTGTGGCCGATGGGCTCGAGGTAGTAGAAGTCTCCGCCGATGATGTCCTTGGCCTGGTGGTGCAGGAAGCTGTCGCGGAAGCGGGCGTGGAGCTTGTCTTGCGAAGGGAGGAAGGACTGCTGGATGATCTTGGCGTAGGCCAGGCTGTCGAGCAGGTCGGTGTTCTTTTGCTCGATGATGGCCTTCTGCTGGTTGAGCATGAGGTTGAGGCGCTCCTGCTCGCGGGCGAAGCGTTCGACGCGCTCGCGCTGGAACTTGAGCTCCAAGTGGTTGCGCACGCGGACCAGCAGCTCGTCGGCGTTGTAGGGCTTGGTGAGGTAGTCGCTTCCGCCGGCCTTGAATCCCTCGACGAGGTTCTGGGAGTCGTTGAGCGCGGTCAGGAAGATGACGGGGATCGGGGCGGTTTCGGGCGACTGCTTGAGGATGCGGCAGACCTCGAATCCGTCCATCTCGGGCATGGAGACGTCGAGCAGGATGATGTCGGGCGGCGACTGCCGGGCCAGGCGGAGCGCTTCCTTGCCGTTGGTGGCGAAGGCCACGTCGTAGTCCTCGATCATGAGGATGGCCATGAGCAGGTTGAGGTTCTCGGGGATGTCGTCCACCACCAGGATGCTGCCGGGCGACTCGTTGGGCTGGGTGTGCATGGTCCGCTGGTCTGGGCGGTTGGTATTGTTTCGCGAAGATAGCTTTTTTGCCGATTTTCCTTTTGGGGCTTTCTTGTCGGATCGCCTGGGCTAAACCATCGGGCCGCGGCAGGGTCAAAGCGCGGGCATGCGGCTGGGGCGCGCCGCCGTTATCCTGTCTGGAAATTCTGCCGCACGGGCCTTGCCCTTTTTTGCCATGAAGCCAAAAACCCGTCATTTTTCGTTTACCAAAAACCACAAGACCATGAAAAAGATTTTGTTAGGAGCCTTCTTTTGGCTCTTGCTTTTCGTTCCGGCCTTCGCGCAGCAGGGCCGCCCCGTGGTGGGCGTTACGAACATCGACGCCAGCTCGGTCTATCTGTCGGCCGAGACGCTGGGCAACATCGTCCGCCTGGAGATGAGCAAGCTGGAAGGCTACGATGTGCTGGACAGGTACGATGTGGAATACCTGCTCTCGCAGGCGGGCCGCAAGATGGATGGCTGCTTCGGCAAGCTCTGCCTGGTGGACATCGGCCAGATCCTGAAGGCCGACAAGATGATCAGCGGCAGCGTGGAGCGCTACGAGAACAAGATCGTGGCCACGCTGTGGATGGTGGACGTGGCCACCCAGACCAAGGAGAAGACCGTGGTGCGGGAGTACCTCGACATCAGCGAGCAGGTGCCGACGATGCTGACCTTCACGCTGCACGAGCTGCTGGGCATACCGGTTGACCAGCAGGCCCTGTCGCAACTGACGGCGGCGAACCAGATCGAGAACGCGATGAACAACCCCTACGTGGACAGGCTGAACCTCACCGGGCCGCGCTTCGGGGGCACGATGTACACGGGCGACCTGGCCGGCTACCTGCGCGAGCCGCAGTCCACGGGCGGCTTCGACATCGTCCCGGTGATGTTCCAGTTCGGCTACCAGTTCGAGGCGCAGTACCTCAACGAGGGCCGGGCGCAGGCGCTCTTCGAGTTCATCCCCATGATCTCGGGCATGGACCAGAACCTGCTGATCCCGTCGCTGACCATCCTGAACGGCTTCCGGGACAACAAGACCGGCTGGGAGGTGGCCTTCGGGCCCAGCATCAACTTCGTGCAGAAGACCGAGGGCTACTTCGACGACCAGGGCGTCTGGCACCGCGAGATGGACTGGGACTTCGCCAACGGGCCGATCCCCTACGAGATCACGACCCGCATCGACAGCCGGGCCGACATGACGCTGAACTCGGGCTTCCTGGTGGCCGCGGGCAAGTCGTTCCGCAGCGGGCGGCTGAACATCCCGGTGAACGTGTTCGTGATCCCGAGCCGCTCGGGCACGCGCTTCGGCCTCTCGATGGGCTTCAACTCCAAGCGCTGAGGCCAAGGCCGAGGCCCCCAAAGCCGAGCGGGTTCCCGGTTTACCGGGAACCCGCTCGCTGCTTGGGGGCCTTCGGGGCGAGGCTTATGCCTCGGCCTTGGGCTGGGCGGACATCCGGTCGATCTGGCCGAGCTGCTTCTTGAGCAGCTTGGCCTCTTCCTTGGCCACGTCGATCTTCTTCTGGAACTCCTGGACCATGGCGGCGGCGTTCTTGGAGTTGGCGAAGAAGCCGAGGTTGTTTTCCCAGAGGTGGATGTCGTTCTCGAGCTCGCGGAGCTGCTTGGCGACCTTCTCGCGCTCGGAGGTGGCCCTGCCAGGGTTGGCGCCGATGCTGTCGAGGCGGTTCCTGAACTTCGCGTCGTCGCGGCGGCGCGAATCGACCTTGATCAGGTCGAACTTGGCGTCCACGGCCTCGCGCCAGGCGTCATAGACCTCGTCCTTGCGCTTGCTGGGCACGAACCCGATTTCGGTCCACTGCTTCTGCAGCTCCTTGAGGCGCTGGAGGTTCTCGCTCGAATCGGGTCCGAACTCGAGGGCCTTGACCTTCTCGATGAGGGCCAGCTTGTGGTCGAGGTTGTCCTGGTACTCCTTGTCGATGCTCTTGAAGTGGACCTTCTTGGTGTCGAAGAACGCGTTGCAGGCGGTGCGGAACCGTTTCCACAGGTCGTCGGCGGCCTTGCGGCTGCCGCTGGGTCCGATGGACTTCCACTCTTCCTGGAGCTGGATGATCTGGTCGGTGGTCTTCTTCCAGTCGGTGCTGTCCTTGAGGGATTCGGCCTTGATGCAGAGCTCGGTCTTGAGCTGGTGGTTGAGCTCGCGCTTTTCCTTGAACTGGTCGAAGTGCTCGCGCTTGCGGGAGAAGAAGCGGTCGCAGGCCTCTCGGAATCGGTCGTAGATCTTGTTGTTGAGCTTCTTGGGGGCGAATCCGATGAGCTTCCAGATCTTCTGGATCTCGACGATTTCCTGCGAGCGCTTGTCCCAGTCTTTCATGGAGCTGAAGTCCAGCGCGGCGATTTCCTCGACTTTCTCGCAGAGGACCTGCTTGGCCTCGAGGTTCTGCTCCTCCTGCTTCTTGAGCTCGTCGAAGTAGTCCTGGTGGCGCTTGTTGATCTCGGTGGAGGCCTTCTTGAAGCGGTCCCAGACCTCGTCGCTGTGCTCGCGGGGCACGGGGCCGATTTCGCGCCACATGTCGTGGTACTGCTGGAGCTGGCGGAAGGCCTTGACGACTTTCTCCTCGAGGATGAGCTCCTCGGCCTTCTCGCAAAGCTCGACCTTCTTCTCCAGGTTCTTGCGCATGTCGAGCTCGCGGAGCTCCTTGTCGATGCGGACGAAGTCGTAGAAGTGGGTGACGGCCATGTGGTAGCTTTCCCAGGTCTTCTGGTTGTCGGCGCTGGGCACTGGCCCGATGGCCTTGAACTCGTCGCGCAGGGCCTCGAAGTTCTTGTAGGACACGTTCATGACGGCGCCTTCCTGGTCTTGCGCCGAGAGGGCCTTGATTCTCTCGATGATGGCGAGCTTCTTGTCGAGGTTGTCCTGCATCTTCTTGTCCTGCTGGATTTTGAAGTTGCTTCGCATGTCGCGGTACTTGTTGTACTGCGACTTCATCTCGAGCTCGAGGGGGTCGGGCGTGGGCTTGAACTCCTCCTCGGGGTTGCCGGCCTCGACGAAGTCCTTGCGGGCCTGGGCGATCTCCTCGTTGTGCTTCTTGTAGAAGTGGTTTTTGATCTCCTCGAACACCTCCCGCTTGTGGGGGTCGAAACCGTTTTCCAGCTCCTCCACGAAAGCGCGTAGCAGTTGTCCTTTCTCCAGCCCGGCCAGGTTCCTGTCGGAAAGGTTCTCCGAGCTTTCGTGGTGGTCGTCCGTCTCGTCCTCCTCCGGCTCCGGGGCGCTGGCCTCCACGTGGGCCTTGGCCTCGGCATGGGGCTTGGCCTTTGGGGCGGCCTCCATCTTCTGCTGGTGCGAGAGGTCGGCCTTCACTTCCTTGAACTCTTCGTAGTTGAGCTCAACTCCGTTGGCCTGGGCCTTCTTTCGCTCGGCGAGCTGGCGTAGGATCTTCTCGGCGGCGGTTTCCTGCTTGGCAGGTTGAGAGGTCTGGTTGTTGTTGGAGGCGCTGTCCTCCGGTTGCTGGGTCTGATTGTCTTCAACCATGGCGTGTCGCTTAGTTAAAATTCGGGGAGTGGTTCTGAGGTGTTCACCTGGAGTTTCAAGGCTTTTCCGCGTCGCGGGGGGCGAGGGCCTTGTTTGTGGAAGCAAATGCGAGGACGGGCCTCGCTGAGAACGTTTGGCGTGCTGTTTCAATCGGTTTCGGAATCGTTCGCGGCCCTTTCAAGGCAGGGCGCGAATATTGGGATTTTTCGCGAAAAGCGTCCTATCCTCCACCAAAAAAAACATTGGCTTTCAAGAGCCTTCGGCGATGGGCGTCCGGGCTTGCCGCGAAGGCCGCCGCGGGCGGGCGGGCTGGGCTGCGGGCCAGGTGGTCGGGCGGCGCTCCAGATGCCAGGCCGCGGGGTGTTGGACGGAGCGGGGGGGCGGCTTGGGAGCGTTTTTTGCGAACTTTGTGGCCTTTCGCTTATTTTAGCGGGGCTTTCCGCGGGATTTTTGAGCATCGATCTCGCGAACTTTCCTCCTTTGAACGTTCGAACGATAAGGGACCCACATTTCCACCAGCCGACCATGAGAATCGACATCCTGACCGTCGCCCCCGAGATCTTCCAAGGCCCCTTGGGCTATTCCATCCTCAAGCGCGCCCAGGACAAGGGGCTGGTGGAGATGCACGTCCACAACCTGCGCGACTTCAGCCAGAACAAGCACCGGAAGGTGGACGACTACGCCTTCAGCGACCAGGCGGGCATGGTCCTGACCATCGAGCCCATCCACCGGGCCATCGACCACCTCAAGGCCCAGCGCGACTACGACCACGTCATCCACATGGCCCCCGACGCGCGGCCCTTCCGGCAGAGCGACGCCAACCGGCTCTCCTCGATGGGCAACCTCATCATCCTATGCGGCCATTACAAGGGCGTTGACCAGCGCGTGCGCGACCACCTGGTCACCCTGGAGTTCTCCATCGGCGACTACGTCCTGACCGGGGGCGAGCTGGCCGCCTGCGTGGTCTGCGACGCCGTGGCCCGGCTCGTGCCCGGGGTGCTCTCCGACGAGACCTCCGCCCTGACCGACTCGTTCCAGGACGGCCTGCTCAGCCCGCCCGTTTACACCCGCCCGGCCGACTACCACGGCTGGAAGGTGCCCGAGGTCCTGGTCTCGGGCAACCAGCGCTTGATCGACGACTGGAAGATCGAGCAGTCCCTGCGCCGAACCAGGGCCATCCGGCCTGACCTGCTCGACGACCATGGCTAAGCACCTGCGCCGACCGGCCTTCCTGCTCGCGGCCCTGCTCGCCGGGCTGGCGCCCGCCTGGGCCCAGTACCAGGCCGAGTGGGCGCGCACCATGGGCGGGCACATGCGCGACGAGGCCCAGGTGGCCATCGAGACCTCCGACCGCGGCCTGCTCATCGGCGGGTTCACCCAGGGCGAGGTCATGGTGGACTCGGTGCCCGGGAGCGGTGCCGCGGCCTCCGGCCGGGGCTTCCCCTACGCCCAGACCGGGCAGGCCGCCGAGACCGTGAAGTACCCCTGGCTGGTCAAGCTCGCCCCCAACGGATACCGCATCTGGGGAAGGCTGCTGGCCAACGACACCACCTTCGCCCAGATCAACGCCCTGGTCGAGACCCCCGACAAGAAGATCCTGGCCGTCGGCACTGTCGTCTCGCGGACCAGCTTCGACAACAACCTCTGGCTGGCCCTGCTCGATGGAAACGGGACCACCCTCTGGGAAAAGAACATCGGCGGGAGATTCACCCAGAAGGGCCTGGCCGCCGTCGATGATGGCGCCGGCGGCTTCCTGGTCGTCGGCAGCAACGAGAACAACGCCGACATGAAGGACCAGTTCTGGTTCGTCAGCCTCGACGCCTCCGGCAACATCCTCTGGGAGCAGCAGTACGGCACCAGCGGGGTCGATGTGGCCGAGTGCGTGGCCCGCACCCCCGATGGCGGCTTCGTGGCCGGCGGATACGCCCTCGACGAGGACAACGTCAAGCTCATGCAGCTCATCAAGGTGGACGGCCAGGGCATGTACCAGTGGAGGCAGATGTACCAGTCCTACGGCACTCCCGCGGGCGGCGCCAACCTCAACATCTCCGACGGCATCCGCGACGTGGCCGTGCTCGACGACGGCGACCTGGCCCTGGTCGGCTACACCCTGGCCGAGGGCGTCAACAGCAACTACGACGTCCGCGTCATGCTGACCGACCCCCAGGGCCAGCCCCGCTGGGACCAGCGCTTCGGCAGCTACGAGTCCGAGGAGGGCGTCGGCATCGCCCCGACCTACGACGGCGGCCTGGCCGTCCTGGGCCAGACCACCGCCCTGCGCCAATACGAAGACTTCTGGCTGCTCAAGCTCACCCGCCTGGGCGACAAGGTCTTCGACAAGACCTTCGGCGGCGGCAACTACGACCTGGCCAAGGGCATCCTCCAGACCTACGACAACGGCCTGCTCGCCTACGGCTCCTCCTTCGTGGGCCACAACGCCGGCTGGGACTACGCCCTGCTCAAGCTCATCCCCGCGGGCTTCAGCGAGGAGGACCTCCCCGTCATCGGGCTGGTCAGCCCCAACGACCGCGACGCCTCGACCGAGGAGCCCAGCTACACCATCGAGTTCTGCCTGAGCGCCAACGAGCCTGTAACGCAGGTTTCCATCTGGTGCCAGGACACCGTCTATGTGGACAGCGCCCAGATCGTCCGCACCGACCCGCCCGAGCCGGGATGCGAGGCCAAGGTCAGCCTCGTGGTCCCCCTCAGCCAGGGACGCAACCGCTTCTCGGTGCAGGCCAAGAACATCGCCGGCGTCCGCATCGAGGAGTTCGAGGTCTTCTACATGCTCATGCTCCGCCCCAACTGGTAGCCCCCGCCCCGTTTAAGAAACGTTAAAGACCCTAGCAAAACCCCAATGTTGGTTGCAGTTTTGCGGATTATCGCTATTATTGTCATGTTATGGCCGCGCACGCCGCTTCCATCCCCGAAAGACCCTCCTGAAAAAAACAGCGCATGAAATTCAAACCCATCCCCAGAAAGTGGCTGGCCGTCTCCCTGGTCCTGCCCCTGTTGGCCGTCCTGGCCGTTTCGGCCGTCTTGCGGCAACCCCAGCAAAACAAGGAGAGCCTCCTCCAGGAGCTCGTCTCCATGTACCTCGACCAGGGCCACTACCAGCCCCGCGCCGTGGACAACACCCTCTCCAAGGACGTCTTCCAGACCCACCTCGAGTACCTCGACTACTCCAAGCGCTTCTTCACCGCCCAGGACATGCTCCTGCTGCGCAAGCACGAGCTGCAGCTCGACGAGCAGATCCGCGCCCGGACCTTCGAGTTCTTCGACCTTTCCCTCGAAATCTTCAACCGTCGCCTCGGGCAGGTCGAGGAGTTCTACCCCCAGATCCTGGCCCAGCCCTTCGACTTCAGCGCCAAGGAGGAGATCGAGACCGACCCCGAGAAGCTCGAATACCCCAAGGACGACCAGGAGCTGCGCGAGTTCTGGCGCAAGATGCTCAAGCTCCAGACCCTTGAGCGCGTCCACACCGCCCTCAGCCAGCAGGAGAAGGCCATCGCGCAGGGCAAGGCCGACTCCACCCGAACCTTCGAGCAGATCGAGCAGGAGGCCCGCGGGAAGGTCCTCGAGACCTACCAGCGCTGGTTCGAGAACATGGACCAGGTGGACCGCGAGGACCACTTCGGAGCCTACATGAACTCCATCGCCAACGCCTTCGACCCCCACACCGAGTTCTTCCCCCCGCAAGACCGCGAGAACTTCAACATCTCCATGTCCGGCCGCCTCGAAGGCATCGGCGCCACCCTCCAGGCCGATGGCGACTACACCAAGGTCCACGAGCTCGTCCCCGGAAGCCCGTCCTGGAAGCAGGGCGACCTCGAGGCCGGTGACCTCATCATCAAGGTCGCCCAGGGCCAGCAGCCCCCCGTGGACGTCGTGGGCATGAGGCTCGACGACGTCGTCCAGCTCATCCGGGGCGAAAAAGGGACCGAGGTGCGCCTGACCGTCAAGAAGATAGACGGCAGCGTCATCGAGGTGCCCATCGTCCGCGACGTCATCGAAATAGAGGCCACCTACGCCAAGTCCGCCGTCGTCGAGCTCGACGGCCAGCGCTTCGGCTACATCCACCTGCCCAAGTTCTACATGGACTTCGACGACCCCGACGGCCGAAGCTGCTCCGAGGACGTGGCCGAGGAAATCCGCAAGCTCAAGGCCCAGGACGTCGAGGGCATCGTCCTCGACCTGCGCAACAACGGCGGAGGCTCGCTGGGCAACGTCGTGGACATGGCCGGCCTCTTCATCGAGAAAGGCCCCGTCACCCAGGTGCGCGCCCGCGACAACCGCTCCCAGACCCTGGCCGACACCGACCCCAGCATCCTCTGGGACGGCCCCCTGCTGGTCATGGTCAACAGCTTCAGCGCCTCGGCCTCCGAGATCCTCGCCGCCGCCGTCCAGGACTACAACCGCGGCCTCATCATGGGCTCGCCCTCCACCTTCGGCAAAGGAACCGTCCAGCAGTTCTTCGAGCTTGACGCCGCCGTGCCCATGACCATGGCCGCCATGAAACCCTTCGGCTCCATCAAGATCACCACCCAGAAGTTCTACCGCGTCAACGGCGCCACCACCCAGCTCCGAGGCGTCGTGCCCGACATCATCGTGCCCGACCAGTACTCCAAGATTCCCGTCGGCGAGAGGGAGGTCCCCTTCGCCCTCCAGTGGGACGAGATAACCCCCACCCGGTTCAGCCCCTTGCGCATGGACGAAATCCGCCGCAAGGTGCTGCCCCTGAGCCAGTCCCGCATCCGCCAAAGCGAGTTCTTCCAGCTCATGGAGCAGAACGCCGACCGCGTGCTGGCCGAGCAGGACAACACCCGCTACCCGCTGCAGCTCGACGAATACCGCGCCCAGCGCCGCGCCGCCGAGCAGGCCGCAGAGCGCTTCAAGGCCCTCGACGACATGCGCAACAGCCTCATCATCAATGCCTTGCCCGAGAAGACCACCCTGGCAGGGATCGACTCGGCGCAGGAAGCCCGGCAGAAGATCTTCACCGACAAGCTCCTCAAGGACATGTACCTCGACGAGGCCGTCCGCGTCCTGAACGACATGGCCCACCCCTGAGCCCATCCCCCGGCCTGCCTTTCCAACATCCAAACCCACCCATCCCAAGATGAAGACCGGCAAATACAACCTTTTCGTGGTGGACGATGACATCGTCTTCCTCGAGATGCTCAAAGACAGGCTCGAAGAAGACGAGCGCCTGAACGTTACCGCTTTCAAGACCGGCGAGGAGTGCGTGGAGAACCTCCACCTCGAGCCCCACATCGTCATCCTCGACCACTACCTCAACAGCAGCGACCGCGACGCCCGCAACGGCCTGGAGATCCTCCGGGCCATCATGAACCGCCGCCCCCAGACCCGAGTGGTCATCCTCTCGGGCCAGGAGGACGGAAACCTGGTCTATGACTTCAACAGCGAGAACGCCTGGGACTACGTCATCAAGGACGAGGACGCCTTCGAAAACCTCGACGCCGTGCTGGATTCGCTGCTCGAAGACCTCGCCAAGGCCTAGCCGCGGGCCAATGGCTTCCCGCGAACCAAAACTCCCGGCCTGCCCCTTCCCAACGGGGCCCGCCGGGAGTTCTTTTGCGCGACAAGCCCGCCGGCGATGGGCCGCTTGGGCCATCCTTCGCGCCCCTGCGGGCCTTTCGCGGCGAAGCAGCGCATTCGGAAGCGATATTTCACCATTGAAAGCGACTTGGCAAAAGACCTTGATTTTGGGCAAAACCTTAGTAGCAAATCAATTGGCGGAGTCAAAATAACCTTATTTTGACCCATCGATTTGTAAAGCATTACCAAGTGGCGTTCAAAGGTGGTGGATTGCCCTGAAGACTAGCCCACCCCGAAGGGGTGCCATGATTGTAGAAATCGGAGCCAAGCCCAAGAAGAGAACCCCGAAGGGGTGAAATTGTCCCCATGCCAAGTTGCGATCCAACGTGATAGATTGCCTTGAGTGTCTTGGTTTTCGCATTGAACCCCTGCGGGGTTCTAATTCGCGCAGGTTCGCCGCTCCCCCGGATTTCATCTGGGGCTATTCATGTTCAATCCCTTCGGGATTGGGGGAGCAGCGGGATTTTGTCTGAAACTGGTGCTTAGGACATTTCACCCTCGATCGAACTTGGCATTTTGGGGTTGTTACTTGTTCGCTTGAACCTGTAAGGCATTCCTGGGATGAAAACTGTCGCTTGTACGTGTTATTACGTCTGCTGGCGGCGCTTTTAATTTAGAATCGTTCCAAAACAATTTGCCATTATGTTTGTGCTAAACCAAAAACTTTTTCCACCATGAAAATTCATGAGATTCCGGGCAAGCTAAGCGTGCTGTGGAACGCCGAAGCCCGCGCCATCGTCGATAGCTGGCAAAACTACACCATCACCAGCGAGCAGTTTCGCGACGCGGTGCTGGCCAAAGGCGTCGCGTTCGCCCAGAAGAACGGCGGCTTGGCCTGGATTGTCGATTCCACCCACGCCAAGGGGCTGTTCACCCAGGAGCAGTTGCGGATCATCGACCAGGAGATCTTCCCCAAGTTCCAGCAGATCGGCATCCGCTACTTCATCACCATCAAGCCCACGAGCAGCGCGTTCACGCTCTACACGGTGCAGAAGTACAGCTCCCTGACGGGCTCGCATGGCCTGACCCACCTCGAGGCCAGCAGCTTGGAGCAGGCCGTCGAATGGCTGGTCAAGGAGCTGGCTTCGGTGCCGCTTTCCCAATAGCAGGGCTGGCCTACTGCCACCAAGCGAGGGGACGCGCGCCGGGCGCGTGGGGAACCAGCCGAACTTGAGGCCGAGTCGGATTGTCGCTTTATGCTCATGTGTCGAGTCAGGCCTGGCGCAAGATGGCCCCAACGACTGGGGCCACATCTTTATTTTGGAGTGTATCGCTCCGTGTGAATTTTTCGGCCATAAAATTCGATGTTGTACCTGTCCAGGTATGCTTTCTCCGCATCGATTTTGGTCGCGAACACGATGTACGCTATGGCTGTGTCGTAACCTTCTTTACGTCTTACCGTAATTCTTTCAATCGGACCATATTTTGAATAGATATTTCTGATATCCATTTCCTTGCATTCTTTTGGGAGGTATTTTACAAACAGCGTTCTCTCATTGGTGTTTTCTTTTTTCTTACCCGTCAGAAAAGGTTTCATTTCATGTTCGATGTACCACAATGCTTTTTGGATATAATCCCTGTCAACAATATCTTCGGAGTATTCATAAGCCATGCTCAGGACTTTTTGGGCTTCATTGATATACACCTCGAAATCCGATTTTGCCTTGTTCTTGATTCTGTTGTTTTGCTGGGCATTGTATGTGGCTTCACATTTTTTTGCCAAATCAATCAGCGCTCTCCCTTTTTGGTCCAGCAGGTGGGGGTTGTTCGTCAAGTTTGGATATTGACGAATCACATTGTTCACAAAATCAACAACAGCTTTGTTGTCGTCAAATTTTTTCAGTGTAAATGCGACTTTGACCAATTGCTTCTCCTCCAGCCTTCCTTTAAGAGCAATTTCCAAAATCTGACGCGACAGGATTTCTGCCCTCTTTTCGTTTCTTATCAAACTTAAAGTTTCAGAAATCATGACCAAGGTGTCCGATCGGATTTGGGACAAATCGATTTTGTTTGAAGTTATCAACTCAAATACATTTCCGGGCGTGCCCAAGATGTTGTTCACTTCACAGAACAATTCCAGTGCTCTGTAATTGTATATGTCAATTTTTAGGACAGAATCAAGTTTCTTGTACGCGGATGTATGATCTTGAATCACAATATCACTCTCTGCTTCAGATATTTGTCTCATTATTCTGTGTCGAGGGTGCGCGGGCAAAATGCAAGTAACACTTGCTTCGTCAACTTCAAAAAGCGGGTTCGGGCATCCCTCATCCCTCATTGAGGTAATGATTTTTTCAATTCCGGACCCTTGGTGTTGTGCCAAGTTCAATTTGTGGAAAATTCTTCCAAACGCTTGGTTTCTCCAAGATGCCTTGGCCTTTCCTTCCATAAACTTCTCCTTATCCAGATTGAATGGAAGTCCACCGGGGGAATAAATCTCTACCCTATCGGCAAACACTTCTACCCTTGTGGGCTGGTCAATCTCATAATCCCGATGGACGATCGCGTTCACGACGGCCTCCTTCAATGCTATTTTGGGATATTTGGTCTGGTTCGCGTTTTCGAGGTTTTTGTCTATGGCGACCGACGATTCGATGTTTAGCAGCTCAATCAATTTTTTTGCCTGTTCAACGACAGTTCCGGTTATCCATTGGGTCTCCGCCTGTTGTTTTCCTTTGTCAATGCCTTCAAAAATTGTGAAAATCGAATATGCGCCAGCGCAAAAATCAATCGGACTTTTCCCAAAAACCATCAATGTGAAATTCTTGGGATGAATCGGTTTGTCGATGCCATTCCTGCCCAATAGCGGGGGGATGAACTCTTCGATTTTTTCTTTGTCTGAAAGGTAATCAGTGATTGACTTGTTGTTGGACCATAGTTTCATGCTTTGCAAGTACTGCCTCAGCACGAGTTCATCAATGTCCTGTATGGTTGACCTTTGGTTGATCCTTTTATCCCAGGGTTCAAGCTGACCCTTCCTTCGCAACAATTCTCGAATGAACCCATTGCTCGCCTCTTTGGTATTGAAGTCTGTTTTGATAAAATATTTAGGAACATCCCCCTTTTCGCTTTTGTAGGTATGGGCGTAAGGCGTGGCGTCAATCGTGAACAGCAATATCCTTCGACTTGGGTCGTTCGGGACTTCAATTTCATCTACTTTCGGATTTATCGGTGGGTTTACCCTGATGGCATTCGTGCAATTGTTGATTATCGTTTCTTTTACCACTTTTAAACGTTCAGCCGTCAATCCAACATACCTCACGGACTGAAAACCAAAATCATCTTTCGTTTCTTGGGCACCACACACGATATAGCCACCGCCCAGGTTCAAAAAATCATTCGCATAAGCGACAATGGTTTCTATCACATCGGATATTCTGGCGACATTTTCCTTCCACTCCACTATCGCGCTTTCTCTTGTTGCCAATTCGGTTAAATCCACTGAAAAATCCATGTTGCCCTGGTTAAGCGTTTGCGTCTTCTTTGCGCAAATCTAACGCTTTTGCCTTTGATTCACAAAGGGGCACCCAAAGCCCAACCTTCGGCAGGGCTTGAAGCATTTGCTTCGCGATTTCCGATGCGGGCGCCGGTTCACCTATCAACCTGCCTTTGAAGGCTTTGTCTGTCTGACAGGCTTCCTGCTCGCTTTTTTGAAGAGCTCCGATGGGCCAGCTCGACCCGCGAGCTTGCCGCGAATGCGGATGGACGGATTTGCCTGAAAACCAAACCGAGACCCCCGGTTGTCGAGCAGGCCTGCGACCCAGGCGGCGCCCGGGTGCGGCTCCCTGACGGGCTCGCATGGCCTGGCCCACCTCGAGGCCAGCAGCTTCGAGCAGGCCGTCGAGTGGCTGGCCAAGGAGCTGGCTTCGGTGCCTCAAAACACTTGATCGGCGGGACGATCGGGCCTCGAAACCAGCAGGCATCGGGACGCGCGCCGCGAGGCACTCGTCCCGATGCTTTTTTTGTGTTGCGCGCCCTGGTGCTCAGCGCGCCCTGAACCAGCCGAATTTCAGGCCCACCTGCCCAACCAGGCCGTTGACTTGTTCCTGCCCCAGCCCCCGATATACCACGTCGCCGACCAGGCGGTACGACGCGCCCAGGTTCAGGCGGGCGAACTTGTGCAGGTTCAGCTCCAGCAGCAGCCCGGGCTGCGCCACCCAGGTGTTGGCCTCGCCCAGGGCCAGGGCGTCGAGGTACTCGCTGTCCATTTCCAGCTCGCAGGCGCCGATCGCGACGGGCACGCTCAGGTGGACCAGCCGGCCCGACCAGGGCGTGAACTCCAGCAGCAGGCCTCCGGCCCGGTAGTCGAGGTAAATGTTCGGCAAGGCCTCGCTGGCGGGGACCATCTCGTTGAGGCTAAGCTGGTAGAAGCCGCCCAGCGTGAACAAGTCGTTGAGGACCAGTCCTCCCCGGAGGTCGAACAGGCTGGCGCCCGCCTCGTCGAACGTGCTGGCGGCGAAGCTGGGAGCCACCATGAAGCCCTGGGACTCGATGCTGCCGAACAAGGTTTGCGCTTCTTCCTGGGCCTGGGCCTGGGTCATTCCGGTCGTCAAGAGGGCCGCGCAGGCCCATGCGGTTTTCAGTGCTTTCATTTTTTTTGATTTGTTTTTGTGGATTGTTGTTGGTGTTTTTGTGCGCAAGCGCCCTATCGGCTGAAGATGAGCAGGTCGGTTCGCAGCGCGTTGTCGTCTTCGAGGTGGATGCGGTCTTGTCCGAACTCCATGATGTACCAGTCGTCTGTCATTTCCTCGAAGGGTCCTTCTTCGTTGAAGCTCATGGACAGTTCCGTCCTGCCATCATCGTAGAAGACGCGCCAGGTGCCCTGCTCCGACGACGCATCGCGCAGGGCGCTGACTTGCCCTTCGGCCGTGAAGTGGAACACATAGCCATCGAAGGCGGCGCCCTGGTCGCGCCCATCCTCAATGAATTGCGCGACTCGCCACTCGCCTTGAGCAAGTAGCTCGCTTAGCTGCGTCGTGTTGTCGCCTGTGAGGATAGTTCGATCGTCCAGGTCCTCGCACGAAGCGAGAAATGGCACAAGGGCCAAGGGGAATACCAGCATTTTCGCGTTCATCTTTGTTGTTTGTGTTGGGAGGTTTGTGTTCATCTGCTCCCGGTGTCGAGAGGATGACATTTTGAGGCAGATGGTGTTTTTGAAGAGTTGCTGATGGATGTTCGTGGGTTTATTGTCGCTGTCTGTCCTTTCGATTCCGAGGGCAAAAATAGAAGAATATCCCAAAATCGGACATATATTCAGATAAAAAGATATTTTTTTTCTTTTTAATTAACATTTTTGTTTCTTTTTTGTCAAAAAAGCGAGAAAATTTCACATGGAATGGCCAAATGGGGATGAAGTTGTAGGATTAAATTTTGATTCATTCGATAGCAAGTTGCAACCATCAAGACCAAGTTGCTTGCGAAGGTGAAATTCCTGAACCACCCGACATGACATCAAGAAACCCTCGCCAACCATAGGATTCTTGGATCAAGTAGGCAATGAGGTCGCATTCAACACTTGTTCGAATTTCCACAAAGGTTTTATCGTAGATAGAGTAACAAGACCATATTTTGGGGCAAAACCTTAGTAGCAAATCAATTGGCGGAGTCAAAATAACCTTATTGCCTTATGATAGCCCATGAATTTGTAAGTAATCAGTAAGACTTTGAAATTAGATTGTGTTAAATCTGAAATCAATGTTCGATTTTTTCCACGAAAAACACGAAGAAAACGAAATTTTTTTTGGGGATCGAAATTTGAAGAAGAGTCTCGCAAGGAGCCAAACCCATTGAGAGCCATCCCAATGAGACCAGGCCACCTGGCAA
>JFJP01042660.1_pt1 | contig 20624 bp, 23 predicted proteins | sample 431651 | NCBI WGS metagenome assembly JFJP01 (sample SAMN02602958, study PRJNA72255) | Microbial mat metagenome, whole genome shotgun sequencing project. | biome: fresh water; feature: sink hole; material: water; isolation source: purple microbial (photo- and chemosynthetic) mats found in...
AACAGCACCGAACCGATAAGTCCGGAACTTCAGCGCGACTATCAGACAAATATTGAAAACTTGAAACGCACTTTCGCACTCGAATTGTACGACGATTTTACCTTTGAACGCAAAGGTTTTGGTGCCGTAGAGCGCGGTGCTTGGTTTTTGCAAGACGACGGCGAATCGTTGGTATTTATTACCCAAAATACCGACCAACAAGGTACCGTAATTATTAAAGAAATTACCAAGCGCGAACTTACCATTCAGGCGGTACAAGGCGATACCATTGTTACTATGCTACTGGAAAAATTTGATTTATAAAATATTTGGAAAATTTCAAGAAGTTTTTTTACTAACTCCGTGCTTTAGCACGGTGATAAGCATGCTTATAAGCCGGCTTTAGCCGAAAATTTAAATATAGTTTTTGGCTAAAGCCGTGTAAAGCATTATATACACAACGGCATAAATGCCGTTGTTAGTCAAAAGAAAAATAGAAGAGCTTTTATGCAGGTTGGCTAAATTTATTGATGATGAAAATTAAATTAATAAAATTCATTTTCATATTTCGTTACCATACCCGAAGGGATTTTAAAACCCATAATTTTCAATATCGAACTTAAACAAAGCAATAGTTTCTTGTCCACGCTCCGAATTCTTATATAAATTCCAAATATTCTTATTCATTTTAGCTGCAAAAAATTATTCATATAGAATATAACTACGAAAAATTAGAACTTCGGATAGCTGTGTAACTATGTGTCTATGTGGTAAAATAGTTTAGTCTTTAAAAAGCGAAAAAACAATTAAACCCACATAAACTCCAAAGCCCGATTCAATTGCCGACAAAGCAGTTTGCAGGTTTTCGAAAGTAAACGAACCTGATTGAGGTTTAAGCCCTATAACCCACATAAACAATAGGGTGTACAGCGGGAATATAGCATACGTCATGGTACGTACAATGGAAGAAACAACTCGCTGGTTTTCTGCCGCTTCTGCCTTTTTATACGGGTCTTTAAGCGCATCTTTAATTATTGCGGTTATGTACACGGTAAACATGGGTAATATTAACCCAATGGTAGCCAGTGCTTCCGAAAGACTATAGCCTCCGGTTCGATAATGAAACCAAATTAGCAATATAATTAATAGCTTCGAAATAAGTAGAAAAATAAAAATTCGTTTTTTTAAAAGTTGCTCAGTCATACCTTTTATTATTTAGTAATTAGCATATTGTAAATTCGTTCGGTATATTTTTGGGTGTATTTGTCCAAGTAGCCGGTAAATTCGGGTTCCATCGAAATACATTTTTCCCACACCGTAGTATCGTAGTAACCGGAACCATAGCGAGCGTCGATAATACATTCCAGTTTGGCTTCAGTGCTATTTATTTTTTCGTAACTGAAAGTAAAACGCAAGTATTCCACTTTTCGCCAGTCGCAATTAAAGTTAGGCTTAACCCAATTAAGCAAGCCGCAAATCCAAATATCGTCTTCTGCCGAAAGCACCTCTTGGCGCAAATTGGTAACTTCAAACTTTAGTATTTTACTGTCGCCTATTGACGTAACCGAAAAATCGTCGTCGATGTTTTTAACCTTGTCGGCGTAGTATTTACGCGAAAAATCGAGTATTTTTTTAAACACAATTTCCCTTGAATTTTCGAAACGCGGTATGGTTGCACTTCCTTTACCAAGGGCTATTTTATTCATTTGAATAGGAAAACTTTTTGCCACCGAACGGGTTAAATTATTGGTATTTTTTGCTATATGCGAAGTTTCTTCTACCTGAATAGCACGGTTTGGTATATCGGCGCTAATTTTAAGCTGAAAATACGAAAATTGCAACGGTTCATACGTATCGGCAATTACAATTTCGGCTTGTAACGGTGTTAATTTAAAAATATTTATCATCGAAAGCAACAATACATGTTCAACCTGCATACTGTCGTTTTCCATAACGGCATTTTTTAGCAAGCGCCATGCGGTGTAATCATCTTCGGAACTTTTGAGCGGAATTTCCAAATACAAAATTAGTTGCTCGAGTTTAATTTCGTATTTTACAATCTTGAGTACTTCGTTATAATGCTTATATTCAAGCCATGCTTGGTATTCGATTAAGGCATTTGCATAATTTTCGGGAGCTTGCAGCGGTTGTGCCATAAGCCTACCCGAAAAGCCAAAGCAGACAATCAGCAGAAATTTAAGCAAGGTTTTAGCGTTCATATTTTATGTGTTTTCGGCATTTCAATACAATTGTTTTAAATCTGTATTTGTACTATTAACGCTAATTACCGGTAGGTTTAGTATTAAAGTTTTTATTTTTGTTTATGTAGCCAAACAATCCGGCATGTTAAACTTCCTTGAAGTTGGTTTTATATTCTGCTCTATAGATTAATGTTCAATAGATTGACCACAATGCGGACATTTTTTTTCACTTTCTTTTTTCTTCGAAATTTTTTCCATAAAACCTGCACTTATTAGCCCTGCAGGCAAGGCAACCAAGCCTATACCCAACACGGCAATAATACCGCTTAGCACTTTGCCCAAGGCGGTAACCGGAAAAACATCGCCATAACCAACCGTTGTTAGCGTAGCAACCGCCCACCAAAAACACGCCAATACATTCGGAAACTTATCGGGCTGTACATCGCCTTCAACATAATACATTAAAAAAGAAGCAATTATAAGTATAATAGTAGCTACAAACCCTGCCGAAATTAATTCGCCTTTTTTTTCGCGAACTACTGCAAAAATAAGGCTAAGCGAATCGTTATACCTGCCTATTTTAAGAATCCTTACAAAACGGAAGAGTCGAATTATACGAATAAAAAGCAAATCGAACCCAAAAAACAAGGGCAAATAAAAGGGTAATATGGAAATTAAATCAAGAATTCCGTAGGTTGAAAAAATAAACTTCGAAGCCGAATTTATTTTGCTTTTAGTTTGAAAAACCAAGTCGGAAACATATATTCGCAATGCATATTCAATTGAAAACACAATTACCGAAAAAGCTTCGAAATAATTCATGAAAATTCCATATTTGTCCTTTACTTCCGGAATCGATTCTAAGGCAAGCGAAAGCAGATTAAGAACAATTAACGACATAATCGAATAATCGAAAATCAAATTATATTTAGACCCATGATCGCCTTGTTCAATTATTTTATAGATGGCTTTTTTTGTTTTCATATGCTTAATTTAGTGAATTGTTTTACAATAAATTCTGAAGTTGTTGTAAGTCATTTGGTTTAAAAATTCCTTTTTCTGTTATAAACGCGGTAATATATTCAGCCGGTGTTACATCGAATGCCGGATTTAGTGCTTTGCTTCCGGGGTTTGCTACCAAAATTTGGTGCGAAATGCCGTTCGAATCCATGCCTTGTTTATAAAGCACTTCGTTTTCGGTGCGGTATTCAATAGGAATTTGCTTGCCGTTTGGGCAATTAAAATCGAAGGTGCTTGAAGGCGCAGCAATATAAAAAGGTATATTGAATGCCTTAGCTGCAATGGCTTTTTCGAAAGTCCCAATTTTATTTGCGGTATCGCCGTTGGCTGCAATTCGGTCGGCACCGGTAATCATTAAATCCACTTCGCCTTTCCACATAAAAAATGCGCCGGCATTGTCCGGAATTATGGCGTGGTCAATTTCTGCGTGGAGCAGTTCAAACGCTGTAAGTCGCGCTCCTTGGTTTCGAGGTGCAGTTTCGTCGACAAATACAAACACTTTTTTGCCTGTTTTTGCCGCTTCAAAAATTGGTGCCAGCGCCGACCCGTTATCAACAAAAGCCAAACTGCCGGCATTGCAATGTGTTTCGATGTTTGCTTTTTCCGGAATAAGTTCATTGCCAAACAAGCCAATTTGTTTGCAAGCTTCGGCATCGGCATTGCAAAAGTAATTTTGTGCTGTTGGGCGCGTACTTTCAATACGCTTTTTGGCTGTTGCAATGCTTGCCAAATAGTTAACCGGCGTGGCTTCTACGGCAGCTTGCGCCATAGCCAAAGCAGCTGCACCGCCAATGGCTCCGGCACCGCGAACGGTCATTTTTTCGATATGCAAGCAAGTTTCCTCGCAGGTTTTGCTTTCGACTATTTTAAATTCGAAAGGCAATAAGTTTTGCTCAATTAGCAATACGGTATTGGTTTCGGGAGAAAAATCTACAGTTTGGTAATTAATATTCTTGTATTTCAAGGTATTATAAGTTTATTTGTTCAAATTAATTTAGTACCAATATTGCGGATGCAGCAGTATAATTACTTTTTTGCCTATCGGAATTGAGTCGAGGTTAAGCATATCGACACTCCAGCGTTTGCCATTCTCGAAAAAACAATCGGCATAAAAATAATCATGTTTTACCAAGTTGCCATCGTATTCAAAAAAATCCTTCGATTTGGCTTTTTGTATAGTAACCAATTTGTTGTTGATTGGTACTGTTTGCCAATTTTTAAAAAAATCGCCCGTACTTACTGTATTACCTTCCCAAAAGTAATGGTTTGTATAAAAATATTTATAACAAAAATCGGAACCGTGTGCAGTAGAACCTTCCATTTTTAACCCGTTTTTTCTTAAATAGTTAAGCTCTTGTTTCAAAAAATCGACCGAATTTAAGTTATATACAATTTGCAAAGTTACCAAATCGTTGTGCAAACCTACTTCATGCTTGTAAAAGTCCTGAATTTCAAGAAGTTCGGAAGCAATTGGCGTGTTTCGGCTAAAGAAGTTCAAATCTGTTTTTCCATAGTAATTTGCCGTATGTAGCACATAATAAGAACCAACTACGTTATACTTGTATTCCAACATAGCCATTCTTTTGCTATCCAAAAATTCATTATCCATGTCGTGCCTTATCGAAATAATTACTTTGTCGGGTGCGTTGGTTTTATCCAAATCGCGGTGCGGAACCACCAAATATCGGTCGGATGAAGTAATTTCTTGCAAAAAAGTTTCGTATGCCGAAATTTGAAGTTCGGGTAACTTTTCTTTTTCGCACGATGCAGAAAGCAGTAAAATTATAATAAACAAGACTTTATGGGTTGAATTGGCTTGGGGCATGGGGTAAATTTTGGACTAAATTAAACAGTAATAGCATCAAGGCGTTGTATTTGCCACCGGCAGTATTTTTCCGTTGAAAAATTGTTGTCCGGTAAGGGCAAAGTTAGCAATAAATTTTGCCATTTCGTTGGGTTGGGTAGTTGCTTGATAGCCGGGGAAAGCCAATTGAAGCATTTGGGTATTTACTGCGCCCAATGCCAAGCAATTAAACGCAATGCCGGAACCGGCATATTCGGTAGCCAAGGTTTCCGCCAAATTGCCCAAAGCAGCTTTTGATGCACTGTATAGGCTTAATCCGGGGAATTTTACACTCCCTTGAAAGCCGCCCATGCTGCCAATAAATACCACATGCGCTTGCCCGTTTCGCTTAATTTTAGGCAACAAAAACTGCGTTAAAAGTGCCGGTGCAATAAAATTAACAACCAATGTATTTTCAATTTCTTCAAAAGAAATTTGGTCGAATTTTTTATTCAATAACACTCCTGCCGCATGAATAATAACATCAAATTCAGTAGCGTTTTTAAATGCATCGGGAAAAATTCCGTGTATAATTTCGTTTAAATCGAAACACACCGGCACAAGGTTCGAAAAACCATTTTGTACTTCGGAAATTGTTGCTAATTCGTTAATTTTAACAGCATTTCGTGCCAAAGCGTAAACTGTATTTTCCTTATTTTTAGTCAATTCCAATACAATTTCGCGTCCAATACCTTGCGATGCTCCGGTAACCAGTATGTTCATGTATTTTCGGATTGGTTTAAATATTCGACTAATTTAGGTAATCTTATTCAAAATAAAAAAAACACCGATTACTATTAACCGATGTTTTATATAATACTGAAAATTCGATACTATTCAATAATTGTAAGCTTTCCGAAAGGAACAATATCCTGCGTTACATTTTTTGGTTTACCTTTCACTTCAACCGAACCAACTCCGGCAATGGAAACATCGATACTTTCGGAGGCAAAAACCTCGGCAGCACCAACTCCGCTCAATTCGACCTTGCAATTTTTGCTCAGCAATTCAAACGCTTCAATAGCTCCTGCACCTGCCAATTCGAAGTGTGCCGTATTTACATTTCCTTTAAAAACTAAATTCGATGCACCGCTCGTTTCAGTTACCAGTCGGTTGCCATTCAACATCAAATCGACCTGGCACGCACCGGCAATTGACAAATTAAATTCGTCGAAAGTTAGGGTGTCGTTGCACTTTATATCGCCGGCTCCTGCCATTTCGAAACCTGAAAGCGAAGTGTACGTAATGCGAATAACCGGTGAATCGAAGTCGTTAAAGTTCACTTTTTCAGTATGTTCAATTTTCAATACCGAACCGGTTACTTTAACTTCGAGCAAATCGAAAATAGCTTCGTCGCCCGTAATACTTACACCCGGTTTGTCGCCTTTTATTAACAGAATTTCGTACGCACCGGATATTTCAATTTTAGTAAAATTGGTTACCTCAAAGTTTTTTTCAATTTCGTTACCGGTCATTCGCACCGAATTATGGGCACACGAACCGGCAAATACTGCTACAAAGCCAAGCATTGCAAAGGCGAAAAACTGATTAATTTTGGTTTTCATTGGTTTTATTTTTATAGGTTGTTTGCAAAATAAATTAAACTTATATATTAAAGGCAAAATTAATGCCTTTAAACATAAATTGCTATTTTATAATGAATTAGCATAAAAAAGGAGTCGATTTACAGCTTAATTTTGTTCGATATAGCACAAACCTGTGTCCGATAACGAACATTAATCGAACGGGTTAAAATCGAAACGCGGTGGCAGCATTACAAAAACGTAGCGTGGTTCTGAAATGGTAACTCCCGAAAAATTAGTAACTTGAACTTCAATTAAATTATAGCCTTCTTTAAGTTGAATTTCGTGTTGAAAAGTCAAGAATTTATATTCTTCCGATTCGGTAGCAAATTCTTCATCTACTTCAAATTTTTCTTTAAACACAGTTCGGTCATTTACAAGCACTTTATACTCTTTTAAATCGCTTTTCGACAAAACAGTAAAAGCAATCGGATAGTTTTTTTCTTCGAAAGCCGAAAATTTATTGTACGGATTCACCACATCAACCACCGGGCGCAGGTTATTTTCGTATTTAAGCACGGCAAAATCCCAACCTACGGTTTTTTCAGAGAAAGTTGCCCCGATAAGTACCAAACCATTGTCGTACGTTTCCAGAATTTCTTTAGGATAGTCCAAACTTTTGCGATGAAAAGTATGTTCCCAAATCAATTTTCCGTCGATATCGAGTTTTAAGGTTCGAAAATCCGATAAACTTTCGTCGTTCGATTTGGTGTAGGCAGCCACCGCATAGCCTTTATCGAAAGTTTCTACCACATCGGTGGCTTCGTCCCAAGTAGAACTTCCTATAACCGTACTCCAAATAACCATACCATAGGCATCCATTTTAACACAGTATATATCAGCGCTTTCAAAGTCGTCGGCTTTCATAAAACCCACTGCCACAAAACACGAATCGGAAGTTTGAATTATCGAATTTGCCGAATTCCATTTGCTTTCTCCATACGTTTGTTCCCAAATGGTTTCGCCGTTCGAATCGGTTTTTATTACCCAAAACATTTTGCCTTTATTACCGCGTGCATTGCCTTTGGTTCCTGCCAAAACGTAGCCTCCATCAAAGGTTTTTGCAAGCGAATAGCAATAATCGGCTTTAACATCGCCAAAAGTTTTTGCCCAAACTTTAAAACCATCGCGGTCAAGTTTCATAAGCATTGCATCGGGTTCGTAATCAATAGTCGACATCTGGTACCCTGCCATTACATAGCCATCGGGTTCAACTACAATGGCATAGGCTTCTTCCTGCATTCTGTCGCCATAGTATTTGCTCCACATTTCGTTGCCGTTTCGGTCGAGCTTTGTTACATACATATCGGCATCAATGGCTCGGTTTAGCACTGCCGAACCTGCCACCACAAAACCCGAATCGGAATCGAATGCCACTGCTTTGGCTTCCAACAACATATTGCGTTCGCCATAGGTTCGCCCCCATTTTCCTTTGCCAAATTTATCGGTACGTACTACCCAAATTTTTTGCGTAGGGCTAACCGACGAACCAACCAACAAAAAACCGGAATCGGAAGGCAATACCAAGCCGCCATTGGCTTTATCCGGAAATCCACCGCCAAAAACTGCCGACCATTCGACATGATATTGTGCAAAAGAAGTTTGTATTGAAAATAGCGTTATTTTCAATACAAAAACTAATCTTAGTAAACTATTAAATGAATTAAACTTCATGCAAAACGGAAAAAAAAGTAAATCGAAATTCGATCTGCTATATTAATGAAATATATCAATTTACACAAACAAAAACCAAGCCTATACAAAAAAAAAGCGTTCCGTTATTAAACGAAACGCTTCAAATAAAAAAAACGATTAAGCCGAAGTATTTTCAGGTTGAAGTTCAATAACCGTAATTTCGGGCGGTGTACCTACTCTACCGGGGAAACCGATGTATCCAAAACCAATGTTTACGTATAAATGTTGGTTATTTTCGGTGTACAAACCTGCCCAACGCGGGTATTTGAATTTCACCGGACTCCAACGCAAGCCGGGTATATCAATGCCAAATTGCATTCCGTGGGTGTGTCCGGCAAACGAAATATCAATGTCAGTTTTGCGCAAAACTTGTGCATCCCAATGCGACGGGTCATGCGACATTAGCACTTTAAATGGCATATTTTCAATACCTTGCATGGCTTTGTTCAAATCGCCGTATTGCGGAAATGGTGGCAAACCCCAATTTTCAATTCCTATCAGTCCTATTTTTTCGCCATCTTTTTCTATAACGGTATTTTCATTCAATAATATATTGAAACCAAGCTCTTTATGCTTTGCAATTACCCTATCGAGGTTGGCTCGCTTTGCTTCGGGGCTTTTCCACATAAAATAATCGCCATAGTCGTGGTTACCGAGCACCGAAAAATTGCCGTACTTGCTCTTTAGTTTACTGAATATAGGCTCCCAACCATCAATTTCGTCGGCGGTATTGTTTACCAAATCGCCGGTAAAAAGCAACAAATCGGGTTTTTCGCTGTTTACCATTTCAATAGCTGCAGCAAATTTTTCTTCGTCGCCTTTTAAACTTCCCAAGTGAATATCGGAAATTTGAACAATTTTAAATCCGGCAAACGCTTTAGGCAAGTTTGCAAACGAAAGCGTATGTCGGCGAACTTTAAAATCGAAACGTCCCCAAGCCATGCCGTATAAAATTGAAGTAAACGGCAAAAGTGCGCCAATTATACCTACTCGTGTTAAAAATTGTGAACGCGAAATACGATCGGCTTCTGCAAAAGTAGCTGAATCGGTTGCGCTAAGCTTTTTAACTGCCCAAGCAATTACGTCTTTAATATCGTCGAGAAAATGAAAAATAATGAAAAATAATTTTGGTACATACAGCAGAATAAAAATGCCTGTAAAAACATAAATGCCGTTAAATTGTGCCGGTTTGCCCGACTGACCAACATATACAAAAAAAATAAACATTCCGGCTACCAACAAAATAGGTATAGCCCAATATACATAAGCCACCACTGTGCGTGCAATAGGCTGCCAGTTGGATACCAACTGTTTTATTCCTTTAAATGCGTACAAATCAAGGAGAAATAACAATATTATCGGTATTATAAATCTGAATATTCCCATAGTAAATTCTGTTTTTTTTTGTTGAACTTCACTTGGCTTTGTGCCAACAAATGGTCTAACGAAAAAAAACGGCGAATTATGCATTCCAATAGCTAATTTAACAATTAATTAGCATTAGTTCTTAATGCCTCTATTTTGCGGAATAGTTTTCAGGTAAAATTTGGCACTGTCGGCATACGAATTGCCGGCATTTAGCATAGCCGTTAAAATCTGTTCCGCTTCGGCATATTTTTCAAGCGCTATGTAACATTTGGCTCGAAGTAACAAACTATGCAGCGGTAATTTTGCTTCCGCTTCCATTGCCGAAATACATTCCAACGATTTTGCATATTTTTTTGCTCTGTACAGCGTCAACGCTTCACTGTAAGAAAATTCAGCAGCATCTTTTTTTACCGAATCGGATAGTTTTTTTGAACTTTTTGCACCCATATTTCGAGCACTTTCCTTTGAATTTTCTGTTATTGCTATTTTATTCGAGTCTGAAATAGTGCCAATATCGGCAAGTACTTTTTCTTTTTCAACAGTAACCGTTTCAATTTTTTCCAAATTTACCGGCAACTCTTTACTTATAATCTCCTCCAATTCGGCACTTGCTATGGTTGCTTTGGCTATTGAATCGGCATTAACAGCCGTGTACAATTGTTTGGCGCTTGCTCCGTTCGAAGTTTGTTTATATTCAGTTTCCGGTGCAATAATTTCAATAATTTCCGAGCTTTCGTTCATGGCAAGCAAATCCAGACTGTCGGCAATTACCAAGGCTTCGTATGCTGCAGCCTGCTTAAGGTTTGCAATGGTTTGAATATAAAAAACCATATACGCCGATAGAAAAACCAGTAAGGCAACCGAAGCTGCTGCCATTAACACCGGTCGGCTGAAATACCAAATTTTTCGGTTCGTTTTTTCGAATATTTTTTTATTTATAGCCGAAATATGATGTTCGAAACGATGTGGGTTTTTCAATAAAACCGCACCTTCCAAGGCATCGGAACACATTGGGCAATTGTGCGCATGCATTTCGATAGCGTGTTTTTCGCGAGGCGAAAGTTTTCCTTGTGCGTAAGCAATAAGTTCCTCGGAACTAATGCATTGGGTAACTATATGTAATTTTGTAGTTTTCATAGCCAAAATTCCTTTCTTAACAAAAAGTTAAGTATAAAAAGTAAACTTACACGGTGCTTTTTCATAAAAATCTGTAAATTTCTACGACCGTTCTGAATAAAACTTTTTACTTGCTTGCCCGAAAAACCGGTCATTTCGACTATTTCGTCGTAACTTTTTTCTTCAAAATAAAAAAGTTCAATGCAAGTACGTTGGTCATCGGCAAGTGTTTGAACTGCATCCTTCAGCAAATTCAAGTTTTCATTCTCGTTACTGTTAAACAGATACATTTCTTGCTCCGATTCCATAATAAGTTCGTCAGAATCTTCAAATTTTTTCCGATTTCGCAGTTCGGTTTGCTGTTTTCGGAGTTCGAGCAAACATTCGTTTTTAACCACGGTATACAACCACGATTTAAAATTATCAATTTTATATTCGCGCAGCATTTTAGGCAGTTTTTCGAAAACCTGCATGGTTAAATCTTCTGCATTGGTCTCATTTTTAAGGTATTTCATCGAAACCAAAAAACACATATCGGTATAACGAGTAAACAGTTCGGCAATAACCTCGTTATTGTTCGAAGCAATAAATTCGGCAATTAACTCGCTGTCCGATTTGGTATTATTTGATTTTCTGAATTTCAACGGTCGTAATATTTTATCCAAAAATAGTAATTATTTCGAAATCCTTGCCCTAAATTGAAAAATCTATTGTAATTTTCAGTTTCAAACTTCAATAATATGAATTATACGCAATTACTCGCAGAACGCATCAAAAATCGCCAATTTAGAAGCTTAATAGATGTAAATACGCTGCTTGAACATTTGGCAATTATTACTTATCGTGTTCCGGCTGAGCGAGTTGCCAAATTTATTCCCAAACCTTTTAAGTTGTTTACTTTTGTTGAAAACGGAACCGAATTTGCACTAATAAGCGCCGTTCCGTTTAAAGATAAGGATTTTGCATTTTATCGAATTTCAAAGCAAATAAATTTTAGTTTCTACCAAACCAATTTCCGAACATACATAATCGACCAACGAAATAACGAACATTGCGCGTGGTTTTTTGGAACAACGCTTGGCTCTTACACAGCGCTTATTCCGCGTTACTTATGGCAAATGCCTTGGCAAAAAGGCACTTACAAATTTAGTTGCAAGCTAACCGAAGCCGGTTATCAACAATATAACATGAAATTTAGTTCAAAACAAGGCAAGGGTTTGGTTGAAATTGTATCGGGAACTGAACCCATGAAACTGCTGCCCGGTTTTGATACGCTTGAACAACAAATACTTATACTTACGCACCCAACTATTGGCTATTACAGCCAAAATTTGTATTTCGAAATTTTTGAAAAGCTTGGTTTATTAACTCAGAACGAAATGCAAAATCCTCATTCGGTGCTAATTACTCCTTCTATTGAATTCGATATTTTACTTCCTCCGCGAAAAATTAGAATCTAATTTCGTTTCTCGCTGTTTAGAATACATTAAAACCGATTAAAAACTACTAACTTATGAAAATATTTCTATTCATTTTATCCTGGTTTTGTCTTCCGATTTATTGCTTATTCAGTCAAAATATTGCAAATATGTTGGCTTTAAAAGAAACAAAAATAGTATTCGATAATTCTGCAATAGAGGCTATTTACCTGAATCCGGAAGGCATTCTTCAAAATATCGATTCGTTTTGGACTTACAACAAAGCTTTCGCATTAACAAAAGATTGGCATGCAAGGAATAACGTTGAAATACCGTATAAAAAATGGAAGAAAAGCATCGCTGAAATAGAAAAATTATCGTCGCAAGAGGCTAAAAATTTTATTGTATATAAAAACGGGCAGTATATTATAGCCAAAAGCAGCCTTTTTAACGAAAAAGCGGTTCCGCATATATTTACTTTTCTGCCAAATTCGGTTTATACCATTGAAGCTAACATATTTCTATTGACCGGAACTGTACCATATGCTTTTGCCTATCAAGGAAATATAGTGCTTGACCTTGCCATGCCAAAACTTGAAAATAATCCGGAACGAATTTTAAATATTCTTGTTCACGAAGTATACCACATTGGTCTTAACCAAGTAATTGCTGCAAGAACTCCGGAAAATCTAAAAAACAATACAATAGACTATCTGTACAATTTTTTACTAAACGAAGGAATAGCAAGTTATGTAGCTTACACTGCGCAAGATATATTTCCGAATTACGATTTTAACGATTACAAAATGTTTGAAAATGAAAATGATGTAAAAAAACATGTAATTTTAGTAAATTCTCTTTTTTCAAAAATAAAAACTAAATCGGACATGGAAATGCGCTTATTATCTCAAAAAATTGGTGTAAAAAAAAGAGCGTACTACGTTACCGGTCTTTATATGGTACAAACCATCGATAGAAAATTAGGGCGCGAAACCTTAATTAAAGCCATTGCGGATGGACCAAAAGAGTTTTTTCGCTGCTACAATTCATTGGTTTCTGAAGAATTCAAAATTGTTGAATTATACTAAAACACTTAATCATCAATTTCAACAACCAATTCGTCGTACGCCAAAAAAACATTTTCAGGCATTAGTTTTTCGACCTCGGCATGGATGCCAAGTTGGTGGCTAAAATGCGTTAAATAAGCACGTTCCGGTTTTACTTTTTCAACTATTTCCAACGCTTCCGAAACCGTAAAGTGCGAAATATGTTTTTCATATCGTAAGGCATTTATAACCAAAACTTTGCTACCTTTAATTTTTTCTAATTCAGTTTCATGAATAAAATTTGCATCGGTTATATAGGTTAAATCGTTGATTCTGAAACCAAAAACCGGCAATTTATAATGATATGCCAAAATAGGAATTACTTTAATTCCTTCAACATAAAATGGCTCGTTATCAATTAAATGCATAGTTACTTGCGGAACGCCGGGGTATTTTTTTTCAACAAAAACATAGGGCATTTCGCGCATTATGGCAAGTTGCACGCGGCTATCGGCATACAAATCCATGGGTCGTTTTAGCACCCAATTATAGGCACGAATATCATCTAAACCGCCTACGTGGTCTTTGTGTTCGTGGGTAAACAAAATGGCATCGAGCACATCTACTTTTGCACGCAGCATTTGTTGCCTGAAATCGGGTCCGGCATCAATTGCCAAAACTTTGTTTTCAACGGTTACAAGTGCCGAAGTACGAAGTCGTTTATCGCGGTGGTCGTTCGATACGCAAACCTCGCACCGGCAAGCAATTATAGGAACGCCTTGCGAGGTTCCGGTACCTAAAAAAGTTAATTTCATGCGGTGCTCTTTTGTTCAATCAAAAATAAACAAATTATTTAATTTTTTGGTTTGTTTTTGAAATTATACTTTTGACGAATTCTAAATAAAAAAAACACCTGCAAATGAAAGGCAAATTATACATGCTTCCGGTAAATTTAAGCGAAGCCGACTTACAATGGGCAATTCCGGAAAACGTACTAAAGCAAACCATTGGTTTAAAAGTTTTTATAGTTGAAAATATTCGCACGGCAAGGCGTTTTTTGAAAAAAGCCGACCGAACCATCGATATTGACCAATTGCATTTTTTCGAATTAAATAAACATACGCCCAAAGACAGCCTGCACGAAATGCTGCAAAAAGCCGAAGAAGGTTTGGATATTGGGCTAATGTCGGAAGCCGGTATGCCGGGAATAGCCGACCCGGGAGCCGATATTGCTTTGCTTGCACACCAAAAAGGCATTCAGGTAGTGGCGCTTACCGGACCATCATCGGTTTCGTTGGCGTTAGCAGCCTCGGGACTTAACGGACAAAGTTTTGCATTTAACGGTTATTTGCCCATTGAAAAAGCCGACCGCATTAAACGTCTGCGTGACCTCGAAAACCGCTCGTTGCGCGAAAACCAAACGCAGCTTTTTATTGAAACTCCGTTTCGTAACAACCAGATTATAACCGACATTCTTGAGGCTTGTTCGGCTGATACCCTGCTTTGCATTGCTGCCGATATAACTGCCGAAACCGAATTTGTTAAAACCGCACCCATTCGCGAATGGAAAAAAAATAAGCCGGACATTAACAAACGCCCGGCAATATTTTTATTGCACAAATATCGTTAAAGGGTATTGTGCGTACCGTCGCACTTGGGCGGCGTGCCGGTAAACTTGCACGAACACCAAGCAACTTTTGTAACGGTTTTAAATTCAACTTTTACCGGAGTAAAATCGGTGGTTTTGTGCGATCCGTCGCAATACGGGTTGCGTTTTGTATTGCCGCAAGCGCACCAAAAATAAGTGCCGGGCTGTACCGTTTCAAGTACCGGCTTTTTGTCGATAATATTAGGTGATTCCATAAGGTTAATAAGTTTATTTTATTAATAATTAACTACTTAGCTGCAGTTATATCTAAATTGAAAATAATTTCGTCGTTAATAAAATTATCTTTCAATTCGCTAAAAACACTTTTCGATTTAAAGGTAATTTGCCATTCGGTTCGGTTAATTGAAAAATTAGGTGCTTTAACCGCCAGTTTATCTGTTTCAACTGCCACTAAGGCTTTGAACGATACACTTTTGGTAATATCTTTAATGGTCAAATTTCCGGTAATTTGGTGGGTCGGAATAATATCCGAATCGTCGGCTGCTTGCCCTTCGATAGGAATTACTTCGGTAATTTCAAACGTTGCTTTTGGGTATTTTTCTACGTCAAAAAAATCGGCGGATTTTAAATGATTCACCAATTTATTTCGCATTCCTTCGTCTTCTAAATCCAAATTTTCAATCGTAGTTAAATCGAAAACAATCGTTCCACCGACTACTTTATTCTCTTTAACCATAATATTTCCGCCAAACGCTTTTACAGTGCCATGGTGCTCGCCACCCGGTTTAGCGCCAATCCAATTAACCGAACTGCGCATATAATTTATGGCATATGCATCGCCTTCCGCAGCTTCCAATTGTTTAGCATCGGTAACATCAGCGCTGTCGGCATCGGTTTTTGGGCTGCACGAATACAGTGCCAAACCAACAAAAGCCAATAAAATGATTTTTTTCATATCAGAAACTTTTTAAATTTGAACAAATTTAGTTTTTTTTCAGATTAAATCAAAATTAAAATCGGTTGTGGCAATTTCATTTATTCCTTTACGCTTTTGCATAGTAAACTCGGTTTCTTGCAAATCGGAAGGAATCTGATTTATATCGCCCAAACGTCCGGCAGCAATCATGGTAACCGGTTCAAAATCGGGCGAAATTCCGAATAATTCTTTTGCTTTTTCAATTTCGAAACCACCCATGTTATGCACGTAAATTCCTGCCGAAGCCGCTTGAACCGTCATGTTTCCTATTGCCAATCCTAAATCGTGCTGCGCATAACGATTAAATTTATTGTTTTTGGTGAAATTGGTACGAACCAAGGTTAGCATAAGCAGCGGCGCAGTTTTAGCCCAATCTTGGTTAAACGGCACCAAGCATTCGAACAAACGCCTGTAGGTTTCCGAATTTCTGTCGGTTGAATAGATAAAGCGCCACGGCTGCTCGTTATTTGCCGAGGCAGCCCAACGAGCGGCTTCGAACAAATTTGCAACTTCGGTTTCGCTTAGCATTTCGTAGCTAAAAGCTCTTGGACTCCAACGGTTTGCAAGCAGTTCGTGCAATTGGTTTTTATCGGGGTTTATAGTTTTCATTTTGAATTAATTATTTTGCAATAAATAAAAAATCGCTACCCGGAGCATTGTTGCCAAATTCGCCGTAGCGAGGTTCCGGGCTTACTTTTTCGATTATTTGGATTATTTCCTGAAGCGTTAAAATTCGGTCGGTGCCGCCGGTATTGCGCAATGCCTCCAACATTTTGCGGGTAAACGGCGAATGCTGTCCCGGTCTGCCGTCTGGCACGTATTCTTTGCCGCCGGAAGTTAAATATTTGCGCGTTTTGTACTTCATTTTTCGCTGAATAAATTCGTTGCGAGTTACGTTTTGATACATTTCCTCGCCACCTCGTATGCCCGAACCGCTTAAAGTTGGGTCGAAGGTTCCGCCAAAGCAAACATCCATAACCAGTAAAATATGCTCACTTGGAATATTATTTATGGTGGTACGCAGGACCGAATGAGGCAAATACGAAGTTTTACTGTCGTCGTTCAGCAACGAATTTCTCCCTACTACATAGCCTTCGCCAAATACATCGTCGTATTGCCCGTGTCCGGCAAAAAATATGAAAAGTTGGTCGTCGGCATTGTATTTTTTCTTAGCATATTCGCGCAATTTGCCCATTATTTCGGTGGTAGTTGGGTTTTTAACTACTTCAACCTCAAATCCGTACGTGTTTTTTAATTCGGAAGCTACCGCCTCGGCATCCGGAATTGGGTTGGTTAAACTTTGCCAATAATCGAAATTATTTGCTGCAAAAAATAAAGCATAATCCTTTCTCGGCATGTCCGGCAGCGGTTTTGGCGGCAATTTTAATAATATTATTTCCGTTCCCGAGGGTAATATCCATGTTTATGGTAATATCATGCACACCGTAATTGGTTTCAACCGGACGAAAACCGCGTGCTGCACCAATTTCTTCGTCGTTTACGTAAATGAGCGCTTCGGTAATTTTGGCAGTCGATTTTATAATTGCGGAAAGTTTGTATATTTTAGCAGTTGAATTAACGTACACACTTTCAGGCGTTTTCCAAGCAATAACCGGCAAAGCTTCCGACTTATTATTGCTGTTATTTTCGCTTTGCCCGTGGCATATTTTCCAACTCCGCCACTAATTGCAATTAGCGTACCTTCGGGGCCAAAACTGATATTCCTGCCAAAGCCTTTCATATCGTTGGAATACAACAGTTTATTTGCTTCAATATCCCAAAAATTTAGCATACCATCGTCGGCAACCGAGGCAACTTGTGTTCCGTTGGGATGAAAAGCAACATCCGAAATATTTACCTTGTGCGCATTGAAAGTTGCTTTTAACATAGCTTTGTCGAAATCCCACATTTTCAAGGTTTTATCCAACGCTACCGTAACCACTAAATTCCCGGTTATATTTATATCGAATGCGGTAATAGGCTGCGTATGCGATTTCAACGTTTTTTCGAGCGTCCAAGTTTGTGTACTCCAAACTTTTAGCTCGTTATTGCTCATTTTAATCAAAAATTTGCTGTCGGGCGAAAATTTGAAATCGCCAATAAACGAATCGGATATTTTGGTAACTGTTTGCTGAGTTTCTAAATTAAAAATAAAAATTTCTTCAAACATTGCTTTACGGTTTCCAACAGCAATATATTTTCCATCGTTGCTTAAAGCTAAGTGCACCAAGGTTTTAACAGGCATTTTATATTTGCCTGCCAAGGTTCCTTCCTGTATATTCCAGACCATAACCATACCCGAAATATCGCCGGTTACGAGCAATTTGCCGTTTTTGGCAATGCAATATTCCATAACCAATTTTTTATGCCCGTCGAAGCCTTTCATCTTTTCGCCTTTTAGCCCATAAATTTCAGGACGATTATTGGAAATAGCAGCCAAAAAGCGTCCGGCGAAGCTAAATTTTGGGCTTCTTCCTTCAATAGAATATACCTGAGCATTAAGCATATATACGATTGAAAATAGCAAAATAACGAAACTGATTTTTTTCATTTTATTCGAATAATTAATGGAATTTAATTTACAATTTGCTTTGTTTAACATACAACATTAGAAACTTTATATTTCGCAAAAAATTTTGTACTTGCTAAACTATTTACTTAAAATTGTCATTATAGTTCTTCTATTCAGTGCTTTACCATCGGCTGTTTCGTTCGATGCTGCCGGTTTCGACGAACCGTAGCCGGCAAATTTAAGCTGACCGGCTTTTATTCCATTGGCAACTAAAAAATCGACCACCGATTTTGCTCTGTTTTTCGAAAGTTCCAAGTTGTGTTTTTCCGTACCCGAATTATCGGTATGCCCCGAAATTTCAACCGTTACGCTCGAATTTTCTTTCAAAAAGAGCACTAAATTCATCAACTCTGCGGTCGATTCGGGTTTAAGCACATGCAAATCGGTTTCGAAATACACATTTTTCAACAATAATTCGTCGCCTTCTTTAATTGGTTTCAGCTCGTAACGCAATTCGGTTTTAAGCAAATTCAACGAATCTTTCAATGTCCAATTTTCTTTCAAACTAAAATAGCCGGGTGCGGTAAAGCTAAATTCAAATGTAGTATTTGCCTGCGTTGTAAAACAAGCGGAAGTTGTTGTTTTTTCGGCAGTTATTTTTTCTTTTGTTGAAGTTTCGATGCCAAGGTTGGTTTTTCCGGTAATATTTTGCTTGGTTAGTTGGTCGAAAACCGAAACAAAAACCAAGCGAACCGGCTTAGGTTTAATAAGTTCCGGCATTTCGAAAAACCAAATATCAATTTTACCGAAACCGCCTGGTTTGTTGGCCGAAACAAACGCTGAATTTCCGTTGGGAGTAATAAAAATATCGGTTTCGCTTTTATGCGTATTTATTGGAAAACCAAGGTTTACCGGTTCGTTTATACCCATTTCGGTAATTTCAGCGACGTATAAGTCGTATTCGCCCATACCTACCCTGCCGTTGGTTGAAAAGTACAAACTGCTGCCATTGTAATGAATAAACGGGTTAATTTCGTCGGCCGAAGTATTTACCGAAGCACCCAAATTTACCGGTTCTTGCCATTTGCCGGTAGCATTTTTCGTGCTTTTCCAAATATCTTTTCCGCCCAATCCGCCGGGGCGATTGCTTACAAAGTACAAGGTATTTCCGTCGGGCGAAATGGATGGCTGCGATTCCCAATGCTCGGTATTTACCGGTATACCAATGTTATAAGGTGCCGAATAGCCGTTTTCGTCAATTTTTGCTGCATAAATATCGCATCTGCCATAAGAATTTGGGCGATTGCATGCGGTATAATACAAATACTTACCCGTAAGCGATACGGTATGGGCACCTTCGTTGTCGAAAGTATTGAGCGGCACACCCAAAGGTTTGCGTTTCAGCCACTTTCCATCTTCTTTCATCGCAATAAAAAAATCCTCTTGCCCGTCGGGTAAGCGAATATCGGGCACTTTCAGCGGTACCGTAACCGTAAAAATCAGTTGCTGCTCGTTGGCAGTTAAAATTGGACGATACTCGTGAAATTCGGAATTAATTGAACTGCCCAAATTGATAAAATCCAAAGGTTTAGGATTTTTTGTTTGCGCTATGCCAAATTTGCAATTTTCAATTTGCCGGTTTATTTTCTTTTTATCTATAAATAAATCGCTGATGGTCAATATTTTTTCGAAATATACCAATGCTTTTTCGTAATAACCGGCGCTAATATACAAATCGGCAATATAAAAGTTAACTTCCGGAGCTTTTTCACCCGAGGACTTAAGCACTTTTAGGTACAAATTTTCAGCTTCGGTAAATTTATCTTGCTGTCGATACACCTCTGCCAAAAGCAAATAGGCATCAATAAATTTCGAATCGATATCGATGCATTCTAGCAATAAGTTTTCTGCAGAAGCAAACCGTTGGTCGTATATTTCGGTATCGGCTTGCTTATAATATTCTATTGCGCGTTGCGATTTGGTACGAAGTTTTTGCGCCTGAGCAGGCAGAAAATTCAACATAAAAAAAAGAAAAAATACCAATATAATTTTTTGCATAGCTGCTAATTATTCGTATTTAAGCGAGTTTACCGGATTCATGGTTGCTGTTTTATAAGCCTTTACGTACACTGTGGCAAGCCCTATAACAATACTTACCAAGGCTCCAATTAAAAACACATCGAGCGATATAGCCACCGGATACGCAAAATTTTTAAGCCAGTTTTGTGCGTAAATTGCAGCTACCGGCCACGCAAACA
>JFJP01002319.1_pt1 | contig 20622 bp, 15 predicted proteins | sample 431651 | NCBI WGS metagenome assembly JFJP01 (sample SAMN02602958, study PRJNA72255) | Microbial mat metagenome, whole genome shotgun sequencing project. | biome: fresh water; feature: sink hole; material: water; isolation source: purple microbial (photo- and chemosynthetic) mats found in...
GGAAAGACCTTGATCGTCCGGGCGTCCGCTGGCTGGTTTTGATGAAACTTGCGGAAATCGTCCAGATCGAAGTTTTCTGTGTTCTGCCCATCAGTGAGCACAACGATGGTGACATAGCGCCCCGGATTGGCCGTGCGCGTTGCCAATGCCTCGCGGTAAGCCCGCGCGACGGCGGCATAGAGCGCGGTGCCACCTTCAGGTGCCAGCTGCTCGACATTGGCGCGCAGATCATTGAGCACCTTGCGGTTCTTCGCCGGATCGGCACCGAGTTCGAAGCGTCGCGTCGGTTCGACCCGGTTGGAAAAGCGTATCAGGTGGATATGCTCGCGGGCCTGGAAACGGGCAAAGCGTCCGGTGGTGGAGGTGTCATCGCCGAGCAGACCGAGCATGGCAGTTTTCGCCATGTCCATGCGGGAGGGGTTGCCGGCTGCCATCGAGCCGCTGGTATCGACGACGAAATATGCGCTGCCGGGATTACGGATGTCGCTGAGGAATTTCGCCAGCAGAGCATCGATCACCTCCAACGATCCGGGAAAGGGCAACTCCACCAGCAGCGCCTTGGGAAAAGTCGGCGCCAGCGGGACGGCAGGATTCACCGGCCGGCGTAGCGTGGAGGTCATCAGCGCCTGCTGGAAAGGCGCGTCGCGAACGTAGGCGACCACCTTGTCGTAAATGGCGCGCTTGCCGTCGTTCAGCAGCATCAACGGGTAGTCAGCGGTAATGATGCCCTCCTTGGGATAGATCGGTACCAACTTTTCACGCAATTTGTTGCCGGCGTTCATCAGCAGGATGACGGATTCGTAATTGACGATGCCGTCGAGACGGTCCTGTTCGTGCTCGTAGGCTTCGGCGAGCCAGCCTGAGGAACCGGAAGTAAGCTTTTGCGCCTTGTAGAAGCCGGCCAAGCGCTCGGTCTTGATGTCGGCAACGGTGATGGCATCGCCCTTGTCGGCCAGCGCGGCGGCGAGGCCGACCATCGAGACGAAACCGGTGTTCGAGGAAGCTGGATTGGTGATGGCCAGCGCGATCTTGCCGGCTTCAGCAGCCTTGGCGATGTCACGCCAGGTGACATCGGGATTGTTTTCCCAACCCAGCGCCCTGGCTTTCGATTGCTTGAGGGCGAGGATGACCGGCGAGAGCATGGTCTTTTCCGACACACGGATCTTTTCCTTGACGCCGGGGGTCAGCGCGAGGTACTTGCCGTGCGAAACCCAGACAGCGTCGTAGGACTCGCCAGCGGTAATGCGGTCGACCGCATCGAGCGAACCGCTGAAGGTGAATTCGAGCTTAACACCGGTATCCTTGAGAATCTGCTCAGCGAGATTGCCGAGTGCCGGGTCGGTGAGATCCTTGAGTTCCGACCCCGCCAGCACGGTCAATGTCGCCGTCGGCACGACGCTGCCCGGAGTTTCCGGCCCGCCGTCGCAGCCAGCCAGCAGCAGGCTTGCCAGCAGCACGACGAAGGGAGCGAGTAGTCGTTTCATGGCAATCTTCCTTCGCTAAACCTTCAGAGTTGCACAGGGCCCTGTGGCAGCGCGGTAGGCGCTTCCATTGCGGCAGCGGCTGTCTGGGCACGGTTGACGTAGGTCTCTCCCTGTTCGACCAGCTTCTTCATCTCGGTAATGTTCTGCCCCATGGCGCCGATGGCCTGCGAGCGGAAGGTATCCATCGCGTCGATGGCCTTGAAGGTATTGTCGAAGGCGCGCTTGAGGGTTTCCACGCCGAGCAGCGGGTTCTTGGAAAACTCGCTGACGCGGTTGACGTGCTGGCCGAGCATCTCGGAACTCTGCACGGTGAGGTTCTCGATCTGGCCCTTGATGCCGTCGAGCATTTCCATGGTCTTGACCTGATTGGCGGTGGCGATGGCCACGGTCTGGGCGATGGTCAGCGCCATCATGCCGTTGGTGGCGACGCGGTCGCAGCCGATGACGACGTTCCGACCGGTCTGACGCAAGATGCCCATGGCGAGATAGCCATTCACCGCCAGCGCCTTGGTACCGAGCATGTCGCCGAGGTTCTGGCGCGCGTAGAACAGCACCTCCTGTTCCAGCGCCTTGGCGCGCATCGGATCGCTGGCCTTGAGTGCCTCAACTTTCACTGCCACCTGGCGGTCGAGTTCTTCGGCAAAAACGATGGCCTCCTGAAGTGTACGCATCTGCTCGACCAGCTTCTGCTCGATGGAATCGATCTCCAGCAGGTCGCGCTGGCTTTGCTCCTGGGCGCGGCGCAGGTCATTGAGGATGTCGTTGAGGTGTGTTTCTGCGCTCTGGAACTTGCGCAGGTAGCCCTTGAGCTTGTTGCCGCCGGGGATGAAGCCGAGGATCTTGTCGGGAGACAGCAGGTCGCCGGCCTTGGCCGGATTCAGCTCGTCCATGGTGGCGCGGATCTCGGAAATCGCCTGCCAAGCCGGCGAATCCTCCATATTCACAAAATTGCGCTTGAGGAAACCGTTGTTCAGTTCGGCCGTCTGCGCGATCTGGCGCCGGCCGAGGCGGAAGGCGGCGTCGAGCTTGGCCTTGAAGTTCTGGCTGGTGACATCCTCTTCAAGCAGCCCCTGGACAAACTGATCGACCTGATCCTGCACGCGAATCTTTGCCTCGTCAGGAATCGGCACCAGATCTTTCGCCTTCTCCACCGCTACCGGAAGAAGAGGCTCCGGCACGGTCAGTGCAAAGGTTTGCGGCTGCGCCAGTGCGGTCAGCATCTGCTCCTGGGTCTCGGTGCTTGGTGTACTCACGGCGTTCTCCTCTGCTGATCTGTTATTCGGACAATTACTTGAAGCGCGCCTCGATGGCAACGATAAGGCTTTCGATCCACTCGTAGGCGGGCGGGTCGATGACGTCGAGCACGGCAGGGGGCACTTTGATCCCCTTTTGTTTCATGAATGCGTTGAAGTGTTCAGGATTCTGACTGCGCAAACCATATTCCGCAGCGATGATCTGGATTTCCGGATCCTCGGCCAGCAGTTGCCCGAGGCGGGCGGCCTTGTCATTGAACGGCACCAGGATGTGCTTTGTAATCACCGAGGGCAGCGGATAGAGCAGCGCCATTTCGCCATCGGGCGTTACACGCTTGGCCTGATACTCGAGAAATTGTGCTTCATAGACCATCACCAGCGGTGACTTGCCCATGCGCATCGAAACGTAATCTTCCCACGGACCTGCCGAGGAGGACTCCTGGAAGCCCTGGCGCAGGAAGAGTTGGGCGACTGCGGGCAGCACTCGGGCAATGTCTTCCTCTGACTGGATCACATTGTCGCCGTTGAAAATGTAGGAGGCGAGCGCGGCATACATCGCCGCCGAATTGGATTTGCGCACGTCGGTCGATGAAATGAGGATGCTCTTGCCGACCGGATAGACGGTATTGTTCTTGAGTTGCTTCCAGCGCAGGCCCTGCTGCACCATCTCGAACAAGCGGTGCATGTCGATGATGTAGTAGATATCATCGCGGCGCGAGACGAGACCGTTGGCTTCCAGCACCGGGATCAGCGCCTGCCACGACGCAACAGTCATCACCGTATGGAAGGTGGGAATCATCGATTTGGCACCCGATACCTGCTGCAGCTTGACGGCGGCCGGCGCTCCGGCCGGGTAGCCGAAGTCGAAGCTCTTGAGGTCGGGGCGACTGGATATTTCACGCGAACCCGCCTTGGAAAGCTGCAGGACGAAGCCGTGTTTTTTCAGGACCGCAGTAACGCGCGGGTCGGCAAGAAAGGCCTCCTTCTCGGAACCGATCAAACCCTTTACCACTTGTACTTCCCGTTCCGCGCGGGCAACGTTGTCCTGTGCCTGCTTGTCACGGCTGGAAAAATAAATTCCCGCGCCAACGCCGGCCAGGAAGAGCAGTGAAAGAGCAAGCCCGAAGATTCTTTTGGGTTCCACGCGAAGCCTCACAAGTACTGTTGCAATTCCTGGCTGATTCTACCTATCTGAGAAAGCACCTGCTTATCCCAAGGCTTGTATCCATCGTCGCGCTGGCAAAAATTGTCACTGTTGTTCCCGAGACAAAATCTCCCTCAATTGACGATAGACATCATCCGTCACTGGAACAAAACGCTCCCCTTTAAGGTTGAACAGCATTGCGCGGATTTCCGGGGTGTCGGCCATGAAGGCCTCCTGAATTTTCTCCTTGAGTTCCGGACAAAGCTTGCCACGGAAGACAAAGGGATCGTGGGGAATCGGGCTCGACTCCCAAAGGACGCGAATCTCGTCTGCGTTGATACGCCCTTCGCGTATGGCCTGATCCAGGTGTTCGCTGGCAACGAATGCCGCGTCGACCTTGCTTTTCCTGAGCGCGGCAATGGATCGATCGTGCGACCCGGAATATGTCAGGCTACCGGCGAATTCATTCAGGGGATGCCCAATGACTTTGCTGAATTCGGCCCGGGGCAGGACACCACCGGAGGTGCTGGCCGGATCGGTCAGGCTGATGCGACGGTTTTTCAGATCGTCGATGACTTTAAAACCACTATTTCTGAGCACGATCAGCAGGGAATTGTAGGAATGCGCCCCCTTTTTGACAAAGGTTCCCCCTTGCATGGTCCATGTCACGAAAGGGGTGAGCGAAGCATCCCGGTTTCTGGCAATCGCATACGAGGCGGGACCCATCGAGGCCAGGTCAATAGTGCTGGCGAGTAGTCCTTCGATCACGGTTCCATAAGAGGAAGGTTGAATAACTGTGATTTTGCGGCCCAAGGCACGCTCAAGATACTGCAACAGGGGGCGATGCTCCTCCATTTGCTTCACGAGATCCGTACGCGGTATCAGGGAAAAACGCAGCGGTACCGGGTTCTCGCAGCCGTCTTGAAGCGCCATGGCAAAATTGCCTGCTATCAGCAAATGAACGAAGGCAATGAGTTTAATGCCGAGTTTCATGTCAGATTCCTCTTGGGGTTCGCTATCATTTCCCGCACGTCTGCAACAGGCAAGGGGCGGCTCAGGTAATACCCCTGAATTTCATCGCAACCGCCCGTCTTGAGATGAATCAGCTGGGCGCGCGTTTCGACGCCTTCGGCAACAACGCGCATGCCGAGGTTGTGTGCCAGCGCGATGATGGAAAGGACTATCACGCTGTCGTCGTGGCTGTTCAGAATGTCGTGCACAAAACTGCGGTCGATCTTTATGACGTTAATCGGCAAGGTCTTGATATAGCCGAGGCTGGAAAAGCCGTTGCCGAAATCATCAAGGGCCACCTTGATACCTACGGCCACCAGTTCGTTAAGGAGACTCCCTGCATCTTCGATACACTCGATCAGACTACTTTCGGTGACTTCGACTTGAAGCAGATCCGGCTCCAGGTCCAGCGCGCGCATATTTGCCATGATCCTTACAGCCAGCGACTTGTCCCTGAGTTGTCGCCCGGAAAGGTTGATGGCCACCGGCAACGGCGACAAGCCCTCGGTTCGCCATTCAGCAAGTTGCCGGCATGCCGCCGCAATCACCCAGTTGCCCAGATCGATGATATGGCCTGTCGACTCGGCCAGCGGAATAAAGTCATTCGGAAAAATCAATCCGTGCTCCGGATGTTGCCAGCGGATCAGGGCCTCGAATCCAGTGACCCGTTGCTCATAGATATCCATCTTGGGCTGAAAATGCAGGACAAATTCCCCGGCTTCGATAGCCCGCGGCAAGCGCTGTTCCAGATCGAAATCGCTGGCCGAATTAACGTTCATGGCAGCGTCAAAAAAGGTACAACATCCACGCCCTGCCCGCTTGCTCTGATACATGGCCAGATCGGCATGCCTGATCAGCGTGTCCAGATTCTGTCCATCACGCTGGAATAGCGCAACACCAATGCTCGGACTGACCTGGACCTCATGGCCGTCGAGATCGACGCAGGGCTTTCCAATGCTGGCAATCAGTTTCGTGGCAATGGAGACAATGTCGTCCTCCCGTTCCGCTCCGGTGACCAGAATAACGAATTCATCTCCGCCAAAGCGGGCGATCACGTCCGAGCCTCTGAGTTCCTCCCTGAGACGTTGGGCCACTGCCTGCAGGAGCAGGTCGCCGACATGGTGACCCAGGCTGTCATTGATCGCCTTGAATCTGTCGAGGTCCAAAAAGATCAAGGCATAGTGCTTGCGGCTGCGTTGGGCGCGTGCCAGGTGGCTGGCCGCCAGCGACAGAAACATGCGCCGGTTGGCCAGTCCGGTAAGGTGGTCGCTCGATGCCAACTCGTAGGCATGCTGTTTTTCCACTTCCAGTTGCTCGATCAATGCGCGCTTTTCCTGTTCGGAACGTACGACGGCATCGACATACAGACGTTGCCTCATGATTACCGCCATGACGACTCCCGTCATGGCAAATACCACCAGGGTCAGCACGAATAGTGAGACAAGATACTTGCTCCTGCGCAACTCAAAATCCGTCAGGACCTCACTGAGCTCTTGGCTGACACCGATCACAAAGGGGTAACCGGCAACACTGTTGAGGCTGATCAGATGTGGCCGCCCCTCTCCGAACAATGGGGCAATCCGGGTATCTCCAAGCATTATGCCGTCAGGCAAAGGGTTTGACATTTCATCCGGTTTGCTGATTTCCAGTCCCCCTCCATGTGCCCTGGCCAGTTCGATACCGTTGGACTGCACAATCTGAATTGCTCCGCTTGATCCGATGTTTATGTCCTGATAGAGCCTGAGAAAATAGCCCAGATCGAGATGCAGCATGAGTACGCCGGAGAATTCACTACTTAAGTTGCGCACGGGTAACAGAATCGGTAATTGCCACAATTCACCATACGCTTGCGCTATCGGACCGACGACAACGACAGGAGCCTGCCCGCCCCGCAGATCAGCAATCAGCGCCTGGAGTTTCACCTGCAACTCGGCAGGCACGCTGGCCGGAGACGTTGCAAAGGTCTTGTTACCAGCTAGGTCAAACAGAGTTGCGCGATTGTAGGCACGGTCACCGGCCAATAATGACGATAGATTCATCTGCAGATGCGCTGCGTTGACGGCGGATGCCCTCCCCACCAGCAGGGCATACTGAGCTCCGCGATCCACTACCTGCCGGAGATTCTCTGCAATGATCTGGGCAAGATTGCGATGGCTAACGCTCGTATGATCAACGACCAACTGTCTTTCTTGCGTCAGTCGCGTTAGCGTAAAACCCCAGATTACGGCAAGCAACAAGGCTGAAAGCAGTACCGGACCAGCCTTGAGCCAGAACCATCTGTCCCGAAAAGGCAGGTTTATTGCAATCGGCAGCCTTTCGGGAATCGACAATGGTCTAAGCATCGCGATGAGGATATTGCAGTGAAGTTACAGGAGTATTTCTGGTTAGCGCACTGTTTCAGCCGGCCGGCGCCTGCTGCCTGCTGCATCGCCGAAAAGTCGGCGCCGGCGGGACGGCATGCACGCTTCAGGTTGCCTCGGGCCAGAATGACACCTGCTCCTGCAGCATTTCGGCCAGGCGCCCGGGCGAGAGCGGCCGTGCCAGCAGATAGCCCTGTACCTCGTCACATCCATGGGCGCACAGAAATGCGAGTTGTTGTGACGACTCGACCCCTTCGGCAATCGTGCGCAACCCGAGACCGGCGGCCAGCGTGCTGATCGCCCGCACGATCGGTCCATTACGCACCTGTCCGTCATCGCCACGCACGAAGGACTGGTCGATCTTGAGCGTATCGATGGGAAATTCCGCCAGATAGGACAGGCTGGAAAAGCCCGTACCGAAATCGTCTATCGCCAACTCGATGCGCAAGGCCTTGAGGCGTTCCAGCATCCTGGTCGCCTCGGGCGTATTGCGCATCAGCATCGACTCGGTCAGCTCAAGCTCCAGTCGCTCGGGCAACAGATGATTACGCGCCAGCGCCGTCGTGACCTGGTCGCGCAACTTGCTGTCGCGGAACTGCCGGGGCGAGACATTCACAGCCATGCGCAAGGGCGGTAGCCCGGCCTGGTCCCACACATGCAATTGACGGCACGCTTCGTTCAATACCCAGGCGCCAATCGACTCGATCAGTCCACAATTCTCCGCCAGCGGAATGAAACTCGCCGGAGGAATCAGCCCCATTTGCGGATGACGCCAGCGCAACAAGGCTTCGACGCCGACGATACTGCGCCGCCGGGTATCGATTTGCGGTTGATATTCAAGGAACAGTTCCTGGCGCTCGATGGCGTAGCGCAACGCATTTTCGATCACCAGCCGGTTGCGCGCCTGGGTATCGAGCTCCTGGGTATAAAACTGATAGGCATCGCCGCCCTGCTCCTTGGCGCGCGCCATGGCGCTGTCGGCGGCACGCAGCAGTTCCTCGGCCTCGATGCCATTGTCCGGGGCCACCGCCAGGCCGATGCTCGCACTTACGAATACCTCGTGGCCCCCCAGTATGAAAGGCTCGGACAAACGCTGGCGCAGTCGTTCGGTCACCCGGGCAGCATCCTGGATATGGTGCGTTCCGCGCAGCAGTACTGCAAACTCGTCGCCTCCTGTGCGCGCCAGCAGATCGGTCTCGTAAAGCGATTCTGCCAGGCGGCGGCTGACATCGCGCAACAACTGGTCGCCCAGATGAGTACCCAATGATTTGTTAACCTCGCGAAAGCGGTCCAGCCCGATCTGCATGACGAGGATCGGCAGCATCTCGTGATGCTTCTTGTGGTTCAGCAGGCGTTGCAACTGCTTGTAAAACTGGCGCCGGTTCGGCAGGCCGGTGAGCGGGTCGTGGCCAACCAGGCGGCGAATATGCGCCTCGATCTTTTTGCGGCTGGAAATGTCGGCAAGCATCAGCAATACGCCGGCCGGCAAACCGCGCAGATTGTTCATGCGCGTCGCCCAGACCTCAACATCGAGCAGGCTCTCGGCATTGCCCAGCATGCCGGATATTTCATATCCCTGGAGGACTTCACCACCCAGTGAGCGCTCGAATAGCCCGCGCAAGGAATCCTTGAGCTGGCCACAATTCTCCGGTAGTTTCTGGCCACGCATTTCCACGTCGCTGAGACCAAACATTCGCATAGCGGAGGAATTCCACAAGGTCACGCAACCGCTTAAATCAACCGCGATGATGGCCAGCGGCGAATACGCCACCAGCGCGCGCAACAGATCAACACCGGACTTTGCCGCCGACTGCCGGGCATGACCGGTCTCATCGATTTCGATCTGGTAAGCAGTTTGCCCTTCCCACTCCACGATGTGGTTATGCGTCGCGACCCTCCGGCGCGCCCCACCCGGCTGCACTATATCGATCTCGTTAGCCTCGCCCGGTTGGAAAGGGAATCCATATTGGCGCCCCATCAGTTCGCCGGCCTGCGCGAAAAACAGCTTTTCTGCAGCGTTGCTGGCACCCAGAATACGTCCGTCGGCATCAACCACAAGACTTGCCGCTGTCGGTGCAGGCGTCTGATACTATCCATAGTTCAATCTCCATTTGGCTGCCCTGCTTTCTTGCCCGTGGGTCAAACTGTCACCGGGTAAGACTTGTCGCCAAGCATAGGGGAAGAAAATGACACGCCGATGATAGGTGCATGACGAAAAGTCTTCGCAGCTTCATCCTGAAGCAACAATCAGATGAACACCGCCGATGGCGGCGAGACGTGAGCAAATGCCTGATACAAAAGTCGGCGCTGGCGAGACGACAGAATTGCGCGTTTCAATAAATGCGCTGATTCACATACAAGCTGTTGCCCTTGATACCTTTGGCTTTCTTCTTGACTTCGGCCGCCACAACCGACACTTCGAGGTGCGAACGAAATATGCCCGGTTTGATCTCGGCGACACCGATCGACAACGAAGTCAGGGCATGAAACTCCATTTCGCCCTTGCGGTTTTCGGTGATGTAGCCGCCGCGCTCGACATCGTCGCGCGAGAAGAAGCCGAGAATTTCCTCGCCGAACATGCGCAATGCACGCTCGCAGCGCGCCTGCCAGTCCTCGCTGCGCAACACCAGCACAAAATCGTCGCCGCCGATATGGCCGATGAAATCCTTTTCGGTATCGCACACCTCGGCGAGGATGCGCGCGGTGAGCCGGATCACGTCGTCGCCGCGGGCGTAGCCATAGACATCGTTGAACGGCTTGAAATGATCAAGATCGCAATAGGCAATGGCGCAGGATTCCTGCGTCGCCAGCAAGGTGTCGATATGCTGGTTGATGGGCACGTTGCCCGGCAACTGGCTGAGCGGATTGGCGTACTTGGCCGCCTCCATCTGCATCGTGGTCACCTCCCGTACCAGGTCCTGCACCGAACCGATCCCCAGATAACGTCCCGCGTCAGTGATGATGAAACCGCTGATGAGATGACGCGGATGGGCGGTTACCAGCACTTCGGACAGATCCGACAGGGGCAGTTGAATGTCGACGGAGAGAGGCTCGGCGTCCATGAAACGCGTGCAGGACTTGCGCCCGTACAACTCGTGACGATAGGGCCGCGCCATGTTGTCCACCATGTCGTAACGTGCGATCAGACCGATCGGCGTGGCGTCCTTGACGACGGCGATGGCACGCAGTTCTGGCGAGCGCTCGAAGATGGCAAATACCTCGTCGGCCGGGGTGTCGGGCGGGATGGGCGGGATGTCATGCAGCATTTTTTCCAGGATATGGCTGCCGCGCGATTGCTGGCTGACCTGGCCCGTCACCTTGTCGGCGATCGCCTTGTGCGCCGCAGCCGACAGCGTGCGTGTCGGCACGGCCACAGTCTTGCCGATGAAATCACCGGCGGCGCACGCTACCTGCATTTCCTGCAAAACCTTGAGCAGCGCCAGTGAATCGACCCCCATGGCAATCACCCTGCGGCCGCCGGCTACCGTGGCGGAGATAAGCTCCGCATAACGGCTGATGCGCAGCAGGTTGGGTTCGAATCCTTCCAGCACGCCATTTTCAATCATTACGAATTCCGGTTCGAGTACCGACCACAACAATTTCTCGGAACGCGGACAGGTCAGTGAGCCGGCAGCGAGCCTGACGCCCAGGTCCCGCACCGCATTTGCGGCCGCAAGCGCCCGTTCGAGTTCCTCGCCATCGAGCACGCCGACGCCGGCATGCACCACGATCACCCGCGCGGCGGGCAGATTCGTCTGGCGGAGTGCTTCGGCCAGCAGGGTAGCGCAGGCCTCCCCCAGTTCGCCCGCGCCATCGAGCAAAGGCAGCAGCAAATAACCTTGCCCCTGGGTGACGACAAAACGTTCCGCCACGACATGAAAGTAATGGCGATACAGGTCAGCGATATTCCCCAGTCGCCGCGCCACGCCGAATAATCGCGCAGATGAGCAAAGGAATTTATCGGGTGGCCCATGAATGCTGGCCAGATGGCCGAAGATTCCGCCTTCGCGCAGGTCCGCAATAGGTCGAAAGCGCGCGATCAACGAGGAATCCGGGGAAAATTCCTGGGTGCCCGTCGCGAGAATTTTGGCCAGCGCCTGCCCGCAGCTTGCGCAGCCTTCCGGAGCAGGGGTGATCGACTTCGACTTTTTCATTACCCGTGCACTATCCAGCCTAACTGTTGCAAACAGATGAACTCCCGATGAATCCTGCCCAGCGTCACGCAGGCGCAACCCGCAGGCAGTAGGATGGCGGACATTTCGCTCCCCGAATCGCTCCAAAGCCAATGCGCCGCAGACTCCCTTTTAATGTATTGATGGCCCTGCTGTTTTCGCTGGTCGTGCTGTCGGTCGGCGGCATCATCGGCATGCTCGCCTACGAGCAGCAACGCAATTTGTCGCTTGCGGCGATCGCCGACGTTTTCGCCCGGTCGCTGCGGGAAAGCCAGTCCGAACTCGCCAACACCTATGTCCCGGTCCAGGCACAAATCGCCCTGCTGGCCGCCAGCCTGACTAGATCGGCCAAAATCGATGAACAGATCCCCCTCCTCGCCCAGTTGCTGGAAAGCAGCCCCGCCGTTGGTTCGATCAACATTCGAATGCCGCAGGAGGCGCAGCTGACCTTGACACCCTTGCCCCATGCTGCGGCACGCCAGCAGGCCTCAGCTCCGCCGCAAGCAGCTTATCGCCTCGAAAACAGCAACCCCGCAGGCCGCTCGATCCGCTTCTTCGATTCCCGGCTACAGCTGCTCGATGTTCCGCAGGTCATGATGGCGCAATCCATGCCGCCTCAGGAAACAAGCCTGCCAGTTCAACAGGCGGTCGTTACGCCCGCAGGCGCCCTGGTGATTCAGGCGAATATCGCGCTCGGCAACCTTTCGGCGATTGTGGCCCAACTCCGCGCCACGCCGTCCACTCAACTGGCGCTATTCGACCAGTCCGGCCATCTGCTCGCAGCTTCACCAGGAATGGGCCTGGAAAGTCATTCGGGGTCACTCACAAGCAAAGATTCCCCCGCTGCCACCTTGCGTGCCATGAACTTGCCTATCCTGGCTGCGGTGCTGGAGCAACCGCAGCGCGGCGTGGTGTTTACCTACGACAGCGATGGAAGCGCATGGCAGGCTTTGGCTCAAACCAGCGAGGTCGCTCCCGGATTGGCGACACTCACGGTCATGGCGGCACCACATGACGAAATCCTCGCCGGGGCGCGCGATCTTCTGCAACACAGCCTGTGGGCCATCCTGATCGGTATGGGAGTCACGATCCCCCTGATCTGGTGGCTGGCGCATCTGATGACAGACACACTGCGCAGGATGGCCGACACCGCTGCACAGATGCGGGATTTCCGTTTCACGGAAAAGTTGCCGCGTTCCTTCGTGCTGGAACTGGATGTGATTGCGCGAACCATGCAGCAAATGCAGGAGACGATCCAGCGCTTTCTCGACATTTCTGCGCGCCTTGCGGCAGAACGCCAATATGATCGGCTGCTGGAGGAAATCGTCGCCGAAACCATGGCCGCTGCGCATGCCAGTGCCGGCGCCGTCTATCTGTTCGAGGCGGAGCAACGGTTACAGCCGATGGCCTGGAAAAAGATCGGCGGCAAGGCGCCGCTGCCACCCGCGCTGATCGCACCACGGCTTTGCCCGCCCTTCGAAACGGCCCTGGCACAGTCGAACCCGCTCCAGATCTCCCTGTCGCCCGCCCGCCAGGATCCCGGTCTTGAATGGCTGTCTGCCTGGTTTCCAGGCCAAACCATCGAACTGCTGCTGGTTCCTCTGCGTAACCGTTCCCGCGAAAACCTTGGAATACTGTTGCTGGCGCGCGGCGCCACGGAAGGGGCCTACGATGCGGATCTGATCGCCTTCATCGATGCCTTGTCCGGCACGATGGCAATCACTATCGAAAAGCAAACCCTGCTTACCGGGCGCAAGGCACTCCTTGATGGCGTGATCCGCATGATTGCCGGTGCGATCGATGCGCGCTCACCTTATACGAGCGCACACTGCCAGCGCGTTCCGGAACTGGTTGCGCTGCTCGCCACAGCTGCGGCTGAACACCCCTCAAGTCCCTATCGTGACGCAGTCCCGTTCAACGACATTACCCGTGAGACGCTACATCTGGCGGCATGGTTACATGATTGCGGCAAACTCTTCGTGCCGGACTACATCGCCGACAAGGCCGTCAAGCTCGAAGCCGTTTATAACCGCATCCATGAAATCCGCACCCGCTTCGAGGTCTTGAAACGCGACGCTGAAATCGCCTACTGGCGTGATCTTGCGCAAGGGGGTGATGCAAAGACATTACAGGAGAAGATGCAAAATGCCTGGCAGGAACTCGACACGGACTATGCCTTCATCGCAGAATGCAATTTGGGCGAACGCAAACTTGACGAACACGACATCGTGCGGCTGGAACAAATCGGCAGACGGACCTGGTTCCGAACGCTGGATGACCGCATCGGCATTTCGACACTTGAGAGACTACGCAAGGAAAGTGTCCCGCCACGTGCGTTACCCGCTCCTGAACACTTGATGGCGGACCGGCTGGAACATTTCATTGACGCTCAAGCCAATGCGGACCCGGCGAGCACTAAGGAAACCCGCCTGCACATGACCCGGCCGCGACATCACCTCAACCTCGGGGAGCTCTACTCACTGAGCGTACGGAGCGGCACCCTGACCAACGAGGAGCGCTACCTGATCAACGCGCATATCCTGGGTACGATCGCCATGCTCTCCACACTACCCTTTCCGGCAGAACTCGCCTCCGTTCCCGAAATTGCCGGGAGCCACCACGAACATCTGGATGGCAGCGGTTACCCTTTCGGCAAGCGGGCGGAAGACCTGCCGCTCGCCGCGCGCATGATTGCCATTGCCGATGTCTACGAGGCGTTGACCGCAACCGACCGCCCGTACAAGCCAGGGCTGACGATCGATGACGCACTGGCCATCATGGCCGACATGGCGGCGCGCCAGCATCTGGACCCTGAACTCTTCGAGTTGTTCGTCCGTGCCGATATTCCCGCAACCTATGCCACTACTCAAACTGCCGCAAACGATCCTGAACCAGCTTCTCCTCGCGCAAGAACAAACAGCTGACGAAATCCAGGCCATCAAGGTCGATAGCATGGCACTGCAATAGCTGAAGTAAGTGTCCATCGGCTCGCGCCTGACGATACATATTGACGTCGGTTGAACTTGAAATAGGCGCAGATATCCAGTCCGCGATCAATATCATTGCAAGCCATTATTTTCAGACCATACCATTTAACCTTCCACCGGTTTTGCATTATCGTCCGGTCTCCGAAGCGCGCGCCCCAAGGCCGGAAAGTGAGCAAGTGCAATGCTCGCCCAAACCCCGAAAGTGAAATAGAGAGAGAGCCATACAGCGTCCTCACGCCAGGCCGCCCAGTCATTCTGGACAACGCATTGCTGCAGGACCGCATGCAATCCTTCAAGTAACGGCCGGGCTTCGCGTCCGGTCAGGAGGTCCGCCTGCCAGCGTGACAGGTACATCGGCACATCGATAATGACCATGAAGGCCACGTAGCTGCTACCGCCTGCAATGGCGGCCGCGAGGAAATGGCGCCCGCTCTTGCCAACGCGTGGCCAGAGGGAGATGAAGGCCGCCACGCTCAAGGCGGCAGCCAGTGTCCAATGCGCATTCTCGAGCGCATGCGGAAGGTAGGTCTTGGTCAGCACGGCATACCAGCAAAACAATTCCGCGAGCACAATGATGGGAAGCAGCAACCGGGATACGAGCAAGGTAAAACTGCTCCCCGTAGCCGCACCCGCTTCGCGCAACAGAAGCGCCCACTGGAGTGCGAAGCAGATTTCAGCAAATGTCGCAATCGAACGGGTGATGGCAACGCGCGAAACCCAAACGTCGTGGAGGCAGATATTCGGCACTTCGACCATGGGCAGCACAGACCGGAATCCGCAACCCAGCACGTAGGCTGCCGAGAGCCACAACAGGTGCCAGCGTGTCGCATAAATATCAGCGGGCCACAACGCCCGGCGCTTGCCCAGCAGCCACGCTGCAACACACCACGCGACAATGTTGAAAACAGTCACTACACACAGAAACAGCCACCAGATCAACAATTCGCCCGACACTTTTATCAGCCTCCGGACAGAGCCTCGCTAAGACCGCATCGAAAATCATGCACTGTCACCAACCGGTAACAGACATTCGTTAGGCTGCACACAGTTCTTCCCCCTCCAAAGTAGGTTTTTGCCAGCCCTTGCGCTGGCATTTTTTTGTGCTATCGGCGAAGGGCTGCTGCTCGCAGCGGTGCAGGTGTTGTACTTTACGGAACAACGGCGAGATCAGGGGACGGCGTATCGATGCTGAGCGGGTCAGCCCAACGCAACAAGGGCGCCCACTGTTCCCAGTCATGGCTGCCTTGCGCGGCCGGCAAGTCGAAAATCGTCATGCCATGGGCGGCAGCCTGGACGTAATTCTGCGTGTTGCGCAAATGGGCGACGACCGGCAGTCCGGTATCTTCGAGAAAGCGCTCCAGTTCACCGGACGCCTTGGTGCGGGCATCAACCCGCATCCCCACCACGGCAATATGAATCGCCTCCTTGCGGTATTGCTTGGTCGCCACCAACTCGTTGAGGAAATCCCGGGTCGCGAGAATGTCAAACAATGACGGCTGCAGGGGCACGATGACACGATCGACGATGCGCAGAAGCTGCGTCAGTTTCTTGCCATGAAGTCCCGCCGGTGTATCCAGAACGACATGCGTCGCCCCTTTGGGGGGGCGAGCCGTCTTGCCCGGCTGGATATCCCATGTGGAGATATAAGGAAGCGCAGGGGAGCGTATCAGCAGCCAGGCACGTGAAGACTGTTGGCGATCCGTATCGCCGAGCATGACTCGCTTGCCGCTTTTGGCCAGCCAGCCTGCCAGATTGGTCGCCAGCGTGCTTTTTCCGACGCCGCCCTTGGGATTTGCAATGAGATATCGTTCCATAGGCGAAAGCCTAGCATTTTGTTGCGCCGCGATCTATCGCGGCCATCAACCTGAAAAATCGGCGCCGGCGGGACGGCGCTTGGTCAATTAAACGCCATCGTAGGCAAACTAAGCGATACCGCTACGCCTGGAATTCGCAATCGCTGCTGCGAATCTTGCCCGATGTTCGTTGTCAATTTGGTTAATTTCGGTGATCTTTCTTCCATATGCATCTCGAGTCTCCCGGCTAACTTTTGTGGCCTCGATACTCTTGATACAACGCCAACGTTTTCCAGTTCCGGTAGCTAACTGTCGCATCAATTCAATCGGGTGGGATTTTCCGCAGTGATAGCAATAAGCCGTTCTCATTGTCAAACTCCAAGGCAATTAGATTCGACCAGATTCATATTGAAGGCCTTCTCTGGCAAGGTGGCATCTACCGCGAAGGCAATATCGAGCGCATGGCAAAGACGCGCCGCCAGATCGGCGGGGGAACGTGCGATGACCTCTTCCGGCACATCGTAGCCATCGTGCAGACGGCCATGATCTTCAAAACCGTAGGAAACAATGAAGGGATGCATGCCGGCCCCGATCGCGGCAAGGTAATCGCGGTACTCGTCGCCACAGACGTAGGCACGCGCCGGATTGATGTTGAAGCCCTGTCTGATGGTTCTGAATTGAGCCAGTTTTTCTTCGCGCAAGGGCAAACAGCTGACGAAATCCAGATCATCGGTATTGATGTCATGGCGGCGCAACAGTTGCCGCAGCGTTTCCGCCGGCTCATGGGTAATGTTGCGCGTCACGATGCCCACCCGCACATCGGGCGTATCGATCAGGCGCTGCAGTAAAGCGGCCATGCCCGGATAAAGCTGTGCCTCCTCTCGATAGACCTTGGTGAGCGTCTGGATCAGGAGCTTGCGATTCTGCTTGCCGAATTGCCGCCGCAAATTCTTGGGGAATTCCCTGAGGCCACCCAGGTACTTGAAAAGTTTGCGGCGCTTCTGGAAGCGTTCGAGATCGCCGATGGCCATGTCGTGCCGGGCAAAGGCGCTATCCAGCGCGTGAAAAGCATCGATTAACGTGCCATCGGCATCGATGATGACCAACCTATCCTTGCTATCGAACATTGACATCAACTGCCCTGCGTCTTTCTACAGGCAAGATCCGCCGGGATTCCACGCAGGGTCATTCCGGGGTGAATTGCGGGAGGGGACGCGGGTCGCCGTTTTCAGCATGCAGCTTGTGCTCACCACACCAACTGTGACTATTCACCACCGGAAACTTCCAATGGTGATTTTCTTTCGGGGAAGAATCGCCGGCAAAGCTGGGGGGATAGCGATGGCAAGTACCGCCACTCTTGTCCTGGTGACGGAAGAACAGGCAGTTTTGGCAGTTTGCACCCTGTTGCGGAAGAGCCGGCTGATCAGAGTTGCTCATAGCGCTGGACTTTCTCGACGTGCCGCCGCCACATCTCCCAGGAAAGTCGCAAACAGCGGCATGGGACCACGCGGATCCTTGGCGATCTCGTCGATGCGGCGCAACGCGACAGCCTCCTTCCAGAAAGCCTCTTTCTCAAAGGCCACCACCTCATCTGCCGACATCGGCCCGCCCTGCAGGGCAAGACTTTCAATCGAGTCGTCGGACAATTTGGCGTGGTAGCCACGCTCTACTGCGCACAGGTAACGTTTTGCGGCCACATGCAGGCGCACCGGTTCGACCACGGCCGGTCCGAAATAGCGTTTGAGCCATTCAGCGCCAACGCTTTCATGACGGTCATCGATGCCCTGCGCCGCAGGATGCTCACCCAGGTCGTGCACCATATGACCGACATCGTGCAGCAGGGCCGCAACTACGAGAGTGACGGGCAGTTGCCGGGACTTGGCCAGGGCGGCGGATTGCACGGCGTGCAGCAATTGATTCACTTGCGAGAGGCCGTAGCGGCCATAGGCGCGCACGTTATAAATCTCGAGCAAGGCAGCGTGCAGTTCGGCGGAAAGATCGGGGTTAGGCATGATATTCAGGGAAAGATATTGTCAGGTAGTTTCAGGCAGCCACGGGGAGAGGTATCACACCCAGTTCATTGAGTGTCAGCGCAATGGCCTCGACGGCACGCTGCATATCGCTTGCACCGATAGCACCGATGCATCCTACGCGGAAGGTATCCACGGTCGTCAGTTTGCCCGGATAGAGAATGAAGCCGCGCTCACGCACGCGGCGATAAAACTCCGTGAAGTTATAAGCGACATGCGGCGGTGAGTAGAAGGTGATAATGATCGGCGCCTGTACGGTATCTTCGAGGAAAGTACGCAAGCCCAGCTTGCGCATCCCGCTGACCAGTGTTGCGCAATTTTCGCTGTAGCGCGCCAGACGCGCCGGTTGCCCGCCTTCAGCCAGATACTGGTCAATCGCGCAACGCAGGGCTGCAACGACATGGGTGGGCGGCGTAAAGCGCCACTGTCCGGTCTTCTGCATGTAGAGCCACTGATCGTGCAGATCCATCGCCAGCGAATGGCATTGTCCGGCGGCGGATTCCAGCACCTTGCGTTCCGCAATGACGAAACCCATGCCCGGCACCCCCTCCAGGCATTTTCCCGAAGCGGCAATCAGCGCATCGACCGGCATTGTGCGCAGGTCGATCGGAATGGCGCCGAAGGAGCTCATGGCATCAACAATCAGACGCCGCCCCTGACGGGCCACGACATAAGCGATTTCCTGCAGCGGATTGAGGATGCCGGTACTGGTTTCGCAATGCACCTGAGCGACATGGCTAATGGCGGGATCATGTGCCAGCGCCTCATCGATCAGCGCGGGATCGACCGGCTGGTCCTCGCCGAATGGCAGGATGACCGCCTCATGTCCGAGGGTACCGAGAATGCGCACGATACGCTCGCAGTAGGCGCCGTTGTGCGGCACCAGCACTTTGCTGTGCTTTGGCACCAGCGTGCCGATCGCCGCTTCCACGGCGAAGGTACCGCTGCCCTGCAGCGGAACGCAGACGTAAGTCTCGCGACCTTGCACGATGTCGAGCAGATCGCTGCATACCGACGCCGTCAGGTCATTGAATGCCGCATCCCACGACCCCCAATCGCGCAGCATGGCAGCCTTGGTAGCGCTCGAAGTCGTCAATGGGCCGGGGGTCAGGAGAATGGGATCGTTCATGGTGTGCTCCAAAAGATTCAGGGAATAATGGCGGCCCGCAGGACGCGACGCGCGGCGGCATCGGCCATGGCGTCACCGACACGGTCGAGCGGATACTTGCCATCAACCAGTTCGTGAAAGGGAAAGCGGGTACGGTTGGCCACCACGAAGTCGAGCGCCTCGATGAGGTTGCGTGGATGGTAGTTATGCACCCCGCGCAGCGTCAGCATCTTGCGCAGCAACAGGTTGGCGTCGAGGGTTACCAGCGCCTGCGGATTGACCACGCCGCCGAGTACGTAGGTACCGCCGATGCGCAACATCTCCATGCCGAGGGGAATGACGTCCGGCACGCCGCAGACCTCGATCACGACATCGGCGCCTTCCGGCCGGCAGATCTCCCGCACCGCGTACAACAAATCTGCCTCGGCAATAGTCGGGTCAAGCGCCAGATCGACGCCGAATTTATACGCACGTTCGCGCCGTTCGGCGACGGTATCGATGCCGATCACGGCACGCGCACCGCGCGCCTTGGCAATCGCGGCACCATACAGACCGAGCAGGCCGAGCCCCTGGATCACGACCGTCTGCCCGATGCGGATGCCGGCCGCTTCGGTCACGGCGATCATCGTCGCGACGCCGCAATTCAGCGGTGTCGCCTCCTCGTCGGTCAATGCGTCGGGCAGACGCAGGATCCAGGATTGCGGGAGGATGTAGCAATACTCGCCGAAGCCGCCGTGATGGTGCGGGCCCTGGCTGACAGCCATATGGCCATACTTGTCCACGCCGCGCGACTTCTGCGGCAGGTCGAGCACCTCGGTGAAATAGTTGCGCCCGGGAATGAAGTACTCGCTCCAGGTAATACGATCGCCGATCCTGAGCGGATCGCCGCGCATGTCAAGCTCGACCCCCTCTCCCAGCGCCTCGATCAAACCGATGATCTCGTGGCCGAGCACTCCCGGACAAGGGTTCGGACGATGACCCTGATAGGAGTGAATGTCGGAGCGACAAATCGTCGCCATGCGGATGCGTACCAGCACCTCGCCTGCTTCCGGGGCGCGCAAGGGGTAGGCATCGATATGGAACGGCGCGTTCGGCGCAGCGTAAACGGCCAGTCTGCCCTCAGATGGCAAATGCGTTGGCAAATGAGGAGTGGGAAGCGCCATCTCAGTTACCGACACCGTTGATCGCGTAATCGAAGACCTGATAGCTGTTGAGTGGCCCGATCTTGGCACGCTGCAAAAAGTCGGCGCTGACGGGACGGCTCAGGATGATCGGCACGC